>Ga0247806_10001218_pt1 | contig 13010 bp, 7 predicted proteins | sample UWRJL059202B1_FD_179935 | JGI IMG/M metagenome (GOLD analysis project Ga0247806, IMG submission 179935) | Plant litter microbial communities from Arlington Agricultural Research Station in Wisconsin, United States - UWRJ-L059-202B-1 | ecosystem: Environmental > Terrestrial > Plant litter >... | reverse complement strand
CGCAATAGTCAGAAGCGCAATATTTCTGCGACCATGTTCCAGCATTTCGTAGTAAAGTTGTCCATCCGCTTCTTTCAAACGAAGCATGAACGGATTATTTTTTTCTCTGTCTGCGTCAAAAATCGTGAAAGCGCCGCGTTCTTTCGCTGTATTAACCGATGCGCGGTAAGCTTCCAACGCAATGGTTTTGTGGATTTCAACAGAAAATTCAGAACCTTCGTCGCTTCCGTAACGCAGGCCAAGCGCAGCCAGCATATCACCTTCGGCAGTTATACCAATACCGGTTCTTCTGCCTTCTCTTGCTTTGGTCTGGATATTCAGCCACAGATTTTTTTCGGTACGTTTGATTTCTTCGTCTTCCGGATCTTCATTTATTTTTTCAAGAATCGCATCAATTTTTTCCAGTTCCAGATCGATGATATCATCCATCATGCGCTGAGCGGCGTTGATGTGTTTTTTGAAAAGTTCCCAGTTAAAAGCTGCCTTTTTAGTAAAAGGATTTTCAACGTAAGAAAATAAATTGATTGCCAGCAAACGACAGGAATCATACGGACATAATGGAATTTCGCCGCATGGATTTGTCGAAACCGTTTTATATCCCAAATCAGCGTAACAATCCGGCAGAGATTCCCTGATAATGGTATCCCAGAACAAAATCCCCGGCTCAGCCGATTGCCATGCGTTATGAACGATTTTTTTCCAAAGCGCAGTTGGATCGATTTCTTTGGTATAAACCGGATTTTGACTGTCGATCGGATATTGTTGTGTATACGGTTGCTGCGCTTCAACGGCGCGCATGAAAGCATCATCAATTCGAACCGAAACATTGGCGCCGGTCACTTTGCCTTGTTCCAGTTTTGCGTTGATAAAATCGCCCGAGTCCGGATGTTTTATCGCAACCGAAAGCATCAAGGCACCTCTTCTTCCATCCTGCGCAACTTCACGTGTAGAATTTGAAAAACGCTCCATAAACGGAACGATACCAGTTGAGGTTAAGGCGGAATTTTTAACCGGCGAACCTTTTGGACGGATATGTGACAAATCATGGCCAACGCCCCCGCGTCTTTTCATCAATTGAACCTGCTCCTGGTCAATTTTCATGATTCCGCCGTAAGAATCTGAATCGCCATTATTTCCAATCACGAAACAATTGGAAAGCGAAGCAATCTGGTATGGATTCCCAATTCCGGTCATCGGACTTCCCTGTGGAATGATGTATTTGAAATCTTTGATCAGATCAAAAACTTCATCTTCCGTCATTGGATTTGGATAACGAACCTCGATTCTAGCAATTTCACTGGCGATACGGCGGTGCATATCGTTTGGTGTTGCCTCGAAAATAGCTCCGTAAGAATCTTTTAATGCATATTTATTAACCCAGACACGGGCTGCAAGATCGTCGCCTTTGAAATATTCCAGCGATTGCTGGTAGGCTTCATCTGATGTATAAGTGGTTTTATTTTCAGATGGTTTAGTTATTTCCATGTTATATATTTTTAGCCTTTTTGATGCGCAGTCGATTTATCAAAGTTAATTATTTGTTAAGTTTTCTAAACATTAAAATTTAGAAAGTTTTCAAAAAATAATTATAACTAACTATATATCAGTTTAATACATTTTTTATATCGTTTAAAAGTTTACAAATAATTATTAAACGTAATTATTTAGTGGAAAAATTTGTTGTCGGTTTTTTAAAATTGCTATCTGTCTGATTTAGTGGAAGTCGTAAGAGGTTGAGTTTATGATTTGTGTAAAATAAAAAATCCCACACCTGTTGGGTATGGGATTCAATTCTATGCAGCGAATAAAATTAGCTTTTTGATTTATTTGAAAAGTCGTAGTTATTTGAGTCTATTTCATCTTGTCGTATTCCCTCACAAATCGTTCCTATGGAACGTTCTTTTCATAATTTAAAATCGACTTCTACCGACAAAACGTCCCATAGGGACGACTGGTTGGTAGGAATAGTGATAAATATATCAAGCTGGCTTCGTTCCGTAGGGACGTTTCGTGCTTTTGCAACGATGTTAAATATCATCCTGTTCTTTTCTATACCCTTCGTAGTAATAGGATTGTTCTATTCCTTTAAAAATAATTTCCCGGTTATCAATTTCGTCAGTCAGATTAGCAAAAAGCAAAGTTATTAATTCCAGATCGTTAATAGGACGCATCGTTCTTCCGTTACCTTCCATAAATGGATGCGATTCAAATAAATGGAAAGCATTTTCGAGGCTTATTTTGTCGATGTTTTTCAAATTTATTTATGTCTTGGAATCTTGTCAAGAAGTGGATTTCGAAGCAGTAACTTTCTGCAAGGACGTAACTTAAAACCAAACAAAAATCATTTAAACAATGAACCCGGATTTTTTGTCGATGTTGTATGCTTCCCATCATATGAGTTCGAGTATTCGTTCCTTTTCTGTCCATTTAACAGGCTCTCTTGTTGTCTTTTCTTTTAGTAATTCAAATATAGATGTTGATTTATTAGCCAGATAACCTTCTGATTGATCATTTACAATTGTCAGTCGTTCCTTTATTAAGTCTTGATATTTAGACTTAACCCCTATTTCAAAATTGACAATTGATTTTCTTAAATCATTTTCAAAGTAGGTTTGGGTTGAACCAGTTACATAGGTTAGTAGATATAATTTTGAACCTTTGGTTATTATTGCATTGAATTTAATACTTGGGAAGTCGTTAAGTGAATGACGCAATTTGACTTGATTAGAGTAGTTTACTTTTAAATAATCGTTAGCATCTTTCCTAAACGTCTCTCTCTCTCTTTCTTCTTTTTCGTCCTTATACTGAATACAAAAAGCATTTACAACACCAACTATAAAGTTTGAAAGGTCAAAAACTGTACTCGAAATTTGGTCTAGATTATCACAAGTCTTATAATAATATTGAACACCTCCTTTATCAAAGGTGGATTTTACTTTGAAAGAACTTTTAAATGCCGTGATTATCCTATCTACAATAAATTCTGATTCGTCATAAAGTGGCGTTTCATAATAATTTTGGTCTATCCATCCACTGTCTGTAATTACAATTTTTTTGTTCGTAAAAGTTATGAAAACAGAAACGAATTTGCTGTTGATTGTGGAATAGGCTGTAATGACTTCAAGAGCATTTTGTCGAACCTTGAAATTTGTAAGGTTGCAAAATGAAGATTTTATCTTTTCTATTATTTCTTGATTATTCATTGCTATTCAAAGGAAATGTTGTCAAAATTGATATTTTGAATGGCAGAAAATTCAATTTCAGGTGCTTTGTCAATAACGGTAGGAAAGTCGCCGGATAAAAGCTTAGAATTACACTCCATACAAAAAAGCGAAACGCCAAAATTTATGTCTTCAATGATTATTTGCGCTTCGTTTTCTTTTTTCAAAGTTTCATTTTTGTATGCAATTGGCTTACCGTCTTCGTTGTATGAATTGAAGTGAGGTGTAGTTACTGATTGTTCTTCGAGAGGAATATCTGGAAAATCATTTCTATGAGCTGGGCCGTCAGAATCAAATCGAAAGAAAGGTTCGCCTGTTAATGCAGTACAACGAAGTTTTATACCGTATTTTGAATCTCTTTTACTTCTCTCAACAAAAAATATTATATCTTCACTTCTTGTCTCGTGTTGAATGTAACTTTGTCCTGTCAGCCATTTTGCGTTACTGTTTTTAGGTTCAAGTTGAATGGTTTTAGTTAGCACAATTTTGTCTGCCGCAACAAGTTCCTTAAAGAAGTCAAATTGGTCTTTAATGTCTTTGTTTGTTCTGTTCATTGTTGTCGTATTACAGTTGGTCCCGACTCTATAATAAACGAAAGTTTTTTTTTCGTTTTGTATAATTACAAGATACTATACAATTTTATGATTGCAAATAGTTGTTAACAAAAGCCTCACCCCCTCGACAACTCCTCCGACCTCTTCTCCGCCGCCAAAATCCCCCCAATCAAAGCCCCATCCAAATTCCCAGCTTCAAATTGTTTCAAAGCAGCTTCCGTTGTTCCGCCTTTTGAAGCAACCGCTTTGATTAATTCGTCCAGCGATTTGTCAGCTGTATTAATTAAATGGAAAGAGCCAAGCATCGTTTGTTTTACTAAAAGTGCGGCCACAGATTCTTCGAAACCCATTTTTTTTCCTGCTTCGATCATCGCTTTTACTACGTAGAAAAAGTAAGCCGGTCCGCTGCCGCTTAATGCGGTTACGGCGTTTAATTGTTCTTCTTCTTCCAAGAACACAGAACGACCCGTTGCATTGATCAGGTTTTCGATTTTACGAAGCTGGGTAATATCTACTTCTGGTGAAGCGGTATAGGCTGTTATGCCCATTCCAAGCATGGCGGGCGTATTTGGCATCGCACGAATGACAGCTTTATGATCCAGTACCATTTGAATATTGGCAATCGTTACACCAGCCATAATGGAGAGTACAACCTGTTTAGGTGTGATCACGGCGCGTAACGCTTCCTGAACCGACGGGAAATCCTGTGGTTTTACGGATAAAATGATCAGATCGTATGTTCCGATCTGAGTTCCGATTGTACCAGTAATAACGCCGGGTTGGAAGCTGCTAAGCTTTTCCATACGGTCTTCACCTTTTTCTACAAGCAAAAAATCTTCTTTTTTAACCAGATCAAATTTCAGGAATGCGCGGGCAAAGGCAAGTCCCATGTTTCCGCAGCCAATGATTGCAATTTTCATTTTAAATAAATGTATTTGATATTAAATTCGAGGTAAAAGGGAATTTGGAAAACGCAGGACGAAAATTTATTTCCGAATTGAACATTAGCCACGGCGAATTACGCAACTTTTAGTTGAATATCATAAGGCTTTCGGTAGTCAGCTTTTGGCTTTCAAACATAGAAAAAGCGACTTTTTGGCCGGCTGCTGATTGCCAACAGCCGAATTCGTAGTTTATCTTCTTACCTTCGGGTTCAGTTTGAGAGGATGAATACTTTTTTAAAATATGTTCGCAGGATATTCTGTTGAATTAAATTCTTGTAGAAATATATTTTGAAAAATACGTATTATACATTTTTTTAGAGCAAGTAAGATTCGTTGCCGCCAAATTATCATTGATTATTGTAATTCTCCAATTATGGCTATAAAAGTTGCTATTTCACACAAGACCAAGTATAAGTTTGATAGGAGTGTTGCATTGTCACCGCATATTTTCAGATTACGTCCTGCGCCGCATTCCCGTACGGCCATCGAAGGATATTCGTTTAAGGTTACACCCGAAAACCATTTTATAAACTGGCAGCAAGATCCTTTTGGTAATTACCAGGCAAGGGTTGTGTTTCCGGAAAAGGCGACAGAACTGAGTATTGAGGTGGAGGTAATTGCCAAACTACAGGTAATTAATCCGTTTGACTTCTTTGTCGAAGAATACGCAGAACATTTCCCCTTTAAATACGAACAGGGATTAAATAAGGAGCTCGGCCCATATCTGGAACCAAGAGAGTCCGGTCCCAAGCTGATGCAATGGATTGAAGAAAATAAACCTGCGGATGGGATCAAAATAGTTGATTTTCTTGTCCACGTAAATCAGCGGGTTTTTAATTCCATCGGCTACAATATCCGTATGGAAGCTGGTGTGCAGACTTGTGAAGATACGCTGACGACCCGGAGTGGATCATGCCGGGATTCTGCGTGGATGCTTGTTCAGTTTTTAAGACATTTAGGCATTGCAGCAAGATTTGTTTCCGGCTACCTTGTTCAGCTTGCTTCTGATATCAAATCATTGGATGGTCCGTCTGGCCCGGAAGAAGATTTTACAGATTTGCATGCTTGGGCTGAGGCTTATGTGCCTGGTGCTGGCTGGATCGGACTGGATGCTACGTCCGGACTTTTAGCCGGTGAAGGCCATATTCCACTTTGCTGTACCCCTGATTATGCAAGTGCGGCGCCTGTTTCAGGAGCCACAGATATATGTGAGGTAACTTTCGAATTTGATAACAGCGTTCACCGTATCCATGAAGATCCGCGGGTAACAAAGCCATATACTGAAGAGCAGTGGAATAAAATCATGCAGGTCGGCCACGATGTGGAAAAGGATTTGCAGGAAGGCGATGTGCGGATGACGATGGGTGGAGAACCGACTTTTATTTCCATCGATGATTTTGAAGGTGCTGAATGGAATACTGCCGCGGATGGTCCTTTGAAAAGACAACTGGCTTATGATCTTGCATTACGATTGAAGAACCGTTTTGCGCATGGCGGTTTGCTTCATTTCGGGCAAGGAAAATGGTATCCGGGCGAATTATTTCCGCGTTGGCAGTATGCGCTTTATTGGAGAAATGACGGTTTGCCAATGTGGAAAAACGATGCGCTGGTGGCGAAAGAAGGTGAGACAAAATATACTTTCCGTGATGCCGAGATTTTCACAACCGAACTGACAAAATATTTAGGAATCGATACCAATAATATTACACCGGCTTATGAAGATCCGGTTTATTGGGCGATGGAAGAAGGAAAATTGCCTGTCAATATTGATCCGTTGCAGGTGAATCTCAAAGATTCAATTGAAAGAAGAACACTAGCCCAATTACTGCAAAAAGGCCTGAACAATCCAACCGGATATGTTTTGCCTTTAAAATATAATGTAAAAGACGAAAACTGGTCGAGCTGCGCCTGGGAATTCCGTCGTAAAAACTGTTTCCTGATCCCGGGAAATTCGGCCATGGGTTTCAGGCTTCCGCTTGATTCCTTGCCGGAAGTTGCAAAAGACAAAAGAGAGCAGCCGATCGAACGCAGTCCGTTTGAAGATTTGCCGCCTTTGGGAGAATACAAATCGGTTGTAGAATCAAGATATGGTACGGTTGCCCCAGCCTATGTTGCGCCGGATAACAAAACCATTGAAGACGAAGACGAGGAAAAAGATAAAAAGGTAAAGAAAGAAAAAGCGACAGAACAGGCACTGCTTTTTGAAGTTCCGATTATCAAAACGGCCCTTTGCGTAGAGGAGCGTGACGGGATTTTATATGTTTATCTTCCTCCTACGGATTACTTGGAACATTATCTGGATCTGATGGCGTCCATCGAGGCGACTGCCGAAAAATTGCAGATGCCGATCCGGATTGAAGGATATCCTTCGCCCTCTGATCACCGAATTCAAAAATTAATCGTTACGCCGGATCCGGGCGTAATTGAAGTAAATATTCATCCGGCGAAGAACTGGACGGAACTTGTGGATAACATCAGTGCATTGTACGAAGAAGCGTTTTTCTCTCGTTTGGGTACTGATAAATTCATGGTTGACGGCCGCCATACCGGAACAGGCGGAGGAAATCATGTGACAATTGGCGGTGCAAAACCTGCGGATAGTCCGATTCTGCGTCGACCGGATCTGCTGAGAAGTCTGGTAACCTATTGGCAGCATCACCCGGCGTTGAGCTATTTATTTGCAGGTCCGTTTATTGGCCCGACAAGTCAGGCACCGCGTATTGATGAAGGTCGTGATGAAAAATTATATGAGGTAGAAATCGCATTTGAGCAAATTCCTGATGGCGAAGAAATTCCGTTCTGGATGGTCGACCGGATATTCAGGAATTTGCTGGTAGATATTACCGGAAATACCCACCGCTCGGAATTCTGTATGGATAAATTGTATTCACCGGATTCTTCAACGGGGCGATTGGGGATATTGGAATTTCGTGCCTTTGATATGCCGCCGCACAAACATATGAATTTGGTGCAAACGCTACTTGTTCGCGCCCTGATTGCCAAATTCTGGAAAGAGCCTTACAAACATAAGTTAATCCGTTGGGGTACCGAATTGCACGACCGTTTCCTGTTGCCGCATTTTGCTTACATGGATATGGTGGATGTCGTGAACGACCTGAAAGATTCCGGTTATCATTTTGATATTTCCTGGTTTGACCCGTTCTTCGAATTCCGTTTTCCTTTTTATGGAGGAATTACGGTTGATAATATTCAGCTTGAAATCCGTCTTGGTATTGAACCATGGCATGTTTTGGGTGAAGAATTAACCAATTCCGGTACTTCCCGTTTTGTGGATTCTTCTCTGGAAAGAATTCAGGTAAAAGTGAGCGGATTTATTGAAGGTCGCCATATTCTGGTTTGTAACAGTTGCCGCGTGCCGTTGAGAAGTTCAGGGATTAAAGGAGAATTTGTGGCAGGAATTCGTTACAAAGCATGGAATCCGCCGTCTGCATTACATCCAACAATCGGAGCAGATGCGCCGCTTGTTTTTGATATTGTGGATACCTGGAACAATCGTATTTTAGGCGGTTGTACTTATTTTGTTTCCCATCCGGGCGGTCGCAGTTTTGATACCCATCCTGTGAACAGTTTTGAAGCGGAATCAAGAAAGATCAGCTTATTCCAGGGTTTTGGACATACGCCTTCTTTCGGTCAGGAAGTTCCGATTGTTGACAAATCATCGCCAGCCGTTTCCCGCTTTGTTGCAGAAACCAAAAAGGATTTAAGAAGTGATACTCCGGTTGAATTAATTGATCCGGAATATCCAAATACACTGGATTTAAGAAAATACTGGAAAGCGAAATAATCGCTCCCTCTGATAAATAATTAGTTGAATTATGCTTACTGAAGCTTCCGTGAATCTTTTACAAACCTATCGCAGCGGGCTGAACTCGTATGATGAAATTCTGGATGTAAAAGGTCGTGTGAAACCACACTGGCAGGCTCTTTTTGCCACGCTGGAAAAGCTTGGGATTGATGAGTTAAAGACCAGGAATCAGGAGATTATTGATAAACTTCGCGAAAACGGGGTTACATACAATGTTTACGAAGGCGTCGACGGACTAAACCGCCCATGGCAGCTGGATCCGATTCCTTTTTTAATTGAACAAAAAGAATGGAACACGATAGCAAAAGGATTGCAGCAGCGCGCCTTATTGCTTGATTTGATACTTAGGGATATTTATGGTCCCAGAAATCTGGTAAGGGACGCGATTATTCCGGCGGAGCTTGTTTTTGATAATGTAGGATTTTCCCGTCCCTGTGCCGATTTAATACTTCCCGCACCTAATCAATTGGTTTTATACGCAGCTGATATGGCGCGCGGCCCGGACGGACAAATGTGGATTGTGGATAACCGCACCCAGGCTCCTTCAGGATCTGGTTATACTTTGGAAAACCGTGTGGTAATGAGCAAGCTGCTTCCCGAACTTGCCGACGGCATGTACGTGAGCAAATTATCGCCGTTTTTTAACAGTATCCAAAGTACGGTTTCCAGATTATCAGGCAAGACAAAAGAAGCCCCGAATATCGTTTATTTGACGCCTGGGCCCAATAATGAATCCTATTTTGAGCATGCTTACCTGGCATCTTACTTAGGTTATACTTTGGCGCAAGGAGATGATTTACTGGTTCGCGACGGTTACGTCTGGCTGAAATCGATTGAAGGTTTACAGCGCGTGGATGTTATTATCCGCCGTATTGATGACGACTGGTGTGATCCGCTCGAACTTCGTGAAGATTCACGTCTGGGAGTTCCGGGTTTGCTGCATGCAATTCGTAAAGGAAATGTAAAAGTGCTGAATCCGCCGGGGACCAGCGTTTTGGAAAATCATGCGTTTCTGGCTTTCATGCATAATATCTGCCGGTATTTTTTAGGTGAAGATCTGATTATGCCGTCGGTTGCTACCTGGTGGTGCGGACAACCTAAGGAACTGAATTTTGTTTTAAATAATATCGACAAACTGATCATCAAAAAAGCAAACCGGAAATCAAAATTCCGATCTGTTTATGGTCGTTTGCTTACGCCGAAGGATAAAGAAGATTTGAAAAAGGCGCTCATACAGCGTCCTCATGAATATATTGCGCAGGAAGAAGTAAGTTTGAGTACGACGCCTTCACTTGTTGATGGTATGATCGAGCCACGTTATGCTGCGATTCGTGCGTTTCTGGTTTCTGATGAAAATGGATACCATGTCATGCAGGGCGGATTGACACGCAGTTCTCCTGTAAAAGACCGTTTTGTTATTTCCAATCAATATGGTGGTCTTTCAAAAGATACCTGGGTGGTTTCTGATAAAACGGATCAGCAACAGGAAAAAGTAGTCATACCCGCAACATCCTCTTTTAAAAAGCAGGTTTCGCTTCCTAGCCGGAGTGCCGAAAATCTATTCTGGGTTGGGCGTTATTGCGAGCGCACGATGGCGGTTACCAAGTTTATGAACATTGTAATTAATGTGCTTAACATTGACAGGAATTTTGGCGGCTCATCCAAACAGGAACATATCAAAATATTACTTCAATCGCTGACGCATCTTTCGTCAACCTATCCTGGTTTTCTTGGAGAAGATAACCAGGAATTGCTGCATAAACCATACATTGAAATTATCAAACTGGCTTCGGATGTTTACCGTCCAGGTACCATCGCTTCCAATGTTTCATCTTTTTTACACGCTGTTGGGGCAGTAAGAAATCAGTGGGATATTGAAATCTGGCGGATTGTCGATCTGATTGAAAATAGTTTTCACGAGATTAGAAATGCGTCGACGATGAACAGCAGTAATATCCAGAAAACGCTGGATAAGCTTTATAACAGCATGCTGACTTTTCTGGGCGTGATGTCCGAAACGATGCCGAGGGATAATAGTTATCTGCTGCTTGATACAGGAAAAATAATCGAACGGATTCTTTCCAAACTGAGTATTATCCAGTCGAATTTTGGTGTTAAAAATGAAGCAAATGTTGAAAATGAATTGATTGAAGCAACTTTGCTTAATCATCATTTACTGGTCAACTATCGTCAGATTTATAAATCACAGTTAAGCGTGGAAGCGATGCTGGATATGGTTTTGCTTGAAAAAACGCTGCCTTATTCAATTGTTTACTTACTTGATTCGCTCAAAGTAAATCTGGAATGTCTGCCAGGAACGGTAGGTGAAAGAATGAACGAGGCACAAAAAGCTGTTTTGAAAGCGTCAACTTTGATAAAACTGGCGAGTATTCCGGAGCTAAGTCAATACGATCCGGTGACGTTGGAAAGAGAAAAATTATTCAATCTGATGTCAGAGGTTTCCGGATTAATTTCGTCGGTATCCATGGCGCTGACGAATATGTATTTCAGCCATACGATTATGCAACATTCGTTTTTTAAACCGATAGAGAACGATGAAATATAAGCTGACCCATTTAACGGAATATCGTTACTTCGAGCCCGTGAGTACCTACCATAGTCTGGTTTGTCTCACGCCGAGAACTTTGCCGAAACAGCTTTGTCAGGATTTTATGATGGAAGTAACGCCGACGCCCGCTGAAATTGTGGAGCGCCTGGATTACTATGGCAATACAACACATTATTTTTCGCTTCATTCGCCGCATAAAAAACTGACGGTAAAAACGACAAGTATCGTGGAATGCCTGACGGAAACAACAGGCGCACCGATACGCTCGGACGTTACCTGCGCGGAAGCGAGGTCGCGTTTTATGAATGATCGTTCTTTGAAAATTTCGTTGCTGGAATATTTGCTGCCGAGTCCGTTAATTAAATGGGACCCTTCCATTGTTCATTTTGCCGAAGATTGTTTTCAGGATGATCGTCCGTTGTACGAATGTGTACATGCGCTGAGCCGGAAAATATTCACGGAGTTTGATTTTGTACCTGATTTTACAACCATTCATACGCCGATCAGAGAAGTGTTGGCGGCTAAAAAGGGCGTTTGTCAGGATTTCTCACATCTGGCCATTGCCTGTATCCGAAGCTTTGGTTTTGCAGCAAGGTATGTGAGTGGATATCTGGAAACACTTCCGCCTCCGGGCAAGCAAAAGTTGCAGGGATCTGATGCTTCACATGCCTGGATTTCGGTTTTTATCCCTGATTACGGCTGGTGTGATTTCGATCCGACAAACAATGTCGTTCCCGGTGAGCGTCATATTATTACAGCCTGGGGAAGAGATTATAGCGACGTGCCTCCGTTGAAAGGAATTATTTTTAGTTCCGGCAAACATACATTATCCGTTGAGGTTGATGTAATTCCGATGGATTAAGACTTAAAATTGTAATATATCTTTACTTTTCTGATAATGGTTGTTTAAACAATTTGAGAATTGACCTTGTTTCTCTAATTTTACCACATCATTTTCGAAACCAGTATTGATAACCTTATTTTGATGAAACCAAGCGTTATAGAATTTTACCCTCTTTGGAAGAATTTGCCTGGCTACATCCCAGTGGGGAACCACGGAACATTAAATAATCATAAAATTACGGATGAAAGAAATAGCATTTAGAGATGCCATTCGCGACGCCATGTCGGAAGAGATGCGCCGGGATCAAAGTGTATTCCTGATGGGCGAGGAAGTTGCAGAATATAATGGCGCCTATAAAGCCAGTCAGGGAATGCTTGATGAATTTGGACCGGAACGTGTGATTGATACACCGATCGCCGAATTGGGTTTTGCAGGAATTGGGGTTGGAGCAGCCGGAAACGGTCTTCGTCCTATCATTGAATTTATGACATTCAACTTTTCGTTGGTTGCGATTGATCAGATCATCAATAGCGCGGCGAAAATTCTTTCTATGTCTGCCGGACAGTATGGTGCTCCTATCGTATTCCGCGGACCAACTGGAAATGCAGGTCAGCTGGGTGCTCAGCACTCTCAAAACTTTGAAAACTGGTTCGCTAACACACCAGGTTTGAAAGTGGTTGTTCCTTCAAATCCATACGATGCCAAAGGCCTTTTGAAATCGGCTATTCGTGATAACAATCCGGTGATCTTCATGGAATCGGAAGTTATGTACGGCGATAAAATGATGGTTCCTGAGGAAGAATATCTTATTCCACTTGGAAAAGCAGATGTAAAACGTCAGGGAAAAGATGTTACCATTGTTTCTTTTGGTAAAATGATCCCACGCGTCGTTAACCCAGCGATTTTGCAACTGGAAAAAGAAGGGATTGACGTAGAATTGGTCGATTTGAGAACAGTTAAGCCAATCGATTATGCTACGGTTATTGAGTCTGTGAAGAAAACAAACCGTTGTGTGGTTGTTGAAGAAGCATGGCCACTGGCATCTATTTCCA
>Ga0247806_10001216_pt1 | contig 13017 bp, 30 predicted proteins | sample UWRJL059202B1_FD_179935 | JGI IMG/M metagenome (GOLD analysis project Ga0247806, IMG submission 179935) | Plant litter microbial communities from Arlington Agricultural Research Station in Wisconsin, United States - UWRJ-L059-202B-1 | ecosystem: Environmental > Terrestrial > Plant litter >... | reverse complement strand
CGGAATGTGATGCTAAGACTCTGCAAATTTACGGAATTGTAATGCCTCCCATTACTGTAGATTGGTTTGGCGTAAAGGGGACTGTCGGTGGTAAAGCCGATTGCCTGAGAAATAAAATCCTAGTTAATTGGGGTTTGATGGTTAGAAATTTCCAAGTATATTGTGACCAGACCATTCGGCACGAATACGCTCATTTGTTAGCTTGGAAGCTGCATGGGCGGCTTATGCTTGGCGATCCTCACGGTTTGCGCTGGCAGCAAGTTATCATTCGCCTAGGCGGAAAGCCTAATCGTTGCCACAACTACGATGTTAGCGAAGTTACTAATACTAAGAAATATACTTGTAAATGCCCGGATAAAACTTGGAATCTTTCCATTCAAAGACATAATAAAGCTTTGCGGGGAGTTAAATATAGTTGTCCTAAATGTCGATCAGTATTAGAGCAAGTAAATTTCTTTGTTCGTAAAAGTAGTCCAAAAGTATAACATGGCCAGAAAATATAAAGTTTCAGATAGACACACCTTAATTAACATTCTAAAAGAACACGGGTTTAGTGTTACAGAAAGTAAAGGTAAGCATGATAAATGGGGGCATGCTGATGGCAGAAGCGTTTCCGTCCAGCGGCAACATTCGCATGGAAAATTCTCGCGGTTTTGTGCTCAAGAAATCCTAAAGACCGCCAAAATCGAATAAAATGTGTAAAATTAACGCAGCTTATGAGAGCGAAAATGTTAAAAGAGAAGAAGTATGGGACTGGAGAAGTTTTAAGTAAAAACCAAATAATAGATTTACTCTTTAAAGATGGGAAATGGGTAGTTAAAAGCAAAGAATCTCATATTTATTTAAGTCTAAGTCTAACTGATTTCGCAGCACAATAAACACATAAAACACATAGTATGAAAATTGGAAAAATTAAATTCCCTATTTTTTCGGGAACCAGATGCCTGATGATGCCTTACATTCAAGGAAATGCTGATAGTGTGCCTTTGAATTTTCGACAAGGGTATGAAGAAATTCTTAACGAGCTTTATTTTGCTAAAGGTGAAATAGGTTTTCTTACCATCGACGAATCAGAAGCGGTAAAAGGTCAGCCCCACAGAGGGGCGCGCGCTAAATTTGGGAGAGCATTACATACGGAAGCCGGATTGCATCCTAATAAAGTTTATGGATGGGGAGGAAGTCCCGCTTGCTGGGGAGGCTCCACTAATGTTATTCTTGAAAGAGATACTCAAATCTTTCTTGCTAATAACGTGGACAATTCGTGCGCTCTTTGGGAAAAAGACTGTGAAAATACTAGTCTAGATGGAGATATTGGAGATAAAGCTACTGAATATCCTTATGAAGAAGCTGTTTATATGCAGGCAGGAGAAGTCCATCGCATTGGAATTTTGACTCCTCACGAAAGTATGCCTATTAAAAATAATGTAAATAGACAGTTTCTTCGCATTATTTCGTCAGGCGTTCATGGGCGCGAGCCTTATTTTACTGAAAATCCTCTACTTAAAGTAGCGTAAGGAAAATTAATTGCAAAGAGTTCTTGACACGACGTTAGACTCGTGATATAATGGTTCTGTAGAGAAAATTGAATTTCGTCAATTTGTTTCTCGCGATTATAAAAAGTATCGTTATTTAGCAGATTTTCTTGAAAGATAATGAAAAGTTTAGAAAGATTAAATAACTGTACAGACGCTAGGATAGCATATTGCACTGGCAAACAAATTCTTTTGGTCTCGGTTCAAGATAAGGCAGTTTACTTACTTAGATGTTTAAGTAAAATGGAAAAAAATTCATTAGGTCTGCCATTAATGCAAGACCATTATGCTTTTTGCTTAATTAATGTAGCCAAAGTAAAAGAATATAATTCTTTAAATAGCCAAGTAGCAGGCACTCTACAAATAACTGAGCCTATTCTTGGGCGCCATAATGGCGGGTTTTACTTAATGTCTTGCGATGGAGCGGTAAATTGGTTAGAGGCTCTTGATTCGGGGAAAGACATGAAAAACTTTGATGAAGAAAAAGCTTGCCAACCCGTTGAGATTGAGGTAGAATAGACTTACAACCTACCATTAAAAATTCCTTCTATTGCTTCCAATACAGTCGGCGCTGTGGATAGTTTTCTGTGGCATTGCTCTTAACTGGAATCAGTAGAGTTCGCGATAGCGGGCTTCATGCTATGGACATCGCGATTGTCGCCCTGTATAAGTGATAGAAGGAATTGGTAGGAAATTTTAAAAATGTGAGTAAAGAAACTTTCAAAATTGTAAGATACGATCAAGTTCCCTTTGGTGCAAGATTCCGGTATAAAAATCAATGGATGCACGCATCTTTAGAGAATAAATATATAGCGGAGTATAATAACGGCTATAAATACATTAAGTTGAAATTAAAACATAATCCTTTCGTTGGGATTGATCCATTTTTTAGAGTATGACAGCTAAACATTTTCAATTCGATGGGATAAATATTTGTTTTACTAAACCTGATGGACAATCTAAATTTATCCAGATTCCCGATCTATTAGATAAGGCTAAAAAATACTATCGTTGGACCGAAGCAAATTTTGCTGAGAATGGGAAGCATTTATCTAAGAAGATGGGAATAGATGCTATTTTAGCTTTCAAATTTAATGCAGGAAGTAAGACCCATCCAAGAACTAAAATAGGGTTTATGATAACCATTCAGCATAAATCAGATTTAGTGGGATGCCCTGCTATTAAAACTATCGAAATTAAAGGTAGAACGAATTCAACACTTATTTAATATGAACTTACTAGAACAAGCGGAAAAAGCTGGTTATATCAAACACTTGAACGGCTATAAGAAGCAAGGTTTAGTGGATTTCATTATTGAGCCAATAGAGGACGAGAAAGAAAAGCTGCAATACGAAAGTTTATATAAGGTTACTGTAATGAATACAAATAACGGTTATCGTTCTCCGAAACTTGGCCCTTTGGGATTTTATATTTTTGGATTGGGTGATAAAGTAACTAATATCGAAGATTTGGAAAATTATATTAAGCGAACTTACTAACATGAAAAGTTTTTATTACGTTATTTGGCAGGATCACGATGGTATTTACCATAACTATTTTCCTTTAGGTAAAAAAGGTGAATCAGCCAAAGATGATTTTATCATTAGTATTCGAGAAAAAGCTTCTTCTAAAGAAAATAGTTACGGGACTAATTTTATTGGCGTAATTAAAGGCCACGCTAATCTTTATTCAACTTTTAAAACTACAGTATAATATGCCTAACGAAATTTTTGAAGCTGCTGCCGAAGTTGTCAGTGCAAAAGTTACTAATGACAGTTTTGATAGCAAAAATACTTTTGAGCCATTAGCTTTTGTCGTTCTATTCTCTATTTTTCTAGTTATTGCAGGAATTGGCTATGGAATTACCACCCTCACAGATGCCTTTAAAAGCCCCGCTACGCGCGCCGCAGAAGCAGCCCAAGCGGAGAGAGCGGAAGTGAGTAAAAAGGCCGCAGAGAGGCAGCAAATTAAAGAGAGCGAGCATCCCGTGCGCGAAGCTTTGAAGAAGAAGGCTAGAGATAAAGCCGTGGACTTTATTTTAAAGTAATGAAAGACGTTTATGTTGTTGGGGGTTGTAGTGTCCGATTGAGTCAAATTGCTTCGTTAGAAATGGTTGCATATTATCAATGCAGAATTAACTTAATTAATGGCCAAATAATTGATCTTTACGGAACTTCGGATGAATTTGTTAAAAGTTTATCTAATTTAAAAGAAAATTTTCAATTACAATAATATGACATACCATTTCCTGACGAGTAAAGGTGCTTTATGGGTCGGAGCACACTATTCCGCACGCTATAAGCGTTGGTGTATTAATTTTTTGCCTTGCCTGACTATTTGCATCGTTTTGAAAGGTGGCACAAAACCGTACGAATCACATAACGATAAGGACTAATGAAATTACATATTTTTGCTTGGCATGGATGGGGTGATAAACTAATAGAAAAAGTAACCAAATTATTTCCTGCCGGAGAATGGGATAATAAAGAAAATTGGGGATATTACGTTATTGAGGTAGAAAGTTTAGATAAATTCTTAGAAATTTGGAAAGAAAAATTTATGTTTTTGCCTAGCGAAGATGGCATCACTATCGGAATAACTCAATATAATAGCTTTTCACAAAGATAAAATGGGAATTAGAGTAACTTGTAGGGATGAAGCAGTAATGTAGATTTTAATATGGGATATTTTATTGTAGGATTATTCATCTTTATAGCTCTGTGGATAGTTTACTCTATCCATAATGATTCTGTTTGTTCCTATTGTGGCGAAAAGTATGAGATTGGTCCTAATAAATGGGGGCGTAGTAATTATATCAACAAGCATTTATCTAAAGATTTTATTCCCAATATGAGTTTGGGTGGAGGGTCGGACGGCGGGGATCAAAATTGTTATTGCACCGAATGTTATATTGAAATATTTGGAGAATCGCCAGAAGATAGAAATAGATAATATGGAAGATTATTTTAAAACTAATTTTCTAATCATAATGGGCCTTAGCTGGGCAATTTCTAGTATATTTCTATACGATTTGAGTAAGCGTCTTATGATGTATATGAGAGACAAGGAAGGATTTTGGGCATTAGTTTGCGCATTCTTTCATTTTTATGTTGTCGTGGTTTTATATTGTCTAGCTCCTAGTATGTTAATAGCTTGCACAATTTCTCAGATAGTTTATTGGATTATGTTAGTGTAAATTAAATGGAATAACACTATATAGAATTTAAATGGGCGTGTTGCTAATATTGGCCATAGGGCGAAATTTATAACTTCGTAAGAGCACCGGCTAGATAAGCTGGAACTAATGTGGGTTCGATTCCCACCTCGCCTACCATTTAAATTAATAAAAGATTTCTCTTGACATTGCTTTTTTAAAGCAGTAAACTGATGGAGTGAAAACTCTAAATACTCTCAATCGGAAAAGCCTATACAAAGTTTCTCCTGAAAGAGCAAAAAAATTTCTAACTAAGGTGTTTGACCACCTTTATAAAAGGGCAGTAAAACTTACTCAAGTTAATTACTGTGGCGTATCTTGTGGGAAGTGCGTAGCTCAAAGAGTAGGAAAACTATTTCCCGGACAAAGCGGAATCCCTGATTTTGGTAGTTCTGTTAAAAATAGATGCTGTAATGGCTGTAAATATCTTACTAAAGATGGCTGTTCGGTAGAAGCTTTATACTGTCGTATCTGGACTTGTGGAGCAGCGCACCAATATATGTTTTCTAAGGGTATGTTGGATATTGCTCATAAACTAGAAGAAATTAAGAGAATCGGAGATATATACTCTCTAATGACATATCGTTGTTCCAAAGAAGAAACGATTAAATCAGCCTTGTCTCATATTGATTTTTCAAAGAAATTCTCTTGACAAGATAGCGTCAATAAGGCATAATAGGGCATGAATTTCGATCTTAGAGAAAATAACGTAGTATTGCTTGGCGATACTCATTCGTACCGCTACATTTACGGAATCATTACCAATCGTCCGGCATTGGATGGAAAAGATATTATTTTCCTTGGTGATGGAGGCGAGGATTTTCCTGAATTGCCCTTGCACGCTACTCTTTTGCAGCGAATTAATAAGCAATGTAAACAAAGGGATATTCGTCTTTACTGGATTCGTGGAAATCACAGTCTTCCTACTATTTGGACCGCAGGCTATGAATTTTCTAATCTTTTCCTTGCTCCAGATTATTCTACGGTTACTTTTCCTAATGGGAAAAAGGGATTGCTTGTGGGTGGAGGTATTAGCGTAGATAGAATAACTAGAGTCGAAGGACAGGATTACTGGAAATATGAAATTACTCCATATCAAAAGGTAGAAGAAAAGTTTACTTATCTATTTTCCCATGATTGCCCCGAATACTTCAATCATTCTACTGATTCTCTGCGCGGTTCTCGCTTTTCCGGTTTTCTCCGAGACGATCCTACTCTATTGGATGAAGCTTTTAAACAGCGTCTTACTTTAAATAAAATCGTTGAGGATATTAAGCCTAAGTTTATTTACAGTGGCCATTTTCACTCGTCTCTGTCAGAAGAAAAGTTTGGAATTAAGTATAGGTGCGTTGATATATGCGAGACTATTCTGGTTGAGGTCTAACGCCTACTTTATGATTCTTAATTTTAAGAAAAGTATCAAATTTTCTTCGTAATCCGATTGAATCAATCTCGTAGTTTTGGTAAATGTATTCTCCTAGCTTTATTATATCTAACTGATTAGTAATTCTTACATCTGAATAAGCAGAAGCTATTCCAGAACTAGACTCATTAGTTAGTTGCACGTTTTCTCTAATAACAAATTTTCTAATTTCTAGCTCCTCAAATAAAGAAGTAAAAAATCCCCAATCTTGGAATTTAGAAGACGAGCAATTAAATTGTTTAGTTGAGTTTTTATAATAGAAACTTCCGTCTCCGTCGATAATACCTCTAAACCAATAGTGTTTTAGATGACTAGGAATTTTAGATAAAATTTTATTAGCCGAAACTCCAGATTTATCTGAGTAATTATTTTCATCTAAAAATTTCCATAAGTATCTATTTGAAGTTGAAATGCAAGTCTGAGCTTGTCTATTCGGACGAGTCCTATAATTAATATTCCATTTCCCGCTTCTTAAAAATGTAGGGATTAGTGTATCTAAATCTTTTGATGAACATTCGATAGCTATTCTAAAAGATTGTCTGTCATTAGTTTTATCAATGTATCCATCTGCCCAAAGTAGTCCTAAAATGTATGCAACTTCGGGAGTTCTAATATCAATAAATGGCTCGGCATTAAAGTGACATTCTTCTATAGATTTTATCTTAGCCATATAATTATATTACACTTAATATTCTGGTATCTTCCATAAATTAAACATTAGAAAGAATTTGCTTGACAAGCCGATTCACCCATGGTAAAATAAATCAACTTAAAAACGCAATACAATACAATATGAAAAACCCTGATATTTCCACACTTCGTAAATCTGGCGTCAAAGCTTTTGTGACTCACTATCGCTTTGATCGTAAGGATGGCCAACTTTATCCTAAGAACGTAATTGAAAATGGGGCTGACATTGACCCTCGTGGCGGGAAGGTTGAAGTTAAGCTTGTTAAGGGAGATAAAACTGTAATTGGCGTTGCTAAGTGCAGCTCTCTTGATGTCTTTAATAAGCGTGAAGGTCTAAATAAGGCTTTGGGCCGCGCGCTGGGAAAGCTTAGTAAGTAATAAATAATTTGGGGTAGTTTAAGTAACGCCAATAACGGCATGTGTTTCATGTTACTTGAACTACCCCTACTTTATTATATTCTTATATGAATCTTCTTCTTTTTGTAGTCGTAATTGCTTCAATTATCTCATTCCTTGCGCTTGTGAATATGCTTTTGGATTTTTTCCAAGGTAATAAAGCCATTGAAAATGGACTAGTGCAAGTCCCCGTAGAATTGACAAATTGTGAGGGTGAGTCTTATACAGTTCTGGCTTGGCAGAAAAAGAATTAGTAATGAAGACTTTTCTTTCTCTTACTCTACTTACTTTAGCTATGGGCGAAGTTACTTTCGTTCTATGTAAAATTTATCTAGATAGTTTTAAAAAGAAAAAATAATCAAAGAATTTTCTTGACGCGCTAGCTCATTTGTGGTAAACTTAAGTATGAAGAAAGACCTAGCTCTCATTTTATCTTTCATCCTCGCGTTGAGCGTAAATGTCGGCGGTCTCATTTGGGTTTTATTCTTTAAATAATATGGTTTACGTTCACTTCGCCGCGAATCCATTTAAATGCGGATTTGATATGAACCGGGACGGAATGGAGAAAAATACTAATCCATTTTTGCCGGGGACTGATAAACATGCTGCTTGGCTTTCCGGATGGATCACAGGTAAATTTGGTGGCTCTCTTACTGTGGTTAGTGTCTATTCAAATTGTAATAATAAACCCCTTAGCTAATATGGATCGCCCATTTTTCGTTCATACTCCTAAGAATATTTATGGAGAAGGTTTAGTTCGATGTAATAACGGAGTCGAATATTCTCTGAGAAAATATACAAATTATAAGGAAGATATTAAAAATCTTGGGACTGATTTACAGGAAGCAATAAAAGAGTGTCACGCGGCTAATGAGGCTCATATTGTTGAAATGTGGTCCCATGGAGCATTTATCTAAATAAAATGAAACTAAAATCTACTGATATTAGATGGTGCGGCGGCTATAAAGACGGCGGGACTGACGTTTATTTTCTAGACGGTAAGAAATATTACCGTGATCGAAGGATGGGCAGTAAAACTAAAGGACGAATTTTTAATGCCTATCCCGGCGATAAAGGAGCAGCTATTTTACCTAAACTCGAAGAGGAGAGGATTCTCCGATTAATTAATAAGCTTAAATATGGATCAAGAACTAATAGATTTGCTAAATGAAGCGGCTGACGAACTTGGTTTTGTAGTTGGTCAATTAGGAGAGGTTGAGATTGATCCTGATACAGCTAATCTACAAAAAAGACTTCGCGAAAAAGCCGAAGCTGTAAAGAATCAGCTATTATTTAATTCTTAATTTTTTGAGAGAAGTTAGGGTTGTCCCTAATAAGTTACGAGAATTTTATTCTCCGAAGTAATACGACTATTTGAAGGTGCTCCGAGATACATCTACCGGATATAATAGCGTAACTATAAGTTAATCGAGACTTACTCTTTCAGCGTTTTAGCGAGCGGATTTAATACCACCTATAAGGAGGGTAAGTATATCCTGAATTAAATTCGTTCGTCTAACTTTAATTAGCGTTGTGCTATTTAGCACTCTGAAATACTCTATATGGCGATTATGCAGCCGGTTTTATCCTACGCATAAGGCTCAAGTGACTCGCAAGCAACAGCGGAAAGTAGAGTAAAAGTCACTACGTTAATTAATAATTTTAAATAAAAATGGTAAAAGTCTCAAATAAAAATTACGCCGGTGTGTGGGTAGAAGTGATGCGCCTGACAGTTCAGGAAGCTTCCGTTATGATTGAGCGCATTGATATGCCTCATATTTGGAAATTTGAGGATGTCTAATGGATATAGACTCATTTGAGCGAATTAGGTATGGAGTAGCTTATATTAAGGAGCATCCAGAATGGAGGATTAAATATCCTTTAGGCCCGGTTCATTGGGACGTTTGGCTAAATAGAAATGATAATAACCCGCCTATACAAGTAGGTATTCCCGCTAATGAAATTAGTGCGTGGTTAGTATCTCAAAACCTTTTAATTCAGTGGTGATAATATGCAAGATCAGACTACTTTAGCAATAATTAGATTAATTTTATTTGCCACAACTTTCTCTTTTATTTTCTTCGCACCTTTAATTGGGTGCCGAATTGCAAAAGTAAAAGTCGAAGGGTGGGCTATTGGATTACTATTCATTCTAGCTCTTTGGTTTTCTGGCATGAGCGTTTACTCTTAATATGAAAAAACTTTGGAATAACTTTTGGACTAACCGCCTTTCCTAATGATCCATAATGTAGATAAAGTAGTAATCGAAGGCAATTCTGTTTGCGCTTTTTATACAGAAACAGAAGGTGAATGTCGGCGTCTCAGTGTCACAGTTGCCGTTCATAACGGAAGAGTACAAATTCATTTTAGCGGCTTAAAGGATAAGCGGGCTATGCCAAGTGGCCTTTACGCTAATGGATTAGATGTTCAAACTAACGTAGATACATAATATGGGATTTACTACTACTTTCGCATTAGCTGCGCTTCTGAACGGATTAACTCACGAACCGGCCACTATCTCGGTTATGGAAAATTGTCTTGTAGTAGATAAAAAAACGGACTATTATAAAATTGTCGATCACGGTGTGATTTTTCTTGACAAGCAAAGTGGTTCTGTGGTAAAATTAAAAGGTAGTAACTGGTTAATACTTCCAGAAAAACTAAAATAGACTGACTTATCGACTGTTACAACTAAACAAATATGAAAAAATTCTCTATCTCCGCCGCACTTAAACAGAAAAATCGTATTGCCGGTGAGCTTACAGTAGCTCTAAATACGATTAAACGTGATAATTCTCGCCCCGAGACTAAACCTCTACGCAGTGATATTCCAGCCCTTTTGGAGCTTATCGGTCATAAGAGCGAAGACCTTGTTACGATTAAAGCTGCTATCGCGGCAGCTAATGTTCCTATTTATCTTGAACTAGCAAAGCTTGAGGAAATTAAGGCGCGTATCTCATTTTTCCAATCGCTAAATACGACTGAGGGAGAAATTTCTGTTGGTGGATATAATAGTGAGAAAACAGTTAAGCACGTCGCCGTAGTGAATCAAGGTGTCGTTGACGGTCTTATTGCTGAATTGCAGAAAATGGCTAATGATGCGCAAGATGCAATCGACGCTTTCAACGCAACGCACTACATTGAAGTAAATTTGTCCTAGAAATAGGACGAGCTAGCACCCTAAGCGGGGGAGGGCAAACATCGTATCCGAAAGGATATACTTATAATGATAATGATAAAGTAATTAGATTCACGTCTATAAACTTTTAGAGTTCAAAGACTCAAACATTAACCCTTATATTTAACCCTTAAACCTCTGCCGCCCAAACCTTCTTAGGGTGTCTAGTTTACTTTAACGAATAAGTTAATTTTACGTATGACTATCAAAGGAATTCTCGGAGTTATTCTAGTTACTGGCTTTGTAATTATTGCCTTTTACATTTTTTCCGGTTTAGGCCGCGCACTAAATGATACGTTAAACTTCTCTAATTCTACTCCCGTTCCTAACGAGGAAGTTTTGTTTCCTCTCCCTACTAAATAATGGATACTAATACTGAAAAAGAAGAAGCCTTTCAAGAAATTAAGGATGTAAGACTTGCTTTAAATAGGAATTATTTTCATGGGTATTATCCAGTTATTATTGAGTGTTGCGTAATGCTCTGTAAGACTCTAATTCGATGCGCTGTAATTCTTTCTAAACGGCAGTAGAAATTTCCAAAATCAAAACTATATAAATAGTGTAAAGGATATTATGAACGAAATTACATACGAGAAAAGCTGCGGAGAATACTAATTCTCTTTATGGCCGGGTGGCGAAGCTGGTTGAAACGCGACAGACTTAAAATCTGTAACCCATGCAGGTAAACATCGAGGGTTCGACTCCCTCTCCGGCTACCAATTTAATATAAATAAATGGCCTAGTGGCGAAATGCAAACGCACTCCTCTCAAAAGGGAACGTCGAAAGACTTGTGGGCTCGATCCCCACCTAGGCTACCATTTGTGCTAATAAAAAACTAAGTTAAATAACAGCGTATGCACACTGCGCTATATTATAACTAATTTCCCTTCTGGAACTAATCTTCCAGAAGGTTTTTTTATGCTTTAAAATGCTTGACAAGGAAACGCGCTCGCGTTAAAGTATGCTTGCTAGCACAGCTAGAGAAAACAAAACCAAACCGAGAATGAAGGATTAGAGCTTCTTCTCTTCCAAACTTAAATATGTCTGATTCTGAATATAGAGAAACTGAGGAAGGCCGCCGTCGCCGTAGTTGGCAGAATTGGAGTCGGGATTATCGTGGACCCGTACAAACTAATCCTAATGGCCAGCGTTTTGCGGTAGATGATGCAGACGACGCTTATCTAATTAGTATTGGTCGTAGTGTTCCCGGCGTTCCTAGGATTTGGTAACTTATCTTAACTCAGATACTCAAAATCTTTTTAATTACACTAATATGTCTAACTCTGTAGTTCCGGTTAATCTAATTAAATATATTGACCATAGCGGTATGGGCGAGCAGCCGCCCGTTTTGGTTTTTATTATGGAAAGTGGAGAAAAGATTATTAAAACTGGTCAGGAAGCAATCGACACGGAAGATGAACTAGATCGCATTTAATATGCCCAAAACTATCCTTTTTCATTCGGCTACCGGCGGAGTAGGCCGCACCCTTTTTGCGGTTTCCATCGCCGCACACTTCGCGGAAGTAGGTAAAGTAATGTTTATCGACTCTACTAACAGTAGTCATAATTACTTCTTTAAAAGTGAACCAACTCCCACGTCTTCTGGCTATTGCGTTCCTAACGTAACGGAACAAAGTGGATATTTAGATAGGAAGATGAGTTTGGATAATATCCACGTTTATCCCGATATTAGTTATTATTACGATCAAGGAGACAAATACGATACTGTTATTTTTAATGATGGAGATAGACTATTCATTAATGAAAATCTTTGGAGTAGAATCAAGCCGGACTACATCGTAACTCCTTATCTTAATAATAAACGCTCCATTCTCAATACTCTTAAAGACTTAGAGTTTTTTGACAGAATTAGCGCAGCTAAAAATATCCCGGTTCAAAATATGGATGAAGGTAGGAGTGAGCATGATTTGGGTAATAATTGGGATGATAACGCGCTTAAAGCTTTTCAAACTTATTTTCTTAAACTAACTAATTCCAACCGGGAAGAAGCATTGCGTCTATTTCATTGGACTTCCCTTATGAGGCAATCTTTTCTTTCGTTTGGTCAGCGAATCATTCCCCTTCATTTCCGTCGCTCCGATCCCTCTTGGCCCGGCTCCCGTATCTTTACACTTTTCACCCTCCTAAATAAATGAGCGATAATCTTACAAATTTATACAATAACTACAGCGCCGCCCTCTTGTCTCTTACTATGTATCAGGCACTACACGCGACTGCAATCGAGCATTACAATCAAGCCCCAATGGGCCGCCCTTCTGACGTTGTACTCGAATATCATCGCTTGCGGGATATGGCTAAAGACTTGGAAAACCGAGTAAGGGCTTCTACTCCCATTAAAGTGTAATAAGAATTATGAGACAGATATATTATGTAGATTTATACGGCAGCTTCCTTTTGGTTGAGGCATCCTCCTTGGCTAATGCGGAAAAATGGGCTACATCATATTTCGGTCGATTAGTTAAATTTGTGGATATTGCCACCCAAGAATCAATAGATGCGCTAAATAAAGCTGGAGACGAGATTTATGCCACGGATTAAATTTAGACATTCTGATGGAATGTG
>Ga0247806_10001214_pt1 | contig 13028 bp, 12 predicted proteins | sample UWRJL059202B1_FD_179935 | JGI IMG/M metagenome (GOLD analysis project Ga0247806, IMG submission 179935) | Plant litter microbial communities from Arlington Agricultural Research Station in Wisconsin, United States - UWRJ-L059-202B-1 | ecosystem: Environmental > Terrestrial > Plant litter >... | reverse complement strand
GTGACACCGACCCGCCGGTCGCGGCGATGCGCTGGTAGGAGTCGTCGGAGAGGGTGGCCGCGTGCACGTAGACCGTGCCGGGGGTCATGAAGCCGTTCTCGTACATGAGCCGGATGCCGTCGTCGTTGGTGGCGCCCCACACCCCGGCGTGGGTGGTGACGGCCAGGTCGAGGTCGCGGGCCACCTCGAACGCGCGCCGCTCGGGGAAGGTCGGGTCGCCGGTGACGTCGAAGGCCATTTGGAAGCCGAGCATCTCGTTGCCCGTGCCGCGGGCGGCGGCGAAGGCCTTGAATTCGTCGGAGTCCGACCATTCCCAGGGGCCGGCGAAGATGTTGCCGTAGGCCAGCACCGAGCGGCCGGGTGCCTCCTGCAGGGCGGCGAGCGCCGCCTCGGCGTGCTCGATCGTGCGCAGGCCGTGCGACCAGTCCACCGTGGTGGTGATGCCGGCGTCGATGGCGTCGAGCGAGGAGAGCAGGTTGCCGGCGTAGACATCCTGCGGGCGGAAGTGCTTGCCGTGCTCGAGGTAGTACCAGACGAAGTACTGGGTGAGGGTCCAGTCGGCGCCGTAGCCGCGCATCGCCGTCTGCCACATGTGCCGGTGGGTGTCGATCATCCCCGGCATGAGGATGCCGCCGGCCGCGTCGATCTCGAAGGTGCCGTCCGGCACCACGAGGCGCGGGCCGATCGCCGCAATGCTGTCGTCGACGATGAGCACATCTGTGTGCGGCAGGATCTGCCGGCCGGCATCCATGGTGAGCACGGTGGCGTCGCGGAAGACCGTGGCGGGCGGCGTGTGGTCGGGCAGGGCGGGAACAGGGGTGACGGGCATGACGGGCTCCTTTGCCTTAGTCGGGCGAATGACGAACCGGGGCGGTGCGGCAGTGTTACAGGGCGACGCTCGGGTACTCCTTGCCCATCCAGTGGGCGAGGTTGGCGCCGTACTCCCGTTGGAAGGAGAGCGGGCCGGACCTGGCGGCGTAGTCGGCGTCGTAGATCGCGATGAAGATCGTGAGCGAGAGGAAGAAGTGTGCGCCGAGTTCGAACAGGGTCACGTAGTCGTGCGCGACGAGCGCGCGGCGTTCGGTGCCGGTGAAGCCCAACCAGGTGGTGCGTTCCACCCGGTTCAACCAGGGTCCGCGCTCGGTCTCCCACCAGGCCACCAGCTCGGCCGGGTCGGCCTTGTACCGGGCGAGCAGTTCGGGGTCGGCGTCGACCTGGAAGAGGAACTTGTTCACGTAGTAGATGCTCACGACGGCGCCCCCTCCGGGTACCAGGTCACATAGGCCTCGCGCGTGTGGAAGAGGTCGAGGCTGTCGACGTAGGACGCCTCGATCGGCCCGGCGATGCCCATCATCAGGATCAGGTCCATGAACCCGTGGGTGGCGTTGCCGGCACCCGACATGCTCTCGTGGGTGACGTTGGCGAGGATGCCGTCGATGTCACCGGTGCGCAGCCACTCGATGGCCTGCAGGTCGAACTCGGGGTCGGGGCCGGTCTCGCCGAACTGGCGCGGGCCGCCGAGCTCGAGCGAGAGGTGACCGCTGCCCACCGCGGCCACCCGCAGGTCGCTGGGCCACTCGTCGATGATCGAACGGATGGCCCGGCCCAGGTCCCAGAACCGCTTGGGGCTCGGCAGCGGGGGAGCGAAGATGTTCGTGTAGATCGGCACGATCGGCAGGTCGGCAGCCGGGCGGGTGGTGATGATCGGGCAGATGATCGAGTGGTCGATCTTGAGCTCGTGGCTGACCGAGAAATCGAAGCCGCGGTCGAGCAGGCCCTGCAACATGTAGCCGGAAAGCTCCTCGTGGCCTTGCAGCAGGAAGGTCGGCAGACCGAACTCGCGGGTCTCGTTGTAGAAGGTGGCGTCGTACATCGGCTGCTTGCCGATGAGGAAGGTGGGGTAGTTGTCGGAGAAGAACTGGTGGAAGTGGTCGGCGCCGACCATCACCAGGATGTCGGGCTTGGCCACCGTGAGGGTCTCGCGGTAGGCCTCCACCTTGCGCTTCCACTCGTCGGCCTGCGGCATCCGCTCTTCGGGCGGCGCCGTGGTGGCTTTGAGGTAGAACGGGTGGTGGGTGGTGGCGAGCACCGCGCTCAGGGTGGCCATTTCTCTCCTTCGAGACTTCTGCTTCGAGGCTGACGCTGGACTAGTTGGTGGGGGTGGCGGGCACGTACACGGCGTTGCGGTCGACCTCGGCGTAGATCGCCGGGGCGATGGGGTTGATGCGCTCCTCGGCGAGGTGGCCGATCAGCCCGGCGGTGCGGGCGAGCAGGGCGAAGCCGCGCAGCAGTTCGATGGGCAGGCCCAGGTCGGCCAGCGCGGCGCCGGCCACACCCGCGCCGTTCAGCGGCAGGTCCTTGCCCAGCACCTGGCCGTTGGTACGGCCGATGGCCTCGAACAGGCGCAGGTGCGCACCGCGCAGGCCCTGCTCATCGGCGATGCGGATGATCACGTCAGTGCGGGGATCGCGCAGCTTGTGCACCGGGTGGCCGAGGCCGGGCACCCGGCGGCCGGACTGCTTCGTCTGGGTGAGCAGGGTGAGGGCCGCGGCATCCCACTGCTCGTCGGTGAAGCCGCTCGTGTCGCCGAGGTCGGCCAGCGCGGTGTGCAGGAAGAGGCCGGTGTCTTCGGTGACGCCGAGGAAGCGGCTGCCACCGCCGAGCAGGCCCGCGGCTATGGCGCCCTGCAGCGAGTCGGGGGCGGAGTAGTAGGTGAGCCGGGCGGCGATGGCGGTGGGGGTGAAGCCGTGGTCGGCCAGCGAGACGAGAACGGCCTCGAACACGCGCAGCTGCTGCGGGCTGGGCCGCTGCTGGGTGGCCAGCCAGAAGGCGAGTTCGCCGAAGGTGACGGTGCCGAGCAGGTCGCCGGCGAGGTCGTGGCCGAGCAGCGAGATGGTGTCGCGGTCGCTGGTGCCCAGGCCGGTGGGGTAGTCGGTCACAGGTCGAACTCGCTCTCGTCGTAGGGGATGTTCTCGTGGTCGGCGTCGGGTCGGGAGAGCCACTGGCGGATCTCGGCGGCATCCTGCCCGAGCGCGGGTGGCGGTGACAGGTAGCGGGCGGGGGTGAGGGAGAAGTCGATGGGGTTGCGCACCATGGGGATGGCCGCGTCGCCCGTGCCCACCTGCACGACCGGCTTGAGGCCCAGCCGTTCGGCCAGGGCAACGCCGTCGTCGATGGTGTTGATCGGTCCGCAGGCCACTCCGGCCAGGGTGAGCTCATCGAACCACTCTGCAGTGGTCTTCGTGGCGAGGGCGGCCACCAGCAGCGGCCGGAGCGTCTCCCGGTTCTGATTGCGGGACACGGTGCGGGCGAACCTGTCGTCTTCGGCCCACTCCGGGTGGCCGAGCGCCCCCGCGAGCTTGACGAACTGGGCATCGTTGGCCGCCACGATCACGATGTCACCGTCGCTGGCCGGCAGGGGTTCGTAGGGGAACAGGCTGGGGTGGGCATTGCCCATGCGGAACGGTACCTGGCCGCCCGCGACATAGGTTGAACTGTGGTTGGCCATCGCCGACAGGGCGGTGGAGAGCAGGTTGACCTCCACCTGCTGGCCCTGCCCGGTGCTGTTGCGGTGGTTGAGGGCCGCGAGGATGCCCACGGTAGCCTGCATGCCCGTCATGACGTCGAACACCGAGACGCCGCTGCGGAACGGGGTGCCGTCGGCGTCGCCGGTGAGGCTCATCAGGCCGCTCATGGCCTGCACGATCAGGTCGTAGCCGGGCAGGCTCGCGCCGCCGGCGGTGCCGAAGCCGCTGATCGACGCGTAGATCACGGCCGGGTTGCCGTTCCGCACCGAGGCGTAATCCAGGCCGAATTTGGCCAGGCCCCCCGGCTTGAAGTTCTCGATCACGATGTCGGCCCGGCGGGCGAGTTCCTGCGCGAGAGCGCGATCGTCGGCGTCGGCGAGGTTGAGGGTGATGCTGCGCTTGTTGCGGTTCACGCCCAGGTAGTAGGTGGAGACGCCGTCGCGCTCCGGCGGCGCCCAGTCGCGGGTCTCGTCGCCGGAGGGACCCTCGACCTTGACGATGGTGGCACCCAGGTCGCCCATCAGCTGGGTGGAGTACGGGCCGGCCAGGACACGGGAGAAGTCGGCCACGAGCAGACCGTCGAGCGGGCCGGTCTGGGGTGCGGGCTCCTCGACGGTGCGCGGGGCATCCGTGGGGGTCGATGCGAATGGGTGAGGCATCTTTGCCTTTCAATTCTGCGGACGACTGTCCGCTGGGCGGACAGTGATCTATAGTGAACCCCACAAGCGATCGACGGTCAAGGGTGCGAGCGGATTTGCTGCCAGACGTGCACCTCGGCACCATCGGGAGGAAGGCCGTGATGACACGTGACACCGAGAGCCCGGATTTCATCGAGGCCATCGCCAGGGGGCTGGACGTCTTGACGGTCTTCGGCCCTGGGCGACCGGTGCTCAATCTCACCGAGGTGGCCACGGCTACCGGGCTGGCCCGCCCGACCGCGCGGCGCATCCTGATCACCCTGGCCGAGCTGGGTTACGTGCGGAGCGACGACTCGGGCTTCAGCCTCACCCCTCGGGTGCTTGAGCTCGGCATGGCCTATGTGTGTTCGAGCAATATCTGGGAACTCTCCCGGCCGCACCTTACCGACCTCAGCACCCGGGTGAACGAATCCTGCTCCGTGGCCCAGCTCGACGGAAGCGATGTGGTCTACGTCGCCCGCGTTGCCGTGCCCAAGCTGGTGGCCCTGTCGGTGACCATCGGCACCCGGTTTCCCGCCGTGGCGACCTCGCTGGGCAAGGTTTTGCTGGCCGGGCTCGCACCCGACGCGCTCGACGCGGCGCTGAGCGAGCCGAGCCGCTCGCCGGTGACGGCGGTCTGGGCACCGAGCCGACCCGAGATCGACGCGGCGCTCGCCGAGGTGCGCGAGCGCGGCTGGGCGATCACCGACCAACAGCTGGCTCCGGCCATCCGGTCGGTCGCGGCACCCATTCGCAACGGCGCGGGTGCGGTCGTCGCGGCCGTCAACCTCAACACGCATGCGTATGAGACGAGCGTGCAGACCCTGGTCGACGACTACTTGCCCCAGCTGTTGCTCGCGGCCGACGGCATCAGCGCGGATTGGGCGCGCTGGGATACGCGGCCCGTGCGGGAGGTGGTGGGCCGATGAGGCTTCTGGTGCTGATCGCGAGCACTCGGGTGGGCCGCGCCGGTGGTGCCGTGGGCGCCTGGGTGGCCGAAACGGCCCGGCAGGCCGGTGCGGTCGAGGTGGATGCGGTGGACCTCGCGTCGTTTGTGCTGCCCATGATGGAGGAGCCGAACCATCCGCGGCTCAAGGCCTACACGAGCGAGCTGACCTGGGCCTGGAGCCGACGGGTGGAGGCGGCGGATGCGGTGGTCTTCGTGCTGCCGGAGTACAACCACAGCTACTCGGCGCCGCTGAAGAACGCGATCGACCACCTGCACGGCGAGTGGGCGGGCAAGCCGGTCGGGCTCGTGAGCTACGGCGGACTCTCCGGCGGCAGTCGCGCCGTCGTGGCGCTGCAGCCGGTGATGGTCAACCTCGGCATGCGGATGCTCGCCGCCAACGTGGAGATCGCCTGGGTCTCCGAGCACATCGTCGACGGTGTGTTCATGCCGTCGGAGCGCCACGACCGTGCCCTCGCTGCCGAGCTGGCGTCCCTGGCCGCGCTGGTGCCGGCCGTTGACGTCGCCTGACCGCGGTCCGGGGGATGCGCGCCGTTCCGCGGGTGCCGCGCCGTTATGCGGGTGGCGCGCCACCCGCATAACGGCGCCTGCCCCGCGTGCCGCACGCGGACGCATCCGCCACCCTCGTTGTGCGAGTGCCGCGCCGCTGCGCGGTGAGGTGAGGTGCCGGTGTGGCGCGCCCGGCGCGTCAGCGCCCGTAGGCGGTCAGCGGCAGGCCGAGCGCGGCGGCGACTCCGGCGTTGGTGACGGTGCCGGCGTGGATGTTCAGTCCGGCCGCGAGGGCGGCGTCCTCGGCGATCGCCCGTTCCCAGCCCTTGTCGGCCAGGGCGATGACGTAGGGCAGCGTGGCGTTGGTGAGCGCCCGGGTTGAAGTCTCCGGCACCGCGCCGGGCATGTTGGCGACGCAGTAGTAGACGGAGTCGTGCACGGCGAAGGTGGGCTCATCGTGCGTGGTGGGCCGGGAGCCCTCGAAGCAGCCGCCCTGGTCGATGGCGATGTCCACGAGCACCGAGCCCTTCTTCATGCCGGCGACCATCTCGTCGGTCACCAGTTTGGGCGCGGCCGCTCCCGGGATCAGTACGGAGCCGATCACCAGGTCGGCGTCGGCGAGCTGGGCCGCGATCTCGAAGGCCGACGACGCCCGTGTCTGGATCCTTCCCCCGAAACGGGTCTCCAGCTCGCGCAGCCGCGGCACCGAGAGGTCGATGATGGTGACATCGGCACCCATGCCCAGCGCGTTGGCCGCGGCGTGCTCGCCGGCGACGCCTCCGCCGATGACAACGACCTTGGCCTTGGGCGTTCCGGGCACCCCGCCCAGGAGCATGCCGCGCCCGCCGGCCGCGCTCATCAGGTGGTACGCGCCCACCTGCGCCGAGAGGCGACCGGCGACCTCGCTCATCGGGGAGAGCAATGGCAGGGTGCGGTTGGGCAGCTGCACGGTTTCGTACGCGATCGCGGTGGTGCCAGAGGCCAGCAGCGCGTCGGTCTGGGCGCGGTCGGCAGCCAGGTGCAGGTAGGTGAAGAGCACCTGGTCGGCGCGGAGGCGGCCGTATTCGGCGGCGATGGGTTCCTTCACCTTGAGCAGCAGGTCGGCGCTAGCCCAGACATCGGCCGCCGTGTCGAGGATGGTGGCGCCCGCCAGCGCGTAGGCGTCGTCGGTGATCGAGGAGCCGAGTCCGGCGCCGCGCTGGATGATGACATCGTGGCCGCGGCGGGTGAGTTCGGACACTCCCGCCTGGGTGATGGCCACCCGGTTTTCGTTGTTCTTGATTTCGGTGGGGACTCCGACGCGCATGGTGGCTCCTGGGTGAGAAGGTGATGGATGCGGGTTCAGCCCGAACAATCAACTGCTCCCTGCAGGAAATAGTGGTGGCTTAACGTTTCCCACACGTTTCGACCGAAGAATCACGAAAAAAACTGGATTCCGGCGTGTCGATTCCCGTGCGCCGGGGCCTGCGCGCGGGCGGCGGCCGCAGATTATTCGGCGGCCGACGGATGCGCATCCGCTAGTCGAGCAGCGGCGTGACGCCGGCCTGGCGCGCGTCGATCTCGTGCCGCACGTCGCCGGCGCTGCCCGGGGAGACCTGCCGCTCCATGACCGCTTCGGTGAGGGCGGCGCGCTGGAGGTCGAAGTACTCGCCGCTGGTGGTGTCGTCGCGGCCGGCGACCGCGGCGACGGCCACGGCACGGGCCTCCGCCCGGCCGTCCTCGATCTCGGCGTCTTCGGCGGTGGTGTCGATCTTCAGCGTCTTGGCCAGCCACGGCAGGGTGGAGCCCTGCAGCAGCAGGGTGCCGACCGCCACGATGAACGCCACGGTCTGGATGATGGTGCGGCCGGGGAAGGGTGCCCCGGAGGCGATGGTGAGCGGGATACCACCGGCGGCGGCGAGGGTGATGATGCCGCGCATGCCGGTCCAGGAGACGAGCAGGTTCTCGGGTGGTGTGAGCACGGTGATGTGGCTGCCGTCCCGCGGCGCGCCCTGCCGGCCCACCGGACCGGGGCCGCCGCGTCCACCTCGTCGTCCGCCAGCCCTCCCGTCGGCGTATGCGTCTGCGCGTGCGTCCGCGGTGCCCGGCCTGCCCGGTCGGCCACCCGCGGTCCGGTCGGGTCCGCCCCGGCGTCGCTCCCGCCGGCGTGCCATCGGGTCGAGGGAACGCGCCATCCGCTTGGCGTAAATCAGCAGGGCGAGCTGGGCCCGGCCGTAGCTGAAGTACACCCAGGCGAACCGGCAGAGCACAACCGTGAGCAACACGATCAGTCCCAGCCCGATCGTGGACCAGGTGGGGGTGCTCGACTCGGCGAGGTCCTCCAGCACGAACCGGAACTGCAACCCCATGTACGCGAAGACGAAGGCCTCGAGGATGAGGTCGACGACGGGCCAGAGGGCGGCCTCCTGCAGCCGAGTGCGGTAGGCCGTGGAGGGCGTGCGGGTGGAGCGGGTGTGGAAGTGCGACATGCTCACCGTGAAGCCGGCCGCGACCACGGCGATGATGCCGGAGGCGTGCAACTGCTCGGCGGCGAAGTAGGCCAGGAACGGCACCAGCAGGTTGAGCCCGCTCTCGATGGTGGGGTTGCCCACCTTGCTGCGCACGGCGATGACAACCCGGCCGATGACCACACCGAGGATCAGGCCGATCACGGCCTCCCAGCCGAAGAGCAGGAACGGGTTCTCGATGAACTCGCTGTCGCCGGTGACGGCGGCCACCGCCACGGCGAACAGGGTGAGGGCTGCCGCGTCGTTGACGAGGCTTTCCCCGGTGAGGATGGAGATCGTGCGCCGCGGCAGGCCGATCTCGCGGCCGTGGCTGACCGTGGTGACCGAGTCCGGCGGGGAGACCACGGCGGCCAGCACGAGCGCACCGGCCAACCCGAGTTCGGGGGAGAGCCACGAGGTGAGCAGGCCTACGACGGCAGTGGTGAAGACCACCAGCCCCACGCCGAGGCCGAGGATGCTGCGCAGATTCTTGACGAAGGCGAAGAAGGAGAAGTTGAGCGTGGCCGAATAGAGCAGGGGCGGGATCACGACCCCGAGGATCAGCTCGGGGTCGAGTTCCAGCCGAGGCAGGCCGGGGATGAACGAGATGGCCGCGGCCAGGGTGACCGTGACGATGCCGGCCTGCAGCCCGCGCAGGTGGGCGAAGGCGGCGATGACCAGCGCGCCGGTCATCACGAGGAGCAGCTGGACGTCCATGGTGCCTGTCTTTCTGCGATGGGTGTCGTGCCAGTCTTCCGTATCCGGCGGGCCCGATTCTTCCGGCAGGTCAGGTGTTCGCGCCGCGGGCATCCACGGACCAACGGCCGATGACGGCGCCGCCCCGCATGACCACGTACTCGTCGGCGAGGTTCACGGCGATGCAGACGTGGTTGGGCACGACGGTGATCCGGCTGCCGGCGGGCAGGTCGACGCCGGTGATCGTGGCGTGGTGCTCCGACAGCGCGGTGACGCGCGCCTCCGGATGGTCGAGCAGGCGGCCGAAACCGGTCGAGAAGGAGGCCCGATCGAAACCGAGCACCTTGCTGCCCGCATCGGCGATGAGGTGGTCGCCGCGCCGGGAGACCACGGCGGCCTGCACGGTGAGCGCGATGTCGTCGGGGCTGGACATGCCGAGCTCCCACTGTTGCGCGTCGCGAAACACGTACACGCCGGGGCGCAGCTCGGTGAGCACTGTCGCGTCGGCGAACTCGGCGGATGGCGTGGAGCCGCCGCTGACGATCCGGGCGCTCACTCCGGCGCCGGCCAGCGCGGCGACGGCGGCGGCCAGCTCGCGGGCCTCGTCTGCCGCGGCCGTGCGGCGCCCCGCCGGTGAGTAGCTGTGCCCGGGGAAGGTGAATACCCCGGCGACGTCGAGGCCGGCCCGCGTGGCGGCCGCCGCGACGGTTCCGGCCTGCGCGGCCGCCACCCCGCTGCGGTGGTGACCGGAATCCACCTCGACGAGCACCGCGAGCCGGTCCAGGAGCCCGTCCGCGGCCCGCGCGGCACGTTCGGCGCCCTCGTCGGAGTCGACCCCGATGAGCAACGGGGCGGAACCCGCCGGGCTGGCCTGCAGCAGGCGTCGCAGCCGGGCGGTCTTATCGGCATCAAGCCAGAGCGGGTAGGCGATGAAGATGTCGGTGAATCCGGCGGCCGCGAAGACCTCCGCCTCGGAGAGGGTGGCGACGGTGATGCCCGCGGCACCGGCAGCGACCTGGCGGTGGGCGATCTCGACCGACTTGTGCGTCTTCACGTGCGGACGCAGGGCGAGCCCGTGCTCCGCGGCGAAGGCGGCCATCGCGGCGATGTTGGCGTCAAGCTTCGCCTCGTCGATGACGAGCGACGGGGTGGGCAGCTCAGTGCGGTGGTCGGCTCCGAGTGCGGTCATGCCCTCAGTCTGGCAGCCGGCCGTTGGTGTTGCTCAGAGCGCGGCGGCCTTGGCCAGCAGCACGCCCCGCTCCCGGCTGTTGGCGGTGAGGGCGGCGGCCGTGACGAACTCCGACCGGGCCTCCTCGGCGCGGCCGAGCCGCGCAAGCAGCTCACCGCGCACGCTCGGCAACAGCGACGAGCCGCGCAGCGCGCCGGCGTCGGCCAGGCCGTCCACGATGAGCAGGGCGGATGCGGGACCGGTCGCCATCGACACCGCCACCGCCCGGTTGAGGTCCACCACCGGGTTCGGCGCGATGCGGCCGAGGGCCTCGTAGAGCAGCACGATCCGGGCCCAGTCGGTGTCGTCGATGCTCGGAGCGGTGGCGTGGCACTCGGCGATCGCGGCCTGCAGGGCGTAGCTGCCGCGGCCACGGCCGAGCGCATCCGCCCGGGCCAGGGCCGCCTGGCCGCGGCCGATCTGGGCGCGGTCCCACCGGGCCCGGTCCTGGTCGGCGAGCAGGATGGGCGTGCCGTCCGGGCGCAGCCTGGCGCCGAACCTGGAGGCCTGCAACTCCATCAACGCCACGAGCGCGTGCGCCTCCGGTTCCCTCGGGGTGAGACCGGCCAGCACCCGCCCGAGGCGCAGCGCCTCGTTGGCGAGGTCGGTCCGCATCCACTGCTCGCCGGCGGTGGCGGCGTAGCCCTCGGTGAAGATCAGGTAGACCACGCCGAGCACCGAGCCGAGCCGGGCCCGCCACTCGCTCGGGTCCGGTGCCTCGAACGGCACCTTCGCGGCGGCCAGGGTCTTCTTGGCCCGAACGATGCGCTGCTGGATCGTGGCGACAGGCAGCAGGAACAGGCGGGCGATCTCCTCGGTGCTGAGACCGCCGATCAGCCGAAGGGTCAACGCCACCTGGGCTTCGCGGGCGATGACCGGGTGGCAGGCGATGAACACCAGCCGCAACACGTCGTCGTCGATCGGCTGCCAGGCATCCGGGCCGTCGTCGGGCCCGGCCGCCAGGTCATGGGCGATGGCCTGGTACCGCTCGTTGAGGCGTTCGCGCCGCCGCCAGGTGTCGATGGCCTTGCGCTTGGCCACGGCGGTGAGCCAGGCCCCCGGGTTCTGCGGGATACCCGTCTCCGGCCACTGCCGTAGCGCGTCGACGACGGCCTCCTGGGCGAGGTCCTCGGCCAGGACCACGTCGTTGGTCAGCCTGGCGAGAGTGGCGACGATCCGGGCGCCCTCGATGCGCCAGACCGCCGCCACGGTGCGTCCGGTGTCGACCATGGTGCCCGCCCACCGTTCCGGCTAGACCTGGCCGCTCTCCGCGCGCCAGGTTTCCTGCTGCTTGAGCCGCGGGTTGTCGGCGTATTCGCCGAAGTCGCTCATCTCGGTGACCCGGCGCACCTCGAGCTTCGACCCGGGGCCGAGCGGGCACCGGCTCGCCCACTCGATGGCCTCCTCCTTGGAGGCGACCTGGATCATCCAGAAGCCGCTGAACAGCTCGTGGGTCTCGCCGTAGGGGCCATCCGTCACGATGGGCGGGTCGGCGGTGAAGTCGACCACGAAATTGTCGGCCATCGAGTCGGCCAAGCCGTCACCGGCGAGCATCACGCCGGCCTTGAGCAGGGCCTCGTTGTAGGCGCCCATCTTCTCGATGATCTCGTTGAAGTCCACCTTCTCGTAGTCCTGGCGGGCGGCATCGGTGGCTCGCATGATGAGCATGTACTTCATCGGATTCTCCTTGGTTTCGGGGGCGCCGGATGCGTCCCTCTACTAAAGCGTCGAACGACGATCGCCCGAATCGACAACACGGTGAAAAGGATTCAAGCAGTTTTCACCGCGCGCGGCTACGAGACGACGCTCACCTGGGCCGGCGCGACGCGGCGTGCCGATGTGCCGGCACGTCCCGCCGCACCGCGTTCACGCGCACCGCCCGCCAGGTGCTCTCCGAGAGCTAGGCTCAATCGAATGCTCTTTCAGCGTGTTGCCTAATCGACACCATTCACCGCAGGCGTAGCCAGTTGCGCCGCCCGGGGATGGCGATTCTGTGCGCCGCCAGACGGGACTCCACCGCGAGTCCCCCTGCCGCTCACACGATCCCAACCTTGGAGTACAGCTATGACCACTTTTCTCATTACCGGAGCGACCGGCCGACTGGGCGGCGCCGCCCTGCGGAGTCTCACCGCGCAGGTCACCGCCGCCGATGTGCACGCGCTCGTGCGCAGCCGGAACGCAGCCACCCGGCTGTCGGCCGGCGGGCCGACCGCCCATGTCGCCGACTACTCAGACCCGGACGGCCTGGTGCGGGCGTTCACCGGCATCGACCGGCTGCTCTTCGTGTCGAGCCCGGTGCTTGACCCGGCCATCCGCGGCGCGCAGCACCGCGCGGTCGTCGAGTCGGCCCGTGCGGCCGGCGTGCAGCACATCGTCTACACGAGTGCGATGGGTGCCCCGCACGATCCCGGACACACGGCCGCGGAGGTCGCCTTGGCCGAGGGCGGTGTCAGCCACACGATTCTGAGGAACGCCCTCTACACCGATCCGTTCATCACACGCGCACTCGAGGATGCGCGCTGTGGGGTCGTGCGCTCGGCGAGCGAGAACCATCCGATCGTGACCGCCTCGGTCGCTGATCTGGCGGATGCGGCGGTGGCGGCCCTGCTGGCGCCGCCGGAGCGCGCGCTTTGGGAGCTTCGCGGGCCGTCCTGGACCTTCGACGGTCTGGCCGAGGTGCTGTCGCGGCTCACCGGGCGGGTGATCAGACACGAAAACGTCGCCGACGCCGAGACGGGGCCGTTCGCGGCGCTCTTCCCGCTCGTGCGCCGAGGTGTCTTCGCGGCGGAGACCACCGATCTGGGCACCATCCTGAGCCGGCCGCCGCGGACCATCGAGGCCGTGGCGACGGACCAGCTGCGGGGCTAGGCGCCCAGGCCCAGCCAGAGGCCGAGGAAGGCGCAGGACACGGCGAGCACGAGCATGCCGAGCCCGTTGACCAAGGCGGAGAGCGACCGC
>Ga0247806_10001211_pt1 | contig 13041 bp, 14 predicted proteins | sample UWRJL059202B1_FD_179935 | JGI IMG/M metagenome (GOLD analysis project Ga0247806, IMG submission 179935) | Plant litter microbial communities from Arlington Agricultural Research Station in Wisconsin, United States - UWRJ-L059-202B-1 | ecosystem: Environmental > Terrestrial > Plant litter >... | reverse complement strand
TTGAAATTGCTTATTGCCTTTTTTTATTGAAGCTTATTTCTTCACGATAAGGAACTCACTCCTACGGTTCTGTGCGTGCTGCTCTTCGGTGCAGTTGTCGCCACAGGCTACCTTAGGTTCGCTCTCGCCATAGCCCTGACCGCTTATACGTTCTTTTGCTATGCCTTTAGAGATGATGTATTGTACTGTACTTTTTGCCCTGCGGTTAGACAGGCTCATGTTGTACTGGTCACTACCACGGCTGTCGGTGTGCGACTTTGCCATGATTACAAGCTCCGGTTTCGATTTCATCGCTTCTACTAACTTGTCAAGCTCAAAGGCGGCTTCTTTAGTGATGTTGCTTTTGTCAAATTCAAAGTAGATAGGGTTAAGCTCTACTACACCTTCTTTGATGATCTTGGCTATCGGGTTTAGTGGTGCGTCTACGTTTACTACACCCCCGCTTGATTTGGTTACCGGGAAGGTACCGTTCTCATACCCTTCTGCAGATGCCTGTATTGTGTAGCCCCTGTCGCAGTCTACGGTATAGTCGGTCTTGCCGTCGTTTGCAGCAGTTTTAGTCTCTATCACATTGCCTTTATCATCCAGTATCGCTACTTTGGCAGCGGCTATGGCTTTGCCGGTTACGGCGTCTTTTACAAACACTAATGCTTCTACCGCACATAGTGGCGTGGCGCTGTACAGTTTATCAATCCCATCACGGTTACTCGAGAAGAAGCCTATTTTTTTGCTGTCGTTAAAACTAAAGGCAAAGTCATCTTTACCGGTGTTTATAGGCGCACCTATGTTTATGGCATCGCCGCCTTTTGTAAGGTCGATCATAAATACATCCAGGCCTCCAAAACCTTTACGCCCGTCTGACGAGAAGAACAGTTTGTTGCCATCGGTAATGTACGGGAAGTTGTCCCTGGCCTCTGTGTTTACTTTTGGCCCAAGGTTTACCGGCTCGCCATAGGTATTGCCTTCTTTTACCTCTACTTTCCAGATGTCGCTTTCGCCCATTGTGCCTTCCCTGTCGGAGGCAAAGTACAGGGTCTTGCCATCCTTGCTTATGGCAGGGTTACCGGTTGACCATTTTTTGTCGTTAAAAGGCAGTGCGGTTACATTGGCCCATTTGCCGTTTTCTTTTGTTGCCCTGAAAAGGTATACCTGGCCTAACTTTAGGTTGTTGGCTTTATCCCTTTCAAATTGTTTTTTTTCTTTAAAGCTTTCGCTCGCAAAGTACATGGTGTTGCCGTCGGCTGTTACTGCCGCAGGGCCATCATGCCATTTTGTGTTTACATCGCTTACCGGTACCGGCTCGCTAAAGGTGCCGTTAGCATTGTAGGTAGCCTGGTAAAGGTCTAAATACGGCTCTTCTTTTACACCGTAGTTCTTGCGGGCTTTGTTCCTTGCACTGGTAAAGTACAGGTTGTTATCGGCGGCAAGCACCGGGCCAAACGAGCTGTATTTCTCATCGTTAATGTCCAGCAGCTTTTCGTTATACAGTTTGGTCTGGTTGCGCAGCTTTGGCAGGTAGTTAGGGTCCTGTTTAAAGGCTACTGCCCTTTGGTCGCTTGGTGCTAAAGACGCAAATTTTGCCATTTGCTTGTTGGCTTCTTCATACTTGCCTTCTGCCTTTAGCATCTGGGCATATTTGTAATAGGTCTCGGCATCCTGCTGTGTCTCTGTTGCTTTGGCAAACCAGGTCACGGCTTCTTTGGTGTTAAACATATTGTAGTATGTCTCTGCCAGTTGCTTATTTACATAAGCGTCTTTGTTCTTTATGTCAAGGTAGGCTTTTGCGGCATCTACATATTCGTAGCGGGCATACAGCTTATCGGCTTTCTCGGTATCCTGGTTTTGTGCCGTTACTGCGGTGGCCGCGAGCATAAAACTAAGGGTGATATATAAATTCTTCATGTTTTGATTGGTCGCTTTAGGTTAGAAATAACGTGGTGAACGTGATACTTTTTTAGGGAAGTTAAGGTCGAACAGCAGCATGAACTCGTGCGATGCAGGGGTGGTTACCTTAAGGTCGCTCGTTATGTGGTCATACGCATACCCTATCTTGATGCTTGGGGTTATGGCATAGTTTACCATACCGCCAAAGCTGTCGTCTACCCTGTAGGTAGCGCCTATCTCGAACTTATCAAAGAACAGTGCGTTTAGCGAACCGTCTATAGATGGGTCTACACCAAAGGCCGATTTTACCATGAATGATGGCTTCAGTTTAAAGTTATCGCCTATCTCGAATACATACCCTCCCGTTAAGAAGTAATGCGATACTTCCGACCCGAAATTAACTCCATTAAAATCAAGGTGCTTGCTTTTTAGCATGTTGGGAACCGAGAATGCTACGTAATATTTTTGTGTGTAGTAAAAAATACCGGTACCTACGTTAAAATACGTCCTGCTTATGTTTTGGCCAAAGGCCGGGTCTCCAGGGTCTGGTACATAACCGTTGCCTATCTCGTCAAACAGGCCTACTTTATGAAAGGTGGCTCCTGCTTTTAAGCCTAAGGCTAAGCGGTGCTCGCCGCCAAGTTTCAGGGTATACGAGAAATCGGCATATACGTTGGTTTCGTTTACAGGGCCTATTTTATCAGTTACAGCTGATAAACCTAACCCTACGTTCTTGCCTACCGGGCTGTGGCCCGAAAACGTTCCGGTGCTGGGCGCACCCGCGATGTCTACCCATTGTTTGCGGTACAAAAGTCCAAAAGATAAATGCTCTTTTGACCCTGCATACGCCGGGTTGATGACATTCATGTTGTACATGTACTGTGTGTAGTGGGGGTCTTGTTGTGCAAATGCTTCCGTGAGCCCTACCAATGCCAATAATGCAGCAAAGTATATTTTTTTCATGTTTGTGGTTTTCTTTATTCAGGTCTAACTTTTCTTTTATCAATAGTAAAAGCCAGCCTTTTTATAAATATTAATTGGTTAATTTATGCTTTAAGTAACCTTTAGGTACTTTTTGCACTAAATATTAGTTGGCCGGAAAAGTTTTAGGGAGATAGTTTCCTTTTTTATGCTTGTGCAAAATTTAGTAAAGTGGTAAAATCTTTACATAAATGTACAACGGCAGAACTTTTGGCCTTTATTTTAGCGCATTAAAAGTCCTGCAATGCCGGATGGGCAAAGCCTAAAAAAGACATTAACAACATGATAATCATCAAAGTAGTTTTCTTCATAGCGGTTTTAATTAAGATAATGTGTAAAATCCAAATTTATAAAATTATAACACATGGTTAACGTTCTATTAAATTTTAACAAAAAATTCGATGTTTATATTCTAACATGGTGGTTTATGTTAAGTTTTAACGGCACATTTTTTGTAAATTTGCAATAGTACTTAAACTAAAAAAATGCTCGAAAAAGAAACGATATCATTTGAAAGAACAATAATTGCCGGTGTGATAACACAACAGCAAAGTGAAGAGAAATTAACCGAGTATCTTGATGAACTTGAGTTTCTTACGTTTACCGCAGGTGGCCAGGTGGTAAAACGATTTTGGCAAAAAATGGAACGCCCCCATCCTAAAACATACTTAGGTACGGGTAAAATTGAGGAGATTCACGTCTATATTAAAGAACACGATATAAAGACCATTATTTTTGATGATGAGCTATCGCCTTCCCAACAAAAAAATATAACTAAAATACTGGACATAAAAGTACTGGACAGGACTAACCTTATTCTTGATATTTTTGCCCAGCGTGCCGAAACATCGTATGCCCGTACACAGGTTGAGCTTGCACAGTGCATTTACCTGCTGCCGCGATTATCTGGCATGTGGACCCACCTTGAGCGCCAGCGTGGTGGTATTGGTATGCGTGGTCCCGGTGAAACAGAGATTGAGACAGACAGGCGTATTGTGCGCGACCGTATTGCGCTCCTTAAAGACAAGATAAAAACCATAGACAGGCAAATGGGTGTGCAGCGCGGCAACCGTGGTGCTATGGTGCGTGTTGCCCTTGTGGGGTATACTAACGTAGGCAAAAGTACCCTGATGAACGTAATTAGTAAAAGCGAGGTATTTGTAGAAAATAAACTTTTTGCAACACTTGATACTACTGTGCGCAAAGTGGTTATTAAAAACCTGCCGTTTTTATTAAGCGATACCGTTGGTTTTATTCGTAAACTGCCTACACAGCTTATTGACTCTTTTAAGAGTACGCTTGATGAAGTGCGCGAAGCCGACTTATTACTGCACGTTGTAGATATTTCACACCCGGAATTTGAAGACCACATAGCATCTGTTAACCAGATATTGCAGGATATAAAAAGCAACGATAAGCCCACTATTATGGTGTTTAACAAGATAGATGCTTACAAGCCACTTGTTATAGACCATGACGATTTAACTACCGAGAAAACCAACCGCCACAATACCCTGGAAGACTGGAAGGCTACCTGGATGGGCACTGTAGGCGAAGAAAAAGCCCTTTTTATATCGGCTACGAACAAAGAGAATTTTGAAGAGTTTAGAGAAAAGGTATATGAAGCTGTAAGGGCGATACACATAAGCCGCTTTCCGTACAACAACTTCCTATATCCTGATTATAAAGATAATCACGCAGAAGAGAAAGAATAAGAAAACCGGCCTGTAGAGCCGGTTTTTTGTTATATTTTTTAGCCACAAATTACACAAATCGGCACTAATATTTTAAAGGTAACCAAGCCGAATCTGCAGTTTGTTTTTCCTAATAAATAGATATAGAAAACTGAAGCTCCTGCCTACTGCATTGAATATTACCTACTTTTTAAAAACCATAATTAGCCGCTACACCAAATACCTGCCTAACCTGGAAACCGCGGTAGGCATTATCATCATAAATGGTTTGGAACATAAGGTTAGTGGTAAGGTAGCGGTTTATGCGCATTACTATATTAAGCTGGTAATCTATATCTACATTTTGAGGATCTTCAAGGTAGTTAGAATAAAGGTTTAATATATTTTCGAACTGCACATTAGCAATAACATCAAGCTTGTAATACATAGATGCATTAAAACCAAGCTCATATCGCATTGTTTGCCCTTCTTTTACACCAAAATATTCTTCGTCAGGCAATGTAAATGCCTTGTCTACAAAAGTAAATTTAGAAGTAACGGGTGAAAGGTTTATTTTAAGATTTTCGTCGCGTTTGTACAGCATACCTACACCCGCATACAGGTAAGCAGGAGAAAGAAAGTTAGTATATTCTTCCCTGTGTTCGCCTGCGTTGTCTTTAGTGTAAAGATATCCCTTAGTAAACTGCGTCCTGAAGTTTACAAATGCCGAGTAGTACCAACGTTCTGTGGCTTTTTTACCTAATACAGAATTGAAGTAAAGACGGTCATCGGTCTTTTTAGCAAAGGCACTGGTTTTTGTTTTTACAATACCGTAAGAGGCTATTAGTTTATTATCCCACGACCAGTCGCCTTTATTATAATTAAAATCATAATTAAGGCCAAGGTTACCCGATACGTTATTTTCTCCACCGGCTACCCAGTTACTAAAAGTACTCTGGTTAAAGAGCAGGGAGGCGTTACCTTTTTTTGTCCACGGCCCTACAGTATCAATAACAGCAGCGGGCGAAGTTGTGGTAATAACATCCTGGGCTTTAAGCGAAATTACGCAAAGCAAACTTAGCAATAAGAGTATATTCTTCTTCATAATCGTGTGGGTTTGCTTACAAATATAGCCAAACACAAAAAAAGCACCTAACCTTTATGCGTTAAAAGCTACTTCTTTTTATATAACGGGACAGATGAGCACGCCTCGCCAAACATTATGCTGCGGGCAAAAGGCAGCAGTTTTTGTGTAGCCAGGGTATATGCTTCCTGAGGCACCGGCTTGCGCGAACAGCCTTTTATAATTACCGGTTTCCCGGTATAAGGCACATAATCCAGCCCATCGAGTATTTCCTGGTAAATAAGCACATTAAGCTGCTCTACAGTTCCCTGTATTACCTTTTTTGCAATACCGTTAAGGCTTATAGTAACCAGCATGTATGCCCACGCGGGCACAATAGCATCTGTACTGCAATAAATGGCTACATACTTATTAGTATACTGCGACCAGTCGAAGTTTTTAAGTGTTTCGCGAAAGTCTTTTTCACGCAGTACAAGACCTTCCCATAACCAGCCCGATATATCTAAAGCCACACGTTCGCCCTCCGGGTAATAGTCCTCAAGGTCAAAAACCTGCAGTGCGCTGTTGGCTACTTTATTTATAATTTCCTGTTCTTCTACGTTCATAATTCCTAAATTTTCAGGTTGTAAAAATCACCCACAAAGATACGTATTTTTTGCCCATCCATAAATTATCCTATATTTGACGAACGTTAAAAATTTTCACCACAAAACAAGCTAATGATAACCGAAAACGACTATCCCGCACCGTGGCCATTGTGGCAAAAAGTGCTTTTCAGGTTTTTCTTTATATACTTGCTGCTTCAGGTTTTTCAGCGGCCATTTTTTGAGAGTGTACCCGTATTTAGCCTCATTGCAGATGCGCAGCATTATATTTGTTTTATAATAGTAAATATATTTAACACCTACATACTGCACTTTAAAGATAAGCTTGTACCTATGGAGCTTAGTAGCGATTCACTTTTTCACTGGGCACAGCTTATACTTTTTTTTACACTTGCAGTTGCAGGTACACTTGTATGGAGTGTTTTAGACCGTAAACGTAAATCGTACTACAGGGCGAGCCTTTTGTTAGTCATGGTACTGCGCTATTTTATAGCCTACATTTCTTTTATGTATGGTATTATAAAACTGTATGGGTTGCAAATGCCTTTTCCCACGCTAACTTATATGACAACACCGTTAGGCGATTTATTGCCTATAAAACTTTCGTGGTTATATATAGGTTATAGTGAGCCTTACCAGGTATTTTCGGGGCTTTTAGAGTTTACTGTAGGAATGCTTCTCTTATACAGGAGCACTGTTACATTAGGCCTCGTTGTAGGACTTGGGGTTTATATTAATGTATTAATGATGAACCTGTGCTACAATATTCCTGTAAAATTGTTCTCTATACACCTTGTGCTCATGTGTCTTTACCTTCTTGCAAGAGATGGCCGGCGCCTGGCTAACTTTTTTATATTTAACAGGCCAGCAGCACAAAACGTATTGTATTATTTTACGGCATCTAAAACGGTAAGGGTAGTGCGGCTATCTATAAAATTTATTTTTGTTTTAGCGGTTATGTATTTGCTGGCGGGGCCTTATAATTATAAGAAAAGACAAGTGGTAACCAATGCTAAAGAAATAAAACCCATACCCTATGGCTTGTATAATGTAACAACATTTGTTAAAAATGGCGATACGCTTCCGGTTCTTGCAACTGATACGCTTATATGGAAAGATATTATTTTTGAACGGGGCAATAAGTCGGGATCTGTAAATACCGCAGATACCCTCTTTAAAAAAATATATAACCGCGGCTTATTTTATTACAAAGCCGACACGCTAAAAAATACTATGGTATGCTTTAAACATACTAAGAAAGGAAAGGCGGTAATTTTTAATGTACGCTACAAACTATCGGGTAATAAAAAGCATGTACAAATGTGGGTAGGCCTTAAAAAAGACTCACTCTACCTGGAGCTGGACAAAAGCAACAGGGAATTTGCATTGAGCAAAAAACCGTTTAACTGGGTAACGCCCGAACGACAATAAAAAAAATCCCTTTACATGATCGTGTAAAGGGATTTTATTGTTTGAGCCTGCAAGCTGCTGTAACTTGTTTAGCAAAAGTATTAAATTTTTATAGCATACCCAGTTCCAGCTTGGCTTCTTCGCTCATAAGGTCACGGGTCCACGGCGGGTCAAAGGTAATTTCAACCTCAGCAGCGCTAACACCCTCTATTTTTTTAATTTTCTCCTCAACTTCAAGCGGCAAACTTTCGGCTACGGGGCAGTTAGGCGATGTAAGGGTCATAAGTATCTTAACTTCGTTATCGGTATTTACCATAACATCATACACTAACCCTAACTCGTATATATCAACAGGAATTTCGGGGTCGTAAATGGTTTTAAGTGTCCTTACAATCTCTTCGCCCAGTTGTGCAGTGTCTATTTCTTGTTCCATAATAGTATTAGTTTTTAGCGTTAAACGCCAGTGCATACATTTTTATTTGTTTAATCATGCTTACCAATCCGTTAGCACGCGTAGCCGAAAGATGTTCTTTTAAACCAATCTCGTCTATAAAATCGGTGTTGGCTTCCAGGATATCCTCTGCTTTTTGGTTAGAGAATACGCGTATCATTATAGCAATAAGCCCTTTGGTAAGTATGGCATCGCTATCGGCAGTAAAAACTATGTTGCCATCCTGCTGTTCTGCATGCAGCCATACTTTGCTTTGGCAGCCTTTTATAATATTGCTGTCTGTTTTATAGTGAGCATCTATTAGCGGCAGCGACTTCCCCAGGTCTATAACATACTGGTAACGCTCATCCCACTCATCAAACATCGAGAATTCATCTACAATCTCGTCCTGTATTTCTTTAATTTTCATAGTCTTATTTCTTATCCAGTGCAGATAGCTCGATGATCTTGTTTACAAGGTCTTTAATTTCAGATGGTGGGTTACCATGATCAAAAGTACTGCTGCTGTATACTATATCGTTACGGGTAATTTGCAGCGTAGCGCCTAAAGCCCCATCAAACTGGTGTTTTTTACTTGGCGGGTAAATATCCTGCAAATTAGCATCTTTAACTGTTTTCTTGTTATAAACCTCTTTAAGCGAAGCCCATTCGGCATCGGTAATTTTTCGTATAACCGGTTTGTCGCTCAGGCGGCTTTGGGTAGTTTCTACCGTGCCGTCTTTAATAACAACCTTATTATTAGTTCCCCTTGTAATGGCTGTGTAAGTAAAAGAAAGGTTTTTATCATCATCATTATCTATTGATGATTTTTTAGCCGAAGAACAACTTGTGGCAACCATAACAGTTAGTACTAAAAGCGAAAGCATTTTTTTCATAATCTTTTTTTAAGTCCGGCATTACCGGTATGTAATTTTAAGGTTTTATCTACTCTGAGTGTGCTTAGCCCCTCTCCTTTATAGAGGGGGGGTGAGGCATTTATCCCAACATGCGTTGTGCTTTAAGCACGGCAGTTGCAAGGGCGTCTATTTCTTCTTTAGTATTGTAAAATGCAAACGATGCACGCACTGTTCCCGGTATGCAAAAAGCATCCATAATGGGTTGTGTACAATGGTGGCCCGTGCGCACGGCAATACCCATTTTGTCTACAATGGTACCCACATCATACGGGTGGATGCCATTAAGGTTAAAAGATATAACCGATGTTTTATTTTCGGCTGTACCTACAATGGTTAAACCCTCTATCTCCAGTAATTTTTTAGTACCGTATTCTAACAATTCATGTTCGTAAGCCTCTATATTTTCTAAGCCAATGTTGTTTAAATAATCTACGGCAGTGCCTAAAACAATACCGCCGGCAATATTAGGCGTACCGGCTTCAAACTTGTGGGGCAGGTCGGCATACGTGGTTTTGGCAAAAGTAACCTCTTTAATCATTTCGCCACCACCCTGGTAGGGAGGCAGTTTGTTAAGCCACTCTTCTTTGCCATACAATATACCGGTACCCGTAGGCCCGCACATTTTATGGCCACTAAAAGCGTAAAAGTCGCAATCCAGCGCCTGGACATCTATAGCTAAATGCGGTGCAGCCTGTGCGCCATCTATAAAAACAGCGGCACCCACGGCATGGGCTTTATCTATAATATGTTTTATTGGGTTTATAGTTCCCAAGGCATTGCTTATGTGGTTTACAGATACAAGCTTGGTCCTTTCGGTAAGCAGTTTTTCGAACTCCTGTATAACAAGCTCGCCTTTATCATTCATAGGTATAACCACAAGGTTAGCACCCGTGCGTTCGCAAAGCATTTGCCACGGCACTATGTTGCTGTGGTGCTCTATAGCACTTATCATTATCTCGTCGCCGGCTTTTAAAAATTTGCCAAAACCGCTTGCTACAAGGTTAATACCGTGTGTGGTACCGCTTGTAAACAAAACCTCAAACGAATGTTTTGCGTTAATGTGCTTTTGTGTCTTTTGGCGCGAAATCTCGTAGGCATCTGTAGCCAGCTGGCTTAGTGTATGCACCCCACGGTGAATATTAGCGTTTATAGTGTTATAATAGTTGCTTATAGCATCTATAACCGCTTTTGGCTTTTGCGATGTAGCGGCGTTATCAAAATAAACCAGCGGTTTGCCGTTTACGGTTTGGTTGAATATCGGGAAGTCAGCCCTTATGGCATTTATATCTAACATGTGCATTTCTCCTGTGTTACTACTTGTATTATACATAAAGTGTACCATTTAAAGTTTACAAAGTTACGGCTTGTTTTTTTAAAACTACTTTTTTTAAGACTTCGATTTATTATGGCAGCATAGATAGCATTTATAATATCTACAACTAAGTGTATAGGCAATAATATATCTTTCAGGAACTCGCTCTGAAGACAGGTTATATTAATAAAACTATGCATTGAGCGTAGCATAACTACATTGTAGAATTAAATTTTAAAATGGCTCTTCCTAAATACTACACTAAAACACTTCTGCGTTAAATACTTAAACCTTACTCCTTATTATGAATAAATTACTCACTTTATTCCTGTTACTTGCCTTTTGCGGCTGTAAAAAATCAACATCTGCCTGCCGGCCTTATCTCGATGCTGTTAAAGACGGCTCTATACCGCGGAAAACAACCCAAATTAAATTTAGTGATAGCCTTAGCCGCGAACTCGATTACGTGCGCGACCAAATGTATAAAGAGAAAACTTTTTATTGTTTTGGGTATTTAGAGCTTAACAGGGCAGCATTTTTAAATACTGTAAAAGATTATATAAAAAGCTATGATCCTGCAACAGTTTACAGTGTTGATTTTATAGGCAAAGGCAAAAACATCTGCTCCGGCGATAGCATAGACCCTTCCGACATTAAGGCATTATTAGTATACCACACAGATAAAGATAGCTACCTTACTTTAGATTATGTGAACTTAGCCACGGGCACAAAAGAGAGCAACCGCATAAGCAACGTGTATGCATCGGTATCTATGTACCACATTTTCGAAAAAAGCAAAATTAAGGATAAGCCGTTCCTGGTTACCGTAAAAGATAAAGATATAAAAGACGATGGCCACATACGTTTTATAAGCAAAAGAGACGACAGACTTTATAAACAGGTACACAATAAATAAAGACTGTACTTTAAAACTTAACACATAAGGGCACTATAATGTGCCTTTTTTTATTGCCTTATTTTTTTTCAATCTAAATAAAATGAATAGATTTGCCATTATTTAGATTTAATAAAAACAACAACAGCCTTTCTAATGAAAAAAATAAATACTTTTCTTGCGCTAACCTTTGTATTACTGTCGACAATTTCATGCAAAAAAGAAGTAACTGTAGAAACTACAACTACAGAAACTAAAGATACCATAGCAAAACCATCAGTACAAAAAATAGTATCGCTTAACGGAGCCGTAACAGAGATCGTTGCTGCTTTAGGTCACGAAAAAGAACTTGTAGGGGTAGATGTTACCAGCACGTATCCTGCAAATGTAAAGACTACTGCTAAAGATCTTGGCCACGTTCGCTCTATAAATATAGAAGGTATTATGGCACTAAATCCTACCCTTATTATAGGTACCGATAAAGACATGAGCCCTGAGCTACTGGAAAAAATAAAAAAATCGGGCGTTAAGGCTGAACTGTTTAAACAGGAATTTACTCCCGAAGGTACTAAAAGGCTTATTGCCGATGTTGCCAACGTGCTTAACCACAAAGATTTTATACAGCTGAACACTAAAATCGATGCCGATCTTAAAAACGTGAAGCCGTTAGCTAATGCCCCTAAAGTATTATTTATATACGCACGTGGCGCAAACATGATGATGGTAAGCGGCACAGGTACGCCTGTAGACAGGGTTATTACCCTTGCCGGTGCTAAAAATGCCATTACCGATTTTGAAGATTTTAAACCCCTTACCCCGGAAGCCCTTATAAAAGGTAACCCGGACGTTATCCTGATGTTTGACAGTGGCCTTGAAAGCCTTGGTGGTGCAGCGGGAGTACTTAAAATACCCGGAGTTGATAAAACAAACGCCGGTAAAAACAAAAAGATCATTGCCATGGATGGCGGGTTGCTGTCGGGCTTTGGCCCGCGCCTTGGCGAAGCAGCTACGCAACTTAATACCTTGCTTAGTAAATAAGAATGAAACACCGCCTTGGCATATACATAGTACTTAGTTTATTATTACTGGCATCGCTGGCAGTAGTATCGCTGTACATGGGTGTATATGTGTTCGAAAAACACAGTATTATAGATGTCTTTAACGGCATTATTAGTAACGATGGCAGTATAGATACCGCCGACCGTTTTGTATTGATGGACCTTCGCCTGCCCCGAATAGTTATGGGGATATTGATAGGCAGTGCGCTGGCAGTATCGGGTACGTGCCTTCAGGGCATGTTCCGCAACCCTCTTGCCACCCCCGATTTAATAGGCATTACCGCAGGGGCCTCCCTGTTTGCTGCCGTGGCCATAGTGCTGGGCGTTTACATAAAGCCCTACATCCCGGAAGTATTCCATTTCTCGTTTTTAAGCTTAATGGCTTTTGTGGGTGCGTTTATAACCATGATGTTAGTGTACCGCATATCTACCCAAAACGGGCGCACTAATGTAGTAATGATGCTCCTTACGGGTGTAGCCATAACATCGTTAGGGTTTGCTGTAATGGGGCTGCTTATTTACTTTAGTAAAGAAGAACAGCTGCGCGACCTTACCTTCTGGAACCTGGGCAGCCTTGCCGGCGCCACGTGGACAAAGAATGGTATACTGGCCGTTATTATTACGGTAGCTTACTTTTTCCTTATTAATAAGGGGAAAGCGCTTAACGCAATGATGCTGGGCGAGCACGATGCGCAACACCTGGGCATACCTGTAGAACGCATTAAAAAACAAATTATACTGTTAACGGCATTAATGGTGGGTACCTGTGTGGCATTTGCCGGCACTATAGGT
>Ga0247806_10001210_pt1 | contig 13043 bp, 11 predicted proteins | sample UWRJL059202B1_FD_179935 | JGI IMG/M metagenome (GOLD analysis project Ga0247806, IMG submission 179935) | Plant litter microbial communities from Arlington Agricultural Research Station in Wisconsin, United States - UWRJ-L059-202B-1 | ecosystem: Environmental > Terrestrial > Plant litter >... | reverse complement strand
CGAGCATCCAGAGCCCGGCCGCGTTCCTGACCACCATGACCACCCGGCTGGCGATCAACGTGGCCGGCTCGTCCCGGATGCGCCGTGAGACCTACATCGGGCCGTGGTTGCCGGAACCCGTTCTCACCGGCACCGACCCGGAGCTGGGCGCGGAGAACACCGAAGCGCTGGAGATCGGGCTGTTGCTGCTGATGGAACGACTCACGCCCAAGGAACGTGCGGTCTACCTGCTGCGCGAGGCGTTCGACTACTCCTTCACGGAGATCGCCGACGTCATCGAGACCACCGAGGTCAACGCGCGCCAGCTCGCCCGGCGTGCCCGGGTGCATCTCACGGAGCGCAGCGCCACCCGGGTGACCGTGGCGCAAAAGAACCGGTTGCTCCGATCCTTTCTGGCGGCCGCCCAGGCCGGCGACCTGAAACGCCTGCAGACCCTCCTCACCGACGACATCGTCCTCTACTCGGATGGCGGCGGGATCGTCTCCGCTGCGCGCCGGCCGATCGAGGGCCGTGATCACGTCGAACGCTTCATGCTCGGCGTTCTCAGCAAGTTCCCGACCGATGTCGAGGTTGCCTTCGCCGCCGTCAACGGGTCCGACGCGGTCGTGATGAGCCGTGCCGGTGAACCGTACATCGTCGGCACCATCGGGGTGACCGACGTCGGCATCAACCGCATCTACTTCGTCATGAATCCCGAGAAACTCGGCGCGCTGCGCGCATCCGGCTGACCGCGGCCGAGGCGAATCGGATCTGCCCGGGACCGATAGCGATCGAACCGACCGCCGGATACCATCGCTGAGCATCGCTCGACGAAGGGATCGCCCGCATGAGCGCCGAACTCACCACCCTGATCGGCGGCATCCTGCTGGCCGTAGACCTCGCCATCCGGATCACCGCGCTCATCATCGTGCCCAGGAATCGTAAACCGACGGCCGCGATGGCGTGGCTGCTGGCGATCTTCCTGATCCCGTTCGTCGGCATCATCCTGTTCCTGCTGATCGGCAACTCCCGGCTGCCGAAGTCCCGGCGGAACAAACAACGCGACCTGGACAAGATGATCTCCGAGCGGGCGCAGACGTTGGCACCGCCACCCGAATCCGCCGAATGGCCCGACTGGTTCGCCTCCCTGGTGCGGCAGAACCAGACTCTCGGCGCGTTGCCCGCGCTCGGCGGCAATACGGCTGACCTCATCGCCGACTACCAGGCCTCCATCGACGCGATGACGCGGGAGATCGAGACGGCGACCCGGTTCGTGCACGTGGAGTTCTACATCGTGTCGTTCGACACCACCACCACCCAATTCTTCGGCGCCCTCGAGGGGGCGGTGCAACGAGGAGTGTCGGTGCGCCTCCTCGCCGACTTCGTGGCGTCGCGCCGGGTCGCCAACCACGACCAGACCTTCGCCGAGCTCGACCGCATCGGCGTGCAGTGGAGCTACATGCTGCCGGTACGCCCGTTCCAGGGCCAGTACCAGCGGCCCGATCTGCGCAACCATCGCAAGCTTGTCGTGGTCGACGGTCGGGTGGGTTTCATGGGATCGCAGAACCTGATCGATCGCAGCTATAACTCGGCGAAGAACCTCAAGCGCGGGCTGCAGTGGCAAGAACTGGTGACCGGGATCTCCGGGCCGGTGGTCGCCGCCGCCAACGCGGTCTTCATCTCGGACTGGTACATCGAGACGGGCGAGCTGCTGGTGGCCGAGAACGTGCCCGCCGTCGACCTGCCCGCCGACACGTCGGCGGACGCTGTGGTGTGCCAAGTGGTGCCCAGCGGTCCGGGCTACGAGGACGAGAACAACCTGCGCCTCTTCCTCACCCTGGTCACGTCGGCGCAACACAAGGTGATCATCACCAGCCCGTATTTCGTGCCGGACGAAGCGATGATGTACGCGATCACCTCGGCCTGCCGGCGCGGGCTGGACGTGCAGCTGTTCGTCTCCGAGATCGGCGACCAGGGTTCGGTCTGGCATGCGCAACGGTCCTACTACGGCGACCTGTTGCGGGCGGGGGTGGCGATCTGGCTGTACCCGGCCCCGTACATCCTGCACGCCAAGCACCTTTCGATCGACGAGGATGTCGCCGTCATCGGGTCGAGCAATATGGACATCCGTTCCTTCGCGCTCAACGCCGAGAGCTCGCTGCTCGTGCGCGGCGCGTCGTTCGTCGCCGGGATGCGCCGGGTGGAACAGGACTACCGGGAGGCCGGTCGGCAGCTCACGCTCGAGGAATGGCGACGGGAACCGGCCTCGGCCACCTTCCTGGACGGCGTCGCCCGGCTCACCTCCGCGCTGCAGTGAACCGGCGAACCTGCGGATGCCGCCCGCACGGTTAGGGTGAGCACATGCGTTGGGGGAAGAGGTACTTCGCCGTGCAGGCGGCGGCAGGGGTCCTGTGGTGGATCGCCGTGTTCACGGTGCCCGTCGTGCGCACGACAACGCTGGGCGGTCTCGACCCGGTCCTGGTCGCCGTCGCCGACGTTCCGCTGTTCGTCGGAGCCTCCGTGCTCGCCGCGTTCGGCATTCGGAGCGCAGCCGCTATCGCCACCGGCTGGACGGCGTTCGTCGCCGCCGCACTGGCGGTCTACGCCACGGTCAGCACGACTGCGGGGTGGGGCGTGCTCGTGATGGCTGCGGCCACCGCGGGCTCCGTGGTCGCGCTGTGTCTCCTGGTGCTCGGCCGGGTCCCGACGGCCTGGGCGGTCAGTGGTCCGTTCGCCTTCCGGCCGGCGGCCATCCGTTCCAGCACGGCGGCTCACGTGGCCACCACGAGCGCCCAGATCGTGGTGTTCTGGGGGCTGTGCCTGGTCGTGATTCCGGTCGTGGTGGCCGCTCTCGAACATCGCTGGGCGCTCGCGGTCGAGCGTCCGGCGTTCGTGGGGCCCGTCGGTGTTGTCATTCTCGGCGCCGCCAGCGCGCTCGGCCTGTGGTCGGCCTACGTGATGTCAACGCTCGGCCGCGGCACACCGTTGCCGTCGGCGATGCCCAACAGCCTGGTCATCGCCGGCCCGTACCGCTGGGTGCGCAACCCGATGGCCATCGCCGGCATCGTGCAGGGCGTCGCGGTCGGCCTCATCCTCTCGTCCTGGCTGGTCGTGGCCTACGCCCTCGCGGGGTCCCTGGTCTGGAACTACGTCATCCGGCCGTATGAAGAGGCCGACCTCAACACCAGATTCGGCGCCGAGTTCCGCCGGTACCGTGACACCGTGCGCTGCTGGCTTCCGCGAATACCGGCCGATCAGCGCGTGCCGGCGGCGGATCAGCGGGCGAAGAAGCCGCGGTAGTACTCGTACGTCCAACCGACCAGGGTGATCACGCCGATGCCGACGCCGATGATAGAGATCCAGATGCCCACGGCAAGGCCCAGGAAGAGTAGCGCGGCCGACGCGGCCAGCAGGATCGGCCACCAGCTGAACGGACTGTAGAAGCCCACTTCGGGGTCACCGTCATCGATGTTCGCGTTGACGCTGTCCTCCGGCAGCATGCCACCCTGCGCGGCCTGCACCCGACCGAGATAGAACGCGATGAACGCCGCCAGCACAGCGCAGAGGCCGAGGGCCACGGTGCCCACCCACTCGATTGGCGCGCCTGGCCCAGAGATGGACTTGGTGGCCAGCTCCTGGGTGTTGAAGATCCAACTCCACACCGTGTAGACCACGGTAGCGAGCAGAAAGAATCCGGCCAGGATCCAGAAGAGAATGACGTTAGCGCGCATGTTCGGTAGTTCCCTTCGACCGAGACGGATGCTGCCGGGGCGGCACCGCACACAGTAGGCCGAAGCACGCCGGAGGAACAGGCCCTAGCCGCAGGTCTGTGGTCAGACCGCGAAAACCGTGCGCGGATCCTGCAGCAGCGCGGGGTACGGAAAGGCACGGCGCGAGAGCTCACCGTCGAAACGCACCGGCAGTCGGAGGACCAGCTCACCGTTCGAATCGGTCGCCGCCGCAACGGGACCGGTCACGATTCCGCGCGCGAGGCTGTCGTCGCCGGCGACGGTGAGCACCGCCAGCGGCGTGCCGGGTTCGAGCGCCGCGAAGGCGTTCAGTTGGGCCGTCCACTTCGGGGTGCGCGTGCCACGCGGGGATGTCTCCCGCAGGGTGACGGCGCCCCGAGCCAGCCACTCGTCGAATTCTCCGACGCTGCGCGGCCGCAGAATCCAGGTCGGCGGCGGATGCTCCGGGTCGCCTCGCGTCACACCGGCGGCATCCGCGGAGTGTGCAAGCACCTCCGGGTCCGTGCCCGGCCACACGTAGGGCAGGTCGGCCGGCACGCCCGGGAACAGCGGGGCATAGAACTCGGGGGCCTTCCGCACCAGATTGGACCGGTGGCTCAGGTGCAGCGCCTCGTTGCCGAGCCAGGATGGCATCGCGACCGCTGCATCGCTTATCGCCGCAGCCGGGGCGAACTCGGCGATCATCGGCCGGGTGCTGTCGGCGTGACCGCGGCCGGACCACTCGTCCACCATGGCGAGCGCATAGCGGGTGAGGGCCGGCACATAACCGCGCCACATCTTCATGGCGGGGTGACTCTGCCAGCCGTACGCCGGCAGCACGATGGCCCGGAGCACCTGCAGCGCCTCCACCCGCTGCTTGCCCAGTCGTGCGGCATCCAGCACGCTCGCACTCTCGGCGAAGTCGGAAAACGGAAGAAAGGTCTGCACTCCCCCAGTCTTACTCCGGCGCCCCGTTGCCGGGCAGGTCACCACGATCTCGCGTCCGGGCTGCGCTGTACTGTATACAACACTGCCGTCGCCGAGCCCGAGGACGACGCATCACCCGAGGAGTACACATGTCGGTCGGCTTGCTCGCCGTTGTCGATGACATTCTGACCGCGGCCCTCAAGGCGAGCGCGAAAACCGCCGGCGTTGTCATCGACGACGCGGCCGTCACCCCGCAGTACGTGCAGGGGCTCTCGCCGGCGCGCGAGCTCTACGTCGTCTGGCGGATCGCGCTGGGCAGCCTGTTCAACAAGTTCGTCATCATCATCCCGCTGGCCCTGCTGCTCTCCGCCTTCGCGCCCTGGGTGCTGCCGTTCCTGCTGATCCTCGGTGGCACCTACCTGTGCTTCGAGGGCGCCGAGAAGGTGACCGAGTGGTTCGGTCTGCATCACGCCGAAGAGGAGACCGAGGCCCGCGACGAGGGCAAGCTGATCTTCGGCGCCATTCGTACCGACCTCATCCTGAGCACGGAAATCATGCTCATCGCCCTGGCGAGCCTCGATCCCGATTTCGGCATCTGGATGACGCTCGGTGCGTTGGTCGTGATCGGCCTCGGCATGACGGCGCTGGTCTATGGCGCCGTCGCCCTGCTGGTCAAGATCGACGACATGGGGCTGGCGCTGATGAAGAACCCGGTACGCCGGGTGCGCCGCACCGGCGCGCGGATTGTGCGCGCGATGCCCGCCGTCTTCCGGGTGATCGGTATCATCGGCACCGTCGCGATGCTCTGGGTCGGTGGTCACCTGGTGATCGCGAACCTCGCCGAAACGTTCTGGCACGGCCCGTACGACCTGCTGCACGTGGTGACGCACGCCATTGAACCCGCCGGTCCCGTCGTCGTCTGGATCGCCGACACCGCAATGTCGGCGGTGTTCGGCCTCGTTCTCGGCCTGGTCGTCGTGCTCATCGTCACGGGGATCTCGCGCCTTCGCACGCGCGACCGATCGGGGTCCGTCGCGCACTGACAATCGTGCGTATCCTGCAGGCATGACAAACCTCAGTGTGGGCGACCGGGTGAGCTGGGCCACGTCTCAGGGACGAACCCACGGTGTCGTGATCGAGAAGAAAACCAGCGACTTCGAGTTCGCCGGCCAGCAGTTTCGGGCCTCGACGGCCGAGCCGGCGTTCATCGTGAGAAGCGAGAAGACGGACGCCGAGGCCGCGCATAAGGCCAGCGCACTTCGCAAACTCAACCCGCGCACGTCCGGCTGAACGCTCAGACCTGCTGTTCGATGAGCGCGATTTGCGTCCCGTCCAGGTCGACCAGGTACCCGGCTCTCATACCCCACTCCTGCATCCGCACCGGGTGCAGGCGCGGCATCCCGACGGTGCCTTCGGTCACCCCGGCCCGGCGGAGGGCGGCGTAGAGCGCATCGACGTCGGCGACGCGCAGTGAACACATGAAGCTACTCGAGTACGGGTCGAGGTCCGGCGCGGGAAAGAACTCCAGCTGCAGGCCGCCCCGGGCGAGGATCAGCCAGCCCGCATCACGGAACACGCGCTCGAATCCGACGGCGGTGTAGAAGGCTTCCGTCGCGTCGAAGTCTCGGGAGGGCAGGTTCGGTACGGCGCGATCATTTCCCGGGCTGGAGACCATGGCCCCATGATCGCAGACGGCGCGCCGTCCCGCGCCCTCCCCACCGGCAATCGGACTAGCCTGACGCCCATGGCCCCAGCAGTCTCATCGGCACGCGCGTGGATCGGCACGGTGGTGTTCCTCTTCCTCGCGCCCGGCGTCGTGGCGGGCCTCATCCCCTGGCTGATCACCGGCTGGCGGTGGGCCGACTGGGGTGCCGCGGCCGGGATCGTGAGGCCGATCGCCTGGATCTTGATCGTCGCCGGCGTGACCTTCCTGCTGCACGCCTTTGCGCTGTTCGCCCGGCACCGGGGAACTCCCGCGCCGGTGGCGCCGACCGAGACCCTCGTCGTGACCGGGGTCTACCGCTTCGTGCGCAACCCGATGTACCTCGCGGTGCTCGCGATCATCCTGGGCCAGGCACTGCTGTTCGGCAGCTGGGGGCTCGTCGTTTACGCCGCGATCGCCCTCACCGCGGTCGTCGCGTTCGTCAAGGGCTATGAGGAGCCAACCCTCACCCGCACCTACGGCGAGCAGTACCTCGACTACCGACGCCACGTGCCGGGCTGGTGGCCGCGCCTCACCCCGTGGCGGTCCTGACCATCGCAGCGTGCACCCCGGGTCGACGCGTAGCGCCGAACGGCCGGGTCGTGTCCTGCCTGGATGCGCTACGGCTGGCTAGCCGGATGCCTCGCCGTGCTGACGGGTATCGGCGAGCCGCTGCGCCTGCCACTGGTGCACGTCGGGAAGCCAGTCCAACGGAGCCGAGGGGCCGACCCGGGGGTCGTCGGGCTCGCGACCGTCACGCAGGGCCTCAACGTACCCGCGATCCTGATCGATCCGGGCTCGCAGCTGGCCGGCGTCGCCGACAGAGCCGTGCCCGGGAATGACAACCTCCACTCCGGCCGCCACCCCGTCGAAGAGGCGCAGCGCTTCGAGATAGTCGTCCACCGGGCGGGCGGCCGGCAGGTCGAGGAAGGGCATCAGGATGTCCGAGAGCATGTCGCCGGCCACGAGCACACCGCGCTCCGCGATCAGCAGCGCCGCATGGCCCTGCGCATGCGCCTGATGCTCGATGAGTCGAACCTCGGGCCCGTCCCATGGGATCCGCGCCGTGCCGGCCGGCAGCGCGGTGATCAAGCCGAGCAACGCCATCGGGATGTCGTCGGCGTGCTCTGGCGGCAGCCCCTCGGCGACCTGCTCCTTCCAGTCCGCCTGGGCGAGCACCTCGTGGATCGAGGCCGCGCAGCGGGCAGAGCCGTACCGGGGCACGTCGCCGAAGTCGGGGTGCCAGAGCAGGTGATCCCAATGGGGGTGGGTCGAAAACCCGGCCACGACAGGCTGGCCCAGCTCGCGCAGGTCATTCGCAAGGTGCACCATCTCGGCGGCGGTGATGCCGGGGTCGATCAGCAGTACGCCGTCCCGGCCCTGCACCACCACGGAATTGCTCTGGATGAACTCGCTCTCGTGCACCAGCACACCCTCTGCAACGTGCCTCAGCATGGAAGTCCTTCCGTTCGTGGGCTCGTAACCGCATGACGAGACGGTACTACCGGATGGTAGAGCGGGGGCGAATTCAGGAGGCGTCGTCCTTCAGGATGCGGCCCAGAGCATCCGCTTGGTGCCGACGCCCGACCATCTCGTATCCCACCACGACAACGGCGGGTGCGAGGGTGACGACGAGCAGGCAGACGCCGAGGGAAACACCCGCCAGCGCCAACAGGATCGCCGCGATGAGAAGCAGGGCGGTGCCGGCAAACAGCGCGATGTGGAAGGGGTCGAAGGTGCGCAGCAGAAGTGTGTAGAGGGTGAACATGGTGAAGGAAAAAAGGAGTGCGGGGACCGCGACGGCCAGGATCGCCCCGACGACTCCGATACTGGAGTGGCCTTCGATGACGTAGGCAGAGACGTGCAGACCGGCACCGACGGCGACGATCGAGCCATAGATGGCAATGTGGCCGTAGCCCCAGGCGAACAACCGCGACCGGAACCGGGCGAGGATTCGGCCCGAGGGCATGGTGAAGTAGGTCCACCACAAGCCGAAGGTCAGGCCGACGCCGGCAATGACCACGATGACAGCCTCGCCGCTCCAACCCTGCTCCTGCACGAGAACCGACACCGCCGCGACGGTACCGAAGATGCCCTCACCGAGGGTGATGATGGCCAGGAGCCCGTACCGCTCGGCGAGATGGTGGGGGTGCCAGGGGCTCCCGGACGAGTGGCGCTCAGCCAGGACGGGGCCCAAGAACTCGACAGCGAACAACACGACGGCGCAGACGAAGAACGGCACGACGTCGAGGCTGAGGATAGCCACGGCGACCCACCCCGCCTGAGCGACGCCCACAAACAGCGCGTACCGCACCGCGGTCCCGCGGTGTTCCGGGTCCTGGGTCGCGGCGCGCAACCATTGGCCGATCAGCGCGACACGCATGACGACGTAGCCGCTGACGAGCACGCCGTTGTCAACGTGACCGCCGTGTTCGAGGGACGCAAAAAACCCCGGGATGCCGAGGGCGAAAACGACAACGCCGATCATCTGCACCATGGTCGAGAGCCGGTAGAACCAGTCGTCGGTGTCGTACGCCGACGCGAACCAGGAGAAGTTGATCCAGGCCCAACACGTCGCCGCCACCGCGAAGACGAAAGCGACGATGCCCGACGCGGTGTGGGCTTCGGCGAGGGCGTGGGCCAGCTGGTCGCCGGCCTGGCCGAAGGCGACGACGAAGGTCAGGTCGAAAAGCAATTCGAGCGGAGTCGAGGCGCGGTGCGTCTGCTGGGGGTCCCGTCCCGTCATCCGTGGAAGCCGAACGGAAAGACGGGGCCGATTGGTGCCAGTCATCCAGTCCATCCTCTCGTTGCGACGAGCATAGGGCGACATGTTGACGGAGTCTCAATACAATCGATGTCAGTGGTCTCCGCTTGGCTCAGGCTGTCGCTCCGAGCGGTTCGAGCGCGACGGCAACTCTGGCACCACGAGGGGACGATCACACATGAGCAGAGCAGACGAGGCGTCCAACGCATCCGTGCCTCCCGCCGCAGCACCTGATGGCGCACGCACCTTCGCGCAGGTGCTCGTGAACACGGCTGTAGCCAACGTCACAACGAGTTTTCTCTGGTTCGCGCTCACGTTCTGGGTCTACCTGGAGACACGCTCCGTGCTCGCCACCGGCATCATCGGCGGCGCCTACATGCTGCTCGTCGCGGTGTTCTCGATGGCGTTCGGCACCATCGTGGACCGGCATCGTAAGCATCTGGTGATGGTGTTCGCGGGCGCGGTCACCCTGGTCGCGTTCTGCATCGGCGGCGGGTTGTTCCTGGTGTTCCCGGAGTCCACGCTGCTCGACCTGGGTGGGCCGTGGTTCTGGCTGTTCAGCGGGATCATCCTCTTCGGCGCGGTGATCGAGAACATGCGCAACATCGCCCTGTCCACGGTGGTGACGCTGCTGATCCCGGTCGACCGGCACGCGAACGCGAACGGGCTCGTGGGCACCGTGCAGGGTCTCGCCTTCATGGTCACCAGCGTCTTCAGCGGGCTGGCGATCGGGTTGCTGGGGATGGGGTGGACGCTGGTGATCGCGATCACGCTGTCGGCGGCGGCCCTGCTGCACCTGTTGTTCCTGCGCATCCCCGAGGAGCAACCGCATCAGGATGGCGAGCGGCGCCCGCTCGTCGACCTCCGCGGCAGCATCACGGCGGTGCGGGCGGCCACCGGGCTCTTCGCGCTGATCATCTTCTCCACCTTCAACAACCTCATCGGCGGCGTCTACATGGCGCTGATGGACCCCTACGGCTTGGAGCTCTTCCCGGTGGAGGTGTGGGGAATCGTGCTCGGAGTCACGTCGACCGGGTTCATCATCGGTGGCCTGCTGATCGCGAAATTCGGGCTTAGCCGCAACCCGATCCGCACCATGCTGGTGCTCGTCATACTCATGGGCGTGCTCGGGGCGCTGTTCACGATCCGCGAGTGGTGGTGGCTGTACGCCGTGGGGATCTGGCTCTACATGACCCTCATCCCGGCAGTCGAAGCGTCGGAGCAGACGGTGATCCAGAAGGTGGTGCCATTCCGTGAACAGGGCCGCGTGTTCGGGTTCGCCGCCGCGTTCGAATCCGCGGCGGCCCCGGTCACCGCGTTCCTGATCGCTCCGATCGCCGAGTTCATCATCATCCCGTTCATGAACTCGGATGCCGGCCGCGAGAGCCTCGGTTGGCTGCTGGGCGACGGCCAGGCGCGGGGCATCGCGCTCGTGTTCCTCGTCGCAGGCATCCTGATGGTGCTCGCAGCCGTGGCCGCGTTCTTCACCAAGTCGTACCGCCGCATCTCGGCGCAGTACCTCGACCAGGCCGAGACGGTGCCGGTCGAGGGCGACCCGGACACGACCACAGAGGCGCAGCTGCGGCACTGAGCGGGCTCGGGATGGGCGGGCACCCCCGGCGAGGCGTTGACCGGTCCGGAGGTTCCAGCGATCCAACGCGCCGATCGGCGATCTGACCAGGCCGGTGCGGTCCCGGGCACCCCGCTAGAGTCATCTTGCAGCGCTGCCGCCTGCGTTTCACTGATGGAGGTGAAGGGCTATTTCCCGTTCCGGGTCGCTGCATGCGTGGCTCCTCGCCCTCTCCCTCCGGCGGTGGCGAGCCGAATCCAAATTATTCGCCCTTGTCCTGACCGTTTCCGTGATCGCCGGAACCGTTCTGACCGGCTCGCTGCTCCTGGTGCAGTCCGCCGAGGAATCCGGTGTTCGAGGGGCTCTCGCGTCGATGCCCGCGGATCGCGTCGATGTCACCGTGCGCGTCGTCAACCCCTCGAGCCCGGTCACCGAAGCCCGGACCGACATCGACCGCGCAACCGAGCAGGCCGTCGGAACGGGCGTCGACTGGTCGAGCAGCGGCTGGGTGACCAGTGGGTGGGTGACGACGACCGATGGTGTGTACGCCTATCTCGCGGAGCTCGACGATCCTGCCGCCGCTGCCACCCTCACCGACGGCCAATGGCCGACATCCCCCACGGGGGTGGCCCTGCCGCAGACCGCGGCCCGCTCGCTCGGGCTCGGCGTCGGTGACACTTTCACCGCCGGCGATGTCGACGCCCCCCTCGCCCTGCACGTCGACGGGCTGTATCAGGCGCACCCCGAGTCCGGGGTGTTCTGGGAGAACGACCCGCTCGCCGCATCCGGCGACGACCCCGTCTTCCCCGAGCCCGACCGGTACATCTTCAATCCGGTTCATGCGGTCGGACCGTTGTTGGTGGCCAGAGGCGGGGTGGATGCGTCGAATATCCCACCGGCACAACTGGAGGCCATTGAGCACCCGACCTTCACCGGGATCGATGTCGCCGGTTTGGGCCCATTGCAGAACCGGGTCGACGACGCCGAGACGGGCATCGCGCAGGGCATCTCCTTCCCTGATGGCACCCTGATCATCGACACGGAGATCAGGGCGGCCCTGGCCGATGTGAGCGCAGGCCTCACCGCGACCAGAGAGGTGGCCCTGATCATCGCGCTCATCCTGCTCGTCGTGGCCGCCGCGGCGGCCTCCGCGGTCGCGCGCCTCCTCGTCGTCGCGCGGTCGGGCGAACTCGAACTCCTCACCGCCCGCGGGGCGTCGTCGCTGCAGACCGCGGCAGCGGTCGCGCTCGACGCCGCTGTGGTCGCGGTGATCATCACCGCGGTCAGTCCGTGGGGCGGGGTCCTGCTGCACGCGATCGTGGTGCGAGTCCCGCCGCTTTCGGCGGTCGGTCTCGAGCCGTGGATCGCGCCGGCACCCTGGACCTGGCTTGTCGCCGCCGTGGTCGGCGTCATCGTGGCGGGCCTGCTGTGCCTTCCAGCGTCCCTGCCGCGTCGACTGCGCGGCAGCATGCCGGCCGGAGTGGTTTCCGTCGCGACCGGCTCCACCATCGTCGTCTTGTCCGGCCTGCTGGTCTGGCGGGCGACGGCGGCTGACCCCGTACCGGGCGACGTCCTCCTGGCCGTGACTCCGGCCGTGCTGCTCATCGCCACTGCGCTGATTGGAAGCCGCCTGGCCGCGACGGCAGCGCACCCGATCGCCGCCCTGGCCGGGCGCAGTCGTGGCGCCATCGCACCGTTGGCCGGCTGGTTCGCCTCCCGCGGTCCCGGTCGGTCCGCGGGGATCACACTCATCGCCCTCGCGGTGGGAGCGTCGGTTGTGGTCCTGGGAACGGCAGCGACCTGGCAGCAGGCGGTGCGCGACACCAGCGCGGTGGCGGTCGGAGTACCAGCTCGGATCGCGCCCGACTCCGGCGCCGCAACCCGTGCGGACGCGGCGCCGGTCATCCGGCGGGATACCCTGCTGCGAAAGGTCTATGGCGATGCACCGGCTGACTCACCGGCGCTGGCGGTTCAGGTGCTCGGTCCAGACGCACGGGCCCGATCACTGCTGAATCGTGGGCCCGTGGCGGCAGCCGGAGGGTCGGCGATAACGACGGAGCTGGCCGGCGCCGACCCGGACGACACCGGGCCGGCGCTGCCGACCGGCACTGCAGGCATGCGGGCCGAGGTCACGCTCTCCGCGCCCGAAAGCGTTGAGGCAGAGATCGCGATGGTCCTGGCCCACCGTGCCGGAGGGTTGACCGTTGTGCCGCTCGGTACCGTACGCGCCGGCACTACCGCTGTGGCCTCCGCCGATGGCTTTCCCATGATCGGCGACGACGCCACTCGGCTGGTGGCCGTCACGATGCAGGTGCGGGACGCCGCGACGTTCCCCGATCCGGTGTCCATTGACCTGGCGGTGACAGGATTGAC
>Ga0247806_10001209_pt1 | contig 13048 bp, 9 predicted proteins | sample UWRJL059202B1_FD_179935 | JGI IMG/M metagenome (GOLD analysis project Ga0247806, IMG submission 179935) | Plant litter microbial communities from Arlington Agricultural Research Station in Wisconsin, United States - UWRJ-L059-202B-1 | ecosystem: Environmental > Terrestrial > Plant litter >... | reverse complement strand
GCCACGCATCGCCGACGTCATTGCGATCGCGGACTATGACTCCGACACCGGCTTGGGGTCTTTACGCCTGGACGTGCTCACTGAGGGGATCGCGCACAGCTGGGATGCTGCCGGATGGGCGGTGGATGTGACGGCGCTCGGGGTGACCAGAGTCACTACCGTTCCGGTGCGGAAAGCAGCTCAGACTATTCCGCCCCCCGAGAATGTCCGTGCGGCCCGGCCCGAACAGGCGCTGCCGCCCGATTTCATGGACCTCTTGAGTATTCGAGCTGCAGGCGCCCCGGTGCCCGACCGCTTCGCAGCGGTCGCCGCCGGATTCGCCCAGACACTCTCGCATGCCGAGACTGCCGGCGTGGCGCGAGATGAGCGCGCGAACCTCGAGGTGTCGCCGTGGACGGCCGAAACTCCTCACCTGGAATCCGTGACTGTCACGCTCCGGAATCCACAGGGCGAGGTCGTCGACGACGTGTCCCTCACGGTGGGATTCCGCCGGGTCAAGATTATCGGCCGCGATCTGCTGATCAATGGAAAGCGAATCCTGATTCAGGGGGTCAACCGCCACGACATCGATCCCCAGACCGGTCGGGTGATGTCCCACCAGCGGCTGCGGGCCGAGCTGGCCCTGCTCAAGAGATTCAATGTCAACGCCATCCGTACAGCGCACTATCCCAACGATCCGTATTTGCTCGACCTGTGCGACGAGTACGGCTTCTACGTCATCGACGAGGCCGATATCGAGGGGCACGCGTTCGCGGGAATCCTCGCCGATGACCCGCGCTATCTGTCCGCGTTCTCCGACCGGTACTCCCGCATGGTCATCCGCGACCGTAACCACCCGAGCGTGATCGCCTGGTCGCTGGGCAACGAGACCGGATACGGCGCCGCCCACGACGCACTCGCTGCCTGGTCCAGGCGGTTCGACCCGACCCGGCCCGTGCACTACGAAGGCGCGATCTCGAACGACTGGCACGCGGGAGCGGCCGCAACCGATATCGTCTGCCCGATGTATCCAGCCTTCGAGGCACTGGAAGCCTTCTCTGCCGACCCGCGGGCGAACCGGCCCCTTATCCTGTGCGAGTACGCGTACTCGCAAGGCAACAGCACCGGCGGATTCGCCGACTACTGGAAGCTGTTCGAATCGCTGCCAGGCCTCCAGGGCGGCTTCATCTGGGAGTTTCTGGATCACGCCCTCGATCCCCAGGACCAGGGACGAGGCCGCTATGGCGGCGACTTCGGCGACACCCCCAACGACGGCTACGTCATGCTCAACGGCGTCGCGTTCTCCGACCTCACCCCGAAACCGGCGTTCTTCGAGGTGCGCTCCGTCTTCGCTCCGTTCCGAATCACCTCATCGGCCGCCGATGCCCTGGCCGGCGTTGTGATCCTTCGCAACCGTCAGACCTTCGCCGATCTCGGGAACTTCCGATTCGAGGTGCACGTTGAAACGTCGGCAGGGTCCGTCGGTCACGTGGTGCTGCCGTCCATCCGGGCGTCGGCCGGACGGGAAGCGGTGGTGGACATCCCCGCCGAGGTCGTCCAGCTGCTGCACAGCCCCGATGCGCTCGCACTGTCCGTGACGGCGAGAACACTGCACGACCTCGGCTGGGCGCCGGCAGGAACAGAGCTTGTCACCCACCAGGTGGTTCTCGAGCGGTCTGTCGCGCCGCTTCCCTCCGGCGGATCGACGGCGCTCCTCGACGCGTCCGGGAACCCGAGCCACGCCCTCCTGCGGTCTGCGCCGCGCCTGTCGCTGTGGCGGGCGATGACGGACAACGACCGCTCTTTTGCGCTCGACAACAGTTTCGTGCGCTCCGGGTTCTTCTCGCTTGAGCCCGCGGTCGTCTCTGTCGAGCACGGCGCGGCCGCCTCCACCGTGGTGACCACCTACCGGGCCGCGTACGGCGACGAGGTCGTCCACCGCCGCACGATCACTCAGCTGGGCGACGGGGAGTGGATCTTCGATGAAGACGTGACACTTCCCGAGGGCACCGGTGACGGACTTCGGGTGGGTGTCGAATTCGTCCTGCAGGCCGGCTTCGACACCGCCTCCTGGGTCGGTCTCGGCCCCTGGGAGAACTACCCCGACCGCCGCTCTGGGGCTCTCGTCGGTCGGTGGCACAGCAGCATCGATGATCTCGCGGTGCCGTATGTCTACCCCCAGCACCACGGCACCCGAGGCGGGGTGACCGGCCTCGAGCTCGGCGGGCCGGCAGGTCACGCGGTGATCCGCACCGATCGGGAACTGCACGCCACCGTCACTCGACACAGTCCTGCCGAGCTTGAAGCCGCAGACCATTGGTGGGAGCTGCCCCACGCGGCCGCGACGATTGTGAGTCTCGACATCGCGCACCGGGGTATCGGGATGGCCCGGCTTGGTCCGGACACCCGCCCGGAGCATCGGCTGGACGGCTCCGCCTATCGCTGGCGCTGGCAGCTTCGACTCGAAACTGGAACTTGAGGCTGCCATCGCAGATGCTCGCTAGCGGACTTGTGACTCCATCAATTGACCTGGACAAGGGCCGGGTGAGGCAGGTGAACCCCACCAACGTCGACCACACCGTGGTTGGATCAATCACCCAGGCTCGTCCGGCATCGCACAGGGACGCTCTGTCCGGTCTCAGGGCAGAGGAACTTGCTGTCGTCGAGTTCGCCATGCGCGCCGTCAGCCGAGAGTTGGCAGCCAAGCACCCCTGATCGGGGTCCACTTCTCCACGTTCACGGCCCGGTCGGGCTTTCCAGCTGCGGTGCGGCGAGCGCTCCCGGGCCGAGAACCGCCCGGATATGCCACTCGATGCAGCTCTGGATGTCGAACTCTGGACCGTGGTGCCACTGCAGCTGCAGACCCTCCCAGGCCGCCAGCAACAGCCGGGCCGCGATGTCGGGATCGATGTCTGCCGACACGACTTCTTCATCTTGCAGCCTGCGGATGTCAGTCGAGACGACTGACAGCGACCGCGCCCAGCGCTGTTGGAAGTAGACATTGGCGGGGTGTTCGTGGTCGACGGCGGCGCCGGCCATCTCCGCGTACAGCTGAGGAATGTGTTCCCGCCGCACGCCAGCGTGCGCGCGAGCACCCATGTCGGCGATGGCGCCAGCCTCCTCGCCCACGACCCGGATGTGGTCGTCGTCGTGTTGTTTGAGCGCCGAGATGAAGAGGTTTTCCTTGCTGGGGAAGTGATAGAAGGCGGTGGGCTCGGTGACCCCGGCCAGCTGGGCGATCTCGGCGACCGTGACGCTCCGATGGCCCTTGGCCTGAACCAGCCGGAGAGCTGCCTCGCTCAGCTTCTGTCTGAGTTGGGAGGTCTTCGCGTAGCTGCCGCGCTTCTGTGCCACTTTTTCTCCCTCGCGGTTTTGGACCGTGCTCGATCAAGGCTATGCTAGCCGAAATACTAGTCCACTCAGGTTTCGGACTGACATGGAGGCAATGATGCTGGGATCACAAGACCCGTCGTTCGATCAGGCGTCGCGCCACACCCTCGGGTTGCGCTCGTGACGATCGATCGGCGGCGACTTGTCCGCCGCCACAATCCTGTCTTCACGGCGTCACACCCCGTAGACACCCGCACAGTCGGCAACGGCGATATCGCGATGACCGTCGACATCTCGGGGCTGCAGACCTTTTCGCATTTCCATGAGCTCCGCCCCGATCCCTTCCGGGTGCCCAGCGACGGTGCAAACGGCCTTCCCGAACAACGGCGTCGGCCGTTCGATCGAGACAACTTCCAGATTCCGCTCCGGACGCAGTCAACCTGGGGCTGGTACGAAACACGCACCGACCGACCGCTGGACCTCGACGAGGCTCGCACCGACTATCCGACTGGCAGGGGCCCGGTGCCGTACCTCGACAAAATGGGCATTCAGCGTGCCGGGGACCCTATCCCCGGGGAGCTTGCGGCGGGGGCCTGGTTCAGCTACAACCCCCGCCGAGCCCACCTGGGCAGGCTTTCACTCACCTCGGATGCTGTCGGACCGGACTTGAGAACCCCTGACCTGCTCACGGACATTCGTGCCGAGCTGGACCTCTGGACCGGAGCGGCGCACTCTGCGTACCTCCTGGAGGGTGTCCCGGTGGAGGTGACGACCGTTGCGGACCCCGTCGAACACCGGTTCGCGGTGCGGGTCAGGTCGGACCTGCTCCAGCGCGGCCTGGGTGTGAGCTGGATCTTCGACCGGCAACCCGATGACCTCGCCGATTTCGAGCTCCCTCTGCACGAGGCCGTCGACTGGACCGAGGTGTCGGCCGGGCACTGGCAGGCGACCCGGCGCGTCGAATCCTCGACGTACACCGTAGACGTCGAGACCACGGGAACCGTGACCGTCAGCGCATCCGGCGCCCGGGTCGTTCCACGGGAGACGGACGCCTATCTCGACGTCGTGGTGTCGTTGACCCCGGCGGGTCGCCGGCGCAAGGCCGGGCATGCGACGTTCAGCTTGGTTCGGGATGCCTCCGAAGGCTGGTGGGAGCGCTACTGGGAAAGCGGCGCGGCGGTGACGTTCGACGGGAGCACCGACGAGCGCGCCAGCGAACTGGAGCGCCGGGTGGTGCTGTCCCAGTATCTGACCGTGGTGAACGGGGCCGGTGCGGCGCCGCCGGCCGAGACCGGCCTCACCTACAACACCTGGACGGGCAAGTTTCACCTCGAGATGCACTGGTGGCACGCGGCCCACTTTCCGCTGTGGGGCCGCGGCCACCTGCTCGAGCGGAGCATCCCGTGGTACCACTGCGCACTGGACTCGGCGCGGGCAACCGCCTTGGCTCAGGGCTACAGAGGTGCTCGTTGGCCGAAACAAACGGATCTCTCGGCCCGGGAATCGCCGAGCCACATCGGCGTGTTCCTGATCTGGCAGCAACCGCACCTCATCTACCTCTTGGAGCTTCTGTTCAGCGAGGGCCGTTCGGACGCGTTCCTCGCCGAGCACTACCCGCTCGTCGAAGCGACTGCCGATTTCATGACCGACTTCGCCGAGGAGCAGGACGGGGAGTTCACCCTGCCTCCTCCCCTCATCCCCGCCCAGGAAAGCTACCTCGTCGACCGGGCCACGAACGCGGACCCGACCTTCGAACTGGCGTACTGGTCCTGGGGACTGACTGTTGCCAACAAATGGAGGGCCCGGCTCGGGCTGGCTCCCCGCGAGGACTGGAAGCGGGTGGGGGATGGGATGCGTCGCCCCGCGGTCCTGGACGACGGGAGCTACGCGGCACTGGCGACACCGCCGTACATACTGCGCCAAGATCACCCGTCGATGCTGATGGCGGCGGGCTGGTTGCCAGACACCGACCTGATCGACATCGACATCATGGCTTCCACCCTCGATGAGGTGTGGCGCAGTTGGGACCTGCAGAGCAGTTGGGGCTGGGACTATCCCGTCATCGCGATGACCGCGGCGCGCCTGGGGGATCTTGGACGCGCACTGGACGCGCTCTTGCTGCCGTCGCCGAAGAACGAATTCCTTCCCAACGGGCACAATCCGCAAATGCCCGGGTTCCTATCCATCTACCTGCCGGCAAACGGCGGGCTTCTTGCCGCGATCGCGCACCTCGTGGAGGCGGCTTCGCACTCAGCGATGCCCGACACCTGGATGCTCACCGCGGAAGGCTTCGGCACTCTGCCAGAAATGCGTGCCTCTGCTCCGGAGCCCGGTGCCGGACATGCGGTGGCCTGGTGAGCGCCCGTCCGATTCTGGCCGGCTTCTATCCGGACCCATCGGTCTGCCGGGTGGGAGAGGACTACTATCTGGCCACGTCGACCTTCGAGTATCTCCCCGCGGTCGCGCTCTTTTCCAGCACCGATCTGATCAGCTGGACCCAGATCGGGAACATCCTCGACCGGACGGATCAGTTGGAACTGGCCGGCGGTCTCGAGGGCGCCAGCCGGGGGATCTACGCGCCAACGTTGCGCCACCACGACGGTCTCTTCTGGATGGTCACGACGAACGTGAACGCCAAGGACGCCGGGCACCTCATCGTGCACGCCGAAGACCCCGCGGGTCCCTGGAGTCAACCGGTGTACACCGAGGGCGCGATCGGGATCGACCCCGACCTCACCTGGGACGGCAGCGAATGCTATCTCAGCTGGAAAAACGAGCGGCCCGGCGAGAGCGGCATCTGGCAGGCGAGAGTGGACCCGCGCAGCGGCACGCTGCTCTCGCCACCGCAGTCGCTCTGGGCCGGTACGGGACTCGCACACACGGAGGGGCCCCATCTCTTCCAGCGCGGCGATTGGTGGTACCTCCTTGTCGCTGAGGGCGGAACGGACCGAGGCCACGCCGTGTCGGTGGCCAGGTCACTCAAGCCCACCGGGCCATTCGAGCCCTGCGCTGGCAACCCAATCTTCAGCCATCGCAGCCTCGACGCAGTCCAGCAGAGCACCGGGCACCCCGATCTGGTCGAGCGACCAGACGGTTCGTGGGCGATGGTCTACCTGGCAGTCCAGGTGGCTGGTGCCTTCCCGCGATTCCACGTCAACGGCCGGGAAACGTTCCTGGCCGGAGTCGACTGGGCCGACGGCTGGCCGATTGTCGTCGAGGACCGGTTTGTCGTCCCTGCGCCCGACCATTCCTTCTGCGAGGCTTTCAGCGACGACGACCTGCACCCGCGCTGGATCTCGCCGGGCGCACACCCCGGGCTCTTCGCGCACAGCGGACCGTCGGGTGTCCGGCTCGACCGGGGCAGGGAAGCGCAGTCGTCCGAAGCGCTACATCTGCTCGCCATGCGAGCGCGGGATGCGAGGTGGACCGCGAGCGCAACGATCGCATCGGGTGACGTCGCCCTGGTGGTGCGCATCGATGATGAGCACTGGTTCGCTGTCGAGCGGGTCGGGAATGCCGTGCGCGCCCGGTCGGTCGTCGGAGCGCTGGACCAGGTGCTGGCGGCGCGGGACGGCGGCGAGGACGGGACCGTCCTCGCGTTGCGCGCGGTGGCCGCACGTGGGCATCGGCACCGGCTCGGTCCGGACCGGCTGGAAGCCGGTGTGATCGTGGACGGTTCGTTTATCTTGCTTGCCGCCGTCGACGGACGATACGTCTCGACAGAGATCGCGGGCGGCTTCACCGGCCGGGTCATCGGGGTCGAAGCGCTCGGAGGGGAGTCGATCGTCACGGCATTCGAGTACCGCTCCTGCGCATCCGAAACGGGAGGCGAACCCGTGTAATCGACCAGAGAATAATCTGTTGCCAACGGTTGCCAAACCTTGCTTTGTCGCGCCCATTCTGACCGCAGATTTGCCCTAAAACACAGGACGGCATCCGATTGCCACTTGACAATCGCCAAGAGGTACGCCTACCGTCAAACCGTCACATTCCGTTTGCTTTTCAAAGGTGAGGACCATGCGCACATACCCCTCGTTCAACCACAACTCCCGTCCATCCCGCCGCCCTCGGGCGAGCGTGGCAACCGGTGCCCTCACGGTCGCCGCGGCGCTGCTGCTGCTCCAGGGCTGCGCCCCCGCGGCAGAGACCGCATCGGAGGGCGGCAGCGACATCGAACTGACCTTCATGAACCAGTCACGCGGCCAGGAGGCGGCGCTCATCCAGCTCGCTGAGCAATACACCGAAGAAACCGGCGTCAAGATCGTGGTCGACTCGCCCGGCCCGGCCGACTACCTGCCCAAGCTGCAGGCGAAGGCGCAGTCCCAATCGATGCCTGACATCTACTCGTCGTTCCTGGCGACAGACATGGCGGCCTACTACAAGGCGGGCTGGGCCATGGAGCTCAGCGAAGAGCTGGACGGTGAATGGGGCGACAGCTTCAGTCCTGCGGTCATCGAGATGTCGACGTTCGAGAAGGGGAACAATCTCGGTGTGGAACCCGGCATTTACACGGTCCACTGGGAAACCCAGACTTACGGGTTCCTGGTCAACCCGGCGTTGTCGGGGATCGAACTCGACAGCGCACCCGAAACGTTCGACGAGTTCATCACGGCGCTGGAATCGGCGAACGAAGACGGCCTCGGCAACTTTTCGGTCGCCGCATCCCTGACGCCCAACCTGATTCAGGCCCTCGCGTCGAACTGGCTCACCGATGACGAGATCGCCGCGACCCTGAACGGCGAATCGGACTGGACGACGGACGAGTGGAAGGACGTCTTCCAGGTGTTCCTCGACCTGAAGAAGGCCGGTGTCATCGCCAATGGCGCGCTGACCGGCGGGCAGGACGACAACCCCAACGTGGAGTCGTCCTTCTACACCCAGGCGATGGGGTCCATCTTCGACGCCTCTCCGGGTGTCTCGGTCGGCTTGCGCACCAACCCCGAGTTCGAGGACTACGTCTCCATCCCCGTGCCGGCCGTCGACGGAGGAGACCTTGATCCCCGCAGCCCGGGCCTGCCCGGAAAGGGCGCCGTCATCAACCCGAAGGGTGACCACCCAGAGGAAGCTCTCGCATTCGTGAAGTGGCTCACCGAACCTGAGCAGCAGCAGGTCTTTGCCGAGGTCGGACGCATCCTGCCCTCCAACCCGGAACTCCTAGCCAGCGGCGACGTTCCCCCGCAGCTCGCCGGCTTCGCGGATGGGGTCGAGAACATGCAGGTCATCTCGGCCACCTTCACCCCGGATGTCAAGGCAGCGGTGGTCGCGGAGACGCAGCGTCTCGTGCTCGGCGAGGTCACAGTCGATGAGGTCCTGGCGAGCATCCAGGCTGCACAAGACCGCGGCTAATGACTACCCAACAGATTCAGGTTCCGGTGCGGCGTCTCTTCGAGGCGCCGCACCGGCGGCAGTCCTTCCGCCGTAATCTCATCGGCTGGCTGTTCCTCGCCCCCGCCATTCTCCTGATCGGCGTGTTCACGATCACCCCGTTCGGACAGGCGATCCTGCTCAGCTTCCAGAGCTGGGACGGCGTCAGCCCCGACACCCCGTGGGTGGGCCTGGCGAACTACGAGTTCGTCTTCGGCGATGCCATCTTCTGGGCGTCGATGCGCAATGTTCTGGTCTTCGCCGTCGCGGGCTTCTTCCTCGGAAACGGCATCGCGCTTGCCATGGCGATCGCGGTCAACAACATCACCAGGGGACGCACCTTCTTCCGCACCGTGTTCTACCTTCCTGGGGTGCTGTCGGTGGTCGTCGTCGGCGTCCTTTTCTCATTCATCCTCGCCCCGCGTTCCGGTGTGCTCAACCGCCTGCTCGACATGGTGGGGCTGGACGCGCTGCAACAGAACTGGCTCGGTGACCCGGCGATCGCCCTGCCGACGGTCGCCGCGGTCTTCATCTGGTTCCACTGGGGTTTCGGATTCCTGCTGTTTCTTGCCGGCCTGCAGGACATCCCCAAGGAGCTTTACGAGGCAGCGAACCTGGACGGAGCGAACGCCTGGAACAAGTTCCGTTACGTCACCTGGCCGCAACTGGCGCCGGTGACCTCCATTGTGAGTTTGCTGACGCTGCTGGCGGCGCTGCAGATCTTCGGGACCGTGCAGGTCCTGACCAACGGCGGGCCCGGCTACCACACCATGGTGCCGACCCTGGCTATCTACAACGAGGCGTTTGTGAACTATCGCTACGGCAGTGCGGCAGCGATGTCCGTGCTGTTCGGCGGCACCCTGGTTGTGTTGTCCGCCTTGCAGCTGGCGATCTCCGCCCGGCGCTCACGAGCATGAAAACGATGGAAGGGTCAACCGACATGGCGACCGCAGAGCTCTCGACCACGGCCAGGCATTCGCATTCCGAGCCGACGAAGAGGCGCCGCCGCCTCCGCCCCGACCAGATCGGACTGTACGGGCTCTTGACCGTCGCCGCGCTGACCGCACTCTTCCCCCTGCTGTGGATGCTGTCCGGGTCGTTGCAGAGTCTCACCGAGCTTCTTTCGAACGAGACCTTCATTCCGAGCGCGCCGCAGTGGGAGAACTACGTCACTGCTTGGGTGCAGGGCGAGCTGGGCATGTATCTGGCGAACAGCCTGCTCTACACCGGTGTTGCGGTGCTCGGGATCCTCGTTGTGTCAAGCCTCGCCGGCTACGCTCTCGCGCGGCTCGACTTCGCGGGCAAGAGCATGTTCACCTTCGTGATCCTGGCCGTGATGATCATCCCCGCGCCCGCCATGTTCCTCGCCCAGTACCGGCTGCTGATTTCTCTCGGCTTGTCGAACAGCAGGGTCGGCTACATCCTGATCCTCATCACCGCCGGCATCCCGATGGCGACGCTGATCATGAGGAGCTTCTTCGCCAGCCAACCGAAGGACCTCGAAGAAGCAGCCGCGCTGGACGGGGCGTCGCCCTTGAGGATCTTCGCCAGCGTCATCCTCCCACTGGCGAGGCCAGGACTTGCGGCCGTCGCCGTCATTCAGGGACTTGCGGCGTGGAACGAGTACCTCATGGCGCTTGTCATCTTCGACGACAACGCTCTGATGCCCATCCAACGTGGTCTGACGAGTTTCACATCCGCGGAGACCCCGCAACAGCAGGTGCTCCTCGCCGCGACGGCCATCTCGATCGTTCCGGTGATCATCTTCTACCTCCTCGCCCAGCGTCACATCGTCAACGGCATCGGCGCTGGCGCAATCAAGTAGCTCCACCCGCCACATTCATCCACACGCTCAGCCAGAAACCAAGGGAACCATGCAACTGCCAAACGGATTCGTGCTCGGGGCGGCGACCGCCGCCTATCAGATCGAGGGTGCGGTGAACGAGGACGGTCGAGGTGTATCGATCTGGGACACTTACAGCCACACACCGGGGCGCATCCTCGATGGACAGACCGGCGACATCGCCGATGACCACTATCACCGCCTCGACGAAGACCTCGACCTGATGGCCCGGCTGGGGCTGGATGCTTACCGGTTTTCCATCGCCTGGCCGAGGATCGTTCCGCAAGGGACGGGAGCGACCAATGCGGCTGGGATCGATTTCTACTCGCGGCTCGTCGACGGCCTTCTCGCGCGCGGAATCCGGCCGATGGCCACCCTGTACCACTGGGACCTCCCGCAGTCCCTCGAAGACCGCGGGGGATGGGCGAATCGTGACACCGCCACCGCTTTCGCCGAGTATGCCGCCGTGGCCGGAGCGGCGCTGGGCGACCGGGTCGACAGCTGGGCAACCCTGAACGAACCGTGGGGCTCGGCGTACCTGGGGTATGCATCGGGAGCGCACGCTCCCGGCCGCCAGAACAAGGTCGAAGCATTCCGTGCCGTGCATCACCTCAATCTGGCCCATGGACTCGCAACGCAGGAGTTGCGAGGCGTCGTCGACGCCCAGGCTCAGCTCTCCGTTGTCCTCAACGTGCACTCGTTCCGAGGGGTCGGACCAACCGGAGACGAAGCGCGAGAGAAGCTCGAAGCGGTTGCGAACGACGCGTTCCTTGCTCCGATGTTCGAAGGGCGCCTCAGCGAGCGGTTGCTCGCAATGACCGAGCACATCACCGATTGGGGCTTCGTCGAAGACGGCGACCTGGAAACCATCTGCCAGCCACTGGACCTGCTCGGCCTTAACTTCTACCACTCCAGCCCGGTCCGCATGCGGCAGACCCCTGACACAGGAGCCGCGCTTCCCCAACACACCCAGTGGCCCGGCGCCGAAGACGTCGAGTTCTTGCCCAAGGCCGGCCCGCTCACCGAGATGGGATGGAACATCGACCCGGCAGCACTCACCGAGCTGTTGCTCGGACTCACCGAGCGTTTCCCCGGCCTTCCGCTCATGATCACCGAGAACGGCCTGGTGCTTTCGGACGTGGCCGTCGACGGAGCAGTCCAGGACGCCGCGCGCATCAATTTCATCCGGGACCACCTCAAGGCCACGATGGCTGCCATCGACCAGGGCGCCGATGTGCGGGGGTATCTCGTGTGGTCGCTGCTGGACAACTTCGAGTGGAGTTTTGGTTTCTCCAAACGGTTCGGCCTGGTGCACGTGGACTACGAGACGCAGACGAGAACGCTGAAGGACAGCGCGCGATGGTTCTCGGATGTAATTTCACGTCGCCAAGTGGATGAGTGAGCACTTATGGGACTCGTTTCCTTCTCCGAGCTGAACGCCGCCATCCGCCACGCCTTCCTGGGCGCGGGGATGCCGCCGGACGCCGCCGACGCCTGCGCCCGCGTGCACGCCGAGTCGACGGCTGACGGTGTTGTCTCTCACGGGATCAATCGGGTGGTGTCCTTTGTGGAGTACATCCGCGCCGGCCACATCCATCCGCGTGCCGCGCCTCGGCTGGTGCGCCAGTTCGGAGCGCTGGAGGTGTGGGATGGGGCTCGTGGTCCCGGCGTCCTGAACGCCCTGGCAGCGACCGAACGCGGCATGGAACTCGCGGCGGAACATGGGGTTGCGTTGATCGGCCTGCGCAACACGAATCATTGGATGCGCGGGGGAACCTATGGCTGGCATGCCGCGAGCCAGGGGTTCGTGCTGATCGCGTGGACCAACACCGACAGCAATATGCCCCCCTGGGGCGGTGTGGACGCTCGGATCGGCAACAACCCATTCGTCATGGCTGCGCCACGAGAGAGCGGCCCGGTCGTGCTCGACATGGCGATGTCGCAGTACAGCTGGGGGAAATTGGAAGTGACCCGGCAGAAGAATGAGGTTCTGCCCTTCCCCGGTGGATTTGACACCAGCGGCAACCTGACCGGCGATCCCGCCGTGATCGAGGAGTCGAAGCGGTTGCTGCCGATGGGCATGTGGAAGGGGTCGGGTTTCTCCGTGCTGCTCGACGTCTTGGCCGCCGTCCTCTCCGACGGTCTGCCCACCAACGGGATCGATGGCCTGGAGGCGGGCAATTGCGTGGGTTGTTCGCAAGTCTTCATCCTTGTTGACCCGCGCAAGGTCGGTGGGGCTGATGCAGCGCACCGAATTGCAGACGGCGTTGTGGACTACGTCAGATCGTCGACTCCCGATGAACAGGGCCGTCCGCCCGAATACCCGGGTGAGGGCACTCTCCGCCGTCGCGAACGCAGCCTGCGGGAGGGCGTGCAGATTGACGACGCGGTGTGGGCCGCCGTGCGGGCTCTGGGTGTCCCGGGTGGCGCCCGGTAGCGCATCCGACCCGTCCCGTCTAAACTTGAGTCGAGTCAACTCAAGTATTGCGAAGGATGTTTGTACATGGCCAACATGCAGGGCGCCCCCGGAAC
>Ga0247806_10001208_pt1 | contig 13067 bp, 13 predicted proteins | sample UWRJL059202B1_FD_179935 | JGI IMG/M metagenome (GOLD analysis project Ga0247806, IMG submission 179935) | Plant litter microbial communities from Arlington Agricultural Research Station in Wisconsin, United States - UWRJ-L059-202B-1 | ecosystem: Environmental > Terrestrial > Plant litter >... | reverse complement strand
CGCGCCGTCCGGGCGGGCCATCGCATGCGCCGCCATTGGCGAGGCCTGCCGCATGCCATGCATCGACCACCGCTTGATCGGCGGCGCCGAGCCCGATCGTGCCGCCATTGGCGAACGTGGCCGGCTCGCCATTGCGCGGAAGGCCGACCGAGAAGAAGCCGCTGCCGTAGGAACCGTAATAGGAATTGTCGCCCATGCGGTTCCCCTCGATGCCGAGCGCCGCGAAGGTCGCATCGTAGAAGGCACCGGCGGCGGCGGGGTCATTGGTGCCGAGCCGCACATGGGTGAACATCGACATTACGCCTTGTCGCCCACGTTGGGAGCGAAGGCGCAGATCTTGTGCCCGTCGGGATCGCGCAGATAGGCGCCGTATTGATTGCCCGGCGAATTGGCGCGGAAGCCCGGCTCGCCCGCGCTGGTGCCGCCATTGGCGAGCCCGGCGGCGTGCCACGCCTCGACCGTGGCGTAATCCTTGGCGGAAAAGCCGAAGGTGAAGCCATTCATGCAGGTCGCCGCCTCGCCATTGGCGGGCTTGGCGACGATGAAGCTGCCGCTCTCACTGGCGAAGCCGGTGCCGTGCGGCAGCGGGAAGCCGTGATGACCGAGCACGCCCATCGTGGCTTCGTAGAACTTGCGGCTGGCATCGATATCATTGGTGCCGATGAAGACATGACCGAACATGGATTCGCCTCTCTCTCGCGCGAATCCCAGCGGGATCGCAGCCTTGATTTATCACATAGCCGAAAAATTCGGCCTTGTGAAAGATTGAATGTCGCAGCGGGCGGGCGCGGTGGCCCGCCCGGAACGGGTCAGAACACCACCACGCTGCGGATGCTCTTGCCCGCATGCATCAGGTCGAAGGCGGTGTTGATCTCTTCCAGCCCCATCACATGGGTGATCATCGGGTCGATCTCGATCTTGCCGGTCATGTACATGTCGACGATCTTGGGCACATCGGTGCGGCCCTTGGCGCCGCCGAACGCGGTCCCGCGCCAGTTGCGCCCGGTCACCAGCTGGAACGGCCGGGTGGCAATTTCCTTGCCCGCTTCGGCCACGCCGATGATGATGCTGGTGCCCCAGCCACGATGGCACGCCTCGAGCGCGGTGCGCATCACTTCGGTGTTGCCAGTGGCGTCGAAGGTGTAGTCGGCCCCGCCATCGGTCAGCGCGACGATGGCCGTGACCGTCTCCTCGCGGCTCATCCCGCGCGTGTTGAGGAAGTCGGTCATGCCGAAGCGGCGGCCCCATTCCTCGCGGTCGGGGTTGATGTCGACCCCGATGATCTTGTTCGCCCCGGCCAGCCGCGCGCCCTGCAGCACGTTGAGACCGATCCCGCCGAGCCCGAACACCACCACATTGTCGCCCACTTGCACCTTGGCGGTGTTGGTGACCGCGCCGACCCCGGTGGTCACGCCGCAACCGATGTAGCATGCGGATTGGAACGGGGCGTCCTCGCGAATCTTCGCAACCGCGATTTCGGGCAGCACGGTGAAGTTCGAGAAGGTCGAACAGCCCATGTAGTGGAAGATCGTCTGCCCCTTGTACGACAGGCGGCTGGTGCCGTCGGGCATCAGGCCCTTGCCCTGCGTGGCGCGGATGGCGGTGCACAGGTTGGTCTTGCCGCTGAGGCACGACTTACACTGGCGACACTCGGGGGTGTAGAGCGGGATGACATGGTCGCCCGGCTTGACCGAGGTCACGCCCGCGCCAACCTCGCGCACGATGCCGGCGCCCTCGTGGCCGAGCACGCTCGGGAACAGGCCTTCGGAATCGAGCCCGTCGAGCGTGTAGGCATCGGTGTGGCAGATGCCGGTGGCCATGATCTCGACCAGCACTTCGCCCGCCTTCGGGCCTTCGAGGTCGAGTTCGACGATCTCGAGCGGCTGCTTGGCTTCGAATGCTACGGCGGCGCGGGTCTTCATGCGTCTATCCCCAAAATTAATTTCAAAACATAACGAACGCGCCAAATAGCGCGTCAGCCGATCAGTGCCAGCCCCAATCTGCCAAGGTTACGTCGAACCGGGCGGCAGGCCGTGGCCATGCCGCCCGTTCAGTGCATTCAGGCAACCCGGCCAGCCGCCCGGTCTTCGTTGTCGGCGATAATCTCGGCTGCAGCGAGATCGGCGTCGGCATCGTCATTGGGCAGGAACCACAGCAGCAATGCGCCGAGCACCGCGCCCGAGCACATGATCAGCGACACGGTCAGCAGTTCCGAATCGCCCAGCGTGGTGAACAGGAACCCGGCAATGATCGGCGAACCCGCCGCGCCCAGACGCCCAACCCCGAGCACGAACCCGGTCCCGGTGGCGCGGGCATAGGCGGGGAAACCCCGTGCGAAGGCCGCGTAATAGCCGACGATCGCTGCGTTGAGGAAGAACATGGTCAGGAACGCTGCCACACGCCAATCCCACAGGCTTTCGTGGCCGAGCCCGAAATAGGCCACTGCCACCACGCCGAGCAGCGCAGCGGCGATCGTCGGCCCCTTGATGCCAAACTGGCGCATCGCGAAGCCGAACAGGAAGCCGCCGAGCGCGCCGCCGATATTGGCATAGGTCAGGCTGCTCGCCGCGTCTGGCTGGCTGAACCCGGCCCCCGCCACGATCGTCGGGGCGAATTTGAGGATGTAGTAGAAGGTCAGCGTGTGGAACATGTAGCCGAACGCTAACAACAAGGTGATCTTGCGCAGCTTCGGCTTGGACAGGATGTCGGTGACCTTGGGCTTGGGGCCGCTGTCGCGGATCACCGGCATCGCCGCCACCGCCGACTTGCCGAACGCGGCGAGCGACTTGTTGAGCTTCGCCAGCGCGCCTTCGGGGCGACGGGCGACGTAGAAGGCAGGGGTCTCGGGCACCAGCAGGACCACCAGCGGAATCATCACCGCCGTCACCACCGATCCGAACAGGAACACCGCGCGCCAGTCATATTCGACCAGCAGCCAGCCCTGCGCGGCAAAGCCGCCGATCACGCCGCCGATTGGATAGCCGATCACGTACAGCGCCATCGACATGCTGCGCCCGGTCTTGCTGGTGACTTCGGCCACCACCGCGTTGGTCGCTGCCAGCATGCCACCGATGCCGAGACCGGTGATGAAGCGCCACACTGTGATCTCGACGATCGTGTTCGAAGAATGGGCGAACCACATGCCGATCGCCATCACGACGAGGCACGCGAGCATCGTCAGCTTGCGGCCGTATTTGTCGGCCATGCTGCCGAGGATCACCGAACCAAAGCCCATGCCGACCAGTTCGGCCGACAGCATGATGCCCAGCGCATCGCGCTCGACACCCCAGTCGGCGGCGATCCCGGGCGCGGCAAACGCGCTCGACAGCACATCGAACCCGTCGAGGGCGTTGAGCAGCACCATCATTATGACGACGATGATCTGCCGCATTCCCATCGGGGTGTCGTTCATGACAGCGACGGGGTTACCCCCGCTCGGTGCTACAGCCATTTATCGGTGTCCTCTCATCCTGAGCGCCCTCATTCGTGGATTCGCGTGAGCATTTCCACCAGTTTTTTGACTTCGTCCGGAGTGAACCGGCGCTTCAGCCACGCCTCGTGCTGGGCGATGCACTGCTTGGCCCGCACCAGCACGGCCTCCCCCGCGGGGGTCAGCCGGAGCAGCAGCTTGCGGGCGTCGCGTTCGGCGCGCTCACGCTGAAGATAGCCGCGCACCTCCATCCGGCTGACGATGGTCATTGCGGTCGCCCGGTCCATCCGCAGCCGGTTGCCGAGCTCGGTCTGCGCGATGCCCGGCTCGTCCCCGACCAGCCACAGCACGCTGACCTGCTTCTGCGTCAGGTCGAGATCGGCGAAGGCCTCGGTGAAATGGCGATAGACCGCGCCATGCGCCAGGCGGATATGGAAGCCGAGTATATCGTCGAGCGTGGCGATTTGCTCTCTGCCATCGGTCTCATTGTCCCCGATCAATTTGTCTCCGATCAATGCTGGCTGCGCCAAATTTGCCGATCCCCTTTGTCGTGCCTATTTGTTAGTAGAGCATACAATATGGCGCAAGGAGAGGACCCGATGGCGCAGTTTCCTGACACCCCGAGCTTCACCGGTTTTAACACCCCGAGCCGGATCGAAGCCGATATCACCGATCTCCAGCACACGGGCACGATCCCGCCCGAGCTCGACGGCGCGTTCTTTCGCGTCCAGCCCGATCCGCAATTTCCGCCGATGCTGGGCGACGACATTGCCTTCAATGGCGACGGCATGATCACCCGGTTCCATTTCCACGACGGCCAGTGCGACTTGAAGCAGCGCTGGGCGCAGACCGACAAGTGGAAGGCGGAGCGCGCCGCCGGCCGCGGGTTGTTCGGCCACTACCGCAACCCGCTGACCGACGATCCCAGCACCAAGGGCATGTATCGCAGCACCGCCAACACAAACGCCTGGCTCTATGGCGGCAAGCTGTGGGCGTTGAAGGAAGACAGCCCGGCGCTGGTGATGGACCCGGCGACGATGGAAACCACCGGCTTCGAGACCTGGGGCGGCGCGATGCGCGGCCAGACCTTCACCGCCCACCCCAAGATCGATCCGGTCACCGGCAATATGGTCGCGATTGGCTACGCCGCCAGCGGGCTGTGCACCGACGATGTCGCCTATTACGAGGTCAACGCGGCGGGCGAGCTGGTGCGCGAGAAGTGGTTCAAGGTGCCCTATTACTGCATGATGCACGATTTCGGCATCACCGAGGATTACCTCGTGCTGCACATCGTGCCGAGCATCGGCAGTTGGGATCGGCTTGAGCAGGGCAAGCCGCATTTCGGGTTCGACACCACCATGCCGGTCTATCTGGGCGTGATCCCGCGCCGCGACGATCTGAAGGACGAAGACATCCGCTGGTTCAAGCGCGACAACTGTTTCGCCAGCCACGTCGCCAATGCCTGGCAGGAGGGGAGCAAGGTCCACTTCGTCACCCCCGAGGCGCAGAACAACATGTTCCCGTTCTTCCCCGACGTGCATGGCGAGCCGTTCGACGGACGCCAGGCGATGAGCAAGCTGACCCGCTGGACGGTCGACATGGCGAGCAATGACGACAGCTTCGCCGAAATCGTCCCGCTGACCGAAACCGCCAGCGAGTTCCCACGGATCGATGACCGCTTCACCGGGGTCCGGGCGCGCTACACCTGGGGCCTCGAGATGGACATGCGCCGCCCGAGCAAATTGAAGGGCGGCAGCGCGGGCGGGTTTCTGATGAACTGCCTGTTCCTGAAAGACATGGACAGCGGCGCCGAGCAGCATTGGTGGTGCGGCCCGGTTTCATCGCTCCAGGAACCGTGCTTCATCCCGCGCGACAAGAATGCGCCCGAGGGCGACGGCTGGATCGTGATGGTGTGCAACCGGCTGGAGGACCACCGTTCCGACCTGCTGGTGTTCGACGCGCTCGACATTGAGAAGGGCCCCGTCGCCACGATCAACGTGCCGATCCGCCTTCGCTTCGGCCTGCACGGCAATTTCGCGCGGAGCGAGGATATCGGGCTTATGGCGCCCGAGATGGAGCCAGCTTAACGCCAAAGCAGAGCGAAAGGGGGCGGCACTCTCGAGGCAAGCCTCGGGGGCACTGCTCGCACCTTCACCTTAATCGCGATCCTTCTCGACCGGGTATGGCGAAATCGGCTGCAACATGCCGAATCGCTCGGTCAGCGGCGGGTGGTCGAGTGTGGGCCAGTCTAGCGTTTCGTCCGGAACCTTGGTGTCGGGCAAACGGTCGAGCAGGTTGCGGATCAATGTGAGCCGGCCCAGCTTCTGGTCGTTGAAATCGACGAGCGTCCACGGTGCATACGGGGTGTGCGTCGCGGCCAGCATCGTTTCGCGTGCGGCGGCATAATCGGCGTAATGCGTGCGCGCCCGGGCATCGATCGGGGACAGCTTCCACCGCTTGAGCGGATCGTCCAGCCGCTCGGCAAAGCGTTCCTCCTGCTGCGCCTGATCCACGGTGAGCCAGTATTTGAACAATCGAATGCCATCGTCGACCAGCATCTTCTCGAACCGCGGGGCGGCATCGAGGAACGATGAGACCTGCGACGGCGTGGCGAAGCCCATCACCGCCTCCACCCCGGCGCGGTTGTACCAACTGCGGTCGAACAGCACGATTTCGCCCGCGGCGGGCAAGTGTTCGGCGTAGCGCTGGAAATACCATTGGGTGCGCTCGGTCTCCGTCGGCTTGGGCAGGGCGACCACGCGGCACTGGCGCGGGTCGAGCCGCCGGCCGATCGCACCGATCGCGCCGCCTTTGCCCGCCGCGTCGCGACCCTCGAACACCACACAAAGGCGCTCGCCATTTGCGCGCGCCCAATGGGCCGCCCGGACCAGTTCATGCTCAAGTGATTCGAGCTGATCTTCATAGATTTTGCTTTTCATCGTCGCCTTTGCCCATTTGGAGCGCTGAAGCCAGAAATCAGGGTTATGTTAACCATATACTGCTCTAGCCTTGGCCCGGGATTGGTAAATTTTCCCAGTTATCTTAGGCAAAACGGGCCCGCTTGCGCCGCTGCAGGTTTTTTCCTCTGGCAGAAACCTTAACCTGCTGCTATGCAGCATCGCGTAACCGGACCATAACAGTAAAGAGAGATTCGACTATGACCTTCGTTCCCCAGCGCGTCTTCAACGGCACCGATAGCGACAACGTCATTAACGCTGGTTTTAACCTCAACGAAGATATCCGCGATCTTATGGTCGGCAATGGCGGCAATGACGTCATGCAGGCCGGCGCCGGTGATGACTGGATGCTCGGCAATGCGGGTGACGACGTGTTGGAAGGCAACCGCGGCAACGACATGCTTTTTGGCGGAACGGGTAATGACCAGCTGCGTGGCGGCATCGGTGCTGACACTTTGAGCGGCGATTACGGCGCCGACTTGCTGCGCGGCGACAACGGGACCGTCATGGGCTTCATCGATACTTTCGTGTTCAATTCGACGACTGCTGGTCTTGCTGGCAAGTCCGGTGGTTTTGCGTCCGACACGGTGCTCGATTTCGAAGCCGGCGTCGACATCCTGCTGTTTTCGGGCTTCGACGCTGCCGACCTCACCTATACCCAGGTCGGTGCAAACGTCGTCGTCAGCCTGACCGGCGAGTATGATCTGGTGACGGTGCTCAATGCGTCGACCGCCGCTGTGATCACCGCTTCGGATTTCTGATCTCAGCCGTTTTTTTACGGTTGTTTAAGTCCGGTATTTTTCGCGCGGGGGGACCTATCCCTCCGCGCGAATTGCCGTTAGGCGCATTGCGATGACCATGCCGACGGAAAAGCAAATGCTCGCCAAGGCGGAAACGCTGATCGAGGCGCTGCCTTATTTTCAGCGTTACGCGGGCAAGAGCTTCGTCGTGAAATACGGCGGCCATGCAATGGGCGATCCTGCCGCTGCCGCGAATTTCGCCGAGGATATCGTCCTGCTCAAGGCGGTCGGCATCAACCCGGTGGTGGTTCATGGTGGCGGGCCGCAAATCGGCGCGATGCTCAAAAAGCTCGGCGTGGTCTCGCAATTCGTCGACGGCCTGCGGGTGACCGACAAGGCGACCGCCGAAATCGCGGAAATGGTCCTGTCGGGCGGGATCAACAAAGAATTGGTCGGCTGGATCGCGCAGGCGGGCGGCACGGCGATCGGCCTCTCAGGCAAAGACGGCGGTCTGGTTACTGCCACCAAGGTGACCCGCACGCGTAAGGACCCCGACAGCCAGATCGAACAGGTGGTCGACCTGGGATTTGTCGGCGAACCGACCAATGTTGATATCCGAGTGCTCGAGACGATCAGCGGCGCGGGGATGATCCCCGTGGTGGCACCGATCGCCGCGGGCGAGGACGGACACACCTACAACATCAACGCGGATACGATGGCCGGCGCCCTCGCGGCAGCGCTCGGCGCCGCGCGTCTGTTTTTGCTGACCGACGTGGCCGGTGTGCTCGACGGCGCCGGTCGCCTGCTGACCCGGCTGACCCCCGCCGACATTGCCCGTCTAGAAACCGAGGGTGCGATAAGCGGCGGGATGATTCCCAAGCTGGAAACCTGTGTCAAAGCGGTCGAGGCGGGCTGCGAGGCGGCGGTGGTGCTCGACGGGCGCGTCCCCCACGCGATGCTGCTCGAGTTTTTCACCAGCCAAGGCGCAGGAACCTTGATCGCCAAGTCCTAGGTCAGGCGACGGATTGTCAGGCGTCGCTGCGTGTCAGCGAATACCGTGGCACTGCAAGCCGTTTGGGAATCCGCGTAATTGGCGATAAAGGCAAGCTCACCGAAGCTTGACCTGTATTACTCGGGTGATACACTGGCATCGAACAGATCGATTGGACCATCCCTTGCTGCTCCTGACCCTTTCACAGATCGTCGGCTACCTCATCTCGATCATCATCATCCTGGTGATCGTACAATTCGTGCTCAGCCTGCTGATCGCATTCAATGTCGTGAATATGCAGAACGATTTCGTGGTCGCGATCTACCGCGCTGTGAACGCGCTGCTCGATCCCATCCTCAGCCCCATCCGGAAGATCATGCCCAATACCGGGGCGGTCGATTTTTCGCCGCTGGTGCTGATCGTGGGGCTCAACATCCTCAACATCGTGCTGCGCAATGCGGCGATGGCATCGGTGTGATCGGGGCTCGGATCGGGCTTTGACAATGCTGCCGCAGCGGCGCAATTGCGGGGCATGACGAGCATTCGTGCGATCCTTGCCGCCACCGCCACGCTTGGCCTGTTGGCCGGCTGTACCGCTGGAACGGGTGGCGGACCCGGCGGCGATCGTCTCAGTCGGGCCGAACGCAACCGGCCGCTGCCGGGGAGCCCGCGCGCCGATCCCGGCAGGGTGGCCGCGACCGACATCGCCTTCGCCCGCGCCGCGCGCGACGAAGGCCAATGGACCGCGTTCCGCGAATATGCTGCGCCCGCCGCGCAATTGCACGGCGACAGCGGCGCGTTTGAAGCTGCCGCCTGGCTCGCCGCTCGCGCGGACCCTGCCGAGCCGGTCCGCTGGGCGCCGACGGCGGTGTGGTCGAGCTGCGACGGCAGTCTTGCGGTCAGTTTCGGGCGATCGCGCGACCCCGAGGGAATAGTCGGCAGCTACGTTACCGTGTGGGAGCGCCAAGCGCGCGGCGAATATCGCTGGATCTACAACACCGGCACCCCCGACGACCCACAGCCCCCGCCCCCGCCCCCGGAGCTGACACCCGACCCCGACACGATCATCGTCGCGGCGATGGATGCCATCGATGCGCGGACGGCAGATTGCCCTGCAGCGCTCGCGGCCGCCCCCGCGCCGACAGCAGACGCCGAGGCAATGCGATGGGCGGTTGATGGCACGCTGGGATGGCGCTCGACGCATCTTGGAGCCGGCCAGTGGCAGGTCGAATTGCAATGGCTGCGCGGCGGCAGCTGGCAGCAGGCGCTCGACTTCACCGCACCGGACAGCGGCGACTAGCGGATGCTCGAACTGTTCCTCTCGGCCTTCATCACCCTGTTCGTGGTGATCGACCCGCCCGGCTGCGCGCCGATCTATGCCGGGCTGACGCAGGGGGCGAGCCAGGCGCAGAAACGCGCCATGGCAATCCGCGCGACCGTGATCGCCGGGGCCATCCTCGTCGGCTTTGCGCTGTTCGGCGCCGGCCTGCTCGGGGCGCTGCATATCGATCTCGCCTCGTTCCGCATTGCCGGCGGGATCATGCTGTTCATGATTGCCATCGACATGGTGTTCGAGAAGCGCACCGAACGGCGCGAGAACCGGGCGGAGAAAATCCGCGCCGAGAATGCCGCGACGCCCGAGATCGAGGATGTGTCGGTCTTCCCCATGGCGATGCCGATGTTGGCGGGGCCGGGCGCAATCGCCTCGATCATGCTGCTCGAGGGCTCGGCCGATGGCCTGGTGGGCACGCTGGTGGTGTTGGCCGCCTTGGGCGCGGTGCTGTTGCTGACCATGCTGGCGCTGATCGCCGCGAGCCCGCTGATGAAGCTGTTCGGCGCGCGGGTCGAAGCGGTGATCACCCGCCTGCTGGGCGTGCTGCTGGCCGCGCTTGCCGCGCAATATGTGATCGATGGCCTGAAAGAGAGCTTTTTCTAGCAAGCGCAAATTCGAACCCGGCGCGAAGCGTCGCAAGCGCAGCCGCGCGTTCGCAACCGCCCCGGAGCAAAGCGGAGGGAGCAGCGGCGAGGACGCAGGCCCGGACGGGCCTGCGCAAATCTATTGCAGCGTTACCCGTCCCTCGTCGGGGTCGCCGTGGCCGAAGAACTCCATCAGCTGCACCAGCAAGTCGCAGCGCACGCGCAGATCGGGGGCCTCGAGCAGCGCCTGCTTGGCCGCGGCGTCGAACGGGGCGATCTGTGACACGCCGTTGATCAGCGCAACGTCGTCGAGCTGCGCCACCGAATCCCAGTCGATCGCGTAGCCCTGCGCATTGGCGAAGCGGCGCGCCTCGATCTCGAACGCCGCGCGCTCGCCCAGGCTGAGCACTTCGTGCTCGGGCTCTTCGATCAGTTCGGCCTCGATCTGGCGAAACGGGGTGGAGACTTCCAGCTCGCGCACTAGGCGGAACCGCGCTTCGCCCGACAGGATGATGTTGTAGCGCCCGTCCTCGCTCGTCTCGACATCCTCGATCTTGCCGACGCACCCCATCCCGAACAGCGCGGAGCCCTCGAGCGCATCGATCGGCTGGATCATCGCGATCCGCCGGTCGCGTGCCAGCGCATCGCCAACCAGCGCGCGATAGCGCGGCTCGAAGATGTGCAACGGCAATTGCAGCCCCGGATAGAGGATCGCGCCGGTCAGCGGAAAGATCGACAGACGGGTGCTCATCCGAACAGCAGCAGGCTGAGCTTGCGCCGCTGGGCCGAGACCCACGGGTCTTCCAAACCGACCGCCTCGAAGAACTGCAGCAGTTTGGCCCGCGCCGCGCCGTCGTTCCATGCAGGATCGTGACCGATCGCGGCGAGCAGCGTCTCGGCGGCGTTGTCCCGCTCGCCCGCTGCAAACGCCGCTTCGGCGAAGGCGAGCTGCGCCTCCATGTCGGTCGGGCGTTCGGCGGCGGCGGCGCGCAGGTTCGTCAGTTCGCTGTCGTCGACCCGCGTGGCCGCGAGCTGCAAGGCGGCGCCCGTCTGGGCCAAGGGCGGCTGCGATTGCATGGCTTCCGGCAGCGCTGCCCAGGCGCTCTGGGCTGCCTCGTGCATGTCGGCGGCGAGCAGCGCGCGGATCAGCCCGGCGTGGACCGTCGCGTTGTCGGGCGCCATTTCGGCCAGCTGGGTGAAGATCGACGCCGCGCGCGGCGCGTCGCCGTCCGCCAGCACCGCATCGCCCATCGCCACCAGCTGCTCGATATCGGGCGCCGCGTCGGCGGCCTCGCCCGCACCGCCCTGGATCGGCAATTGCGCCAGCAGCTGGTCGAGCGCGCCTTTGAGTTGGCTTTCGCTGCGGGCCGGGGTCAGGTCGGCGACCGGCTGACCCTGAAAGATGGCGTAGACGGTCGGAATCGACTGGACTTGGAACTGGCTGGCGATGAAGCCTTCCTCGTCGACATTGATCTTGGCCAGCACCACGCCCTTGTCGGCATATTCGGCGGCGACCTTCTCCAGCACCGGGGTCAGCGCCTTGCACGGCCCGCACCATTCGGCCCAGAAATCGACGATCACGAGCTTGTCGCGGCTGGGATCGACCACTGCCTTGCGGAAACGGTCGACCGCTTTCTGTTCGTCGAGGTTGAGGCCGAGGCTTGCCAAGTCGTGTGCTCCTTGCTGCGTCCAGTCGCGAGCGCCCAATGTGGCGCGTCCGGGCGAATTGTGAAGGGCAAAGCGTCAGTCCGATCGCCGCAAGGCTTGATCGGCACATTCCCTCTTGCGACGGCGCAGACCCGATGCTAACGGCCCCGCTCCCTACCCGGACGAGTGTTCGGGAGACGCTAGTGAGCGGGCGTAGCTCAGGGGTAGAGCACAACCTTGCCAAGGTTGGGGTCGAGGGTTCGAATCCCTTCGCCCGCTCCAGTTTCAGACGATTTTTGGTGATTTAACGGCCTTTTGGCCGCCCTCCGGCTGCGTCAGCGGGAGGGGCCAAGCCGTTTGACGGCGGCGCGATCGGCGCGCGCGGGGCATCCTGCCCGTTCCGGTTGCGGATCAGTTTGACGGTGCGCCGCCGTGCAGGCGTGACTACCCCCGATGACGCTCCAGCTCGTCGCCCTCGACGGTCACGATATGCACCAGATTCGCGCCTGGCTGGCCGAACGGCACCCCCGCCATCACCGCCAGCCGCGTGCCCTGCTCGGCGAAGCCGTGGCGCAGCGCCATGCGCTTGCCCTTGGCGATCATCCCCTCGAAACTGCCGATATCCTTGGTCGCGACCGCGTGCGCGCCCCACAGCAGCGCCACGCGCCGGGCGACGCGCACCGAGGGGGTGAGCACCATCACCGGGACCGAGGGCCGCTCGCGCGAGACGCGGCGGGCCGAGGCGCCCGAGCCGGTGAACACCACGATCGCGCCGATCGCGACCGTCTCGGCAATGGTCATACATGAATGGGCGAGCGCGTCGGCGATGGTGTTGTCGGGCGGGGTGTCGAGCAGGCGGACGCGCTGGCGATACCCTTCGTCGCGTTCGACCTGGCGGGCGATCTTGTCCATCATCAGCACCGCTTCCTCGGGCCACTGGCCGGCGGCGGTTTCGGCGCTCAACATCACCGCATCGGCGCCGTCATAGACCGCATTGGCCACGTCGGAGACTTCGGCGCGGGTAGGGGCCGGGCTTTCGATCATGCTTTCGAGCATCTGCGTCGCCACGATCACCGGCTTGCCGGTGAGGCGGGTGGCGTTGACGATTTTCTTTTGCAGCGGCGGCACTTCCTCGGGATTGAGTTCGACCCCCAGGTCGCCGCGCGCGACCATGATGCCGTCGGCGAGCGCGATGATCTCGGCGAGGCGCTTGATCGCCTGCGGTTTCTCGATCTTGGCGATCAGCGCGCATTGCGCCTCGCCCTTGATGCCGGTCATCAGTTTGCGCGCGTCGGTGATGTCCTCGGGCCGCTGGACGAAGCTGAGGCCGATCCAGTCGACCCCGTGTTCGACGGCGAAGGTGAGATCGCGGCGGTCCTTGTCGG
>Ga0247806_10001207_pt1 | contig 13091 bp, 11 predicted proteins | sample UWRJL059202B1_FD_179935 | JGI IMG/M metagenome (GOLD analysis project Ga0247806, IMG submission 179935) | Plant litter microbial communities from Arlington Agricultural Research Station in Wisconsin, United States - UWRJ-L059-202B-1 | ecosystem: Environmental > Terrestrial > Plant litter >... | reverse complement strand
CGTCGGCGCCTTGAAACTGACTCTGCAAGGCGTCCAGGGATTCATTGATCGCCTTGAGCAATTGCGGGTCGTTGATCGCCAGGTCGGCCTGCACGTTCGGGGTCTGACCGAGCATCAGCAATGCGCCGATTTCCGCCGGGTTGGCCAGGGTATGCGCGCCCTTGCCATTGAGTGCGGCGAACGCCGGAATATTCTGCAGTTCGGCCGGGATACGCAGGGCGCTCAGGTCGACGCTGTCTTGCTCGGCAGGGAAGGGCAGGATGCGCGCATGTTTGCCGATCCGCTCCAGAGCCACACCCAGACGCCAGGCGGCATCGTAACTGCCAGCGCTCAGGCTGCCCGGGGCGACCATGATCCCGGGTTTGCCCGGCAATGCGGTCCAGGCGGCGCCGACGTCCTGCAACAGGTTGGCGTCGTAGCTGTAATTGAGGCGGGTATCGGGCTCGATGCGCAACACGTTGCCGATGGCGCGTTCGTCTTCACACAGCACCCGGGAAACCACCGACGACCAGGCCACGCCCAGACGGACCGAGCCGCTGTCGCGAGCGGCTTTGTCGACGCCCAGCGTGGAGCTGGCGTTGCCCTGGGCTTCGCTCAAGCCTTCGGCACGGACCGGGTAGCCATCGAGCGAGAGCAGCAAGGTGTTGCGACCGCCTTCGCCATTGAGGTAACTGGCATCGAAGGTCAGCGACGCATCGGTCAGCGGCACACCGGCCGGAACCGGCAGGTACAGCTCACGACGCGCATCGGTGGAACCGAGGATGATCGGTGCGTCGATCCCCAGATCCCGCAAGCGGATTTCGCGCTGTTGCTGCGTATCGGCATTGAGGCGATTGATCGCCTGGGTGAGCGGACTGTCCGCCGCCAGGGCAAAGTTCGGCATGAGCGCGAGCAGGCTCACGCCACAGGCAAGGGCGCTGAGCGCGCCCGTTTGGGTGGCAACGGAAGACTTCATTCAGGCAGATCTCAAGCTGATAGAGGGGACGAGCGTTTGTTACTGATAGGTGGAAGCCGGCTGGGTGTTGTCCGCTGCCGTGTGCGTCTGCGCATGCTCAAGGTACTTGGGCAATTGCAACTGGCCGACGACGAAGTCGTTGACCGGACGGCCCATCAAGGCATCGACAATGCGCGAACTGGCTTGGCCATCGCCGTAAGGGTTGGCCGCCTGTGAGGCGCGACGCCACAGCAAGTCATCGTCGAACAGCGCATTGACGCCGCTGATGATCGAGTCCGGCGAAGTGCCGACCAGACGCACGGTGCCCGCCGCAACGGCTTCAGGCCGCTCGGTGACATCACGCATGACCAGCACCGGTTTGCCCAGCGACGGCGCTTCTTCCTGCACGCCACCGGAATCGGTGAGGATCACGTGGGCACGCTGCATCAAGCGCACGAACGCCAGGTAATCCAGTGGCTGGATCAGGTGCACATTGGGCAGGTCGCCCAAGTGTTCCGTCACAGGCCCGAGAACATTGGGGTTCAAATGCACCGGGTAAACGATCTGGATATCGCTGCGCTGGGCCAGCTGACGCAGGGCTTTGCAGATATCGAGGAAGCCGTCGCCGAAGTTTTCCCGACGATGCCCGGTCACCAGCAAGACCTTGCGGTCGGCCTGTAGGAAAGAAAACTGTTGGTCCAGACCGGCACGCAGCCCGGCATCCTGCTCGATGCGTTGCGCGGTCAGCTGCAGGGCATCGATCACCGTGTTGCCGGTGACGAAAGAGCGACCTTGCAGGCGTTCGCCCAGCAGGTTGCGACGCGATTCGTCAGTCGGCGCAAACAGCATGTCGGCACCCAGGTCGATGCAGCGACGGTTCATCTCTTCCGGCCATGGGCTGTAGATATCACCGGTACGCAGCCCGGCTTCCACATGGCCCACCGGGATGCGGCGATGGAAGGCACACATTGACGCGACCATGGCGGAAGTTGTGTCGCCATGCACCAGCACACGATCAGGCTGGGTCATCTCCAACACCGGATCAATCGCCCCGTACAGCGCAGCGGTCAGCGAGTTGAGGGTCTGGTGCGGCGTCATCACATCCAGAGTGAAATCAGCTTTCAGATCGAACAGCTCCAGCACCTGTTTAAGCATGCTCTGGTGCTGGCCGGTGATGCAGATCTGCGAGTGGATACCCGGTTCTGCAGCCAGTGCCTTGACCAAAGGAGCCATCTTGATGGCTTCTGGACGTGTGCCGAAAATCGACAGGATTTTAATCCTTGAATGACTACGAGCGATGATGCCCTCCTCGCGCAGCTTTTGCGCCGCACAACAGTTGCTCAAGCTGTGATGGCATCTTGAGCAAACTAACGTATTGAGTTTTATCGGGCCGGGGACTTAATCGGAATGGAGGCTTGATATTCACTTCGTGTGAGATGGCGCATTGCCTTGCTTCCCGGATCTGGCCGGATTATTAGCACTAACGGCGATAACTGCAAAGGGTAATGTGCGAAATGAATGTTTAATTCTTAAGTGTGAAACTTTTGTTTTTTTAATGGGTCTTTTACAGGTTTGATCTTTTTAACCGGTGAAACCTTAGAGGCTGCTGGTTTAGCGTTTCGCCCTTTGTTTATAGGGGTTTGGCAACTGGCCAATACCGCTCGTCTGCAAGCATGGACCTTTTCTTATATGCCGAGGTCGCGAGCGGCGGCATATAGAAATAATGCGGGGTAAGCGGGGAGGTGAGAGTCACGGGAATGACGCCTGTATATTGTCGGACCCGAGGCAGCGAGTGTCGAACAATAAAAGTTCAGTTGCAAGCGTATTAATTAAAAAAACATCGAATGATTCACATTTCATTCGGTGGTGGCACATTGATGCCAATTATATCGGGTAGGTGTCGGAGTATCAAAGGCCTATCGTGGCAATTAACGCATGTCTGTAGGAACGAAGGTATTCGCGGGGCGATATTCCTGATGACAGCCTCAATGTGAAGTTGCTTTTGACGCCAGTGATAACCACAACATTCGCACAGCGGCCAAACATACATTGGTATGAATCCCGGCGGCTGTGATGCCACTGCGTGTGCGATCCGTACGTGTGCCGTTCGCACTCGCCTTCAGCCCGGATATTCAGGCCTGCAGCGCCCAGTCGGCGGTCACAGCCTATACCCGGGTATGGTTTCGGGTCCGATGGTCGCGACGCAGACTTATCTCCTGGCAAGCCGTTGCGCTCATCTTGAGAGAGCGGCCAGCCCCCGAGTTTCTTGACCCAGGCAACAGGAGAGCGATCATGACAACGCATCTGAACCACGTAACCCAAAATCGGCAAATCAACGATCAGCAGCAATCAGACGTGAGCTTGCACGCCTCGCACGGCGGGTTGGGCTTCGGGGAGCTGGTGCCTTCGCGCTATGCGCTGCGGGTCGGCGAAATTGACGTGCTGGTGGTCAGCGATGGGGTGCTGCCGCTGCCGACCTCGACAATGTCTACCAACGCCAGTCCTGCTGATCGTGCCGCCTGGTTCAAGGAGATGTATCTGGGGCCGGATGCGTTCGATTGGGCGCTGAACGTACTGGTGGTGCGCAGCGGCGACCAGCTCATACTCGTCGACGCTGGACTGGGAGGGCAGTTCCCCGGTTTTCCGCGGGCCGGGCAGCTCCCCAAACGACTGGAAGCGGCCGGGATCAATCTCGCGTCGGTGACCGACATCGTGATTACGCACATGCACATGGACCATATCGGCGGGCTGCTGGCTGACGAAGTGAAGAGCCGTCTGCGTCCGGATGTACGCATCCACGTTGCGGCGGCTGAGGTTGCGTTCTGGGAGTTGCCCGATTTCACCTACACCGAAATGCCGGCACCGGTGCCGGACGTCCTGCGCGTCACCGCCAATCAGTTCATAGACGATTACCGCAGCAACGTGCGTACGTTCGAGGACGAGTATGAGGTGGCACCGGGCGTGGTCGTCAAACTGACCGGCGGCCATACCCCTGGACACAGTGTGGTCTACATAAACTCCCTCGGCGAACGCCTGACCTTCGCCGGCGACGCGCTGTTTCCGGTCGCTTTCCAGCACCCCGAGTGGCACAACGGCTTTGAGCATGACCCTGAGGAGTCGGTTCGCGTTCGGGTGCGTCTGATGCAAGAGGCGGCGGCGAGCGGTGAATGGTTGGTCGCCACCCACTTGCCATTTCCTTCCGTTGGCCGAGTGGCCGTCGACGGTGACGCCTTTCGCTGGATCGCGGCGTTCTGGGACTATTGATCGTTATTGCAGGGAGTAGGTGGCGGCACCCCGGCAGGAGGCGTTCATTGCCGAAGACGCCCGTGCAAACGCTGAAGATCTTGTCAGCAGGACCGCCGCCTTCGGGGACAAGTCCGGTCCTACCGGATTGTGCAAATCGGTAGGAGGGGACTTGTCCCCGAAGGCGTCGACCAGTCCCCGACCAGGTCACTCGCAATCGCTATCAGCTTCCTTGAGCAGCTTGTCATCCTGGAACACTTGCAGATGTACCTGGCAGGTGGCGCCGCTGGGCATGCTCAGGGTGACCAGCGAGCCTGCGCCGCCGCTTTGCAGGTCGCCGCTCTGGTTGATGCTGGAGGTGCCGCTGGCGCTGCTCTGGCGTACCGTCATGCGGTACTGCAAGGTCAGCGGGGTCGGGCTTTGCAGTTGTGGGCGGATCAGGACCGCTTCACCGTGGCGCTGGGCGTCGATGGACAGGCTCAGTTGCGATACGTCGATCATTGGCTTACCACTGTTTTACGCTGGCGGTGGAGTTGTTGCCGTATTGGGTGACCGTGGCGGTGCCGTTGAAACCGGCCTGTTGCACGCTGGCCTGATTGCCGGTTCCGTATTGATTGACGTAAGCCTGGTTGTACGCGCCGGTCTGGGCGACCACGGCCGAGTTGCCCGTGCCGTTCTGTACCGCGCTGGCCTGGTTGTAGCTGCCGGTTTGAGTCAGTGTCAGGTCGTTGTTGCGCCCGGTCTGCTGCACGTAGGCCTGGTTGGCGGTACCGCTCTGGCTGATCACCGCCTGGTTGCGCGTGCCGGTCTGGATCTGCTCGAGCTTTTGCGCAGATCCGTTCTGATCGATACGCGTCTTGTTGTAGTCGCCGATCTGGGTGATGGCGGCTACGTTGCCGCGGCTGATGTCGGCATAACGTGGTTCGGACTGGAGGTCTGATGCCTGACACATTCCACTGGCGACCAGCAGTCCTGCTGCCAGCCATCGCAGGTATTGGGTGTTAAACGCCATGTTCAGCTCCGTTTTGAGAAGTTTTTATTTATCCGAGCCGGTCAGCGGCATGGACAGCGTCAGGTCGTCGTAACTCTTCAGATAACTTTGCAGCAGTGGCTTGTTCAGATCGTCCGGGTTCTTCAGCAGCCAGCTGCCGTCCCGCGCGCCTTGGGCCACCATGTGCACCAAGGCGGTTTCAATGGCTTCGCGCACGCATTGCTGCACCGGTTCGTTGCGGCTGAACCCGGTTTCAACTTCCAGCAAGTGCTTGAGCGAGACGTACTTGAACACGCCGAAATCGACCTGGATCGAGAACACGGTCTTGGTCGTGGTGATGCTCTGGATAATCTCGCCGCTGCGAATGTCCACGGCACGCAGGTTGACGGTCACCTGGTCCTGGCGGTACAGCTCGGACGGGCCGATGCCCAGGTAACGCACGCCGATACCGCCGGAGCGCACGTTGCTTTCGTAGGCGACGATGGCGCCTTCGATGATCAGGTTGGCCGGACGCAGCGCGGGCAGCTGGACCTGAGCCTTGTCCTGCGGTTGCTCCAGGGCGCGGATGATCTTGCGCTCGGTGAGCAGGTCCTGCAGGTTTTCGCGTTCGACCGGTTTGAACCAGCGCGAATCACGCAGCGCGGTCACCAGCAAGGACGCAGCGCCCTGGGTCACAGCGGTTGAAAAAGAACTGTCTGGCGACGGTTTGTATTGTCCGGTCTGATCACGCAAACCATACACAGCGACGGCGATGGGGCCGGCCGGTGCGGGCAGGTTGGTCAGGTCACGGGAAATCTGGGTGGGCGGTGACAGCGAAGCGGGATTGAAAGTCGCCGCTGGACGAGAAGTGGCACAGCCGCTGACGACCAATACTGCACATACAACCATTGATAACGAGCGGATGTGCATCGTCGTTCCTCTACAAGAAAGCCCCGCCGACGCTCGGCGGGGCTACAGCCATGAACGTGTTAGCTCTTAACGCTGGGTAACGGTTGCGGTGTTGCCGGCGCCGCCGGTTTGTACAACGTTGGCAACCTGGTTGTTGCTGAACTGGCTAACAGCAACGACGTTGGCCTGGCCATAGATGCCCTGACCGGACTGGCTGACGTAAGCGGTGTTGTTGTTGCCTTGTTGCAACAGGGTTTCTTCGTTGTAAGCAGCAGTCTGGATGCTGGTCGCTTTGTTGTTGTCGCCTTTCTGGGTGATGTCAGCTTCCAGTTTGTAGCCGCTCTGAGAAGCGTAGGCCGAGTTGCCGTTGCCTTTCTGGGCAACAGTGGCGTCCAGTTTGTAACCGTTGGTTTGCTTGACTTCAGCCTTGTTGTTGCGGCCGTCCTGGGCAACGTTGGCTTGCAGATCGCTGGCGTAGGCCTGAGTGGTGGTCGCAGTGTTGAAGCTGCCGATCTGGGCAACGCTGGCGTTCTGGTCGTAACCGATAGTCTGCGAAGCGTTGGCTACGTTGTGGTCGCCCCACGATTGCGAGATGGTTGCGCTGCTGGCTGCAACGCCGCCTTGAACCACGTTGCCTTCGTTGTGGTTGCCGCGAGTCTGGGTAACGGTGCCTTCGGTGCCGGTGACGAACTGTTGCTTGACCGAAGCAGCGTTGTTGTTGCCCCACGACTGGGCAATGGTGGCTTCGCTGGAGTTGGTGGTCAGCTGAGCGATCGAACCGTTGTTATTGTTGCCGTCGCGCTGGGATACCTGGGCGTTGCTGCCGTTGTTGTATTCCTGCTTGATCGAGCCGTCGTTGGCGTTGCCATCACGCTGGGTCACAGTGGCGTGCACATTGACGTTGTTCAGCTGGTTGGTCGAAGCCTTGTCGCCCGAACCCCATTGAGTGATGTTGGCGCCGGAGTTGGTGTTGCCTTGCTGAACGACCGAAGCCTTGTTGTAGCTACCGTTGTAGGTATAGCCCTGGTCGATTTTTGCACCGGTGGTGGTGTTGTAGGTCTGGCCGATGCTGGCGGTGTTGCGCTGGCTGCCCTGATTGATTTCGGCAGTCTGACCGTTACCGATCTGGTTGATGCTGGAATCGTTGAAACCGCCTTTCTGGCGGCTGGTGGCATCGTTGCGATTACCTTTCTGGGCAACACTCAGCGTGCTGTCATTGGCAGTCTGTTTTGCGTTGGCTTCGTTGCGCTCGCCATTCTGGCCAATATAGACCGAAGACTTGGTAGCACTTTCCTGAACGGAGACGGCATTGTTCTTGGCACCGTTCTGGTTAACGTTGGCAGTGCTCGAGTCAGCGAGTGCCGAACCGGAGATGGCAACAAGTACAGCAATAGACAGAAGAGATTTACGAGCGCGCATGAAAGCCTTCCTTTTATAAAAAGTAGTTTTGAGTGTTGTTAGTGATGTCGAGCGGGTTGCAACAATTACAACGCTTACGGTTGGTTCACTTGAAACTGAGTAGTCTGCCCAGTCGTTTTATCCGTGGTCACGATCTGCAGCATCCCACTTTGCAAATTGGTAATGGAAATACGGAAGTCCGTCGTTTCCACGATTCCCGGAATAAGCGAACCGTCTGGACTCACAATGCTGGACGTCACCGCCGATGAAACCCGGCTTAAAATGGCGCTTTGCAACATGGTGTTGAATTGAGTCAGGGCGGTCTGTTCGCTGGAGGTCGTCGACTCCTTGAACTTGTTCTGCGCCGTGGCCTGGTTCAGCAGCACCGGGCCATTGAGCGGGTTACCACCAAACGATGGATTGTTCGGGGTATAGACCAATTCGCTGGCGTTGACGCTACAGCTTAGGGCGGACAACACACCCAGACCGACAACTACCAGAAATGGACGGCACATATAATTCCCTTTCAAAATTCATCACGCCCGACATCGGGGTCGCCAAAAAACTGTGCGAGCTGATAATCCAGGATCGCTTGATAAACCAGTGTCGCCGCATCGGCTCCTATCGCAGGGACCAGGCTGCGATTGGGTGGCAGAAACGTCTGAAACATGCGCCGATTGCCGTAGTCGACAAACACCTGACTGCCCAGTCGAGCCGTAGGGCGTTCGGAGATGGAGACGGTGAACCGCCCGCTTTCATCCTTGTCGCTCCAGGCACTGGCGAAACTGTCGTAAAACGCTCGCCCGACCACAGTCATCGTTTGTCCTACAACAAGCCCGCCGACTTCTTTACTGTTGAGCGTTCGTTGTTGTGCCAGTGTCGCTGTATCGCTGACGCTCGATTCAGCAAAGCTTGTTGTGACAAGGCACAGCTGCAAAACGGTTGCACTCATGAGCAGTGAGTAATTCATATTGCAAAGTCGCTGACGGGTTGGAAGGCAATTTATATAAGAGCTGGTACAAAGTGCCATTACTATTTTCATTAATTTTAAAATATTTTTTCTGACGCCAATTTAAGTAATGCCGACAGATTACAAAGTGCTCTTTTGCTGTTGTTCCTGACGCCAATATTCTGTTTGATTGCCGGGAAGGCGGGAAAAAGCGACTTTATGGCGTCAAGGTATTCACGTTTTTCAGGGGGCGCGGCGGGTTCGAAAAGCATCGGTACAGGCAGCGAAGAGGTCGATTCGCAGTTTTGCGAGCTGCCTGCGGCAGGATTTTTATAATCCCGTCATTCAAGCGCACTGGAACAGTCGGATTTGCAGTGCTTTGCCGTAGGAAATAAACCGTCAGTGCCTTTATGGCTCATGGACATTCAAATGCGGCAGCGGTGGTGCATTTTTTTTGCTGCGTTCGGGGTGGTCATTTCTGCAGTGTGGTTTGTCCGCCACCCATCGCTGCAATTAGCTGATCAGCACGGTCTGCCTGTATACAGGAGGACAGGTCAAGGTATTGGCGGTGGATGGGTGAGTATAAAAAACAGATGCTTAGGCGCGTGCGTTGATCCAGAACCTTCAAATATTTGTTGAGCACAGATATTGCATAGAGCCCAGCGGTGAGTATCAGGGGTGAATATTTCACTCAATCCCGGCGTTATAAAGGCATGGGTCAAGCCACGCAGCCGTGGATGTGTTTCATTTACCCGTCGTTGAAACAAACGCACCGATATTCTCGAGCGTATCCGCCCGAAACTCTTTTGCAGTGAGAAAGCAAGCAATGCCCATGATTCCCCTGCTGATTTGCGACGATTCAAACATGGCGCGCAAGCAGCTATTAAGGGCTTTACCCGCCGATTGGGGCGTGTCCGTCACCATGGCGACCAATGGCCAGGAAGGTCTTGATGCGGTTCGCAACGGGCTGGGGCAGGTTGTCCTGCTGGATTTGACCATGCCGGTCATGGACGGCTACCAGGCGTTGGCGGCCATTCGTGCGGAAAACCTGGACGCCAAAATCATCGTGGTTTCCGGCGACATTCAGGAAGAAGCCGTACGCCGGGTCATGGAGCTGGGCGCGCTGGCATTTCTGAAAAAGCCGGCTGATCCCGAAGAACTCAAGCAAACCCTGAAGCGGCTTGGTCTGTTGGGCGAACCGGCGGTGCAGGCGGTGATTCCGGCAGGCAACACCGGTTTGATCAGCTTTCAGGACACGTTTCGCGAAACCATCAACGTGGCGATGGGCCGTGCGGCGGCGCTGCTGGCGCGGGTCCTTGGGGTTTTTGTGCAACTGCCGGTGCCCAACGTCAACATGCTGGAGGTGGGCGAGTTGCACATGGCGCTGGCCGATGCCCAGACCAGTGATCGCCTGACCGCCGTCTGCCAGGGCTATATCGGCGGTGGCATCGCCGGTGAGGCGCTGCTGATTTTCCATGATTCGGAAGTCGCCGACATGGGCAAGTTGATGAACCGCGACTCGGCCGAATATTCGGACATGGAAATGCTTCTGGATCTGTCCACGATCCTGATTGGCGCCTGTTTGAGTGGCATCGCCGAGCAGATCGACGTGGAGTTTTCCCAAGGCCATCCGCAAGTGCTGGGCACGCATGGCGGCATCGACGAGTTGATTCGCATCAACCAGCAACGCTGGAAGAAGACCCTGGCGGTGGAAATCAGCTACAGCCTTGAAGGCCACAATATCCATTTCGATCTGCTGATGTTGTTCACCGAAGACTCGGTAGAGCTGCTGACTCGCAAACTCGCGTACCTGATGAGCTGACCCATGAACGACAATATCGATCTCAAAGAACTGCATTGGTTGCTGACGATCACCCAGAGTATTGACGTGGGGGTTGTGGTGCTGGATCGGGATTACCGGGTGCAGGTCTGGAATACCTTCATGGAAAACCGCTCGGGCGTGGTGCCGTCTGAAGCGGCGGGGCAGTCATTTTTCAAGATGTTCCCGGAAATCAACGAACAGTGGTTCAGCAGGAAAATCGACAGCGTGGTGACGCTCGGTACGCCGGCGTTCACCATCTGGGAACAGCGGCCCTATCTGGTGCGGTTCAAGAACTACCAGCCGATTACCGGGCAGGAAGATTTCATGTACCAGAACACCACCCTGTTTCCGCTGCGCTCGACCAACAGTGAGATCAGCCATATCTGTCTGGTGATCTACGACGTCACCGACGTTGCCACCAACCGTCATCAATTACAGGCGGCCAACGCGGAGCTGCAAAAGCTGTCCAGCACCGATCGCCTGACGGGCTTGTTTAACCGCGGTCACTGGGAAGAAGCGCTCAAGCTCGAATATGCGCGGCACAGTCGCTATGCCTCCAATTCCTCGTTGGTGATGTTCGACATCGACCACTTCAAGCGGGTCAACGACACCTATGGCCACCAGGCCGGTGACGCCGTGATCCAGCGGGTCGCCGAGGTGATCCGGCATCATGTCAGGGATGTTGATATTGCCGGGCGTTATGGCGGCGAAGAGTTCGCGGTGCTGCTGCCCGGCACCGATAAAGAGGGCGCGCGGATCTTCAGTGAGCGTGTGCGCCAGGCCATCGAGGCCGAAGTGGTCGAGCACGACGGGCACGCGATCCGTTGCACCGTGAGCCTTGGTGTAGCGGACCTCGCCACGCCGATGCCGGGTTACAAAACCCTGATCGAACGGGCTGATCAGGCGCTTTATGTCTCGAAGGAAAATGGCCGCAATCAGGTCTCCGTACACGCGTAAACCCTGGCTGGAGCGGGGTGTATCGAGATAGATAGCTAGATATCTAGCTATCTATCTGCTATTGCCCAGCCGATCCCGTATAGAAAAATCCCGGCTTTATGCCCGCCTGCGTTCTGGAGCAGGGTCGATTGCTGGTAGGATCGCGATTTTTCCGGCGACGATCAGGGGCATCATGCGACCTTCATCCACTCTCACTGTATTGCCGGTGGACCGGCCATTGATCGGCCGTGTCAGCCCGCCTGGCTCGAAATCGATTACCAACCGCGCGCTGTTGCTGGCCGGTCTGGCAAAGGGCACCAGTCGCCTGAGCGGCGCGCTCAAGAGCGACGACACGCGGGTGATGTCCGACGCCTTGCGCCTGATGGGCGTGCAGATCGACGAGCCGGACGACAGCACCTTCGTGGTCACCAGCACCGGCCAATGGCACGCGCCGCAGCAAGCGCTGTTCCTGGGCAATGCGGGCACGGCCACGCGCTTCCTGACCGCCGCGCTGGCCAACTTTCAAGGCGAGTTCGTGGTCGACGGCGACGAGTACATGCGCAAGCGTCCGATTGGTCCGCTGGTGGATGCATTGCAGCGCATGGGCGTGGACATCAGCGCGCCCAGCGGTTGCCCTCCGGTCGCGATCAAGGGCCAGGGCGGCCTCGCGGCAGGGCGTATTGAAATTGATGGCGGTCTGTCCAGCCAATACGTGTCGGCCTTGTTGATGGCCGGCGCGTGCGGCAAAGGTCCGATAGAAGTGGCGCTGACCGGCAGCGATATCGGTGCGCGCGGTTATGTGGATCTCACATTAGCGGCGATGCAAGCCTTCGGGGCCCAGGTCGAAGCTGTCGGTGACACTGCCTGGAAAGTCGCCGCCACCGGTTATCAGGCCACTGATTTCCATATCGAGCCTGATGCCTCGGCGGCGACTTACCTGTGGGCTGCCCAGGCGCTGACCGATGGCGCGATTGATCTGGGCGTCGCCGCCGAGGACTTCACCCAGCCGGACGCGTTGGCCAGCCAGCTGATCAGCAGCTTCCCGAACATGCCGGCGGTCATCGACGGCTCGCAAATGCAGGACGCGATCCCGACCCTGGCGGTGCTGGCGGCATTCAATAATCAGCCGGTGCGTTTCGTCGGCCTGGCGAACCTGCGGGTCAAGGAATGCGATCGCATTTCCGCGCTGTCCCACGGCCTGTGCGCCATCGCGCCGGGTCTGGCGGTGGAAGAGGGCGACGACCTGATCGTCCACGCCAATCCGCAATTGGCCGGGCAAACCGTGGACGCGCTGATCGACACCCACTCCGACCACCGCATCGCCATGTGCTTCGCCCTGGCCGGCCTGAAAATCGCCGGCATCAACATCCTCGACCCCGACTGCGTGGGCAAGACCTATCCCGGTTATTGGGATGCGTTGCAGTCGTTGGGGGTGAAGGTAGAGCGTACTGACTGATAGATAAATCACCGTAGGACCGGCTTTAGCCGGGAGGGCAATTGACGCCTTCGCGACTAAAGTCGCTCCTACGGCCGCTCCTACGGCCGATTCGCGGGCAAGTCGGAACGCCGCCCGCTCGCCCCCACGGGATCATCGAGTCTTCGGGTAAATCTCTATCACACCCCCCGATACCGCAACCTGAAGCTCAACTCCGCTGACTCACCCTGTTGCAACAACTGCAACCCCGGATGGTCTGGCAGGTGGTGGGCGTTGACGGGGTGGCTGACGGGTTCGAAGCAGAAGAAATCCAGCCCCGGCGGGCAGAAAACCAGAAAGAAGCGGCTGCCGCTGGCCTGGCATTCAAGCTCATAGCCCAGATCCGGCTGGCTGATCAGGCCGTTGCCGTCCCATTGCGTGAAGCCGTTGTCCAGACGCGTCTCGGGCAGGACGTTCGACGTATTGAAATCCCATTCGGCCGGCAGCGCCTCAAGA
>Ga0247806_10001202_pt1 | contig 13106 bp, 12 predicted proteins | sample UWRJL059202B1_FD_179935 | JGI IMG/M metagenome (GOLD analysis project Ga0247806, IMG submission 179935) | Plant litter microbial communities from Arlington Agricultural Research Station in Wisconsin, United States - UWRJ-L059-202B-1 | ecosystem: Environmental > Terrestrial > Plant litter >... | reverse complement strand
AAAGCGCAAGGTTAAGAGGGATTTCTTAAGCAGATCTGCTTTAAAAAATTAACCCCTGGTTTCTTCGCCATTTCTCTGAAGGGAGAAATGCATGTCAGAAACCGGGGGTTAATTTTTTAAAAAGGATGTACTATAAGAAACCAGGGGAGATCCGCAGGGGATTAAGTACCATACCCATCGTTGATTTATCACTGGCGTAAGTTTGTATTTTAAGAAGCTTGATGTACTGCAATTCAGGATGCGATTTACAGGTACAGGATTTTGGTTTGTCTTATAGATTAGCGAGCTTGCAACTTCTTTATATTCTTTTGATAATAAGCCTTTTTTCAGGATCTAAATGCCAACGACGTCTTTTTTCTTTTTTTGCTTCATTGCCTTTGGAATCACATTCAGGATCTCTTCCATAAAGGCGTTTAACATTCTTTTCTTGATGTAGTTTTTATGAGTGACGAGACTGATCTCACGAACAGGTTCGGGCGACTTAAATGTACGCACCTTACTTAATTGTTTTGGTGACAGGTCTGCCAGGGCAAGTTCAGGAAGCAGTGTTGCCCCGTTATTGATATCTACCATTCGGATCAGTGTTTCTACGCTGCCTGTATTATAAGTGAGCCCCTGCAGACGGTTGTCTTTTGTAGACCTGCAAATGTTCAGTACCTGCGAACGCATGCAATGACCTTCGTTAAGCAGCCAGATGTTTTCATCTTCCAGGTCGTTAGCGTCTATATTTTTCTTCTTGAATAGTTTACTGTTTTTGCTGATATAGGTAACGAAATTCTCATAATACATCGGGATTTCGGTAATCGCATTATCAGCAAGGGGGGTAGCAAGAATGCCGCAATCCAGAATACCGGTTTTTAGATGGTGGATGATATCTTCTGTGGTATATTCCCAAATCAGCAGTTTAAGGTCCGGGAATTTCTCCATCATGGCAGCGATCACCTGGGGCAGCAGATAAGGAGCTACGGTAGGGATTATACCTACTTTAAGTTCGCCCACAATGTCCTGTTGCTGGCTGCTGATGATTTCTTTGATCTTTTGACCTTCTTGTAGTACCAGGCGTGCCTGTTCAATAATCCGGGAGCCAATCTCGGTAGGAATTACCGGTTGTTTGCTCCTGTCAAATATCTTCACGTTGAGCATTTCTTCCAGTTTCTGGATCTGCATGCTCAGGGTGGGCTGGGTAACAAAGCATTTTTCCGCAGCACCAACAAAGCTTCTATAGGTATCTACGGCTACAATATATTCAAGCTGTACTAATGTCATATAGCTAAAGTTTATGTCTTTTGATCAAAGATATAAACTTTAGCTATTAACTATTGTGGTTTAGATGTGTTTTTCTAAAAAATCCTGGTAAGCCAGTTTCACGCCTTCTTCCAGTTCTACCTGGTGTTTCCAGCCTAACTGGTGCAGTTTTGAAACATCCATCAGTTTACGTGGCGTGCCATCCGGCTTACTGCTGTCGAATGTCAGTTCACCTTCAAAGCCGATAACTTTTTTCAGTAATAAAGCAAGGTCTTTGATAGTTAAGTCTTCACCGGTACCGATGTTGATCAGGTTTGGCTCATTATAACTATCCATTAAGAAATAGCAGGCATCGGCCAGGTCATCAGCAAATAAAAATTCTCGCATTGGTGATCCTGATCCCCAGATAACGACTTCTGGCGTATTGTTTATTTTTGCCTCGTGAAATTTGCGGATCAGCGCCGGCAATACATGTGAATTCTGAGGGTGATAGTTGTCATTGTAGCCGTATAGGTTCGTCGGCATTACAGAAATGAAATTACAGTTATACTGATCACGGTAAGCATCACACATTTTGATGCCAGCAATTTTTGCGATCGCATAAGGTTCGTTAGTTTCTTCCAGCAGTCCGGTCAGTAAATATTCTTCTTTCAGGGGCTGCGGAGCAAGTTTCGGATAGATACAACTTGAACCTAAGAACATCAGTTTTTTAACATCATTGCTATAAGCCTGATGGATAACATTGTTTTGAATTGCAAGGTTTTCATAAAGGAAATCTGCCCTGTATGTATTGTTGGCAATGATACCACCAACTTTAGCTGCTGCCAGAAATACATAATCAGGTTTTTCAGTACTGAAGAAATCAGCTACCGCCTGCTGGTCACGCAAGTCTAATTCTGCTGAAGTCCTGGTGATCAGATTTGTATATCCTTCTTTAACCAATTTGCGGTAAATGGCTGATCCAACCATTCCGCGGTGTCCTGCTACATAAATTTTTGCGCTTTTTTCCAAGTTGTTGTAGTTTTAAATTTCATACAAAAATACGAATTAGAAACCAGCATAACTAAGAGAAGATTAAATTGTATTTTTGCATAAAAAAATAACAGTGGGTAAAGATAAGTTAAGAAAATTTGCTGAAATAGATACCTTCCACAACGTCTATCAGATGGAAGAAGGTAAGGCGCTGCAAGGTAAGTGGGCAGCACAGCATTTTAAGAATAACAATCCGGTAGTATTGGAACTGGCTTGTGGTAAAGGGGAGTATTCAGTTAATATGGCTAAGTTTTTTCCTGAAAAGAACTTCATTGGGATCGACTTAAAAGGGAATAGGATCTGGAGAGGGGCAAGGACTGGGGTAGATGAGAACATACATAATCTGGCTTTCTTAAGGATCCAGATTGAAGATATTATGGATTACTTTGGTGAAGGGGAAGTAGATGAGATATGGATTACCTTCCCGGACCCGCAGCCGCAGGATAGCAGGGAAAAGAAAAGATTAACCTTCCCGGGTTTCCTGAATAAATACAAAACTTTTTTAAAGCCGGGGGGGAATATCAACCTGAAAACGGATAATGATGGTTTGTATGCATATACTGTAGAAAAGGTGGAGGAGCTAAAACTGGTTTGCCATAAAAAAACAGACCAGCTGTATACTTCTGAACTTTATGATGATGTATTAAAAATCAAAACACATTACGAAAGGATCTATCTGAAGCAAGACAAGAATATTAACTATATACAATTCTCACTGGAATAATGGAACAGTCATTCTATGAGCAGGTTTATGAGGTGGTAAGACTGATCCCGCAGGGAAGGGTTACTTCTTATGGGGCTATCGCTAAAGCTTTAGGATCGGGAAAATCTTCACGTATGGTAGGTTATGCGATGAACAATGCGCATGGTCTGCAGCCCGCTGTTCCGGCCCACAGGGTAGTTAACCGCAATGGGTTGTTAACGGGAAAATTTCATTTTTCCCCGCCGGAGCTGATGCAGGAATTGCTCGAAAAAGAGGGGTTGACTATTGAGAATGACAAAATTAAAGATTTTAAGATCCATTTCTGGGATCCTGCTGTTGAACTGTAGCCAGAATATATAAAATAGACATGGGAAAATTAGTAGAAGAATTTAATGACTATCGGACTAAAATGAACGATAGGATTATGGAAACGGCCAACACAAATATCAAACGTTTCTTTGCTCTGGACACCACTACATACGCTGAAGGCGCACTTGATGTCAAAAGTAAGGAAATGATGGGACTGGTTGCTTCTATGGTTTTGCGTTGTGACGACTGTATCAAGTATCATCTGGAAAAATGTTTTGATGAAGGGGTTACAAATGCTGAGATCAACGAAGTTTTCATGATCGCTAACTTGGTTGGGGGTTCTATTGTGATCCCGCATTACCGCCGTGCGGTGGAGTACTGGGATGAGTTAAGTTTGTAATACTGATGGCCGAATCAAAACGTTGCAGCTGATGCGGAAATGATCCTCTATATATTAAATATCATGATGAGGAATGGGGTAAACCTGTTTATGACGACCGGCTACTGTTCGAATTTCTGATCCTCGAAGGGGCACAGGCAGGTTTAAGCTGGATCACCATCCTCCGCAGGAGGGAAGGTTATCGGAAAGCTTTTGCTGATTTTGACGTGGAAAAGGTTGCCGCTTTTACGGCGCCTGATTTTGATCGTTTAATGAACGATCCAGGTATTATCAGGAACAAGCTGAAAATAAATTCTGCTATCAATAATGCCCGGCTTTTTGTTGCGCTTCAGCATGAAGCCGGATCTTTTTCAGACTACCTCTGGAGTTTTATGCCGGGACCTAAACCGATCGTTAATGATTTTAATGAGCCCGGGATACCTGCAAGAACAGCAATATCTGATGCGATCAGTAAGGATATGAAAAAGAGGGGCTTCAAATTTTTCGGCACCACAATTTGTTATGCGTTTATGCAGGCAACAGGGATGGTTAATGATCACGTTAAAGGCTGTATAGCTCGGTAACTGATGATCGAACTGTTCAAAGACATTGCAAATTATCTCAATTCTCCTTACCTCACCAGCATTCCGAAGCGGGCAGACCGGCCATGGTTACTATTATGCCGGCTTGCGGTAATTTGTCTGTTCGCAGGTGTAGGGGCAGGTATGCTTTCGGGTATACTGGTACAATCGGGTCTGGTCCCTTCCCCGGGGCCATCGGTGCTGGACAAGCAGCAGATTTCACAAACGGCTTTTTTTTTCGGTGCGGTATTATTCGCTCCGCTGATAGAAGAATCTGTTTTCAGAGCGCAGCTACGCCGGTTTTCAGGGAGCCTGCTGTTTATCGCCTTCATTGGCGGACTGATTTTAATGGCCGTTACACAAACTTACTGGGCATTCCTGATTACCCCGTTTATTTTCATTCTCCTTTTTACGGTTTACCGTTTTACCCTTGCGGGCAGCATCACGAGAAAATTCAGGTTCTGGACAAATTTGTTCCCCTGGTATTTTCATTTTACGGCTATTTGCTTTGCCTTGGTGCACCTCGGCAATTTTGAAAAAGGTATCAGCCTTTTGCCTTTAGGGATTTTATATACTTTACCGCAGCTTGCAATAGGGTTGGTGCTGGGATATGCCCGAATGAATTACGGTTTAAAGTATGCTATCGCCCTTCATGCCCTGTATAATTTATCATTGATGTCCCTGCTGCTTTTCAAGTCTTAAAGATTTACACACATTAGGTTTCGTAACCTTGAGATGTTAACTTTGGGCATGGGAAACCGGACCCGTTTTTGAAGGTTCCTGATACTGATAACAGACAAACATTCGACAATGAAAAAACTTTTCCTGCTTGACGGAATGGCGCTGATCTACAGAGCGCATTTTGCATTAAGTAAAAGCCCTAGATTTACTTCTACAGGTATCAATACTTCTGCAGTAATGGGCTTTGCCAATACGTTGATGGAGATCCTTAAAAAGGAACAGCCCAGCCATATCGCCGTAGTTTTTGATACAGAAGCACCTACAGAAAGACATACCGACTACGTAGCTTACAAAGCTCACCGGCAGGCAATGCCGGAAGATCTTTCTGCGGCCCTGCCTTATATTTTTAAGCTGATCGAAGGGTTTAATATCCCGGTAATTACAAAAGACGGTTTTGAGGCTGATGATATTATCGGCACACTGGCAAAAGAAGCGGAAAGAGCAGGTTTTACCGTTTATTGCATGACTCCCGATAAAGATTTTGCCCAGCTGGTTTCTGAAAACATATTTATCTACAAACCTGCCAGGATGGGTAACGAAATGGAAATCATGGGTGTGCCTGAAGTGCTGGCAAAATGGGAGATCGAAAACGTATTGCAGGTGATTGATATCCTTGGACTATGGGGCGACGCAGTAGATAATATTCCCGGAATACCTGGTATCGGAGAAAAAACGGCCAAATCGCTGATCAGGCAGTATGGCTCCATGGAGAATATTATTGCAAATTCCCACGAGCTGAAAGGTAAACAGCGTGAAAATGTAGAGAACTTTGCGGACCAGGGGATGGTTTCCAAGAAACTGGCAACTATCATCCTGGATGTCCCGGTGGAATTTGATGAACAATCACTGATTTTAGAAGAACCCAGCCGTGAATTACTGGAGCCGTTGTTTGCAGAACTAGAATTCCGAACACTTGGCCGAAGGGTTTTTGGTGATGGTTTTAATATCGGAGATGCAAAAGGCAACGTTTCACAGCAGCAGGACCTGTTCGGGAATCCGGCAGAACAGTCGATCAGTAAACCCAAGCCTTTTGAGCAGCTTCCGAATCTGTTTGAACAGCCGCCGGTTGGGAAAACTATAGCGGACACCAAGCCCGATTATATATTAGTTGATACTGCTGAAAAGCGTGCAGCGCTTATTGAGCTGCTGTTACAGCAGGAAAGTATATCGTTTGATACAGAAACTACAGGAACAGATGCAAATATTGCTGAGTTGGTAGGGCTTTCCTTTGCGATTACACCCGGACAGGGCTGGTATATTCCTGTTTCGGCCGATCAGGCTGAGGCGCAGGCGGTGGTCGATGAATTCCGGGTAGTACTGGAAAACAAGAGCATTGGTAAGATCGGACAGAATATCAAATATGATATTTTAGTGCTGAAATGGTATAACGTACAGATAGAAGGAAAACTTTTTGATACTATGCTTGCGCATTACCTGATCGATCCGGATACACGTCATAATATGGATGTGTTAGCGGAAAATTATTTAGGTTATACACCTATATCTATTACGACACTGATTGGCCCGAAGGGGAAAAACCAGGGTACCATGCGTGATGTGCCGGTAGAAACTGTTGTTGACTATGCTGCTGAGGATGCTGATGTTACGTTGCAGCTGGCCAATGTTTTCCGTCCGATATTAACAGAATTGAATGCAGAGGAACTTGTAACCAATATTGAAAATCCACTAGTGTATGTACTTGCTGATATTGAAAAAGAAGGAGTAAGAATAGATATGGAAACCTTGATCAGCTATTCCAAAGAACTGGAGATAGACATCAGGAGGTTTGAGCAGAATGTATTCGAAAAGGCCGGGGTTGTATTTAACCTGGCTTCTCCAAAACAGTTGGGAGAAGTGTTATTTGATAAATTACAACTCGATCCTAAAGCGAAAAAAACTAAAACAGGGCAATATCAAACCGGCGAAGATGTTTTATCTGCCCTTGCGCATAAAAGTGATATCGTTAAGGATATCCTGGATTTCCGTCAGTTACAGAAACTTAAATCCACTTATGTAGATGCGTTGCCATTGCTGGTTAACCCGAAGACCGGGCGTGTACATACGAGTTATAACCAGGCTGTAGCGGCAACAGGACGACTGAGTTCCAATAACCCTAACCTGCAGAATATTCCGATCCGTACAGAACGCGGCAGGGAAGTGCGTAAAGCATTTATTCCAAGAGATGAAAACCATGTATTATTATCGGCAGATTATTCACAGATAGAACTGAGGATCATTGCAGATATCAGTAAGGAAGAAAATATGCTGGAAGCTTTTAACAATGGTATCGATATCCATACTGCTACTGCAGCCAAGGTGTACGGAATTACCATTGAAGAGGTGGATTCTACCCAGCGCCGGAATGCCAAGGCAGTAAACTTTGGTATTATCTACGGACAATCTGCTTTCGGATTATCCCAGAACCTTGGAATCCCCAGAAAAGAAGCTGCGGAGATTATTGAACAATACTTTACGCAGTATCCGGGTATTAAAAGGTACATGACAGATACGATGAATTTTGCCCGTGAACACGGCTTTGTAGAAACAATTATGGGCAGAAGAAGATATTTAAGAGATATCAATTCAGCTAACCAGACGGTTCGTGGATTTGCGGAACGAAATGCGATCAATGCGCCCATACAGGGTTCTGCTGCGGATATGATTAAAATTGCAATGATCAATATTCACCAGGATATCAAAGATCAGCAGTTGCAGTCAAAAATGACCATGCAGGTGCATGATGAGCTGGTGTTCGACGTATTAAAGTCAGAAGTTGATGCAATGAAAAAAATTATCAGCCACAGGATGAAAACGGCAATCAAAACTACAGTGCCGATTGAGGTAGAGATTGGCGAAGGGAACACCTGGCTGGAAGCGCATTAATAATTTCATAAAAACAAGTTAGGCCCTGAATGTGAATTCAGGGCCTAACTTGTTTTTATCAGTCGTATTAAATTACAATGTTATTGTCTCGCCGATAGCCGGTAAAAGCAATGTTTTGTTTTCTCTTGCGAATTTAGAAACGGCTAATTCAGTGTCGATTTCGATAGCTGGAAATGTATTGTAATGTACACCGATTACACGGTCAGCACCAACAAATTTAGCTGCGATTAACGCATCATCCGGATCCATCGTGTAATTACCACCGATAGGCAGGATAGCGTAGTCAATTTTAGGATACAACTCCGGCAATAGTTTCATGTCCATATTCAGTGAGGTATCACCAGCGAAATAGATCGTTTTTCCATCCGTTTCTAATACAAAACCAGCCGGGTTACCACCGTAACTACCATCAGGCATTGAACTCGAATGCGTAGCCCAAACCATGCGCAGTTTTCCGAAATCAAAATTAGCGGTACCATAATTCATCTGGTGAAAATTGGTTAACCCTTGCTTTTCTCCCCATGCAGCAATTTCCGGCATAGCGATGATCACTGCTCCGGTTTGTTTACCTAATAGTTCAAGATCTGCCACATGGTCACCGTGACCATGGCTTACCAAGATATAATCTGCCTCAATTGCTTTGATGTCAACATCCTTGGCAAGTGGGTTGTGCGTAATAAAAGGATCGAAAAGGAACTTTTTCCCGTCTGCTTCCAATAAAAAGCAAGACTGTCCGTAATAAGTATATTTCATTGTATGTGTTTTATTTTATTGCCCAAACATGCCGCCTAAGCCACCAAGCATATCTTGGGTAGCAGCCTGCATTTCGTTTGCACTCACAGTTTCCGCCTGTTGCAGTACTTTGTTTATTGCCGTTAATAACAATTCTTCCAGCTCTTCTTTGTCGGCCCCCTTAAAGAAATCCTCATTGATCTCAATTGCAGTGATCGTTTTATTTGCTGTAGAAGTGATTTTAATCGCACCACCTTCAACTTCTGCAAAAACAGACACTGTATCTAAACGTTTTTTTATTTCTTCAGCTTTTTGCTGAGCAGCCATCAATTTATCGAACATAATCTTAGTTTTAATGAAGAACGAAATTAAGACAAAAATGGTTTAAAGATTATAATAATATATAGCTATCCTTTTTTTCTTGGTTTAGCTCTTTCATATTGTTCTGCCCATTTCAGCTCATCATTCAATTCTAATGCAGCGTGCATTGGGAAATAAGCATCTTTTAACAGTTCCCGGGCCATAAAAATCAGATCGGCCCTGCCTTCCTGAAGGATTTCTTCTGCCTGTTTAGCTTCAGTAATCAGGCCAACGGCACCAGTTAAAATATCGGCTCCTTTTTTGATCGCCTCCGCAAATTGTACTTGGTATCCAGGGCCTACAGGGATTACCTGGTAAGGAACATTACCGCCGGAAGAACAATCGATGAGATCGGCACCTTTTTCTTTAAGGATCGCTGCGAGTTTTATCGACTCTTCAGGAGACCATCCGCCCTCGGCCCAGTCGGTAGCAGACAAACGGATAAATAATGCGTTCTCAGCAGGCCACACTTCTTTAATTGCTGCAGTTACTTCCAGCAACAGGCGTATCCTGTTTTCAAAGCTTCCGCCATATTCATCGGTACGTAAATTGCTGAGCGGGGATAGAAACTGGTGAAAAAGGTACCCATGAGCCGCATGGATTTCTATTACCTGATAACCAGCGGCTATACAGCGAACAGTTGCCGCTTTAAAATCTGCTATTACTTTTTCAATACCTGCTGCGGTTAAAGCAACTGGTTTTTCATCCTTCTCATTGTATGCTACTGCACTTGGTGCTACCGTTTCCCATCCACCGTTTTCAACGGTAATTTGCTTACTTCCCTTCCATGGTGCATCAAAGCTGGCTTTTCTGCCAGCATGTGCCAGCTGGATTCCGGGAATTGAACCGTTATTTTCAATGAATGTATTGATGCGTTTTAGAAAAGGAACCTGTTCATCAGACCAGAGACCCAGATCGCCCGGAGAAATCCTGCCTTCAGGACATACAGCTGTCGCTTCCTGGATAATCAGGGCTGCACCGCCCACTGCACGGCTTCCTAAATGAACCAGATGCCAGTCGTTCGCAACACCATCCACGGCCGAATACTGGCACATTGGAGAAACAACAATCCTGTTTTTTAAAGCCAGATTTTTAATATTTATGGGAGAGAATAATAAGGACATAACGTATGGTTTACTATTAAATGTTTGTACAAATAAACGACAGTGCTGGCAAATTGTTCATTCTTAAATCCAGCCAAAATGATAAATGACAGAAATTAGATATTACTGCATCAGCTGCGTATTGAAATCAACAAACAGATGACAAAGATCGCTGAATTCTGTAAGGGGCAGGGTAGCTGGCAAATCGTAGATATCATGGTAGGCTGCAATACCACCTAGTGTATAGATAAAGAATGCAGGTACACCTTTTTCTGTGAAGTAGTAATGATCACTGTTTGCAGCTTTACCTCTTGAATTAATCGCCGGCAGATATTTATGCTGATCATTCAGGAGCTTTAAACGATCAAATTCTTTTGGATGAAGTGTAGCATTGACTACAGTAATGCCTTTTTCCCCAGTGCCTACCATATCTACATTGATGAGGAATCTGATTTTGTTTAAAGGTATGAGTGGATTTTCTGTGAAATAAGCAGAGCCAAGTAAGCCCGCCTCTTCACCTGCAAAACAGATAAAACCAATACTGTAAGGTGGCGGGTTGGCGGTATAATATTTCACCAGGCTAAGCAACAGGGAAATTCCGCTGGCATTGTCATTGGCACCGGGGAAAAAGGTTTGGTTTCCCATACCGCCCAGGTGATCGTAATGGGCCGTAATCAGCAACAGGGAATCAGGTACCCTTGTACCTTTAACTATGCCGCAGATATTACTGGCGTTAAATTGTGGTATAAAAGTGTTTTCGATATTAAGATCGACGGTTTCGGGTATGCAGGACAATGATTTTTTATTGATTTGCAACAAGGTGTAGTCGTCAGTCTTTTGTGCGACCGACCAGGTGAGTTTATCTTCAAGGCTTAAAATCAGTCCCTGATCTTTAGCAATAAAAGTTACGCTGTCTGTCTGTACAGGGTGCACGTTGGAATGTTTTATCCCTATACTGGAAGGTCCGATGATAAAGTCTTTTCCAGGTAACAGCTTTTTACCGTTTACAGAAACTTCCATCTTTCCCGGGAAGGTGTTGACAGGGTAGGAGAACTGTTGTCTGAAATCTGTGCCCGACATAGGTTGGAGACCTGCCTTTTTAAATTCAGCAGTGATATATTCACCTGCTTTTTTCATTCCTTCACGGGTGTATCCCCGGCCCCAGAGTCTTGGAGAAGTAAGTGTACTGATACTTAGCCGGGCGGCCGGGACTTCCTGTGCCATCAGGGTTCCTGGACATATGAAGAGTAATACCGTGAGTAATTTTTTCATGTTTGATGAACCGTGATCGGTTTGTTAAACTTACAAATAAAATGATAGGGCAACACCAGCGGTAAAGCAACATTACTGTTGTCTGTAAGACTTGCCTGAATCTCCTTTTTAAACGGGCAGAATATCCTTGGCAAGCGTTAATAACGGTGTAACCCTGAACTTTCCTTTGTCCCATTATTTTCGATTTAGCACTCCAGCACAGTTTTTGAGAAAATTAACACAGATTTAATAATCAGATTGGGTGGTTTTTTAAATAAAACGTACTTTTGAACTGTTAATCAGCAGTGAGGAAACCAGTTGATTAAATGTAAAAAAACAAAATACGTATTGCACAACTCAATATTTATTTAAACCTTTACACCTTCAGTAAATTAAAGCGGGATTTATACAGAAATGATAAAGCAGACTATACATAAACTTTCCATCGTAACAGCAAAAAACATTGCTGCGAGAAGTTTATATATTGAACGTTTGCAGCCTGTCATTTATGTAACCACCAGCCGGCAAAATTATACACCCCGTATTTGAGTTATATCTGACTCAATCTTAGAGGTAGTGTTCCTCTTCAAAACCAATTAATCAGAATATTTATTTTTTTTTCGTTAACTATTAATGAATATCAACGATTTTATAGTGCAGGTCGCACTTCCTGAACATCGTGTTTTTGCAGAAGAAATCTGTGAGGAAATGGCAGAATCTGCTAAAGCACGAGGTACTGGTATCGCTAAACGCTCTCCTGAGTATGTCGCAGGAAAGATGTCTGAAGGAAAATCTGTTATCGCTTTTCATAAGGATGGGTCATGGGCAGGCTTCTGTTATATCGAAACATGGAGTCATGGTCAGTTTGTGGCCAATTCAGGCCTTGTAGTTAGTCCGAAATTCAGAAAAGTAGGACTGGCGCATACAATTAAGGAAAAAATATTTGAATTATCACGTATCAAATATCCTAAGGCTAAGATTTTTGGCTTAACTACAGGGCTTGCGGTAATGAAGATCAATTCTGACCTCGGATATGAGCCTGTAACTTATTCTGAACTGACGCAGGATGAAGAATTCTGGAAAGGGTGCCAGAGCTGTGTGAACTTTGAGATCCTTAAAAGCAAAGACCGTAAAAATTGTATGTGTACCGCGATGTTATATGATCCGGCTACACAGAAACATGATGTTGCGAAGAAATTTGCTGAGGAGTTACAGCGTAAGCCAAAGTTATATGAGCGTTTTATGCGCATCAAACAAAGATTGGTGCTTAAACCAAAATCAGATGACAAAAGTGGTTTAAAGTCAATCATGTATTTGTCCAGCCTGTTTTTTAAATAATCAAATTATAATAATATATACATGAAACTATCCTGATCTTATCATTCACAAATAGTAATAAAAAGATCAGGATAGCTTTATCACCTTTAAATAATCAATAGATACACATGAAACCATCGTGATCTGCCGTTCTCTAATAGTAATGAAAAGATCAGGATAGCTTCATCACCTTTAAATAATAATACATACATGAAAAAGAAAGTAGTTTTAGCTTTTAGCGGAGGTTTGGATACATCATTTTGCTGCATACATTTAGCACAAGACCGTGGTTTGGAAGTTCACTCCGTAATTGTTAACACAGGTGGTTTTTCTGAAGAAGAGCTGCAGGAAATTGAAAAACGCGCATATGCTTTAGGTGTGGCTTCACATGCTGTAGTAGATGAAACTGCAAATTATTATGCAGGCTGTATTAAATACCTGGTATTCGGAAATGTGTTGAAAAATGCTAC
>Ga0247806_10001201_pt1 | contig 13131 bp, 18 predicted proteins | sample UWRJL059202B1_FD_179935 | JGI IMG/M metagenome (GOLD analysis project Ga0247806, IMG submission 179935) | Plant litter microbial communities from Arlington Agricultural Research Station in Wisconsin, United States - UWRJ-L059-202B-1 | ecosystem: Environmental > Terrestrial > Plant litter >... | reverse complement strand
TCTCCGGCCCTGACGGAGCCGCCCTCTCCTGACCGCCGCTGACGCGCCGGTCTGTCCTCTCCATCGCCTTGAAGGGGCGACGGAGAGGTGAGGCTGTGGCCGTGACCGCTTGCTCGCGCCCCGTCCCCACGCGACAATCTTCGCCATGAGCACCAGCTACAATCGCATCGCCTACGAGGCGCTGGAGGTCTGCAACGGCGTGACCATGACCGCCGTGGAAGGCGCGGTGGCGCGGACCGGGTTGGGCGCCGGAGCGACGGCGGCGGATGTCGGGACGGGGAACGCCGGGGTGGCGATCCGTCTGGCGCAGGGCCTGGGCGCTGCGGTGACGGCGATCGAATACGATCCGGTCATGGCCGACCTGGCCCGTGAACGAATCGCGGAGGCGGGAGCCGATGTGATCCTGGCCGTCGGCGCGGCGGCGGACGTGCTGGCGGACCTGCCGCCGCTGGACCTGATCACGGCGCTGGGGACCACCAACGTCAACGGCGAAGGCCGGCCGACGCCGGAGGCCGGGTTCGCCTTCCTGAAGACACGGCTGAAGCCGGGCGGATGGCTGTTGTGGGGCGATCTGGTGTGGATCGCCGAACCGCCCGGACCGCTGCGCCAGATCGCGGAGGCCACCAATCAGTACACGGACGATACTGGCTGGAAGACCGCCGCCCAGTCCGCGGGGTTCGAGGTGGTGTGGTCGGAGGTGTCGCCCCAGGCGGTGTTCGACGCCTACGCCACGGCGGCGGACAGGGCCGCGCGCGACTGGCTGGCCGCCCATCCGGGGGCGCCCCAGGCCGGAGCGGTGCAGACGAGCGCCGACCGGGTGAAGATGGTGCTGGAGTTCGGCCGGCCCTTCATCGGATTCGGGCTGTATCTGCTGCGGGCCTAGGCCGTCCGGATGATCCCGTTGGCCGCCTGAACGGGCCAGGGCGTCAGACGGCCGCCCGCGCAGGGGCCGCCGGTGCATTCGCCGGTCAGGGGCTCGAATACCGCCCCGTGCCAGCCGCACAGGATCAGCGAGCCGTCGGGCGTCAGATATTTGTCCAGCTCGATCGCCAGCGGAAAGCCCTGATGCGGGCAGCGGTCCACATAGCCGGCGACCTGACCGTCCTTGCGGACCACGAAGCCGTGGAAGAAGGCCTCGCCGATCTGGAGCACGAAGGCGCGGGAGCCGGGATCGGCGATGTCGCCCTCGGCGCACAGGGCGACGTTGGGTGGAGTCTTCCAGACCCGCTTGCGTTCGGTCTGAGCGGCGTCGGTCACTAGTCCCGCTCGACCTTGAGCGGGCGGGACAGCAGGTTGTCGATGACCTCGTCCACCGTGGTTTCGCCGCCCAGCAGGGCCGCGACGGCCAGCGAGATGGGCATGTCGACGCCCATTTTCGCGGCCAGTTCGCGCACGGCGGGGGCGGACTCATAACCCTCGGCCACCGACCGTTTGCCGGCCAGCGCCTGTTCGACCGTCTGGCCCTGACCGAGGGCGAGGCCGAGGCTCATATTGCGCGACTGGGGGCTGGAGCAGGTGAGGACCAGATCGCCGAGGCCGCACAGGCCGGCGACCGTCTCGGCCTGACCGCCCAGGGCCACGCCCAGACGGGTCATCTCGGCGAACCCCCGGGTGATGATGGCGGCATGGGCGCTGCGGCCCAGACCCTTGCCCTCGCTCATGCCGCAGGCGATGGCGAGGACGTTCTTGATCGCCCCGCCGACCTCGGCGCCGATCAGGTCGGTCGCCAGATAGGGCCGGAAGCCGGGGGCCGACAGGGTCCACATCAGCTCTTCGCCCAGCGCCTCGTCGGCGCAGGCCAGGGTGACGGCGCTGGGCAGGCCGCGCGCGACCTCGGCCGCGAAGCTGGGACCGGACAGGACGGCGGCCGGGGCGGCGGGGATCGCCTCGGCCAGCACGTCGGTCATCAGCTTGAGCGAGCCGCGCTCGATGCCCTTGGAGCAGAGCACGATCGGCACGCCCGCCCTGTGGAAGGGCGCGAAGGCGGTCAGGGTCGAGCGCATGTGCTGGGCGGGCGGCACGGCCAGAATGACATCGCAGGCGGCCAGATCGGCCAGTTCGGTGGTGACCGAGACATGGTGATCCAAGGTCACGCCGGGCAGGAAGGCCTCATTGATCCGGCGTTCGCGGATGCTTTCGACCACGTCCGGTTCGCGCGCCTGCAGCAGCACGTCCAGCCCGGCCCAGCCCGCGACCTGCGCCAGGGCCGTGCCCCAAGCGCCGGCGCCGATCACCCCTGCCCGCTTGAATTCCATGCTCACTCCCTCGCCTTTTCTAGGCCTTCGCGCCCTTGCGGCCCGGCTTGTGGGCCGGGTCGGCGAGCGCCTTTTGTTCGTCCAGCGGCCAGCGTGGCCGGGCGGCCGTGTCGATGTCCGACACCAGACCCTTTCGCAGACGCTCGGCCCCCGCAAGAGCGATCATCGCCGCGTTGTCGGTGCAATAGGCCATCGGCGGGGCCAGGAAGGCGAATCCGTTCTTCGTCGCCACCGCCTCGAGGGCGGCGCGGACCGTCCTGTTGGCCGCCACCCCGCCCGCCACCACGAAAAGTCTTTTTTGCCCTACCGCCTCGCCCGCGGGGCTCGGCTGCTTGAGGGCGATTTGCCCTACCGCCTCGCCCGCGGGGCTCGGCTGCTCGAGGGCGCCGTCCAGCGCGGCCGCATAGTCCTTCAGCGCCCGGTCGGAGCGTTCGCCCAACTGGCGGGCGATGGCGGTCTGGACGGCGTCGGCGAGGTCGGCCTTGTCCTGATCGGTCTCGCAGGTCGCCGCGAGGCGGGAGGCGGCGGTCTTCAGACCCGAGAAGGAGAAGTCGCAGTCCTTGCGGCCCAGCAGGGCGCGGGGCAGGTCGAAACGGGCGCCGTCGCCGGTCTCCGCCAGCTTCTCCAGCGCCGGACCGCCCGGGTAGCCGAGGCCGAGGGCCTTGGCGATCTTGTCGAAGGCCTCGCCCGCCGCGTCGTCGATGGTCGTGCCCAGACGGGTCATGTCCCCGACGCCGCGCACCTCCAGCAGCTGGCAGTGGCCGCCCGAGACCAGCAGCAGCAGGAAGGGATAGTCCACCGGCTCGCCCAGACGGGCCGAGACGGCATGACCCTCCAGATGATTGACGGCGATCAGGGGCAGGTCGCGGGCCAGGGCCACGGCCTTGCCGTAGCTCAAGCCCACCATGACGCCGCCGACGAGGCCCGGTCCGGCGGTGGCGGCGACGCCGTCGAGCGCGTCGTAGTCCAGCCCGGCTTCGGCCATCGCGCGGCGCACGACGCCGTCGATCATCTCGACATGGGAGCGGGCGGCGATCTCGGGCACGACGCCGCCGAAGGCCGCGTGGTCGTCGATCTGGCTGTGCACCACGGAGGACAGGACGGTCGCCACGCCGTCGGGCGTCAGGCGCACCACCGAGGCGGCGGTCTCGTCGCAGCTGGTCTCCAGACCCAGCACGGTCAGGTCCGCGTCATCCACGGCGGTTGTCCGGCCCGGTTCGCTGCTATAGTCGGCGGCACTCATCGGGTCGAGGTAGCGACCCGGCCGGACCCGCGCAACGCCTCATGACCTTTCCCATCCGCATCGGCACCCGGCGTTCGAAGCTGGCGCTCACCCAGTCGGGCATGATGCAGCGCGCCATCGGCCGGGCCATGGGGGTGGCCGACGCCGACCTGAACGCGGCCGTGCCTCTGGTCGAGATCGTCACCACCGGCGACCGGGTGCAGGATCGACGCCTGCTGGAGATCGGCGGCAAGGCGCTGTTCACCAAGGAGATCGAGGAGGCGCTGCTGGACGGTCGCGTCGATGTGGCGGTTCATTCGATGAAGGACGTGCCCGCCGACCAGCCGCCCGGCCTGTGCATCGCCGCCATCCCGGAGCGGGAGGACGCGCGCGACGCCTTCGTCAGCACCAATTTCGCCGCGTTCGACGCCCTGCCCGCGGGCGCGGTGCTGGGCACGGCCTCGCTGCGGCGGCAGGCGCAGGCGCTGGCGCTGCGCCCCGACCTGAAGATCGAAATGCTGCGCGGCAATGTCGACACCCGGCTGCGGCGACTGGCGGACGGGGAGTTCGACGCCATCCTGCTGGCCGTGTCGGGGCTGAACCGTCTGGGCTTCGAGGATGTGATCCGCGAGCGGCTGTCGCTGGACGGCTTCCTGCCGGCGCCGGGACAGGGCGCGCTGGCCCTGCAGACCCGCGAGGGCGAGAGCGCCGCCTGGGTCGCGGCCCTGAACCATCCGATGACGGCCCTGGCCGTGGCCGCCGAGCGCGGAGCCATGACGGCGCTGGAAGGCTCGTGCCGGACCGCCGTGGGCGCCCATGCCGAGATCGCGGAAGGCCATCTTCTGCGCCTGACCACCGAAATGCTGGCCCCCGACGGCTCGGCGCGCTGGCGGCGGTCGGGAGAACTGGGCGACGTCCACGCCCCTGATGCGGAAGCGCAGGGGCGGGCCTTGGGCCTGCGGCTGGGCGCCGAGGTCCATGCCGCCGCCGGCGACCAGAGGATCGAGACCTGACCGGCGCCCGCCGCGTCTGGGTCACCCGCACCGAACCGGGCGCCTCCCGGACGGCCGCCCGGCTGGCCGCGCGCGGCTTCGAGCCGCTGATCGCGCCCGTCCTGGCGGTGCGCCCCATCGTGCAGCCGGCGCCGGACCTGAGCGGAGTCACGGCCTTGGCCTTCACCAGTCCGAACGGAGTGGCGGTGTTCGCCGACCTGACCCCTGACCGGTCGCTGCCGGTCTTCGCGGTGGGCGACGCGACGGCCGAGCGGGCGCGTCTGGCGGGGTTCGCGACCGTGACCTCGGCCTCCGGAGCCCTGTCCGACCTGGCCTGGCTGATCGCGGGCGAGGCGGCGGGACGACTGCTGGTCCCGGGCGCGCGGGAGCCGGCGGGCGATCTGGACGCCCTGCTGGACGGCGCGGTCGAGACGGTGATCCTGCCGGTCTATGAGGCCGCCGAGACCCGGGCGAACCCGCCCGCCGACTTCGAGGCCGTGCTGACCCATTCGCCGCGTGCGGCGGCGGCGATCGCGAAGGCGCTGGGGCGGACGGGCGGCGCGGGACGGCTGGCGGTGGCCATTTCAGCGGCGGCGGCGGCCCCGCTGGCGGCCGCCGGCTTCGCCGAAATCCGCATCGCCGGCGAGCCCACCGACGCCGCCGTGCTTCTGGCGCTTGGCAATCCGGCGGGCCGCGTATAAAGAGCGCCTCTCGCGCGGTTCGGGATTGCCCGACCGATCGACAGGCCGCTTTAGCTCAGCTGGTAGAGCACCGCATTCGTAATGCGGGGGTCAGGTGTTCGAGTCACCTAAGCGGCACCACCTTTCCCACAGCCTCAGTTGAACACCGCGTGGTAGTTGCGGCGCGGGCCCGGGGGGGTCTGGGTGGGGATCAGGTGGATCGAGACGGCCTCGGCGTCCGGGCCCGGGCGCATCAGATAGTGACCTTCGATCAGCAGGGTGTCCCAGGGCGTGCTGAAGACCAGCACGAACGGATCGCGGCCGCCCGGCATGCCGCCGCGGACGTTGTCGACCTGGTCCAGCTGGATGGTGATCGGCTTGGGCTGGGCGTCCACCAGCCACTGACGGCCGACGAAGGGCGTGAAATGATAGGCCTGCAGCAGCATGGCCGGCGCTTCGGTACTCATGGCGTCTCCCCCGGCGCCGTGCGATCCGGCGCTCGTCCCTATGGTGCATGTTCGCGAAAGGTCTGCAATCTAGAGGCATGACTTCCGCAAAAATCGCTTCTCCCGTTGCTTTGCGCGCGCAGACGCCCGCCGACGCCGCCTTCGCCGACAGGCTGGTCCGGGACCAGTTGCGCGACGCCATAGGCCTGCCGACGGAGGGCGGTTTCGACGCCGGACCGCTGGTGGAGATGCAGATGCGGTCCCGCGAGGCGATGCTGGCCGGACGCTTCGCGGATCTGGAGCGGCGGGTCGCATGGATCGGCGAGACGCCGGCGGCGATCCTGCTGACCGGATCGCTGGACGGCGCGCTGCACGTGGCGGAGATCATCATCGCGCCGGCATGGCGGCGGCAGGGGCTCGGAGCCACGATTCTGGCGTCGGTGGCCGGGGAGGCCCGCGCGACGGGCCGGGACGTCACCGCCTCGATCTTCGTGACGAACACCGCCTCCCTCGGTCTGTTTTCCAGCGCCGGGTTCACGCTGGACCTGGCGCCGGGGGCCGCCCAGGCGAGCGCCCGATTGAGAACGGGTATCAACGTTAGCTAGGATATAGCCCGCCGCCCGGCCCTATGTCATGGTTGCATCCGCAGAGGAGTTCGCGTCGTGCGGCTCCCGCGACGGAGGGGCAACCATGGACGCCTTTATGGGCACAATTCTCGCGGTCGGATTCAACTACGCACCGCGTGGCTGGGCGATGGCGCAGGGCCAGACGATGGCCATCTCGCAGAACTCGGCTCTGTTTTCGCTGCTCGGGGTGAATTACGGCGGCAACGGCACGACCACGTTCGGCCTGCCGAACCTGATGGGCCGCGTTGCGGTCGGCTGGGGCAACGGCGGCGCCGGGGTGTCGCCCTATACGATCGGCCAGATGGGCGGAAGCGAGACCACGACGCTGATCACCAGCAACATGCCGGCGCACAACCACGCGATCAATGTGAACAACGCGGGCGATGCGACGACGAACAAGCCGGACAACACCGGCTATCTGGGTCAGGCCGTCGGCTCGGATCCGACCAGCGGCGACTCCGTGACGGTGAACCTCTACACCCCCACGGCGCCCAACGCGCAGCTGAACCCCGGCACGATGAGCATCGTCGGCGGCAGCGTCCCGTTCAACAACCTGCAGCCCTATACGGCGATCAGCTACGTCGTCGCCCTGGAAGGCATCTACCCCAGCCGCAACTGACCGGCGCGCCACGCGAAGAAGGACCGGTCGTGCACGCCACGGCCGGTCTGGACGCCCCGCCCGGAACATCCTAGCAAGGCCGCAGTATTCGGAGCGGTCAATGTCGCCAGGCCTCAGCGCGCGCCAGGAAGAATGTCTGAGGCTCACGGCCTTTCTGACCGACAAGGAAATCGCCGCCCGCCTCGGCCTGTCGGAAGCCACCGTCAAGAAGCATGTGCATGAGGCCTGCCGCCGTCTGGGCGTCAATCGCCGCAAGGCCGCGCTGGCGCTTCTGGAACGAAAAGTACCAGAGGCTACGAAAGACCCCATTGGCCTTTCCCGAGCCGCCGTCTCTTCTCCGCCGACCGTCAGGGAGGCAGATGATGGTTTCTCGCAAGACACCCCTTCCCCAGTGGACCTGGGAAGACCTGGAAGCGGCGCTGAACGGGTTCAGCACGCTGGGGGAAAACGATCCGGTGCGCGCACATCTGATGCGCGGACTGGCGATGGACGCGGAGCGGTCGAACCCGCGGGAACTGCTGCAGCAGGTGCTGAGCGCCGGCTGGGTGATGGCGCAGGTGGGCGCGCAGAACCCCGGCTCGGATACCGCCCCCCGCCGCGCAACTGGGGCGTCCGCGTCCTGATCATCGTCGTGATGGTGGTCCTGGCCGCGGTGATGATGCGGGCGATCGCCGACAGCATCGTCGCCTATCAGAAGCAGGTCCGGGTCATCGACGAAACCGTCATGCAGGGCGTCGCCCGCGATCCGGCCTGAAGGCGGATGCGGGCTCCGCCGGGAGGAGAGCCGTGGCGCCCTTTCAACTTTTCTACCTGCTGCTGAGCCTGGGCGTCTTCGCCTGGGCGTGGCTGCGCGGCGGCCATACCGAGCGCACGGGCGTGGCGGTGTTCGTGTTCGCCTTCCTGGCCAGCTTCATGCTGCAGGCCGTCAACCTGCACGGTTTCCGGCTGGGCGAGGCGATCGTCGACGTTCTGATGTTCGTCGCCCTGATCTGGCTGGCCCTGCGGCGGGATCGCTGGTGGACGCTGGCGGCGGCGGCCCTCGCGGGCCTGACCCTGATCGCCCACGGGCTGATCTTCATGACCCCGCGCCTGGAGGAGGCGCACATCCGCATGGACGTGGCGTCGCGCTGGGGGATCGGCGTGCTGATGGTGCTGTGCCTGGCCGCCGGGGTGATCGAGCGCTGGATGGCGGGCGAACGCCCGGTCAGCACCCAGGCCCGCTGGCGCCGTTCCGAGCGACGCGCGACTTGAACATATAAACATAGCTTTATATGTTTGGCGGGTTGCCCCCAGGAGCCTGCCTTGTCCCGTTCATCCTTCCTGTTCACCTCGGAAAGCGTTTCCGAGGGCCACCCGGACAAGGTCGCCGACCGCATCTCCGATTCGGTGGTGGACCTGTTCCTGTCAAAGGACCCGGAAGCGCGCGTGGCGTGCGAGACGCTGACAACGACCAATCTGGTAGTGCTGGCGGGCGAGATCCGCGGCCGGAACATCATGGGCAAGGACGGCCGGTGGGCGCCCGGCGTGGAGGCCGAGATCGAGGCCGTGGTCCGCGCCGCCGTGCGCGACATCGGCTATGAGCAGGACCAGTTCCACTGGAACACCTTCGAGTTCCAGAACCACCTGCACGGCCAGTCGGCCGACATCGCCGTGGGCGTGGACGCCGACGGGAACAAGGACGAGGGCGCGGGCGACCAGGGCATCATGTTCGGCTACGCCTCGAACGAGACGCCCGAGCTGATGCCGGCGACCCTAGCCTACAGCCACAACATCCTGAAGAAGCTGGCCGAGGTGCGCCACGCGGGCGGCACCCTTCTGGAACCCGACGCGAAGTCGCAGGTGACCATCCAGTACGTGGACGGCAAGCCGGTGCGCGCGGCATCGATCGTGCTGTCGACCCAGCACGCCGTCGGCCGGGCCGCCGAGGTGGCCGACTTCGTCAAGCCGCTGATCCTGGAGGTGCTGCCGGAAGGCTTCACCGACGAGAACACCGTCTGGCACATCAATCCGACCGGCATCTTCGAGATCGGTGGCCCGGACGGCGACACCGGCCTGACCGGCCGCAAGATCATCGTCGACACCTACGGCGGCGCGGCTCCGCACGGCGGCGGCGCCTTCTCGGGCAAGGACCCGACCAAGGTGGACCGTTCGGCGGCCTACGCCTGCCGCTACCTGGCCAAGAACGTGGTCGCCGCCGGCCTGGCCGAGCGCTGCACCATCCAGATCAGCTACGCCATCGGCGTAGCCGAACCACAGTCCATTCACGTCGACCTGCACCGCACCGGCACGATCAGCGAGGATCTGCTGGAGGAGACGCTGCTCGGCTTCATCGGCGGCGGCACGCCGCGCGGCATTCGCGAGCACTTGGGCCTGAACAGGCCGATCTACGCCCGCACCGCCGCCTATGGCCATTTTGGCCGTGAACCGGACGCCGACGGCGGCTTCTCGTGGGAGAAGACGGACCTGGTGGAGCAGTTGAAGGCGCTCGTCTGACGGCGAGGCAGTCGGCAGATAGGCAACAGGCAGTAGGGCCGCGGCGAAAACGTCGCGGCCCTTCGCTTAATCGTCGCTGAGCCTCCCCTACTGCCTACTGCCTATTCCCTGCTGCCTTCCGGGCCTCGGACCGCTATAGCCCCGCCATGTCCTCCGATCCCGATACTCCGACCGCCCCGACCTGGGGGCCGCTGCGCTCGTTCGGGCGCATCAAGTCGCGCACGTTGAAGCCCCGTCAGGCGGCGCTGTTCGACACCCTGCTGCCGACGATCGCCGTGCCCGATCCGGCGGCGGGTCCGATCGATCCGCTGGCCCTGATGCCCGGCGCGAAAGCGGTGTGGCTGGAGATCGGCTTCGGCGGCGGCGAGCATCTGGCGGCGCAGGCGGCGCGCCATCCGGACGCGCTGATGATCGGGTGCGAGCCCTTCCTGAACGGCGTCGGCTCGGCCCTGCGCCATATCGAGGACGGCGACCTGAAGAACGTCCGCATCCACGCCGACGACGCGCGCGACGTGATGAAGGCCCTGCCGGACGCCTCGCTGGATCGGGTGATGATCCTGTTCCCCGATCCCTGGCACAAGGCGCGGCACAACAAGCGCCGCCTGATTCAGGATGAAAGCGCCGCCGAGATCGCCCGTCTGCTGAAGCCCGGCGGGCGGCTGCGGTTCGTGACCGACTGGAAGGACTATGCCGAATGGGCGCTGGAACGGCTGGAGCGGACGCCAGGCCTGCAGTGGACCGCCGACCGCGCCGACGACTGGAAGGTCGCGCCGGAAGATCACGTGGTCACCCGCTACGAAGAGAAGAAGCTGGGCGATACGCCGCCGATCTTCCTGGAGTTCGTGCGGGTCTGAGGACGTGAAGTCGTAAAGTGAAAAGTGAGCGAGGGGTGAGCACGAGGTGAGCCCCGAGGTGCGGGAGCGCTCACCTCGTGCTCACTTTTCACGCTTCACCCACCTCCCGCAGACCACAGCGGCCGCGACGACCAGCGCGGACTTGACCGTCATGCCGATCAGGAAGGGCGTGACGCCGTACTCCAGCGCGGCGGACAGGCCGATGTCGGTCGCCAGCCAGCCGGCGCCCAGCGTCAGGATCAGGACGTGGGCCGCCAGCATCAGGGCGAAGCGGGCGATCAGGTCGGGCGCGCGCTCGAACAGCAGGCCGACAAACAGGGCCGCGAACGGGAAGGCGCACAGATAGCCCGCCGTCGGGCCGGTGAAGGGCGAGAGGCCCGATGCGCCGTCCGACAGGATCGGCAGCCCGGCCGCGGCCAGCGCCAGATAAAGCAACACCGCCGCCGTCCCCCGCGCCGGCCCCAGCACGGCCCCGGCCAGCAGGACCGCGAAGGTCTGCATCGTCATCGGCACCGGAACCATGGGCACGTCAATCTGTGCACTGAGCGCCATCAGGGCGGCGAAGGCGAGGATGAGGGCGGTGGAGGTCAAGGGACGCATGGCGCCCGGGAACCACGGCCCGGACGGCGGCGCAAGTCGCGCTGGCTTTCAGGTGGGAAGCGGCGCAGGAAGCCGGAAAATCAAACCGGAGGCCGCGCCATGACTTTCACCCTCAAGGACGCGTCTGCGCCGATCTTCGTGCGCGGCCTGACCAATCTGTCGAACCTGATCGACAAGGCCGTCGCGGCCGGTCTGGACGAGGCGGAGCTGATGGAGGCGCGGCTGGCGCCGGATATGCTGCCGTTCGCGGCGCAGATCCGCATGGCCAGCTTCTCGGGCCGCAGCTGCGTCGCGCGCCTGACCGGCCAGCCGTGGCCGAAGACCGAGGACAGCGAGGCCTCGCTGGCAGAGCTGAAGGCGACCATAGCGATGTCGATCGCCTTCATCGAAGGCGTCGATGCGGCCGCGTTCGAGGGCGGCGAGACGCGCGCCATCGCCCTGCGCTTCCCGGGCGTCGAGCTGGACTTCGAGGGCGCAGGCTATCTGACCAGCTTCGCCATCCCGAACTTCTTCTTCCACGTGACCACGGCCTACGCGATCCTGCGCCACCGGGGCGTGGCGCTGGGCAAGCGGGACTATCTGGGCCAGCTGGACCTGCTGCAGGCGGCCTGAAGGCTCAGGCCTTCGGACGCTCGGCGAAGGCCTTGATGAAGGCGTACTGTTCGTCGGTTTCGGGCACAGGGCGACCCCGGGCCCGGCCGACGCGCAGGATGGCCTCGTCCACGTTCATCCCGCCCGACACCAGGGCGCAGATGGCCAGCGACGGGGCGCGGCCCAGACCGGCGCGGCAGTGGATGACGATGGCCTGACCGCCGCGCAGCCGCCCGTCGATGGCGCGGGCGACGCGGGCGTAGTGCTCGACATCGCCGGGCAGGCCGTGGTCGACGATGGGGAAATTGTAGAAGCCGACGCCGTGCCGCTGGGCCGCCGCGCCCTCTTCAGCCAGACCGAATTCGGCGGCTTCGGCGGGCTCCAGCAGGCTGACCACATGGTCGACCATGCCGCGATGCAGGTGGGCCATCTGTCCGTCGAGGGCGTCGCCGCCCTCAGGCTTGCGCGACACCCCCAGACGCCCGGGCGTGTCGAGACCGATCCAGTAGACTTTCATCGACGGTGTTTCTGGCGGCAGGCCCCGCGGAAGGCAATCGGGATTATCGGGGCTGACAAACCCGGCGCGCGGGTCTATATGCCGCCCCACATCGTTAGACCGGCTCCTAACGGCGCCGTTTGAAGCGGCGGCCCGGAAGGCCAGCCGCTTTTGTTTTGCCCGGGATCCGAGTTGAAGGCCAAGACCGCAGAAGACCGCCAGCTCCTGGAGCTGATCGAACCCATCGCCGAGAGCCTGGGTCTCGAGATCGTGCGCGTGCGGCTGATGGGCGGAACCCTGCGCCGGCGTCTGCAGATCATGGCCGAACGCGGCAGCGACCACGACATCGCCGTCGAGGAATGCGCCCGCCTGAGCCGCGCGGTGTCGGAGGTGTTCGACGCCGCCGACCCGATTTCCGGCGAATATCTGCTGGAAGTGTCGTCGCCGGGCATCGACCGCCCGCTGACCCGCCTGAGCGACTTCGACCTGTTCGAAGGCTATGAGGCGCGGCTGGAGACGGACCGGATGGTCGAAGGCCGCAAGCGCTTCAAGGGCGTGCTGGCCGGAACCGAAGAGACCAATATCGCCATCGATCTGGAAGGGGAGGACGACACCGCCCTGATCCCGTTCGAATGGCTGGTCGACGCCAAGCTGGTGCTGACCGACGAACTGATGAAGGCGGGCGCCGAAAAACGCGCCGCCCGCAATGAAGACACCCCTTCCGAGACCGAGGACTGAACATGGCTGTTGGCGTTTCCGCGAACCGTCTCGAACTGCTGCAGATCGCCGATGCGGTCGCGCGCGAGAAGAACATCGACAAGGAGATCGTCATCGAGGCGATCGAGGAAGCGATCCAGAAGGGCGCCAAGTCGCGCTATGGCGCGCACCACGACATCCGCGCCAAGATCGATCACAAGACCGGCGAACTGGCCCTGACCCGTCACGTCACCATCGTCGAGGACGACTGGCAGCCGGAAGATGAGCTGGAAGAGTTCAACGACAGCGCCATGGTGCGCCTGACGGACGCCTCCAAGCGCGATCCGGAAGCCGAAGTCGGCAAGGAATACGTCGAGAACCTGCCCCCGTTCGAATTCGGCCGCGTGCAGACCCAGATGGCCCGCCAGGTCGTGACCGGGAAGGTCCGCGAGGCCGAGCGCGCCAACCAGTATGAAGAGTTCAAGGACCGCGTCGGCGAGATCGTCAACGGCACCGTCAAGCGCGTCGAATACGGCAACACCATCGTCGATCTGGGCCGTG
>Ga0247806_10001199_pt1 | contig 13132 bp, 8 predicted proteins | sample UWRJL059202B1_FD_179935 | JGI IMG/M metagenome (GOLD analysis project Ga0247806, IMG submission 179935) | Plant litter microbial communities from Arlington Agricultural Research Station in Wisconsin, United States - UWRJ-L059-202B-1 | ecosystem: Environmental > Terrestrial > Plant litter >... | reverse complement strand
CGGCCCAAAAGCCGGTCCAGGTCCTCGATCGGATGGACTACGCCTTCCGCCACGAATACGCCAACGTCCATCGCGGGCTGCACACTCTCGCCAACCGGGCGACCGAGGCCTATGAGGGCGGCCGCACCGCCGTCCAGAAATTCCTCAACGCCGCGCGCCCCGAAGAAATCATCTTCACCCGATCGGCTACAGAGGCCATCAATCTGGTGGCGCAGTCGTTCGCCGGTCCGCGCATCGGCGAAGGCGACGAGATCGTCACGACGATCATGGAGCATCACTCCAACATCGTCCCTTGGCACTTCCATCGCGAGCGCAAAGGTGCCGTTCTCAAGTTTGTCGATGTCCGCGACGACGGCAGTTTCGACCTCGATTTGTTCCTCGCGGCTCTGAACGACCGCACCCGCATGGTCACCGTTACACATATGAGTAACGTGCTGGGAACAGTTTTGCCGATCAAGTTCATCGTAGCGGAGTGCCATGCGAGAGGCATTCCGGTGCTGATCGATGGCAGCCAGGGCGCCGTCCACACCAAGGTCGACGTCCAGGATATTGGTGCCGACTTCTACGTCATGACCGGCCACAAGCTCTACGGCCCCACCGGAATCGGTGTCCTCTACGGCAAATATGACCTGCTGGCCGAGATGCAGCCGTATCAGGGCGGCGGCGAAATGATCGATACCGTGACCGTCGAAGGCGTCACCTATAATGAGCCGCCCCACCGTTTCGAAGCTGGAACGCCGCCGATCGTGCAAGCCATCGGGCTTGGTAGTGCATTGAAATACATGGACGATCTGGGCCGCGACGCTATTGCCGAACACGAGCAGTCGGTGACCGAATACGCAACCGAACGCCTCAGCCGCATCAATTCCCTGCGCATGATCGGCACCGCGCCGGGCAAGGGCGGCATCTTCTCGTTCGAAATCGAAGGCGCCCACGCCCACGACGTCGCCACCATCCTTGACCGCTACGGCATCGCTGTCCGCGCCGGTACTCACTGCGCCCAACCTTTGCTCAAACGTTTCGGCGTCACCTCTACCTGCCGAGCCTCCTTCGCCCTATATAATGGCAAGGACGACGTCGATGCCCTTGTCGAAGGTATTGAGCGCGCACAGAAATTTTTCGCTTAACGCGAGGACCAGCATGACCGACGAACCCGAAATCGCGCCAGCACCGACCATTCCAGAGAACCGGATCACCCCCAATGTGACCGGCGATCTGCCCGAGTCCGAGGTCGAGCGCATCACCTCGGACCTCATCAGCGCTCTCAAGACCGTCTATGATCCTGAAATCCCTGTCGATATTTACGAGCTGGGCCTGATCTACAAGGTCGATCTGGACGACGACAAGAACCTCGTCATCGACATGACCCTGACCGCCCCCGGCTGCCCCGTTGCGGGCGAAATGCCCGGCTGGGTCGAAAACGCCGCCCGCGGCGTGGAAGGCATTCAGGACGTCACGGTCAACATGGTGTTCGATCCCCCTTGGGACGCCACGCGGATGAGTGAAGAGGCTCAGGTTGCGCTGAACTGGTGGTAATCTGACGCGTTCGAGCCTATATATCGTGAACTGCCGATAAACGGGGACGTGCCATGGCCTTCAAGATTATGTCGCTGACCGATGCCGCTGCCGAGCGCATCAGCGAAATCATGGAAGATTCGGATACACCTGTCATTGGCCTGCGCGTTGGTATTAAAAACGCCGGCTGTGCGGGGGTTTCATACACCATGGACTACGTGGCCGAGGCCGTGAAAGGCGACGACCATGTGACCGACAAAGGCGTCGATGTCTGGGTCGATCCCAAGGCGACGATGTATCTGCTTGGGACCGTGATGGACTTCGAGACCGCCAAGATGAGCTCGGGCTTTACCTTCAAAAACCCCAACCAGACCGGCGCTTGCGGCTGCGGCGAAAGCGTTACGCTGAAGGCCGTTGATCTCAAGGCCATCGCCGAGGCACGCGCAGGGGCCTGATACGCCTACAAATAGTTGCGCCTGCCGCCGCCATGATGCATTGATCCGCCATCATGTTGCATCCCCTCCCTCCTGCGCTCACCATTGTCCCGCCCACCCGTCCGCTTGTCGGACGCGTCTCGCCGCCGGGGTCAAAATCCATTACTAACAGAGCTTTGCTGCTGGCGGCGCTGGCTGAAGGGGAAAGCCGGCTGACGGGGGCGCTGAAGAGCAAGGATACGACGCTGATGGCGGCGGCCTTGCGGCAGATGGGTGTGACGGTGGATGAGCCGGACGCCACCAGCTTCGTGGTGAACAGTAGCGGACGGCTGCAACAGCCTGATGGACCACTATTTTTAGGTAACGCGGGTACGGCGACCCGCTTCCTGACTGCGGCTGTGGCGACGGTGGATGGCGAGGTCATCGTCGATGGCGATGCCGAGATGCGTGTGCGCCCAATCGGCCCTTTGGTCACAGCACTTCATTCACTTAGTGTTAACATTGAGAGCGCATCTGGGTGCCCTCCTGTTACTATTCGGGGAACCGGCCACATTGGTCAGGGCCGCGTCGAGATCGACGCTGGACTTTCAAGCCAATATGTTTCGGCTTTGCTGATGGTGGCGCCCCTTGGCGACGGTCCGATCGAAGTCGCGCTGACCGGCACCGAAATCGGTGCGCGGGGTTATGTCGATCTGACGCTAGCGGCGATGCGCAGCTTTGGCGCGACCGTCGAAGAGACCTCGGCCGGCTCCTGGCTGGTGCAACCGACCGCCTATCGCTCGGCCGATCTGCTGATCGAGCCTGATGCGTCTGCCGCGACCTATCTGTGGGCTGCAGCCGCGCTCACTGGCGGCAATATCGATCTGGGCGTTGCTGCCGATGCATTCACCCAGCCCGACGCGCTGGCGCAGGCGCTGATCGCGCAGTTTCCCAATATGCCGGCGGTGATCGACGGCTCCCAAATGCAGGATGCGGTGCCGACGCTTGCCGTGTTGGCGGCGTTCAACAATACACCGGTGCGGTTTGTGGGTATCGCCAATCTGCGGGTGAAGGAAACCGACCGGACGCGGGCTGTCGCGACCGAGCTGTCGCGCATCCTTCCGGGGCTTGGTACGGAGGAGGGCGACGATCTGCTGGTCGCGTCGGATCCGGATCTGGCGAGCAAGTTGGCGGGTCGCAATGCGCTGACGCGGATTGAGACCTATCACGATCACCGCATAGCGATGAGCTTTGCCTTGGCCGGCCTGAAGCTGCCCGGCATCACGATTCTTGATCCGGCCTGCACGGGCAAGACCTATCCCGAGTACTGGTCGATGCTCGAAGGCCTGGGCGTGGTGCTGAAGCCGACTGCGTAGAGCAGGCTTTCGCGGCGGGCCGGGTGGCCCGCCCGGCTAGTTGGCCAGACGCGTCGAACGCAGCAGGAAGGCCGGGACCGGACCGTCATTGCCGAAGGGCGAACTGCCGGGTGGATTGGCAGTATCCTCGTCACCTTCGACGGGACGGCGGTTGCTCTCACGCTGTGGGCGACGCTGATTGCGCTCTGGCTGGAGGCGTTCCTGCGCCGGGCGTTCTGCTGCTGGTGGCGCCTCAAGCTCGGCGACTGCCGATGCAACAGCGGGCTCACTGGCCTCGACAGCCTCCACAGGGCGGCGCTGCTGACGCTCGCCTTCCGGACGCCGACGACCGCGCGAGCGCGGCGCGCGTTCGGCTTCTGGCGCTGCGGTAACTTCGGCGACCGCTGCTGCGGCTGTCTCAGTCTCGACCGCCTCGACAGGCGCTGCTGCAGCTTCGGCCTTTGGCCGAGTGCGCGCACCGCCACGACGGCTGCGGGCAGGGCGGGCGGAACGCTCTTCGCCAGCAGTCTCGGTCTCGGCCGGAGCTGGCGCTGCTACAGCGGCAGCATCAAGCCATTCGATCGGCTTCTGGATCAGCTTGACAATCGCGTCGAGGTGCTTGGTGTCGGCTGGCGCAACCAGCGTATAGGCAACGCCTGAGCGACCGGCCCGGCCAGTTCGGCCAATACGGTGCACGTAGTCTTCGGCATGGACGGGCACGTCGAAATTGAAGACGTGGCTGACGGCGGGGATATCGAGGCCACGGGCCGCGACGTCGCTGGCCACCAGCAGGGTCAGGCGGTTATTTTTGAACGCATCGAGCGTTTCGGTGCGGCTCTTCTGGTCCATGTCGCCATGCAGCGAGCCAGCGCTGAAGCCATGGCGCTCGAGGGACTTAGCGAGCGTTGCAACATCGCGCTTGCGGTTGCAGAAGATGATCGCATTGGTCAGCCCATCGGCACCATGGATCAGGTCCCGCAGCGACGAGCGCTTTTCTTCAGGCTTGGAGCCGACCTTGACCAGCTTCTGATCGATAGTGTCAGCGGTCGAGCTCTGGCGCGACGTCTGGATGTGGACCGGGTCCTTGAGGAACTTCTTGGTCAGGCGCTCGATCTCGTTGGACATCGTGGCCGAGAACAGCATGGTCTGGCGGCGTGGCGGTAGGCGCGAACAGATTTTTTCGATGTCGTCGATAAAGCCCATGTCGAGCATGCGGTCTGCTTCGTCGATGACGAGGATCTCGACGCCGTTCAGCATGATCTTACCGCGATCGATCTGGTCGAGCAGGCGGCCCGGCGTCGCGATCAGCACGTCCACACCGCGATCGAGCTTCTTGTTCTGGTCTTCGAACGACACGCCGCCGATGATCAGCGCCATGGTGATGCGGTGGTTCTTGCCGTATTTTTCAAAATTCTCGGAGACCTGCGCTGCGAGTTCGCGCGTCGGCTCGAGGATCAGCGTGCGGGGCATGCGGGCGCGCGCCCGACCATTTTCCAGCAGCGTCAGCATCGGCAACACAAACGACGCCGTCTTGCCGGTGCCGGTCTGGGCAATGCCGATGATGTCCTTTTTCTGCAGGACATGCGGAATGGCCTGAGCCTGAATTTCGGTCGGCGTGGTGTATCCGGCTGACGTAACCGCATCGGTTACTTTGGTAGAAAGGCCAAGCTCGGAGAAATTTTCAGTCAAATCAGGTAATCCGCAATATTAGGGCAGCCCGGGGCCAGTTCCAGTTCGAGACATTCGAACGGTGCACCGGGAATCGTCAGCTGTGGCAAAGCAAAATCAGCGCATCCACATACTGGAGCGGCCGCAGCGCGGGATTTAGCGGGTGCCAAATCGACGGCGTGGCCCTGAAACATGTTCAGCAAAGGCGGCTGGGAATACAGAAAACTCGCCGTCCAGCCGGAAATGCTCCAACGGCGCGGACCATAGCGGAAAGGCCTTAACTGTCAACGGTCTTGGCGTATTTTGCCTTATTTGCTGGTCCTGGTCTCTTAGACGTCGAGATCTACTACAAAGGCGGCGTTCTCCTGGATGAAGTCGAACCGTGCCTCTGGTTTGGTGCCCATCAGGCGATCGACGCTGATCCTCGTGGCATCCAGATCGTCGCGGACCTTCACCTGCAACAGGGTGCGGGACTTGGGCGACATGGTGGTTTCTCTGAGATGCGCAAACGGCATTTCACCGAGGCCCTTGAAGCGCGTCATGTCCACTTTGCCCTTGCCGGTAAACTCGGTCTGCATCAGTTCTTCCCGATGCGCGTCATCCCGGGCATAGAGCGTCTTGCCGCCCTGTGTGATGCGGTACAGTGGCGGCAGAGCCAGATAAAGATGGCCGCCATCAATGAGTTTGGGCATTTCTTGAAAGAAGAACGTCATCAGCAAAGCGGCAATGTGGGCACCATCGACGTCGGCATCGGTCATGATGATGATCTTGTCGTAGCGCAAATCGTCCTCGCGGAAGCGGTCCCGCGTGCCGCATCCCAGGGCCTGGATCAAATCCGAAATCAGCTGGCTTGCCTGCATCTTCTCGCGGCTGGCACCGGCAACGTTGAGGATCTTGCCCCGCAGCGGCAGCACGGCCTGGCTCTTGCGGTCGCGCGCCTGTTTGGCCGAGCCGCCAGCCGAGTCGCCCTCGACGATGAACAGCTCGGCGCCTTGCTTGGCGGTCTGCGAGCAATCAGCCAGCTTGCCGGGCAGGCGCAGCTTACGCGTGGCACTGGCGCGGTCGATCTCTTTTTCCTTGCGCCGGCGCAGGCGCTCTTCGGCGCGCTCGACCGCCCAGTCCATCAGCTTGCCAGCCTGGTTGGGGGAGGCGGCGAGCCAATGGTCGAAGGCATCGCGCAGGGCAGTGTCGACGATCCGCGTGGCCTCGCCGGACGCCAGCTTGTCCTTGGTCTGGCCGACAAACTCGGGCTCGCGCACAAAGACCGAGAGCATGGCACTGCAATGGGCAAAGACGTCTTCGGCGGTCAGGATCGCCGCGGCCTTGTTCTTGGTCAGCTCGGCATAGCCCTTGAGGCCACGCAACAGCGCACTGCGCAGGCCCGCTTCATGGGTGCCACCATCCGGCGTTGGAACCGTGTTGCAATAGGACGAGACGCCGCCGTCGCCCAGCGTCCAGGCGATGGCCCATTCGACGGCGCCATGGGTGCCCGGCTTGCCGTGGTTGCCGGCAAACAGCTCGTCGACGATCCGCGTTTCGCCCTCGATGCGGGCCGTCATGAAATCCCTGAGCCCGGCGGGATAATGGAACACCGCCTTGGCCGGCGCGTCGTCGGTTACCAGGGCCTCGTCGCAGCTCCAGCGCAACTCGACGCCGCCGAACAGATAGGCCTTGGCGCGGGTCATGCGGAACAGGCGCGCTGCCGAAAAATGGGCGGCATCGCCAAAAATCTGCGGATCGGGATGGAAACGCGTCGAGGTGCCGCGCCGATTGCTGATCTTGCCGATCTGCTCGACCTTGCTGGTGGGCAGGCCGCGAGAATAGGTCTGGCGATACAATATCTGATCGCGCACGACCTCGATCACCAGATCGTCTGACAGCGCATTGACGACCGACACGCCGACGCCATGCAGCCCGCCAGAGGTTTCATAGGCCTTGGAGTCGAACTTGCCGCCCGCATGCAGCTTGGTGAGGACCAGCTCGAGCGTCGACATTTCAGGATTTTTCGGGTGCGGCTCGACCGGGATGCCGCGGCCATTGTCGACGACCGTCACGTAGCCGTCGGCGCCAACATGCACCTCGATGCGCGTGGCATGGCCGGCAATCGCCTCGTCCATCGAGTTATCGATGACTTCGGCGAACAGGTGATGCAGCGCGTTGGCGTCAGTGCCGCCAATATACATGCCGGGGCGGCGGCGCACTGGCTCCAGCCCTTCGAGCACCTCGATATCGGCAGCCGTGTACGATCCGGTGGTGGCCGGCGTCTTGCTGCTGAGCTTGGACGCCTCCGGTTTGACCTGCAGAGGCATGGCGTTGGAGGCATCGCCGAAAAGGTCGTCCGCTTGCGACATTCATAGTCCGTGTGCTGCGCCCCGAATCGGGCTGTTCTGACTTTGTACCATATTTGGCTTTCCAGCCCCCAAAGGTGGTGGCGACCGCACAGCGCGCTATCCCCACGAAAATGGCGGCTTGCAAGTGGGGGCAGGCAGGGTGCGTCAAAACCGGACAGAAACCGTCCCAGTATCGGGCGGCAGATTTACGTTCCGTTTGCTTCTTGAAAGCACTTTCTTAAACGCCCCCTGCTACAACCAGTGACATACGGCCCCTGGTATTGCGTTGCCGTATGAAAAAGCCGGGCGGGCTTTCGTTTTGCGTATCAAGTTCGCCGGGTTCGACTGTCTGCCTTTGTTGGCCATTTGCCGGGTTTCTAGTTCTGCGTACCGGCTGGTCAAGATTTTCGTCCTGCGTATTGGGACGGTCTGGTGTTTAGCTTTGCTCAACCTGCTGCGAATTGATTTTCGCGGCGGGTTTAGCTATGTCTGGTCCATGGCCAGTATCAAGCGAGGGAGGGCCCGATGGTAATTTCGTTCGAGCATCGTTCGCGTGGCCCCGTCCAGGCCCTGTGGCTCAAGCTGCAGGGCTGACCAGGATCTGGTACGGACGCTAACCTGTCTATCCCATCCGGTTTGCCCTTCGTGGCGGTTCGTGCGTAAAGCCGACCGCCTCCTGACGGCACCAGCGCCTCGTGGCGCTAACCCAGTGAGATCAAGATGGGCTCGATCAGCCTCCGCAACGCCGGCCTGGTGGCCACTGATACGCTTTTTTCCAATCTTAATTTTGTCATTGCCGATGGTGACCGCGTCGGCCTCGTCGCCGGCAATGGCCGGGGCAAGACCACGCTGCTCAAGGCCATCGTGGGGCAGGGCGAGCTGACCAGCGGCGACATCGTGCGCTCGCGGGGCTTGCAGGTGGGTTATGTCGAGCAGGACATGCCCCCGGCCAGCATGGCGCTGACGCCGTACGAGGCGGTGCTCGAGGCGTTGCCGCCCGCTGACCGCGACACTGAAAGCTGGCGGGTTGATGTGGTGCTCGACGAGTTCGAGACGCCGGAAGCGATGCGCCATCGCCGGTTGAGCGAGCTTAGCGGCGGCTGGCAGCGCATTGCGCTGATTGCGCGGTGCTGGGTGTTGCAGCCCGATGCGCTGCTGCTCGACGAGCCGACCAATCACCTCGATCTGGGCAAGCTGGTGCAACTGGAAAACTGGATCAACGAGGCGGCGCCCAATATCCCGGTGATCATTGCCAGCCACGATCGGCAGTTTCTGGACGCCACGACCAATCGTACGCTGTTCCTGCGGCCGGACGCGTCGCATTATTTTGCTTTGCCCTACACCAAGGCGCGGGTGGCGCTGGCGGAAGCTGACGAGGCGGCCGAGGCCAAGCGCGAAAAAGACCTCAAGGAGGTCAGCCGCCTGCGCAAACAGGCGTCCAAGCTGACCAATATCGGCATCAATTCGGGCAGCGATTTGTTGGTGGTGAAGTCCAAATATCTGCGGGAGCGGGCCGAAAAAATCGAGACGGCGGTGCTGTCGGTGCACAAGGAGCGGAGCGGGGAAATCAAGCTGGGCAACAGTGGGGCTCAGGCCAAGGTGATGGTGGCGATTGAGGACCTCGAGGTGCAATCGCCTGTTGGCGCGAAGCTGTTCCGGATCGACAAGCTGCATATTTTCCAGGGCGACCGGCTGGTCATTCTGGGGCGCAATGGCACGGGCAAGTCGCAGTTCATGGGGCTGCTCAACCGGGCCATGGCGGGCGCCGAGACGGCTGGTATCCGCATCAGCCCGCAGGTCGTGCCGGGCTATATCGATCAGGCGATGAGCTTTCTGCCCGACAAGCGGTCGCCGCTCTACTACATCACCACGGCGTTCGATGAGGGCGACCAGCGCAGCAAGAGCCTGTTGGCGGCGGCGGGTTTTCCGCTGGAGAAGCAGGACAGGCCGATCAGCCAGTTGTCGTTCGGGCAGCGGGCGCGGCTGGGACTGCTGGCGCTGAGGTTACAGCAGCCGAACTTCTACCTGCTCGACGAGCCGACAAACCATGTCGATATTCCGGGACAGGAAAAGCTGGAGGACGAAATTCTTGCGCATGGGGCTACTTGTATTCTGGTGTCGCACGACCGAAGTTTCGTGCGGGGCCTCGGCAACCGGTTTCTGCTGATCGACGGCAGGCGCCTCAAGGAAGTCGACAGCCCCGAGGCCTTCTTTGCCGCCATGGCTGCCGAGCAAAGCTAGCGCTTTTTGCGCGCTTTTCACCGGCTCACAAAAACGGGATGGATTGCCCCTTAACAGCGGCGAGTTTTTGCCTACATAATGGTCCTCACCATGCTGCTTCGTTTTTTCCACGACAGATGTCTTGCCATGAAATTGAACGACCTCCTCGCCCCAATCGAAGAGGCCCCAGCCGCGCTGCGTCTGGCGTCTCATGCTGCCCACGCCGGGCCACAAGAGGATGACCGTGACGGCGGCGGAAAAAATGAGACCGGGACCATCACCAAGACCCGGCCAAAAACCAAGCGCCCGAACCTCTATCGGGTCATGCTCCTGAACGACGATTACACACCCATGGAATTCGTCATTCTGGTGCTGCAGGACGTCTTCAATAAATCGCGTGAAGACGCCATGCAAATCATGCTGCACGTTCACCAAAAGGGGGTGGGTGAGTGCGGCATCTATCCATACGAGGTCGCCGAAACCAAGGTGACCCGCGTCATGGATACGGCACGCAAAAACCAGCATCCGCTGCAATGCGTGATGGAAAAGCAATAGGAACATACTCATGCCCTCATTTTCTCGCGGACTCGAAAAAGCTCTGCATCAGGCGATGAACCTGGCGCGTGAGCGCAATCATGAGTTCGCTACGCTCGAACACCTGCTGCTGGCCCTGACCGACGACCGTGAAACGATCGCCGTGCTCACCGGCTGCGACGTCGATGTCGACGCGCTCAAGAGCGACCTCGAAGATTTCATCAATGAAGAACTGGATGGCCTCATCGTGGCCAATGGCCAGGATGCGCGGCCGACTGCAGCGTTCCAGCGCGTCATCCAGCGCGCGGTCATCCACGTCCAGTCCTCCGGCCGAGAAGAAGTAACGGGCGCCAATGTGCTCGTCGCGATCTTTGCCGAGCGCGAAAGCCACGCGGCTTATTTCCTCGAACAGCAGGACATGAGCCGTCTCGACGCCGTCAATTTCATCAGCCACGGGATCACCAAGTCTGGTCCCAGCGAGGAACGTAAAGTGCGCGGTGCCGAGGATGGCGAAAGCCACAACGAAGGCGGAGCAGAAGCCAAGAAAAGCTCTGCGCTGGCCGATTTCTGCGTCAACCTCAACGAGAAGGCACGCGCCGGCAAGATCGATCCGCTGATCGGCCGCGATGCTGAACTGCGCCGCACGATCCAGATCCTGTGCCGCCGTTCCAAGAACAACCCGCTCTATGTGGGTGATGCCGGCGTCGGCAAGACGGCCATCGCCGAGGGGCTGGCTCGCAAGATCATCGAAGGCGACGTGCCCGAAGTGCTGCGCGAAGCCGTGATCTATTCGCTCGACATGGGTTCGCTCTTGGCTGGCACCCGCTATCGCGGTGACTTCGAGGAGCGCTTGAAGGCGGTGATGAAGGAGCTTGAAAAGCTTCCCAATTCGGTGCTGTTCATCGACGAAATCCACACCATGATCGGTGCTGGCGCGACCTCCGGCGGTGCGCTGGATGCGTCGAACCTGCTCAAGCCCGCCTTGGCTAGCGGTGCAATCCGTTGCATCGGCTCGACTACGTACAAGGAATATCGCCAGTTCTTCGAGAAGGACCGCGCCCTGGTGCGGCGTTTCCAGAAGATCGACGTCAACGAGCCTTCGGTTCCTGACGCCATCGAGATCGTCAAAGGCCTGCGCCCGTATTTCGAAGAGTTCCACAAGGTCAAGTACACCGATGAGGCTCTGAAGGCCGCGGTGGAACTGAGCGCACGCTACATCAACGACCGCAAGCTGCCGGACAAGGCCATCGATATTCTCGATGAGACCGGCGCCAGCCAGATGCTGGTCACCGCCGATCTGCGCAAGAAGATCATCGATGTGGAAGACATCGAAGCGACCATCGCGACGATCGCCCGCATCCCGCCGAAGTCGGTGTCCAAGTCCGACGCCGAATTGTTGGCCGGCCTCGAAACCAGCCTCAAGACTGTGGTGTTCGGCCAGGACGCCGCGATTACGGCCTTGTCGTCGGCGATCAAGCTGGCGCGTGCTGGCCTGCGTGAACCCGAGAAGCCGATTGGCTCTTACCTGTTCACCGGACCGACGGGCGTTGGCAAGACCGAGGCAGCCAAGCAGTTGGCCGATACGCTGGGTGTCGAGCTCAAGCGGTTCGACATGTCCGAGTACATGGAGCGCCACACCGTGTCGCGCCTGATCGGTGCGCCTCCGGGTTATGTTGGGTTCGATCAGGGTGGTCTATTGACCGATGCTGTCGATCAAAACCCGCACTGCGTGGTGTTGCTCGACGAGATCGAGAAAGCCCATCCGGACCTTTTCAACATTTTGTTGCAGGTCATGGACCATGGCAAGCTGACCGATCACACCGGCAAGGCTGTGGATTTCCGCAATGTCATCCTGATCATGACGTCCAATGTGGGCGCCATGGATTTGCAGAAGAGCCCGATCGGGTTCGGCCGCAAGCGCGAGCAGGGCGACGACGAAGAGGCGATCAACCGCCTGTTTACCCCGGAATTCCGCAACCGGCTCGATGCGATCATCTCGTTTGCGCCACTGCCACGCGAAGTCGTGCGGCGTGTGGTCGAGAAGTTCGTGCTGCAGCTCGAAGGCCAGTTGGCCGAACGTGGCGTGACGATCGTGCTGCAGCCGGAAGCCGCCGATTGGCTGGCTGAACGCGGTTATGACGAACGCATGGGCGCCCGCCCACTGGGTCGCGTGATCCAGGAATACATCAAGAAGCCGCTGGCCGATCAGGTGTTGTTCGGTGAGTTGGTGAATGGCGGCACGGTCACCGTTGCGGTGGTCGGCGAGGGCCGAGATGCCAAGCTGGAGCTGATCGCAGTGCCGCCGCGCCCGGCCAAGCCAAAGGCCTTGCCAAAGCCTAAAAAGCCCAAGGCAACCGTCGACAAGGACTAAACCAAAGGCCGGGAGCGATCCCGGCCTTTTCGTTTGCCAGGGCTATCGGGTCAGGTGACGATCTGGCCGGGCGGACGGACGGCGAAGGCGGCAAAGAAGCCGCAATAGATCATCAGAGGCACGATGAGCGCGTTGATGCCTAAGAGGCCATAGGCCAAGGCGCCAAGCAGCCCACCCAACAGCAACGATGCCCAGACCAGCAGGTGCTGCGCCCAGCGCCACGGTGGCGCGGCCTTCAGGACCGCACGGGCCAGATCCTGCCCGGCGGCAAACAGCGTTCCGGTCACGAAGGTAATACCCAGCCGAACCGAGTCGGTGGATGGCAGGATGGCATTTTGCGCGCCGGCGCCTGCGGCCAGCATCAGCATGAACTGATCGGCTGGCCAGCCTGAGAACGCCAGCCCGATGGTGAGCGCGAAGCATGCCATGACCATGCCTGTCGCAAGGCTGGCGCCCCAACGTTTGCCGCCCACCAGCGCCAGCAGCGATCCAATAAAACTGCCGCAGAAGAACAGCACGAGTAACAGCAGGGGCAGCGTCGCGCTATGCCACGAGGCTTGCGCCAGTGCATTGCCCAATTGGGTGGTATTGCCACTCATGAAGCTGGTGAAATGGCCGCCCAGCTCGATGAAACCGACCACATCGGCAAATCCCGCAGCTCCGGTTAACAGCAAGCCCAGACTCAAATGCGGTGCGGGCGTCAAGACAGCCTCCGGTGATGTGTGG
>Ga0247806_10001198_pt1 | contig 13142 bp, 14 predicted proteins | sample UWRJL059202B1_FD_179935 | JGI IMG/M metagenome (GOLD analysis project Ga0247806, IMG submission 179935) | Plant litter microbial communities from Arlington Agricultural Research Station in Wisconsin, United States - UWRJ-L059-202B-1 | ecosystem: Environmental > Terrestrial > Plant litter >... | reverse complement strand
TGAATTAAAAAAGTATAACAAATTAAATTATTAACATATAATGACATTAAATATTTATTCATTACACTTGTTTAATTTATGCCCTCACTTCCATGACAATAAAAATACCGGTAGATATAAGGAGCAGATACGACGGCTTCCTGATCTTAATTGATGCTTTTTTCCAAGCGCATCGAGTAACAAATTCCACTATATATATTGATTTTCAAGATGTCAATTTTTTTGATGCCAATCTTTGCGCACTTTTAGGGGCCTATATTGAAATCTTCAAAAAAGCTAACAATTCTGTCAAAATTATCAACTTAAAAAATAGTATTAATATAATTTTCAGAAAGAATGAATTTATGAATGAATTCAATGAGAAAGCGATCGAAGATATACACTCAACATCTATAAAATATAAAAAATTTCAACCTTTAGACGAGAATGAATTCAAATTTTACATAAAAAACGAGCTATTAGGTAAGAATGATTTCCCTTCTCATAGCATTATTCTTGGGCAAAAAATAATTGAGAATATTTTTGAACTCTATGAAAATGCAAGAACTCACGGTAGATGTGAATATATACACACTTGTGGCCAATATTTTCCTAAACATGAAAGTAAACCATTAAGGTTCACGATTGTTGATAGAGGGAAAAATATAAAAGAAAATGTAAACGATTATTTAGCAGATAAAGGCGGTTTACCACTAAGCGGTTCTGATGCAATAGAATGGGCTGTTAAAAAAGGTAATACCACTAAATCTGGCACTATCCCAGGAGGATTAGGTTTAGATGTAATATTTCAATTCATTAAATTGAATAAAGGAAAGATTCAGATTATTTCATCAGATGGATATTGGGAGTATAAAAACGACTACATAGATAGAAGAAAACTATCAGGCACTTTTGATGGCACAATCGCTAACTTAGAATTCAATCTTAATGACATAAATCATTATTCAATGTCGGATGAGCTTGAAAATGACGATTTCGAAAATTTGTTTTAAAAAATTAATCGTAACTTTAACACAATGAGTAATAACCTAAAGATATCTGAAATTATAAATAGTGACAGTGCTGTTTCGACTTCCGACGGAAATATTGTTTATAACAAGATTGAAGAATTTCTCAAAGAAGCAAGCCTTGTTTATTTAGATTTTGAAGGAATTAAATATCTTACTACAGCTTTTTTAAATGCTGCATTGGGACAATTATATAGTCAAAATTATACAAGTGACTTTTTGAATCAGCACTTAAAAATTCGAAACGTAACAAAGGCGAATGCCTCTATGTTCCATGTAGTCGTAAAACGTGCTAAGGAATATTTTGACGATAAGGAAGGCTTTAAAGGTTCAGCTGAATCCGCTATATATGGGGATTAAATTAGTCGCTTTGCGAGAGTTTGACATAAAATCTAATATGTCATTTTTATTTGATACGAATGTTTGGATGTTTTTGTTCTGTCCCCTTGGAAACTTTCAACAAAAACAACAAGATGCTGCTTCAAACTTTTTATCACTAGTCCGGCGAACTGGTTGTGAGATCGTTGTGACTAGTTTAACTTTATCTGAATTTGCAAATGCATACTTAAGGTTAGATTTTGATCTTTGGAAAAAAGAAAGTAATAACCCACAAGCTTCTTATAAGCGTGATTATTTAGCAACAGATAGATTTGAATCCACTCAAATGTTAGTGGAGGATAGTGTAAATCAAATTCTAGGTTTATGCGTAAGATATCCTGATAATTTTAATTCCATAGCAATGCAAGAAGTTCTATTCAACTTCAAGAAAGTGGACTTCAATGATGCCTTCTACTCTACAATTTGTGAAGAAAGAAATTGGATTTTGTTCACTGGGGATCGAGATTTTGAAAAAGTGATTGCAAATATCACTGTAGTCATTTTTTAATCTTTTATAAGATTAAGTTTTCTTTGTTTACTAAAAGAGTTTATCTATTGCTTTGGTTAACTCTTAAATAATGTAATCAAAATCACCCTCCAAGGCGAATGTACTCGTAAGGTGAACGAGGTGATCAACATAGTATAATGGATGATGTTACACTTTCGTTTAAGGGATATTAGAAAATATGGAGCGTAGAAGTGTATGTAATAAAAAAACCGCCTTAAAAATTAATTAAGGCGGTTTGTGGTGTTCCCGAAGGGATTCGAACCCCCATCATTAGAACCGGAATCTAACATTCTATCCATTGAACTACGGGAACAAGGCCGCAAATATATAGAAATGATTGGTCATCCCTAAGAATTTCTCAATTAAATCACCGAATTAATCTTATATTGAAGTTAACGACAATACACCTCATCAAAACACAGCATTAAAGTTTATAGAACAGCCTCTTTTCCCTCTAGTTGAAGGCCAAGATGTATACAATTAACAAAAACCCCATAACAAGCGCTATCAAACAATAGGTACGCTCCCATCGAATAAAATCACCGTTTTAAATCAAATTAACTAGTTAGTACAACCATATTTTAAAAATAAAAACCCACTTTTGCAATCCTGAACTAGAAGCAGAACATGTAAAAAGCGTATTATTGTATGGAAGAATTGATTGTTGAAGAAGTGGTTGTACTGGTGGAAAAGGGTGATGATGCACAATTAAAAGTGTTTTTAGACGACCTGAACATCTCTGACGTAGAACACCTGATCGATGAACTTCCCCAATACGCCGTAAAATTCTTAGATACACTGGCCATTAAACGTGCCGTCAATGTGTTTAGAATTCTTGACTTTCCTACTCAGGAAAGGATCATCAAAAAACTATCCGGTCCTAAACTGGCCGAATTAATCAATTTACTCCCTCCCGACGACCGTACCTCGCTATTTAGTGAACTGAAAGGTGATGCCGTAGCTAAACTCATCCAGCTTTTGCCAGCTAAAGATCGGGTAGAGGCGCTGTCGCTACTTGGTTATGAAGAGGATAGTGTTGGCCGTTTGATGACGCCAGATTATGTGGCCGTTAAAAAGGACTGGACGGTAAGCCGGGTGTTAGAACACATCAGGCGTTATGGCAAAGACTCCGAAACCATCGACGTGATTTATGTTATTGGCGATAACGGGGTGTTATTAGACGATATCAGAATCAGGGAGATCCTTCTGGCAAGTCCGGAAGTAGTGATCGGTGACCTGGCCGATAACCGTACCATTGCGTTGAAAGCGAACGACCCGCAGGAAGAAGCCATTAATGTATTCCGGATGAATAACCGGGTGGCGCTTCCGGTAGTGGATGACCATGATATTTTATTAGGAATTGTTACCGTCGATGATATTCTTTGGATTGCCAATGAGGAATACACGGAGGATATGCACAAAATAGGGGGTACCGCGGCTTTAGACGAGCCTTATTTGGATATGCCCTTATTAGGTTTAGTGAAAAAGAGAGTAGGCTGGCTGGTGGTGTTGTTTTTAGGCGAAATGTTAACGGCCACAGCGATGGGTTATTTCGAAGCAGACATTGCAAAGGCTGTCGTGCTGGCCATGTTTGTGCCATTAATTATTTCCAGTGGCGGTAATAGTGGTTCACAAGCATCCACATTGATTATCCAGGCCATGGCGCTGGGGGAAATTACGATAGGAGATTGGTGGAAGGTGATGAAACGTGAACTCGTTTCCGGGTTGATGTTAGGTATTATTTTAGGTACCATCGGTTTTACCAGAATCTTTGTATGGACACTGTTTTCTGACATGTATGGTCCGCATTGGATGCTCATCGGTTTTACCGTTGGTCTGGCCCTGGTGGGCGTAGTGCTTTGGGGTTCTCTCGCCGGATCCATGCTGCCCTTGCTGCTTAAAAAACTAGGTGCTGACCCTGCTACATCATCTGCACCATTTGTGGCCACCCTGGTCGATGTAACCGGACTTATCATCTATTTCTCTGTCGCGGTCATGTTCCTCGAAGGAATATTGCTCTAACCTATCTGACCTGAACAAAAGAAAATACCATATATACAAAAAATGCAGCTCTATTAAAGCTGCATTTTTTGTATTATATAATTTGGTTAGCTATAATTTGTAACCTGATGAGCAATTAAACGTTGAAACGGAAGTGCATGATGTCTCCATCTTCTACTACGTAAGTTTTACCTTCCACACCTAGTTTACCAGCATCTTTACAAGCATTCTCAGAACCCAGGGTAATGAAATCATTGTATTTGATTACTTCGGCACGAATAAAACCTTTTTCAAAGTCAGTGTGAATCACACCGGCAGCTTGAGGCGCTGTAAATCCTTTAGTAATGGTCCAGGACCTTACTTCTTGTACGCCTGCAGTAAAGTAGGTGTATAAATCTAACAGGCGGTAAGCGGCAACAATCAGTTTATTAACACCTGATTCGCTTAATCCTAAGTCAGCTAAAAATTCCTGACGTTCTTCGTAGCTTTCTAATTCTGCGATTTCTGATTCTATTTTCGCGGAGATCACTAATACTTCAGCACCTTCACCTTTCACAGCTTCTTTAACCTGATCTACATAAGCGTTTCCATTGATTACTGAATTTTCATCAACGTTACATACATACATCACTGGTTTTTGAGTCAATAAACCCAGGTCTTCAATATAATCGAAATCATCAGCATTCAACGCAGTCGCCGAACGAACAGAGTTCCCACCTTCTAAATGAGTTTTGATGATGCTTAGCAGGTCGAAAGTTCTTTTGGCGTCCTTATCAGTTTTAGCCATTTTTTCTACCTTCTGGATACGTTTGCTTACAGTATCCAAATCTTTTAACTGTAATTCGGTATCAATAATTTCTTTGTCCCTGATTGGATCAACAGAACCATCTACGTGGATCACGTTACCATCATCGAAACAACGTAATACATGAATAATAGCGTTGGTTGCACGGATATTGCCTAGAAACTGGTTACCTAAACCTTCTCCTTTTGATGCGCCTTTCACTAATCCGGCGATATCGACAATCTCAATGGTATTCGGCACTACCCGGTTTGGTTTTACCAACTCAGCAAGTTTGGTTAGCCTTTCGTCTGGAACAGTGATAACACCGATATTAGGCTCGATGGTGCAAAAAGGGAAATTTGCTGCCTGCGCTTTTGCGTTCGATAAACAGTTAAACAAGGTAGATTTTCCAACATTTGGTAAACCCACTATACCACATTGTAATGCCATGAATAGATTTGTCTTAATTTGGCGCAAAGGTATCAAAAAAATTAAAACCCGGGTGTAATAAACTTGCAGAGCGTATAAATATTCTTTATGTTTAAAAACACAAACTTATACCAAACGTCAATACCAATGGACAACATAGAAGAAACAAATCAGGAGCGCTCAGCGGAACATATTCAGCAGCCTTTAGTCATTACAGAAGACATCAGGAGTTACCTGTATGATACGGCAAAATGGACAAAATTTCTGTCTATTGTGGGCTTCGTTATCTCCGCCCTTGTAGCCATGATGGGCTTTGGTGCCGGTGCTTTTGTTTCAGTGCTTGCTAAGATGAGTCCAGGGAATCCACTTGCCGCTATGGGGTCGGGCTTTTTGACAGTTTACTTTTTAGTAATCGCCCTGTTATATTTTTATCCAAGTTTACTGATGTTCAAGCATTCAAATGCAGCAAACAAAGCGATTTTATATGGCGACCAGGACAGTCTGGCCGAAGCCATGATCAATTTAAGGTCCTTCTTCAAATTCTGGGGAATCCTGATGATCGTACTAATCTCTTTTTATGTCCTCACGATTGTTCTATTTATCGTTGCTGGTCTAGGGAGCGCTGCGGGGGCTTCATAACCGATAGCCATACGAATAAAAAAGTCAGGTTTGAAGCCTGACTTTTTTATTAAAAACACTTTAATATGCCCTAAGCAAATACAGGCGTTTTATGCTCTATCTTATATTTGAAATTCTTGATTTCTTTTTGCAGCAGGTGTTCAAAGTAAGGGTTGATCATTTTAGATAAGCCTACGCCTATGCCACCAATCATTGGTCTGTAAGACAATACGATTTTCAATAAGGTGCCACGGCCATTTAAACTTTCTTCAAATTCTACCCGACCAACATGCTGAACCAAGGGTGCGTTAATGGAACGCCAGCCTATTAAATGGCCGGGCTCATCTTTCACAATTTCTGCATCCCACTTCAAGGCAATAAATTTCCCAAGCGTAGCGGTTTTCCAGGTAGAGAGGTGCTCATCAACCACATCAACATTTAGTAAGTTGTTAATCGACGCTGGAAGATTTTTTAAGTTTCTCCAGTAAGCATAAACTTCGGCAGGGGGTAGGTCGATCTCAAACTCTCCCCTTATGTTAATGGCCTGTGGCTTTTTACCATCTATGCCCAGGTAATCGTAAAACATACACTTCCCGGTTACGCCTCGGTAAGCGAGGTAAGCGCCATAAAGAAAACGGCCCTTTAATGGGTTTTTTAAAGAGGTACCTATTAAAATTCCACCTAATAACATGGATGCTAAACGCTCGTTTAGTCCCATATTCTCATAGTGATGCTTCTCGATGGCATAATTGCCGGAACGAGGGTTTATGTGATTATCATTCTTCATGAGTTTGCTCTTTAATTACAGCGCCAACGCTCTTAATTTGTTGAGGGTTCAGGTTACCCCAAATTTGTTCCCAATGCCCTTTTTCATCGGTCCTCAACTGGGTGATGGTCTTTCCATCCTGTAAACAGCTGTAGTAGGGTACGCCATCACTGGTTTCTTCAGTTTTTACCTGGAAAGATTGCTTAGCGCCATCGAAGTCTACTTCAATGGAGAATTCTGGCTTTTGTGATTCAAATTCTGTCATCTTATGGGGTTGTTTCTTTTTAAAACAGATAAAGCAGCGGAGTGTTTTAAGGAGCCGGAAAAAGATCTGTGTTCAAGGGTTTCTGTTAAGCAGCGGCGGTATAGTTAACCCCTCAATTAATCAAGATGTTATAAATATTTTAAACATCATACGATTACTAAACAAATTGGCGTATATTTGCGCAAATTTTATGAAGAAAATAGTAGATTACAGAAAATTGTTAGGTGTACAAAAGGATGCCGAGCTTAAAGAATTAAAGACCATTTACAGGAATTTAATGAAAGACTGGCACCCTGATAAATTTCAGGATAGTGAAGAAGCTAAAATAGAAGCTGAACATAAAAGTAAGGATATTATCGAAGCTTACCACTTTTTAGTGAGTATTGCACCAGAGACCTTAGCCTTATCAAAAGAGGAATATACTCAAACAACAGCAAGTTGTGGTATAGCCGATTTTACCTGGGAAAAAACGGTATTAAAAGTGCATTTCCTTGATGGCAGTGGTTATGAATATTTCGAAGTTCCACGAGCTGTTTATGTGAAATTAGTCAATGCAGATTCCCCTGGTCGCTTTGCGCGCAGACACATTTTCACCGTATTCCCTTACAGGAACATTGCGAAAATGGAAACCGCTTAAGTCACCAGTTTAAGATATATTTTTTTTTGCCTACTGTCGTTATTTTTTAACTTCAGTAGGCTTTTTTGCGTTCTCCTGTATAGAATCTCCTCCGGTTTCTACTTCCACTTCTCTGGTGGTTACGGCATAAGCGTTCGGGTGAATTTTTGTTCCGTATTTCACTGCGTAAGCTTTAGTAAACTCTGCTCCAAAATAAAGGATGATAGAAGAGTAATACGTCCACAAAAGCAAAATCACTAAAGATCCTGCGGCACCGTAGGTGCTACCCACATTACTTTTGCTGATGTAAAATGAAATACCAAATTTACCGATCATAAATAGTACTGCAGTTACCATGGCGCCAAGGATCACATCGCGCCACTTAATTTCGGCATCAGGTAATACTTTGAAAATAACACCGAAGATGGCCGATATCACCAAAAGGGTAATAATCTGGTTCACTACATAGACCAATACCACAGAAACGTCAGCGAAACTTGCGGCAAATTTATTGCTGAATCCATCGATAACTGCGGTGATGCCTAAAGAAACTAATAAGAGAAACCCTAAGCTGATGATGACCGAAAAAGACAAGAGCCTGTTTTGGATCAGCTTTAGCCACCCTTTTTTAGGTTTTGGTTTCAAACCCCAGATGGTATTAATGGAATCCTGTATTTCTGCGAAAACAGTCGTCGCGCCCACCAATAGGGTAATACCACCAACAATAATTGCTACCAGTCCCTTATCACTAATGGCTGCTTTTTTAATCACATCCTGCAATTGTATCGCCGTATCAGAACCTAGAAAACCTTCCAACTGCTGATAAATTTGTCCTTCTATGGCTTCTCTTCCCAGAAAAAAACCGCAAATGGCAATGATGACGATCATTAATGGCCCCATGGAAAAGACCGTGTAATAGGCTAAGGATCCACTCAGTTTAGTTACTTTATGATCAGAAAAGCCTTCAAATGCATCTTTTAGTACTTCCCAGGCCCCTTTTAAGGTGATTTTTTTCATGGTGTTGGAATCAAATTTGTGTATATTAATAAGATCTTTCTAAGCAAAGTAATTGCCAAAGTATTTTCCTTAATTACTGATTAATAAAAAAAATAATATATTTACATCAGTCTCTTAACCATAAAAAGGATGAAAAGAATATTTAATACAAATTATAACCACCAAAGTTTAGATTTAGGACTGTTAATTTTTCGTGTAGGGTTTGCTGCGATCATGTTAACCCATGGCTGGAGTAAGTTAAGTGTGGTGTTAAGTGGTGCTGAAGTGCAGTTTGCTGATCCAATAGGGTTAGGAATGGTTACCTCTTTTTACCTGGCTATTTTTGCAGAATTTTTCTGTGCTATTCTGGTTGTTTTAGGACTTTTCACCCGGTTGGCGCTCCTTCCATTGATCATTACTATGGCGGTGGTTGTTTTCGTTGTGCACGGTGCAGATCCTTTTTCTAAACAAGAGCCCGGTTTAATGTTTTTACTTGCATTTGTGTTCCTGTTGTTTTCCGGACCGGGAAGGTTTAGTATCGACAGTATAATTGCCAGAAAGACTAACAAACGCAGAACTTTTTAGTAAATAAATAATTTAATCCTGACTTCATATGAAGTTCATATGGAAACTTTGGGTTGGTAGAAAATGGATATGATGGATGCAGTAGATTTTGAAATCGTTATTGGTGTTGTGTTTGTAATAGTAGCAATATGGCTATTTATAAGCCGCCGGAATCGTAAAGATAAGGATGAGCTGGAAGACCATATTAAGAATACTGACCTGAAGAAAGATAAACATGATAATCCTCATGTATAAATTTTAATAATTCGTCGTTATAGCTCATATGAACAAACTTCTTTCGATTTGCCTGCTAGCGGTAACGCTGTGGAGTTGCGGAATCAATAAACAAGCACAACAAATTAAAGCCCTTGAAAAGTGCACCTATAAAATAGTTTCAGCAGATCAGATTACGATTGCAGGTACTGACGTAAGGAGTATCCTGGAAAAAGAGAATATTAACCTGGGCAGCTTACCCGGACTGGCCTTAGGCTTTCTAAGAAAAGATATTCCGATGCGTGCACAACTGAACCTGGAGATTACGAATCCAACAGGCGACCTCGCTTCCATCAATGAGTTTGAATATAAAATCCTGATCAATCAGGCCGAAATTGCAACTGGTTTTGTTAACCAACAAGTGACTGTGCAACCAGGGAAATCTACTGTTGTACCCGTAGACATCAATGCGAATGTTTTTCCTTTTTTGAGTAACCGCAAAGTGATGGACGACATAGCGAGATTTTTTAAGGCCAGTCAAGGTGGTGCTGAGCAAAAAGGGATCGTTACCCTAAGAATTAAACCTAGTTTTATGGTTGGGAACACGCTGGTAAAATATCCTGGCTTTATTACCATTGACAAAGAAGTAAGCAGTAAGATCCTCTTGTAAAATCTTTATCGCAGCTCTTGGCCCTGTCTGATTTTTAATTAAATTGGGAAAATCAAATCATTACTATGAGTTTCAGGTCCTGCCGAATGTTTCTACTTCTTTTTTTATTCCCTTGTTGTCTTCTTGCGCAAGATGCAGCATCAATGAATGCCGCCGAGATTAAACAAGGGCTGGAAGCCCTAAATAAAAGCGGAAGTGTGCTATACCTTGCTGCCCATCCCGATGATGAAAATACGCGTTTACTGGCTTACCTTGCTAAAGAAAAGAAAGTTCGGACAGGCTATTTATCACTCACCAGGGGTGACGGTGGACAAAATTTAATAGGAACGGAGCAGGCTGATTATTTAGGTTTACTGCGCACGCAGGAGCTTTTAGCGGCCCGCAGGGTCGATGGAGCCGAACAATTCTTTACCCGGGCCAATGATTTCGGGTTCTCTAATAATCCCGAAGAAAGCTTTAAAATCTGGGACAAACAAAAAGTATTAGGTGATGTGGTGTGGGTGATTCGAAAATTCAAGCCTGATGTAATCATTACCCGTTTTCCGCCTGATTCAAGGGCAGGACATGGGCACCATACGGCATCCGCCATGTTAGCTCAGGAAGCATTTAAGGCCGCTGCCGATCCAGGGCAGTTTCCAGAACAGCTGAAGCTGGTTAAAACCTGGCAAGTAAAACGCGTGGTATGGAATACCTTCAACTTTGGTGGCAATAATACCACGTCCGACGATCAACTTAAGATAGATGTAGGTGGTTTTAACACTTTATTAGGTAAAAGCTATGGCGAACTTGCTGCGGCGAGCAGGTCAAAACATCGGAGTCAGGGTTTTGGTGCCGCCGCCCAAAGGGGTGCAGCGCTTGAATATTTTTTCCCGCTGGCAGGAAGACCTGCGAAGGCCGACTTGTTTGAAGACATTGACCTAAGTCTGAACCGCGATCCCGGCATGGAAAAAGTGCAGCAGCTGCTTAATCAAATCAACCAGAAGTTTCAGGTTTCTGATCCTGCTGCTTCCTTGCCTATGTTGCTTTCTTTACGGAAAGCGGCCAAAACTGTCCCTTTTAAACATGAACTTTTAGATGAATTAATCCTGGCATGTGCCGGCATTTGGGTAGAAGCTAATGTTGCTGCACCTGAATATGCAAAGACGGTAGCCATTCCTGTGCAAGTACAAGCCATCAGCCGGACGAAAGTATCACTGCCGATTCGGATGCGCTTGACCAGCGGCAGCTTTCGTCAGGAAGTTCCTATGGTATTTAACGAAATGCAGGTGATGAAGTTTAACCTTCCCCCTTCGGTACTCAAAACAACACAGCCCTACTGGCTGGAACAAAAACACCCAATAGGTAACTATATTGTTGATTCTTTAGCCCTGCGGGGTTTGCCTGAAAACCCTATTCCTGACATCTTCCAAGTGACGGTTCTTTTTGGTGACGAAGAAATCAGGGTTCGCCGACCTATTGTTTATAAATTCACAGATCCTGCAAGGGGAGAGATCTACCAGCCACTGGTGGTTGCACCCCCGGTTACAGCTAACTTGTCGGAAGCTGCAGCCTTATTTAACGGCGCCGAGTCTAAGTCTTTCAGCGTGCGTTTGCGAAGCTTTAAAGATGATGTGAAAGGTGTTTTAAAACCTGTAGTGCCTGCAGGGTGGACGGTTGCACCTGCGGAACTCAACTTTGAATTTCTGAAAAAAGGTACGGAGAAAGTGGTGACGCTAAGTGTTACACCTGGTGGGGCTACACAAACTGGCGTATTATCTTTACAGGTGATGGTGGATGGTGAAACTTACCAGCAAGGACTGGAAAGAGTAGACTTTGAACATATTCCCCTTCAAACTGTATTTCCGGCAGCAGAGATGAAATTAGCCCAGACCAGTTTAAAAATCTTACATAAACGAATTGGCTATGTGGCAGGTGCAGGTGATCTGGTGCCGCAAGCTTTGAAACAGGTCGGTTATGAAGTAACCATGTTAAGCGTTAACGATGTGTTATATAGTGATTTATTGCGGTTTGATGCCATCGTTACAGGGGTGCGGCTTTACAACGTGAATAACCAGGTAAACACTATGCAGCCACGTCTGATGAAATATGTGGAAGATGGAGGGACTTTATTGGTGCAGTATAATGTTAATAACCCGCTCAAAATAGATGATTTAGGTCCTTATCCCTTTCAGCTCTCCCGCAACCGGGTCACTGATGAGCACTCACCGGTGAGCTTTTTAGCACCTGAACACCAGGTGTTAAATTATCCCAATAAAATTACCATGAAGGATTTTGAAGGTTGGGTTCAGGAGCGCGGATTATATTTTTCTACGGCTGCTGACACAAAGTATACGGCTGTTCTAGCGATGAATGACCCTGGACAAGATCCTCAGCAAGGTTCGCTGCTGGTCGCCAATTATGGCAAGGGTAAATATGTCTACACCGGTTTATCTTTTTTCAGAGAGTTGCCTGCAGGTGTTCCGGGTGCATTCCGTTTATTTGTTAACCTGCTCGCTAAAAGGGAAAATTAGATGGAAAAACAAAGAAACTGGAATAAGATCTATGGCTTGCTCATCATCTGGCTGGCACTGATCATTATCATGTTGTACTTTTTTACCCGATATTTTGCATGAGTAATCTGGATTGGGCCGTCTTAATTTGTACCCTTTTGTTTATCGTTGTATACGGTATTTACAAGAGCCGTGGTGCAGAAAATATACAGGGTTACTTGTTAGGTAATCAGGCCATGCCCTGGTACAGTGTATGTTTGTCGGTAATGGCTACGCAGGCCAGTGCCATTACCTTTCTATCGGCACCTGGCTTGGGGTATTCGTCGGGCATGAGCTTCGTGCAGTTTTACCTGGGTCTGCCACTTGCCATGATCGTGCTCTGTGTTACTTTTGTGCCCATATTTCACCGGCTTAAAGTTTATACCGCTTATGAGTACCTGGAACAACGCTTTGATCTGAAGACCAGAGCATTGACAGCTTTTCTATTTCTGATCCAGCGGGGACTGTCCACGGGCATCACCATTTATGCGCCATCCATCATATTATCTATTATTCTGAATATTAACCCCACCTATACCACTATTTTTATTGGTAGTATTGTGGTGCTGTATACTGTATATGGTGGCACAAAGGCGGTTTCCTATACGCAGATGCTACAAATGGCTATTATTTTTTGCGGTTTATTTGCTGCTGGTGTGGTAGTGGTGCAGCTGTTGCCGTCCAGCGTTGGTTTTGGGAAGGCCATTAGCATTGCCGGTAAAATGGGGCGTACAGAGGCCATCAATTTCAACTTTGACTGGGACAATCCTTACACGCTGTGGAGTGGTTTAATTGGTGG
>Ga0247806_10001197_pt1 | contig 13143 bp, 8 predicted proteins | sample UWRJL059202B1_FD_179935 | JGI IMG/M metagenome (GOLD analysis project Ga0247806, IMG submission 179935) | Plant litter microbial communities from Arlington Agricultural Research Station in Wisconsin, United States - UWRJ-L059-202B-1 | ecosystem: Environmental > Terrestrial > Plant litter >... | reverse complement strand
CCTACTCCTCTGGCGGTAACACCATCTCAAACCAATGTGCTTTGTAATGGCGGAGCAACCGGAACAGCTTCAGTAGTTGTGTCAGGAGGAAATGGAGGTTATAGTTATGTATGGTCACCAGCGGGTGGAACATCAGCAACTGCAACGGGATTAACGGCTGGAAATTATTCAGTATTAATTACAGATGTTGCAGGTTGTAGTTATACCCAAAATTTCACAATTAATCAACCTTCAATATTAGTCGCAAGCACATCTCAAATAAATGCAACTTGTGTTGTGGGTGGTCAGGCAGCTGTAACTCCATCAGGAGGAACAACTCCGTACACTTATTTATGGTCTAATGGAGAAACAACTCAGGTTGTAACAAATTTGGCTGCAGGACTGTACAGTATTGATATTACTGACGATAATGGTTGTACTATTACAAAAAACTTTACAATAAGTACAATAAATACGTTAGTGGCCACTACATCCCAAACCAATGTTTTGTGTAATGGTTCAAATACAGGAACTGCAACTGTAGTTTCATCTGGAGCTCCTGGACCTTTTACTTATGTCTGGTCTCCATCAGGAGGAACTGCTGCAACTGCAACAGGTCTTACAGCCGGAAATTATTCGGTAACAATAACTTCTGATAATGGATGTTCGATTGTAAAAAACTTTGCAATTACAGAGCCTACTGCAATAGTGGTTACACCTTCACAAACTAATGTAAGTTGTAATGCAGGAGCTAACGGATCTGCTTCTGTAGCCGTAACCGGCGGTACGGGTGCTTACTCTTATTTATGGACACCGGGCGGAGGAACAGCTGCAACAGCAACAGGACTTGCTACAGGAACATATTCTGTAACTATTACAGATGCTAATTTATGTGCGACTACTCAAAGTTTTACCATAAGTGAACCTGATGCTTTAACTTTTACAACAGTACAAACAAATGTTTCTTGTAACGGAGGAAGTAACGGATCTGCAACTGTTTCTGTAACTGGCGGAACGGGTGCTTATACTTATCTTTGGTCTCCAACTGGCGGAACTGCAGCTACAGCTTCGGGACTGTCAGTAGGAACCTATACTGTAACAATTACCGATGCTAATGCATGTCAGGCAACAGCAATTGTCACAATAACAGAGCCAAATGCGCTTTCTGCAACAATATCACAAGTTAATGTGTCTTGTAACGGACAAAGCGACGGATCTGCAACTGTAAATGTAACAGGCGGAACAGGAACTTACACTTATGCCTGGTCACCGGCTGGCGGAACTGCTGCAACCGCAACAGATTTAACTGCAGGATCTTACAGTGTAACTATTACAGATGCTAATTCTTGTACAATAACAGAAAATGTTATTATAACTGTAATTTCAGATGTAACGGCACCTCTGCCAGATGTAACAAACCTTCCGGATATTACAAACTATTGTGCTGTTTTAGCAACACAAATTCCAATACCTACAGCAACTGATAATTGCAGCGGAATTATAACTGCAACAACAACCGATCCTTTAAGCTATACTATAGTTGGTAATTATATAATTACATGGACTTATGTTGATGCGAGCGGAAATACTGCAACGCAACAGCAAAATATAAACGTGATCGCTTCTCCTTTGGATGAGGTAACTTTTTCTGATGCTGAATTTACTTTTAACGGAAGCCTTCAAACTATCAGCGTCGCCAATCTTCCTGCCGGAGCTAGCGTAGCATATACCACTACTCCATCGACAGGAACAGCAAACGGAGCAGTTAATGCTGGTTTTTATACAGTGACAGCTACTATTTCACCCGCTGCAAGTGCGCCAAATTGTGCGCCAATTACGCTTACTGCACAGCTTGAAATCAAAAAAGCGGCACAGCAAATTACTTTTGAACCTTTGGCTGAAAGAATACTTGGAATTAATAATGATTTCAATTTAGAAGCGGTTTAAAATTCAGGTTTGCCAGTTCGTTATTCGTTTACTTATGCTTCTGCATTACCAGCGGCAACTGTTTCTGCGAGTGGTTTTGTTAATTTGTTAAGGTCGGGACAATTAGAAATTACAGCACATCAGGATGGTGATGCTAATTATTTGGCTGCTGCCGATGTATCTCAAATTCTGGTAATTAAAAACAATGATGTTACAGTTACAAGCATTACAATTGGTGGGGAAGTTTTTAATAATCCTGCAAAAGATATTACGTACCTGTTAGAATGTGGCGAAAACAATCCGAATATTAGTATTTTGAATAATACAAATGCAACAATTACACCGTCTGCAAACTTTATTGTTCAGACTCCTAAACCGGGAATTTACACACAAAACGTTGGTATTACTTCACAAGACGGAAGCACGACGGCTAATTACATTATTAGAGTAGAAAAGCCTTTTGGATTCTATGATATTGTAAAACAGAAATTCAACAATGTTCTTCTTGTAAACAACAATCCGCAAACAAATGGCGGTTACGAATTTGTTGCGTACCAATGGTTTAAAAACGGTCAATTGATAGGAACTGGTCAATATTATACTGCCGGAGATGACGTTAGTAATGTGCTGGATCCTAATGCAGTATATAGTGTAAAAATGACAACTAAAGATGGGTCAGTACTGCAGACATGTGAATCTGTTATTACAATACAAAATTCATTAACTGCAAAACTTTATCCGAATCCGGTTGAAATTGGAAAAACACTTACTGTAGAAGCTGATTTCCCTGCAGAAGATTTACAGAACATGCAAATTAGCCTGTATACTGTTTCAGGAAAACTGATTAAAACAGTTCAGTCATCTTCAGTAATAACCGAAATACAATTACCTCAAGCAACAGAAAGCAACATGTACCTTGTTGTCCTTGAGTCTGGAAGCATCAAAAAATCATTCAAAGTAATTGTAAAATAAATAAAACCCGCCAGTACCAGATAAAAATGGTGCTGGCTAATATAACTTTAAGATGAAAAAATATATACACAATCCAATAAAATCCTTAACTACTATTGCGGCACTTATATTAATTTGCGTAAACAGTTATGGTCAGGATAAAAAACAGGAAATATCGATAGCAATTGGTGGTCCGTTTTCTTATCTGGATTATCATTCAGCTGGTGGAAAAGTTGCAGGAAATGGTTTTAATGCAGGAATTCGTTATTCTTATTACCTAAACGAAGGTTTAAGTATAGGAATTAGTGCAGAATATCAAACCTATAATTCTAGTGGTAAATTTGGATATCTGGCAGGACAATATATGGCCACAGATGCCGAAGATGAAAATTTTCAGTTTAGATACAAAGCTTCAAATTTTAGAGAAGAACAAAAATTAGGCTACATTAATATTCCGATACAACTTCAGTTTGAAACTCCCGGAACATCAAAGTTATATCTTGCCGGAGGATTTAAGGTTGGTTTTGCAGTTAGCGGAACTTACGAAACCAGAATGCAGTACCTAACAACGAGCGGTTATTATCCACAATATAATGTAGAATTGTTCAGCCCTGCCTTTGCCGGTTTTGCAAGTACCGATAATTTAAAAACAGCCAAAGAAGATCTTGACACGGATGTATCTTATTCTGCCATTATCGAAACCGGTTTAAAACAAAAAATCAGCGATAGAAACTGGATTTATATTGGAGTTTATTTAGATTACGGATTAAACAATATCTATGATAAAGACAACACTAAAAACCTGATTGAATATCATCCGGAACAGCCTGTACAATTGCAATACAACAGTATTATAGAAACTCCATTTGCAAACGACTTAAAATTGATTTCATACGGACTTAAATTAAGATTTGCAATGCATTAAATTTAAATTATGTTAGTAATGAAGCCGGTTTCTTTGGGGAGAAATCGGCTTTGTTTTTTTGTGTTTTTAATGTTTATTTTTAGATAATAAAAATTCACACAAAATATTTTACACAAAAACATTTACATCACACATAATGTAAAAAATAAAAAGTGCGTTTCCCGTAATGTAGAAACAATCACAAAAAAAAGCATGCGGGAACCGCATGCTTTTTAGATTAGAATTCTAAAAAAATCAGAATTTATATGTTACACCAACTCTAAAGTTTCGCGGTGCTTCAGTCTGCCAGTAATATGCACTAAGCCACTCATAATAAGATCCGCTGTAAAGATATTTATCTAATATATTAAACACGTTGGCTGTAATTTTTATTTTTCCGGTTTCATAAGATAAACCACCGTCAAGTTTAAAATAATCAGGCAATCTCTCTGCTCCCGGACTCCAGGTGTCAGTTTCACGACCTGCAAGCAAAGTTCCTCCAATAGAAGCCCCAAATCCTTTAATTTTTCCATTTTGAACCGTATAATTCAACCACGCATTCGCCGTATGTTTAGCATACCCGGGAACAACTGAACCTACTGTAATTGAAGAAACAACAGAACTTGTTACAATAGATTCCGTAAAAGCATAATTGGCAATTAAATTAAGTCCGTCAAAAAGTTTACCTCTTACATCAAACTCAGCACCCTCTGCTCTTTTCTCTCCCAAAACAAGTTTATACGGACTATTTGGTCCAAACGAAGAATCTGTTGTAAGTTCGTTTTGCTTTGTAATACGATATGCAGATAAAGTAGTGCTCCAGGATCCTTCAAACCAGTCTTTTTTGATACCAAATTCTAAATTGCTTCCAGTAAGCGGTTTCACTTTTTCTCCGCTAAAAATAATACCGGATTGTGGTATAAATGCCTGATCATATAATCCATATACAGCTAAATTATCAGTTACAGAAAAACTAAGTCCTATACGAGGCGTAATATGACTATCTTCTTGTGCTTCATACGAGCTGGACTGGCTAATCCAGGTATATCTTGCAGCAAGTGTTAATCTAAGTCTGTTTTCTAAAAAGCCAAGTTCATCCTGAATATAACCAGCTGCATATTCCGATTTATAAAGTCCGCCAGCAGCCGCTGCTCGTACGCTTAAGGGTGTATCGTGATCAAAACTAGGATAACCATTTGCCGGAAATCCATAATTTGGGTTATTTATATTGAATGGATTATCTACGGTATCCAAATCATGAGATTGTCCCCAATCTGCTGCATAATCTTTACTCGCTAAATCTACTCCTCCTAATACCTTGTGCGTAATTTGGCCCGTAGTAAATTTTCCGTTAAGAAATATTTGCCCTAAAAACATATTACTATCTGCTTCCCAAATACCAACGTTTCGTATAATTTCACCTGCGCTTAAACTTCCGTCATCTGTTGGTCCTACAACGCTTGGCCATGAGCTGTATCCTTGTTGAATGTATTTAAAATAGGAAGTTTGAGCCGTAAGTTTCCAGTTATCGTCAAATTTGTGTTCAAACATCAAATATCCGCTATGATCCTGAATATTAGTATCTGGCAGTCCCGGTTGTGTCATTGTAAAATCAACTGGTAAAGTTGCATATCCCTGAGAAGCAGGACCAAATACATAAAACGAGCCCACTTCGGTCATATTTGCATATTGAAAGTTATATTCGGCTGTAATTTTTGTTTTGTCATAAATTTGGTATGAAATTACCGGAGCAATTACATAACGATTATTTTGTTCAAATGGTCTGTGAGAACCTTTTCTTTGTGCAGCTCCGTTAAATCGGTATAATAATTTTCCTTTTTTATCCAGTTTTCCGTCAAGATCGAGACTAACTCTGTAAAAATCATAGCTTCCGACTAATGCTGAAACCTCCCCTTTTGTAATTCCGGTTGGTTTTTTAGTCACCACATTATAAAGTCCGCTTGGATCTCCGCTTGAAAGCATAAATCCTGCGGGTCCTTTAACAAATTCAATATGATCTACAAAACTCATATCTTCAGTAAGAGGTCCCCAGAAAGAAGAAACAACGTTGAAACCATTACGAAAAGCCTGAATTTGAGATCCACGCATCGTGATGTTTGTGTACAGATCACCCCAATGTTCTAAACGAACTGCCCCACTCACGTTGCGAATAACACCGTCGCTCATGCTTGTAATTTGCTGGTCTTTTAAAGTCTGACCACTTACTATCTGAATATTTTGCGGAATCTCCAGAACGGGAGTCTGCAATCTTAAAGACAAAGAAGGTTTATCCTGCTTGTATTTGTTTTTTGTAATTACAACTTCGTCAAGGTCTTCCTGACTTTCAGAAAGTGAGAAGTTTTTAGTTACTGTTTGCCCTGCAGTTACAACAATATTATCTTCCAGAGCTTTTACTCCCACTGACTTTATACTAATTGTATAACCGGCCGGTTTTACATTTTTTATTTCGTACTGTCCATTTCCGTTGGTAACAGCATTATATTTTGTTCCCTTAAGACGAACAGTGATATTTTCTGCAGGAACATTTCCGCTCAAAACAATTTTTCCCGATACTTTTCCCGTCTCCTGTCCGGTTATTATTAAGGAGCTTAAAAACAGTAAACTAAACAGAAATCTTTTTATGATTATTGTATTCATTTTTGGTTATGGAGTTAAAATTTCTCACAAAAGTAACTGCTAAAATCTTTTTATGCAAATTATTTTTAATCATTCTAAATAAAAACAACATTTTAAACTCAAAATGCTATTTTTATAATTTTATTGATTTCTGCAAATAAACATGTCGCATTTGCAAATAAGATCTCTATATTTGCAATCAAGTTGCATTATTAGCAATAAGATTTCCAAAATTAAGAATGAAGAAAAAGAAAATTTTAATAATTAATCTTTTGATGTCGTTAACTGTATTGTTTGCAATGCTGTTTCAAACGATACATTCTTACGAGCATGTTTATAAGCAGTTATCTGAAAAATTCTGCGATCATAATTATGCCTCTCACGAAAAACAATTCACGCACAGTCATACGGTCGAAAATAATTGTCCTGTTTGTCATTTTGTTTTCAGCACCTTTATTACCAGTTTATTTGACAGTTTTTCATTCCATAAAATAAACATTCCGGCTTTAACTGTATCCTTTTACAACAAAGCGGTTTCGGCATTTTTTAAAGGCAGTCTTTTCGCTTTACGTGCGCCTCCTACACTTTTTTAGTTTACAAAACGATATTTTTTTCTTAGGAAATCTATATTATACGCCAGTAAACAACACCTTAAATTTCAATATAACACTTGACTTATAAACTCTAAAAGCGTTTATGAATCAGATATTCTTTTTATTAAACCAACCCAAATAAAATATAATTATGCTAGTAGCAGAAAACCTGACTAAAAAATACGGTGATCACATCGCATTAAACGCTTTGAATTTAACCATAAATAAAGGCGAAATTTTTGCACTTTTAGGACAAAATGGTGCCGGAAAAACCACTACAATCAACCTGTTTTTAGGATTCATTTCACCTACTCAGGGCGAAATAAAAATAAATGATATTTCGGTTGTAACCGATGCAGATAAAACGAAAAAAGATGTGGCATACATTCCGGAAACGGTAATGCTGTATCCAAATCTTACCGGATTAGAAAACCTTAAATTCTTTTCGTCTCTTGCAGGATTTAAATATTCAACGGGAGAACTTACTTATTTTTTAACCAAAGCCGGTTTACAAACTAAAGCACACGATCAAAATCTGGGCGGATATTCTAAAGGAATGCGACAAAAAGTGGGAATTGCCATTGCCATTGCCAAAAAAGCAAAAGTGCTATTGTTAGACGAACCAACAAGCGGTTTAGATCCAAAAGCATCCAACGAATTCTCTCAAATCCTAAAAGAACTTTCGGAAGACGGAACCGCTATTTTAATGGCAACACATGACATTTTCAGAGCCAGGGAAGTGGCCACGCACATCGGAATTATGAAACAGGGAAATCTGGTTACGATCATTGAAGCGGATAAAATTTCGGCCAATGAACTGGAAGATCTGTATTTACAAACTGTTTAACGGAAAGTTTCCATCTACATAAAAATGAAATATATATTCTCCTTTCTATTTGTCATAGTTGGTACGCATTTTATACATTCTCAAACGAATAACGGCAAAGTAAATGATAGCATTGCAAAAGATTCTATCATAGCCAAAGCTGAAATAAACGAGTTGCAAAGCGTTGAAATTGTAGGCCGATCGACCAAAAAATACAACAGTGATTATTCTTTTGCAGCGACAAAAACTGCAGCTTTAAACAAAGATATTCCGCAATCTATTTCGACAGTAACCAAAGAATTAATTGCAGACAAAGCTGCTTTTTATCTTGCCGATGCCGTAAAAATGACAAGCGGCGTAATTCCGGCAAGTTATTACAATCAATATACCATTCGCGGTATCAGCCAAAATGAAGAAGGCCAGATTATCAACGGAATGCGAACGCGCCAGTATTATTTTCTACAGCCTTTAACCAATAATATGGAGCGTGTTGAAGTAATAAAAGGCCCGTCAAGCGCAACGTTTTCTTCTGTTGATCCGGGTGGAAGCATTAATTTGGTAACTAAAAAACCTTTGTCGACACAGCGAAAAGAAGTCAGTTTAAGCGCCGGAAGTTTCAGTACTTTTCGCGGAACTTTGGATTTTACGGGACCTTTAAACGAGTCAAAGACACTTTTGTATCGAGTAAACGCAGCATATCAGGAAGCCAAATCGTTTCGGGACTTAGTGGGCAATAAATCCTATTTGCTTTCTCCTTCGTTCAGTTATATTCCAAACGAAAAAACTGCCATTAACGCCGAATTAATTTTAAGCGACATGACAGGAATTCTTGATCGCGGACAGCCTATTTTTGGTGCCGTTGCCGGAAAAACAAATTTAAGTACAACACCAATTAGTTTGAATCTGGGCGCTCCAAATGATTTTTTTAAGTCGAAAGAAGTAATTCTGATGACAAATTTATCCCATAAATTCACTTCAAAAATTGGTTTCAACGCCCAATATATGAAACAATCCTGGACCGAAGATCTTCAGGAGCACAGAACGACAAATGGTTTTGCAGTTGATATAAACAATCAGCCGGTAACTACTTTAGCAATGATGCAGTTTGTACAGCGTCAGCAATATTGGAATGTAGATAATTTAAGTACCTATTTTAATTTTGATCTTAAAACAGGTAATTTAAGCCATAAATTATTGACCGGCTACGATTTAAGCAGTTGGAACAAAACCAAGGGCGGCGGACAAAATGCTGCGAGAGGTTATCTATTAAATGACGGAACTGTTGCCAATACTTTTGTTCCGGCAAATGCGGCAAATTACCAAACTACAACTATTGACGGTGTTGTCTTGCCAAAACCAAACGTTAACTTTTTCAACTTAAACAATCCAGTTTACACAGTTCGAAGTGCCGAAGATTATACGTTGAATGTGAGAACGGCATTGCCATCAGCATTAACAACCACAAATGCGGTTTATATTCAGGATATGATTCAGTGGGAAAAATTTACTTTTTTGCTCGGTTTAAGACAGGAATGGTTTGAAGACATTACCAACCATGAAAGCAACAATGAATTAAAAGTAAAAAAAGAGGCTTTATTGCCGAGAGTTGGCGTTACATATGCTGTAAATAAAGCGATTAATGTTTACACGACTTATCTTGAAGGTTATCAGCCGCAATCGAATACAGTGACTTTAATGCCGCAAACCGGTTCATTGCCCGGAGGAAGTTTATTTGACCCGCTAGAAAGTAATTTGAAAGAAGTGGGTTTAAAAGCCACTTTTCTGGATAATAGTATGAGTTTTAATGCAGCAGTTTACGAAATCAATCAGCGTAATATTTTGATGAATGCGAATAATCCGGTTAATCCGGATTTATTAGTAACCCGGGGCGCAGAAAGAAGCCGTGGTTTTGAATGCGATATTGCAGGATATATTATGCGAGATTGGCAAATAAATGCATCTTATAGTTATATCGATGCGAAAATTGTAAACGATCGAGACACTTCGTTAATTGGCGCAAGAAAACAAAACACGCCAAAAAACAGTGCCAACTTATGGACACGTTACAATTTCAATTCTGATTCTTTTCTTGATGATTTTGGTCTTGGTTTTGGAATGCAGTATCAAAGTAGCAAGATTCCGTGGTTTTCAAGAGATTTTACACTTCCTGATTTCACCGTTTTTGATGCCGCTTTATATTACAAACCCAACAAGGGCAACATGCAAATAGCCATTAATGCCGGTAATATTTTTAACAAAACCTATTGGCTTGGTGCACAAAATTACCTGCGTTTATTTCCCGGTGCGCCCCGAAATGCAACGCTTACTTTAACTTATAAATTTTAATAAAAGCCATGTCTTTACACATAGAAATTTTAATTGCAAAACATTTAAAAAACTCAGCTTTTAAGAATTCGGCTGTTTTTATAATTACCCTTTTTATTGGTATTTTGCTCGCTTATGCGGTTTTATCAGGCTGGAAAAATTATACCGGTCAAAACGAAACCAGCGCAAAATACCAACACGAATCCAGAGAAGACTGGTTAAAAAATCCGGATAAAAACCCACACAGGATGGCACATTACGGCAATTTTGCTTTCCGTAAAAGTACCCCGCTAAGTGTTTTTGAGTTTGGAATGGAACCTTTTTTTGGGAATGCCATTTTTCTTGAGGCGCACAAACAAAATACCGCCAATTTCTCTGAAGCCGGATTTTCAAATAGTATGCTTCGTTTTGGAGAAATTAGTGTTGCAATGGTTTTACAGATTTTATTGCCCCTCTTAATATTTTTTCTGGGATTTAATTCGGTAGCAGCCGAGAGAGAAAACGGAACCCTTAAACTCCTTATAAGTCAGGGGATTAACTGGAAACAGCTTTTATTGGGAAAAACAATCGGGATTGCTTCTGTGATTATGATTTTGTTTGTGCCAACGATTCTTGTTTTAGTTTTGATTTGGTTATTTCTTCAGAATTTTTCAATTTCTGTTAATGAAACTTTAAAAATGATTTTGTTTATCGGGTTTCATTTTTTGTATTTAATCTTCTTTTGTTTCATCGCTGTTTTGATTTCCGCTTTAAGCAAAACGTCAAAAAAAGCGTTGATTTCACTTATCGGAATCTGGCTGCTGTTTACAATTATTTTACCAAGAGTTACGCAGGCAATTGGCGCTTATATTTTTGAAGCTCCGTCAAAAATTCAATTCAATAGCAACATTGAAAAAGACATTCTCAAGCAAGGCGACAGCCATAACCCCAATGATTTGCATTATAAAGCGATTAAAGATTCTTTACTAACGCTCTACAAAGTCGATTCGGTTCAGAAATTGCCTTTTAATTATTCCGGTTTTGTAATGACGCAGGGCGAAAAAATAAGCTCCAATATTTACAATAAACATTTGGATACTTTGCTTCATACGTATCAAAAACAAAACAGTTTTTCGAGAGCAATGTCGTTTTTAAATCCGTATATCGCGATGAAAAACCTTTCGATGGCTTTGTCTAATACCGATTATGATTCGTACATCGATTTTCAGAAACAAGCTGAAACTTATCGTTATACTATGGCGCAAAAAATGAATGCTTTACAAATTAAATTCATTAGTAATGATAAAAGCAAACCGGCTGTAATTGACAAAGATCATTGGGCTGAATTACAAGAATTTCATTATGAACCAAAAGGAATTGGAGCTGTTTTAAAAAACGAAATCATCTCCATTATTTCACTTTTTCTCTGGATTAGTTTGTTATTTATTTTGATGAGAATTGCATCAAAAAACCTTAAAGCCATTTAATATGTTAGCATTATTATTTAAAAATTTCATTCGATCGAAAGGAACAAAAATTGGATTACTTTTTTTGTTTATCATCGGATTTATAAGTCTTTTAATCGGGCATCAATTTCAGGAAAAACAAACCAAAAATATAACAGAAGCCGCAGTTTATCAAAAAGAACATATTGCGAGAAATGCGTCGTACCATAAAGACGAAATAGGACTACTACTCTATTACATCAAGTTTTCTTTGGTTAATAAAACGATTCCTCTTAATAGTCTGGCAATTGGACAGCGCGATGTAAATCCGTCCATACAAAGTGTTACAATACGTGGGCTGGAAGCTCAGAAATACGATTCGGAATTAAATAATCCGAGCAATCTTTTGTTGGGAAATATCGATTTTAGTTTTGTTCTCGTTTATCTTTTTCCGCTTTTGATTATTGCTTTTACCTACAATATTGTTTCTGAAGAAAAAGAAAGCGGCACCTGGAAAATCGTTGCCACACAAACCGATAAAACATACTTGTATATTCTTAAATTATTCTATATTAGAATTTTAAGTTTAATTGCATTATTAACGATTGTAATTCTCATCGCGATTTTCTTATTGAATATTCCATTTGACAAATCACTTTTTACATTTTACATTCTAAGTGTTTTGTATATTTTATTTTGGTTTTCAGTTTGTTTTTACATTGTTTCATTACAAAAAAACTCCAACTTTAATGCCGTTATTTTATTAACAATCTGGCTGTTCCTTATTGTTATTTTACCGGCAACAATCAACACTTATATTGTCAATAAATATCCCGTTCCCGAAGCTTTGGAATTAACACTGAAACAGCGAAATGCCTACCACGAAAAATGGGATATGGACAAGCAGACAACGCTTGATAAATTCTACAAACATTATCCGCAGTTTAAAAGTTATCCGCTTCCGAATAAGGAGTTTAGCTGGCTTTGGTATTATGCGATGCAGCAAATGGGCGACGACGAATCGGCAGTTCAGTCGAAAGAATTGGAAAGAAAATTAAGGCAGCGAAATCATGCTAGTCAGCTTATAGCGCAATTTATTCCGACCTTACATACGCAGATTCAACTCAATGAAATTGCAAAATCAGACTTGGAAAATCAACTTTTATTTTTGCAGAAAACGAAAGAATTCCATGAAAAAATGCGTTTGTATTTCTATCCGAAAATATTTGATAATGCTCCGGTAGAAAATGAAAACTGGGACAAATTTAAAGTTGAAACTTTTAGTGATCAGTCAGAAATTAGTTTTGGAAAAGCATTTTTTCCGTTATTGATCTTTAATTTATTGTTGATTGGTTTTGGATGGCGAAATTTTAAAAGCAAAAAAGATTAATTGTAAAGTTCGCTAACTTATTTCGCGCAAAGTCGCAAAGCCGCAAAGTTTATTTTTTTTGCGGCTTTGCGACTTTGCGCGATTAAATACAAAGAACTTACAGTAAAAAAACTTTGCGTACTTTGCGGTAAAATATCACATAAATGAAAAAAATAATCTTAATAAGTTTACTTGTTATTGCGGTTTTC
>Ga0247806_10001192_pt1 | contig 13173 bp, 8 predicted proteins | sample UWRJL059202B1_FD_179935 | JGI IMG/M metagenome (GOLD analysis project Ga0247806, IMG submission 179935) | Plant litter microbial communities from Arlington Agricultural Research Station in Wisconsin, United States - UWRJ-L059-202B-1 | ecosystem: Environmental > Terrestrial > Plant litter >... | reverse complement strand
CTGCCAGCACTTGAGCAGCGGCGGCCGAGGGAGCGAGCCCCACCACCGAGCCCGCGTGGTGCGCTGCTTCCCACGCCTGCCGAAGTGCGTTCATCGCGGTCGTCTTGCCTGCACCGGCCGGACCCACCAGGACGTCGACGGTTCGTCCAGAGCCGGCGATCGCCGAGAGCGCGGCGACCTGGTCGTCAGCAAGCGCGACGTCACTCGGCAGCCGCGAAAGGGATATGGCACGAAGCGTGGCCGGGGCGACTTGGGGGCCGGTCGTGTCCGCGGCGCGCTCCAGCAAGCGAGACTCCGCGTCTAGCAGGTCCGTCGAGGTGAAGATGGCAGAGTGCTTCGGTCGGAAGACCGAGGTGCCGTCGGCTCGCTGGAACAGGGCAGGGCTCGGCGCCAACTCGGGTGGTGTAATCCGCAACGAGGCCAGTTCAGCAGCATCCACGACGACGCCTATGACGGCTTCGCGATCAGACGCCGTGGTGAATCGGTGCTGCGCGAGCTGGCGTGCTGACTCGGCGGCGAGGTTCCAGTGCCGCCAGGTCGCACGCTTCTCGCTCACCGACGTCATCACCCTCGACCCGATCTCATCGATCGCGTCCCGCGGCACGTCCTCAGCACGCAGCATAGGCGCCGGAGCGGTCGCGGTAGCTGTGGACGCCCATGCCGTCGCGTCCTCGCCGAGCACTCGCTCTGCTCTGGTGCGCCAGGCCGAGGTGAGGTCGGCAAGCGAGCGCACCACTTTCGCGGGCCTTGTGGAGAGTGTCGCCTGGGCGCGGAGCTTCATTATGGTCACCGGTCCTGGCCGGTGACCGTGCCGGTCGAGGTAGGCGTCGATGAGGGCGTCGGTCGCGATGTCGATGTGCCGTGCCCGCGAGGAGAACTCAGTGACGAGCGCCTCAGTAACTGAACTGATCGATAATGCGGGGTGGCGGTCACTCCCCCGCTCGCGCATCTCCCAACGCACGCCCAGTGCTCGCGTCAAGGCATCCGCGAACAAGGACTCGTGCAGTTCAGAGAGCGCAACTACGGCGGCGTGCATCGGTCGACCGTCGAGCGAGCGCCACTTGCCGTCGAACACGGTTTGCGCCTTGTTGCTGATCACCACGTGCGTGTGCAGGTGCGGGTCGCCGGCTCGACTGTCGAAGTGGGCAAACGCCGTGGCGATCAGGCCCGTCACATCAACTTGCGCCACGGCTCCGTCGTACGCGGTGGTTCCTGTCCGCGTCGCCGCGACCTCGCGCTCCATGTACGCCACGACCTCAGAAACCGCCGCATGATGAGCCTGGACAATTCGCGACTGCGTGGCAGCGTCTGCCACGCCCCAGAGAACGCTCGCTGATTTCGGAATCGAGAACGTGAAGTCATATCCGGCGACCGCACGCCGCCGGTTAGCAGTCTCGTGAGCCCTGTCGGGCGGTGCAGGATCAGCTGGCGTCTGGTAGTCGGGATAGGCCCGACCGAGCGGTGCCCCATGGACCGGGTCTCGGCCCAGACCGATCAGGTTCTGCAGCTGGGCCTCCGTGACCTCGGCACCCTCAAGGATGAGACCCGAGCCGAGGCCCGGCAGGCCGCTTCCCATCCATCGACCGGACGGCGTGCCCTTCGCGCTGTAGTAGCGAGTCAACGGCGTGGACAGCGACCGCTGTCCGTCGCCGGCGGCGACAGTACGCAGCAGGTACTTGTAGCCGTCGCCGGCGCTCATCACCCGCATCGACACCGTCACCGTGGCCTCCTCCGCTTTCACGAAGAAGGTGTGCCGCCTCGATCTGCAAGAGGCGTGGTATTCGGAGTTCTGGGCAGAGAGTGGCCTCGATTGAATTGCATCTTCGGCCAAAGGCACGACCGGTCGACAGCGCATGGGCCAAGAAAGTCCAGCTTGGTGCACAGAGACCGGTCGGAGATTGTCACGGATCGGGGCGCTTGAATTCGGCTCTATGTCCGGCGCCGGGTTGATCACCAGATCGACATTTTCTCCTCAAAGACTGGCTGAGGCTATGAGACTTCGGATCATCTCAGAAGCGACGGATACGAAATTCCGTCTGTTCTGAGCCGCCCCAATGGCTTCTCAACGGGCGTCGCGGTCCCCTACCTCGCCGGAGTACTTGTGTCACTCCTGGTTGTGAAGACCTTGACCGAGCCAACGACGGTCCGCTGACCAGCCGTCTCCTAGAGTGATCATGCCGATAGTTATCACGGGGAGCGAGCGCATGCCAGACGAGAGTATTGATCACATTTCCGGGGTACTGGCGAGGGAGGATACAGTCCTGTTCCTCGGCTCAGGGCTTTCGAGATGGTCAGGTCTACCAAGCTGGCCTGAACTCATCGAGCAACTTCGAGACGAGCTATTACGACTTGGCAGAAACGCGGATCTGGTTAAGCGAGAGCTTGCGACAGGTGATCTCCTTCTCGCCGCCAGTTACGGCGTTGATCAGCTGACAGATGTCGAGCGTCGCAAATATCTCAGGACCGCGATTCAAGTCCCCGGCGCCACTCCGTCCAAACTTCACGAGGCACTTGTGGGTCTGGGTCCTAGCTGCTTTATCACGACAAACTACGATCGTCTGCTCGAAGACGCACTATCTAAGTACCGTCCGACACAGCACTTTGACGTAGTGACTCCCATCGATACGCTCGAAATTCCCGCGATAGTTCAAGCGCGTGCTGACCATTTCGTATTCAAACCCCATGGGGACATCGGAAACTGCGACTCGATAGTTCTCACTCGCGAGGACTATCGACGGCACCAAGGACCTGGGAACGCTTCCTTCGAGGCGACGCGACACCTACTCGCGAGTCGACCGGTGGTTTTCGTGGGCTTCGGCCTGCGGGACCCCGACTTCCTGCTGATGCGGGACTACTTATTCAGTACGTTCGACACAAACCCGGCGGATCATCTCGCGATTATGCCGGACGTGACGAGTGAAGAACGTGGATACTGGCGGCGACACTACGGTATCGACCTCGTCTCATACACAACTTTGCCAAGCGCCCAACCGGAATCACGTCACGATAATCTCCTGCAGCTTTTGGAGCGAGCTAAGGCGAAGATCGTCACCGTCGGAGGTACCCAGCGAGACGTATACGCCCCTGAACTACTGGCTTTGACGCTCGCCAGATTCGGTCGGGGGATCACTAGCAAGATTGACCCGTCCGGTACCGATGATTTCCCCTTGAGCATCGAACAGTCGAGGGACATGACATCCCAATGGCGCCGTCATCGTGAATTGACTGGTTGCGCAGAGTCGGTTCTCTCGGAGAACTTAGGCCATATCATCGTCGAAGGGATTCCAGGCTCCGGCAAGAGCTACACAATTCGGAACGTAGCCAGGGACCTTGCCTCGAGACTAGAAACAGCCTGTTTGTCGGAACCGCTATTGCCACTGGACAAACTTCGCATTCCAGTGCAGGTGGCCATGCGCGATTACCGCGACGACCTAACAGAACTAATCGAGGCGGCTCTACCAATCGACATCCCACTCGACTTCGTGCTTGAGAAGGGAATCGGCCACTTTCTGCTAGATGGTTTCAATGAGGCCGCCATGACCTCTGAACGCGAGAATCTGCTCGTCGATCAACTCCGCCGGTTTCTTCAATCGGCTACAACTTGCACCGTTGTCATAACGACTCGGAATGCCAGTCAGCTGGTCGGGATGAACCTTCCGATCGCCGTTATGGGCCCAGTTTCTGCTGAGGCCCTACATTCTGCCCTGCAAGAGGTCGGCATAGATCCATCTAAGACGAACCCGATCACGATTGAATTGTTGCGACGTCCTTTGTTTTTCTCAGCCTTGCTAAACGGTCGCGTCGCCGTAAGGGAAAGTCGGACGGTCCACGACATTTACCGTCAATTAATTGCCGGGCCGGACGCCGAGTTCGCCACCAAGTTCGGGGTGGAAGTTCCTTTAATTGACGCGCTAGCGTCTATGGCCTTCGCGATGATCGACAGTGGCGACATCTCGTCCACGCTGGAAGAAGCTATAGAAGCGCTCCAGTCTTCGCTGCCTCAAAGTGTGGACTCAGGGGAGGTAATTGACCTGCTCTTGCGGACCGGTCTGCTGGTCGCGACGCCGTTGCGACGGCTTGCCTTCTATCATCACTCGATTACCGAATATCTCGCGGCGTATCAGCTGAGTGCGCTCATTACCAAGAAGCATGGCGTTGTTTTGGATTGTCTCGGACGTAGAGACTGGGATCAGGCGCTGATGCTGTCTCTGGGATTCTTGCCCCCTGCATTGGCCGATGCCGTTCACGAAAGCATTATGCGTGTCGATGCGGCCATGGGATTGCGAAGTCTTCACTACATCGAGAGTGAACAGGAGGATTGGATCGAACGATCGTTACGCCTGCTGCCGCGAGACGGGACAACTAATGGGCACCGGATCGGTCTCGAGTCGCTTATAAAGGACTTGCCGCTCAAAGCCAGTCACGCAGAAGCACTACTTTCGTTGGCCGAAGAGCCCAATCGGCTTGGGGGGACTGCGCTCGGAATCGTTGCGGGGCTGGCTCCGGATCACTTGAACTCTGCGCTGGAGGCGATTGCAACGGGGCGGCACGGATATAACTTCTGCTCAGCTCTGGGCGAGGCGCTCGGCTTACACATCGGAGCGGATGACGCGAGAGCCCTATTGGCAAAACTCGAATTGGTCCCTATCGCTCCGGGTGAGGGCGACTCGTTGCTACGAGGGGAAGAAAGACAGGAAGGAGAACACGACTTCCTCGCGACGAGGGCCGGCGCGGAGTATTGCCTCGCTCCGCTATCCATAGAGGAACTGGTGTCGGTAGCCTCAAGCACCACGTCGGCGTTGGTGAGGATCACTATCGCAGACGTGATTCGAGACTCCAGGCAGCGTCCCGCGGTCGACTTTCTACGCGGGGAGATCGTCGATGGAAATATGTACGCCGTAGCACATCTTTACATGCAGCTGTCGTTCGGCGATCCGATGGACCACCCGATGCCACAGGCAACCCCCGAACTGATCTCAGCACTCATTGATGCAGTTGGAGACCCTGGCCTGGGCCAATGGGCCCTCAACGATCTAACGGCACTGGTCGCTGAAGATTCGAATGTCCGCGGCCTGATTCTGGATGCGGACACGAACGGTCTTACGCGCGCGCTTCTCCTCCACGCCGCCGGCGAACGGCAGCGGTTTGTGGAGGAGCTTGAGGAGCTCCTTGACACGGGGTGCGACTGGGAGTCTCAGCCCACTCAGGCCCTTGCAGCTGTGAGTCACTGGGACGCGCCTTTACTCCTCAGGATGTTACGAACTCGCGAGGAAAGCTTGGCCGGGCCGGTGCTCGACGCACTAGCGTCAACAATGACCAGTGACCAGGACAGTTTGGACCTCGAGCTCACGGACCTTGAATGGTGGTTGGAGTGGCTAGGCGAGTTATCAAACGCCAGAGCCTTCTTGGCGCACCGACTAGGGTCGATGCTGGGAGAGGACACGAGCGAACCCACTCGCCAGGCTCTCCTAACAATCTTCGACAAGCAACCGAAGTGGAGACCCCTTCTCGCGGCACACATTTTGCCATCGTTCCGTGAGCTGACGATCGACGACTTCAACGCGGAATGCCTCGAATGGCTTTTAGTCCGGGCAGACAAGCATGTCGACATGTGGCGGCCCTCCGTTGTCGCCAGGATTGCGACTGAGCAGATCGTAAATGACCGCCTTTTGCCGCTACTTGCGGGCGCCCCAGCTGAGGACATCGATGGAAGGCGGGCCTTAACACATCTACTCGACCAGATTGGCAAGGGACATGGACGAAGGTATGTTGGCGACCATGGCATGATCGTCGATTAGCGACGGCAACTCCGTAGGTCAACAATCCGAGAAGCTTGCACTTTGGCTCTGGGCCGCAGGCCCCGGGTGTCAGTGTTTCTTGCCACCGACGCCCGGCGCGCAGGTTATTTGCGTCACCAGGCGTTCAAGGCCGGACTACGGGAACGATACGGCAAGGTCCCGATGAAGGGCATCCCGCGCACTCCCCCGCGGGAAAGGCCGGCACCGCGACCTGGTTCTCGGTTGTGGATGTCGGCGGCAACTGGCTCCGCTTCTACCGGCACGGATCATCCGAAGACGACCCGGCCGAACGGCGCTCCGGCCTCCTCCGGGTGCTCGACGTCGCCGCCCGGCAGGGCGACTCGCGCGGCGACGAGGCCCAGGCGATCGCGGTCCTCGACGCCGGCCTCGCCCGGCACCCCTACGCGCCCCGATCGAAGTGTTCGAGGCGACGCTCTACCGCGCGGAACTCACAGCGCGAACAGGAGCGAACGCGGCCCCCCCACCGGGCCACTGCGAGCGCGCTGCTCGCCGACCATCAGGTCGGGCCTGAGGCCGAGCCTGCGCTGACCCTCGCGCTCGAGGCGGAACTCACGTCAGAACAACACAACGAGGTGGGCCGGTCAGGCGAAGAAGCGAACGGGTCCAAGGAGAATGACAGCCCCTCAGGATGACTGCCAAGGAAGTGACAGGCGTCCTTCCGATTTTGAGGCTAGAACGATTGCAAACACTCGTCCCTCGGCGCAAAATGGAAGGTAAATCTTCGAAAGCCCGAAGGTTGAATGAACGACCTGATTCTCGCGCTTTCGGTAAAACTCCAGATGGGACGGTGGTGCCACGGTGGCACAACCGTGAACGGTGGTCCTCTCACCAAGGCCGGTCTATGAAAGCGGCGATCCGAAGCGAGGATTCCCTGCGAAGTGGCAAAACTCCAGATGGCACGGTGTGGCCGCAACGGCATCACCGCATGCGATCGACTTCCGCGGAACTACAGTCGCGGGCCACGAGTCAGATTTGCCTCGGAACTACAAAACCCCAGATGGCACGGTGCCGCCACCGCGGCGGCACCGTGAGAGGTCAGCGTCCATCGCGAACTGCGGCAAGGACAGCTTCGGCACCCGGACCACAGATTTGGGTCGAAGAGGCGAAAAGCCAGATGACACGGTGCTGCCACCGTGGCAGCACCGTGTTCAGTCTCCGTACTTGCGGACGACCGCGTTAGAGCGTCCGCCCGAGCTTCAAGCAGACGGCCACTCCTGTCTAATTTCCTGCGTACCATCTCGCGGATAGCCTCCTGGGTTGCCGCGGCACTAGTGCTCAGCCCACGCGCAGCCTACGATCCTGGAATGACTTACACGTTCCGGAGTAAGTTTTGGATTCCAGCATCCGTGTATATCGAGCACGACGGTCCCGAGCTAGAAATCCACGCAGCTGCCGCGACGTGGTCACGCGGCACGACGGATGCACGCGGTGACGTCACTCGGTCGTCGGGGAGCATCACGAGCACAAACCACTCCCGGGCTTAGTCGCGGGCGAGAGCAGTGAATATTCGCTTCCGCGGACCCCGCGGGTGGAGCGCTTGAGCGCCAGGCACGGTGGGGCGCTTGGTTATTGAGCACCAGGTCGGCGTGATTGAGAATCACCTCGAACGGCTATCACCACCAATCGTGGCTCAGCGAGCGAGGACTAGCCGGAGGGTCGTTTCTGTCGCTTAATCACCGTTCACACCAGCGAGGAGCTCATACCGCTGGGTTCAGTTGCGGGCTACAGCCGGATATCCGATGTGGCACTCAGCTCGACCCACGGCTCTGGTTCGTCGCCATTCACCCGGGCCAAAGGCAGCCGGTACCAAAACGTCCGCTGCGATCAGATCGCCCAAATCTAGTCCGGTGATCTCACCGATGTCGGCGATGGGTACTTGAAACATGTGAGACGGCCCCAGACGCGGCGGCGTGCCGTCGGGAAGCGTTTGAGTACGAACTTCTTAGAGGTCGATGTCGGCCAGCTGCGAGCGCGCACCTCGTGCCCGGGATCTAAGATTCCGCGCGACGACGGCACCGAAGTTCTCACAGGAACGAGCGTCAGGGCAGGTAGTTCCTGTATTCGAATCCGAGACGCTCGTGGAACTCCAGGAACACTTTCGTGGTCGTGAGTACGTTGAAGGTTAAGCTGTCGAGCTGTTGTGGCATGCACCACAGTTCGACGTCCCTCAGCCCAGCGAACCACGCTCCGAACTGTTTTGGCTTGGACGACGAGTTGGACATCACCAGCACCCGACGGATCTCCCGATCCTTCGCAAGGCCTATGAGGTTGATCTCCGGCGCCAACGACTCGGGAGTAGCGGTGCCGGTCGGATCAACTACGACAACGACCTCTCCTTGCGCATGAAGGGGCTCGCCCTCAATTCTGAAGTCCGACCCCGGGTCATATCCGTACTCGGTCGTCATCGGCAGTACCCACTCGTAGGTGAGGTGGAGCCGCCCAGTGATCACAGCCGGCCGGTCGGCATCCAAAAGATCCCGTACCGTGATGCGATCGCCGTTTCTTAGGTCGGGGCGGAAGTCGTGCGCGACCAGTACAGCAGCGACGACATCGAGAAAAAGTTCCGGTGCCATCGGCGCGAGCGCGCTTCGCAACGGATCGATGCCATGACCGAGCGGCCGACCACGCCAGGCTGGGCCATCGATTCGCATCGAGCGATGGTTCGGCATTCTGTCGAGGGCATGCTGGAGTGTCTGTCCCTTCGGAATGTGAAACGTTGTCGTCGCCCCGGCGGTGACGACCTTGTGAAGCCCGCCGCGTTGGTCGACTAGATCGCGGACATCGGCTGCGAGGAAGGTGTCGGCCGATTCGACGTACACGACGAGGTAGACGGGCTCTGGAGCGTTGTACCAATAGCGCACGTGATCCATTTCGACCGACGGTGTCTTGACAGACTGGGCCTTCGCGAATTGCTCGGCCGTTAGCGTCGAATCGTGGAGCCCTTTCGCTTGCATCCAGATTCGCGGCCCGGTGAGTTCAGTCCCTTCGTCCGTCTCGACCCACAGATGAATACCGAGGTCGATTGCGGCGCGGTCCATTTCGTACGCGAGTATGACGCCCTGCGCAGCGAGGACGCCGCGCAGTTTTCCCATATACGCCAGCTCGAACTTATCGTGGACGCCGATCTTGGGCATTGGATTCGTGCCCTTTCTATTCTCAGCGGACATCCGAGAGCCGCTTATGCACAGCCTAGGGCGCAATATCCAGTCGATCAGAACCTTCATGCGTCCCACGATCAGGGCTACCGAACTGGTCGCGCCTAACTCAACGGATCCGGGGACCCTTCGTCTTCATCAATCTCGAGCGCTGCGAGACGGCGGAGCGCAAAGTCTCGGCGCTGCAAATCAGTAAGGACTCGCCCGGGCAGGTCGTCCACCGCATAGTCAGGTATGGATATCCGGGCTGGAAGCTTCCGCAACAGAGACTTGGTCAGGGCAGGACCGACCGCAAAGCGGAATTCTTGCTCACGAAACGTCACCTGGAAGTGAACGCCCGCCCCGACCCACTCACTAAAGCTGACGAACTTCATCGCGATTTTCAGAATGGTTTCAGCATCGTGAACGTTGCTCGACAGATAGCCGCGGTGACTGAATGCTCCCTCGATCCAGATAAGGAAAGACGTCATAGGGATCAACTCAGTCCGATTTAGGATCGCCTCGAGTTCCGAGCCCCGGATTTCTGCGAGCCAGATTGTGACCATGTCTAGATACACAGCGCGGACTTCATCATCACCGACACAAATTTTGCGGAGTGCGAAGTAAGCACCGTAGGTCATCTGCTCGTACCCGTAGAGCTCTACGAGATCACCGATTGGCGCGACGCCGTCGCGAAGGGTTCGAAATATTTCTCGGTGGAGCCACCGATCTAGTCCCGACATCCGCGCGTCAGTCGCCATCGGAGTTCCCTCGAGAGTTGCACGGACTTTCTCGATGAAACTCAGAATCCCAATGGAAGTGACCGCTTGAGTCCACGGTAGGCGGTTGATGGATTCGAGGGCCAATGCGGCTCGATCTTGGTCATGACCGGACAGGATGTTCTCAAGCTGATCAATCTCGGGTGTCCGCTGTTTCTCGGTCTCAAGCATCCTCAGAGCTCGCCCGATCATCAGGTCGCTTACATCGTCCTGCGGCACACCGACGAGGAAGTAGCGCTCAAAATATCGAGCGTGATGCATTCGCCACTCGCGCTTTGCGGATGCCCCGATGGGATCGACTGGTTCGAAGAGGAATCGAACGGCGCGATGCGCAGAGTCTGGATTTCCTCGCTCCACGAGACTCGTAATGAGAGCGTCTCCTTCGGATTCGGTATCGGAGCTACTGCGGCTCCGCCATCCCAAGTACTCGTCGGGGTGAAGGCGTATGTGGTCCCACAGCCTGTGATGAGTGATACGAATCCATGTGAGGGCAATGAAGTCGAGGTAGTCGACTTCGGCGCCCTGCGCCAGAGCCCGAAGACTGACGACCTGCTCTCGAAGGCGCCTTGCAGCGCGAGGGGTCTCCAGCGAGTCGGTGAGAATCGAGACTAGCTGTTCTCGCTGGTCGACGTAGTCCGAATAATTGGGGACATCGCCGGTAGCCGCGTCCAGATTTTCGATGACGTCTCGAGCCCACCTGCGGCGTACGACCTTCGGCACGGGCGGAAGCTCAAACGGGTACTGAACGATTTTTTCCGTGTAATCAGAGCTGTGACCTCCTGAGCCGGATACGGACAACAGTTTCTCAATGGTGCTCTGATCGTAGGCGAGCAGGTAGTGAACGTTTGTAAATCGACCCAGTAGGCGAATCACACGGAAAAGTGCCCGAAGTTCATCTGCGTCGAGTCGGTCGACATCGTCCACCACGACGAGCACGCGGATGCCCTGTCCTTCAATCTCTTTACTCAGCTCATTGAACTCTGTGTGCCACGGTGGACGTGCCGCCAGATCTGACATGAGCGTCTCCGCAAACCTCGACAACGCACCGCCCAACGCTGGGATGAGACTAAGCGCGGGCGTGCCGTAACGCGAATACTTCACCAAACGTTTTCCGAGTGTCTTCGCCTGAGGAAAAGCGGCCGACAGGGTCGCGACAAACTCGCTAGTAAGCACAGCGCTGTCTGAAGCGGACCATGGACTGAAGTCGACGATTGTCCAGTCCGCGAGGTCAGCTCGAATCTCATCGAGAAGAGTTGACTTGCCACTTCCCCACGGTCCGACTAAGCCAAAAACTGTCGACTCTTGCCCGAGGGCACACTCCGCGATCCGCGAACTGACTACTTTTGCAAACTCCGCCCGTCCGTGGATGTTCGAATTAGTTAAATGTCTATCGCTCCACACCTGGCCCGTACCCGCACGATCGTTCATTGGCCCAGTTAACCAGGCCTTCATGCCTGCGCGCGTCCGGCCAAAAGGCAGCGCGCCGGCCGCGCTGGCGCCAGCAAGTCCATTGTCACCCTGGTATCGGTGTGACCGAGGAGCTCTGCGGCGAGTTTCTGGCGTTGGTGTTGACTGCGGTCGCGACGGTGCGACGGAACATGTGCGGGTTCACCCCGTTGATGCCAATCCAGATGGTGTTGTGCAGGATGCGATCCATGCTGGCGTCCGCGTGAACCCCGGATCCGAGGCGCTGGTGCCATCCCATTGTGCACATAGGGTGCAAATGACATGGTCGGTCACACAAACACCGCGAAGCGGCAAAACCCTCGATGGTGCGATGCTGCCGTTGCGGCAGTCACCGTACTCAGTCTTGATCCTTTGCGAACGCCCGGTCGAGGAGCGCGGCGGTGGCCGGGTTCACCAGTTCGCTGCGTTGGATGTAGTGCATGATCGTGACCCTCGTGTCGGTGTGGCCGAGGAGTTCCGCGGCGAGTTCAATGCTGGCGTTGGTGTTGACCGCGGTCGCGACGGTGCGGCGGAACATGTGCGGGGTCACTCCGTTGATGCCCGCTCCCTCGAGCACTTGTCGCAGTTGCCTGCGCACGTTCGCGGTGGTCAGCGGGGTGCCGTCGCGGGATTGGAACAGCAGGTCGTCCAGGCCCATGCTTCCGACTTTGGCGAGCCGACGGCGGACCGCGTCGGCGGTGAAGGTGGGGATGGCGACGACGCGGGTGGACTTGGCGGTTTTGGGGTGGTCTTGCCGGAAGGTTTGCTCGCCCTTGCGGCTGACGATGGTGCCGGCCAGCCGGATGGACGGCACGGGGCTGGTGATGTCGATGTCGCGGCGGCGGATGGCCAGGACTTCGCCGATCCGTGAGGAGGTGCCGAGCATCACCTCGATCATCGCGCCGAGCTGGCCATCGGGCTTGGGGCCGGAGGTGTGGTTGACGGCGCTCTCCCACTGGGCGATCGCCGCGCGGATCACGTTCACCTCGGGGGCCATGAGCGCGGCGGGGACGTGCGGCTCGCGGTGCAGGCGGGCGACGTGGTCCATGGGGTTCCGTGGCAGGACCTCGTGTCGTACCGCCAGCTCGAGGGCGAGCCGCAGCACCACCCGGGCCTGTTTGGCGCGGTTGTAGGAGATTTTGGCAAGCTGCTTGATGAACTTGTCGCACCGGGCCACGCCGATCTCCCGCAGCGCGAGGTGGTCGAAGGCGGGTGAGACGAGGGTGCGCATGTTGCGCTCGTAGAGGTTCCGGGTGGTGCGGGAGATCCGGTCTTCCAGGTCGATGTCCTCCAGCCAGTAGATCACCAGGTCGCGGAACAGGCTGTCCGGCGACAAGTTCGTGTCGCCGGGTTGGAACAGGTCCCGGTCGGCCAGCTTCGCCTTGAGCGCCCGTTCCGCGGCCTTGGCGGTGGCACCGGTGCCTTGCACCAGGCGCGCGTGGCCGTCCCAGTCACGGTAACGAGTGCGCGCCTCGTAGCGACCGTTCGGCATCTGGCGGGTGCTGATGTCGCCGAAGGTGCCGATGGTCAACCGTTGCCGGGGCATCTCAGCTCACCGCCGATCGGGACGCCTCGGCTCGCTGGAGGCGGGGTCCCGCTGCTGGGCGATCCAGGCCCGCACATCCGAGATCGCGAACTTGAGGTGTTTGCCGAACCGGTAGGCGGCCGGGCCTTTGCCGTGCACCCGCCAGTCGTAGACGGTGGAGATCGGGATGCCCAGGTAGGCCGCCAGCTCGGCAACGTCCATCAGGGGCTCCAGGCCCCAGTCGTCGGTGGGAGAAGAGGTTGGGTTCTCGTTGTGGATGCTCATACCCAGAAGGTGTGCACGAGAATCCCGGACGATCGGGAAGGACCGAAACCGACCTCAGCGCCTCGGACGACAGGGCCGGCAAAGCGGCGGAAATGGGCTGAAAGTGATGGGGTAGTGATGGGAACATCAAATCTCTTAACCAAAAAAGTCCCGGAAACCCTTGAGTTTCCGGGACATTTGGTCGG
>Ga0247806_10001190_pt1 | contig 13184 bp, 7 predicted proteins | sample UWRJL059202B1_FD_179935 | JGI IMG/M metagenome (GOLD analysis project Ga0247806, IMG submission 179935) | Plant litter microbial communities from Arlington Agricultural Research Station in Wisconsin, United States - UWRJ-L059-202B-1 | ecosystem: Environmental > Terrestrial > Plant litter >... | reverse complement strand
TTTTATCGCCCAGCGCCTGTTTTGCATTCTGCATCGCTTCAGGGTCGTAAGCGGTAACCGAGGCGCCCGCGGCCAACAGGGCATCGATGATGTCTAGGGCCGGCGCTTCACGAATATCGTCGGTATTGGGTTTGAAGGACAGGCCCCACAGCGCGAATTTCTTTCCCTTCAACCCTTCACTGAAATATTTTTTGATCTTGGGTATTAAATGCAGTTTCTGGCTTTCGTTCACTTTCATCACCGCTTCCAGTATCTTAAATTCGTAATCTACTTCCTGCGAAGATTTCGACAAGGCGCTTACATCTTTGGGAAAACAACTGCCGCCGTAACCAATGCCGGGAAATAAAAAGCGTTTGCCGATCCTTTCATCGCTGCCGATGCCTTTGCGCACCATGTCCACATCGGCGCCCATGAGCTCGCAGAGTTGCGCGATCTCGTTCATGAAACTGATCTTGGTGGCAAGAAAAGAATTAGCGGCGTACTTGGTGAGTTCGGCGCTTTTTTCATCCATGAAGATGATGGGATTGCCCTGGCGTACGAAGGGTGCATATAAATCGTTCAACACTTTTCTTGCTTTTTCAGAACTGGTGCCGATCACCACGCGGTCGGGTTTCATAAAGTCGTCCACGGCTACACCCTCGCGTAAAAATTCGGGGTTTGAAACGACGTCGAACGTAGCTTTCGCATTCTTTGCAATGGCAGCCTGCACTTTATCGGCAGTACCTACAGGTACCGTGCTTTTATCGATGATGACCTTATAACTGGTCAGCAGTTTGCCCAATTCGTCGGCCACGCCTAAAATATATTTCAGGTCGGCGCTGCCATCTTCGCCGGGTGGGGTGGGCAGTGCTAAAAAAATGATCTGTGCTTCCTGTATGCTGTCCTGCAAAGAAGTGGAAAAGCGCAGGCGACCTTCCTTCTGGTTGCGTAAAAATAATTTTTCCAATCCCGGTTCGTAAATGGTCACCTGGCCGCTGTTGAGTTTTTCAATCTTCTGCACGTCAATGTCCACGCAGGTTACGTGGTTGCCCGTTTCTGCAAAACAGGTCCCGGTAACGAGTCCAACATAGCCTGTTCCAACAACAGTAATATTCATGATCGGGGATTGGGTTGATTTATAGATCGTGATTTTATCGGTTCACAAAATCAAGTACTTGTTTTACAATAAATGCCTGTTGCTCATCGTCGAGTTCGGTGTGTATCGGTAAAGAAATTACTCTTTCTGTCAACCAATCGGTAACGGGCAACACATAATCGCTGCCGCCAAATGCATCGAACATTTTCTGGCGATGCGCGGGCACGGGATAATAGATCATGGAAGGCACGCCGTTGTCGGCCAGGTATTGGTTCAGCGCATCACGGTCAACATTTTCCAGGATCAACGTGTATTGATGAAATACATGCGTATTGTTGCTGTCGCGGTAAGGCGTTTTTATTTTTTCATTGTTGGCAAAAGCCGCATCGTAATAATCCGCTGCTTTGCGGCGGGCGGCAATGTATTCGTCGAGGTGTTTTAGTTTGATGTCGAGGATGGCGGCCTGCATGGCATCCAGCCTGGAGTTGCAGCCCACCACATCATGATAGTAGCGTTTGCTTTGTCCGTGCGAAGCGATCATCTTCAGTTGATCGGCCAACGCATCGTCATCCGTAAACATAGCGCCACCGTCGCCAAAGGCGCCAAGGTTTTTGGAAGGGTAAAAAGAAGTGCAGCCGATATGACCGATGGTGCCGGTTTTTTTTGTGGTTCCATCGCTGAAGGTATAATCGCTGCCGATGGCCTGGGCATTGTCTTCAATCACAAACAGGTTGTGTTTGTTGGCAATGGCCATGATCTTTTCCATGTCTGCCGCCTGTCCATACAAATGCACCGGCACAATGGCTTTTGTCTTCGGCGTGATGGCTTTTTCGATCGCTGCCGGGTCGATGCAAAAGGTTTTGGGATCCACTTCCACGAAGATGGGTTTGATGCGGAGCAAAGCAGCTACTTCCACCGTAGCAATGTAGGTAAAGGAAGGCGTGATCACTTCGTCGCCGGGCTCCAGTCCGAGCGCCATCATTGCGATCTGCAGGGCGTCGGTGCCGTTGGCGCAGGGAATGCAATGCTTGCTGCCGTGGTATTGACCGAGGTTGTTGGCGAAATCGCTGACCACTTTGCCGCCGATGAACATCGAGCTTTCCATGACAGCGATCACGGCTGCGTCCACTTCTGTTTTTATCTTCTGGTACTGGGTGCGTGTATCCACCATTTGTAAAGGCCTCATGCGTATGTATTTATGCGGCGCAAAGATAGGATTTTAGGCGGGAATGGGGGTGCGGGGTTGATGGTTGAAGGTTGAAAGTTGGTTGTCGGCAGTTGACGGTTGGCTAACAGCAAGCAGAACGTTTGGGCGAGTGGGAAGCGGGCAAGAATGCAACAGTTCCTTCGACGGTATTTTCTTCTCCAAACTCCTTAATACAAAGCTTTTCCTGGTGGTAAAACCTGCGTTGGCCGGGGGCTGGCTTATAGCATAAGCAACTTTTATTTCCAATCTGCAAGTACTACCCAGTACACTTTTTCCAGCCCGTTCCAGTTGCCTTCCTTGTTTAACCAAAGCGTTTTTGAGCTGCCGAACTCCAGGTCAATGGAACCGTTACAGGATGTTTTGCAAATGTTGCCGTTGCATTGCGTTACTACATTACAACTGGCGCCTGTGAGCACCGTATTGTCTGTTTTCTTTCCATCACCGGCATAGTTTACACTCACTTTTGCTGTTGCCCCGGTACCAAAATTTTTACAATAGGTAAGTATCAGGACGGGCGTGCTCCGGCCGTTAAGCTGTACATCCTGGCCGCTGTACACGGTTTGATTACTACTCTCCACTTCACGTGAGCGCCGGTAGCGTTTATAGGTAGCGCCGTTCTTTGTAAAGGTTTCGTTGAGGTACTTGCGCACATCTTTCGATACCTCTTCCAAAAAGGCAATTTTTGCGCCGGTGGTATAACCCGGTTCCTGCGGGCGCCGCCCCAAAGCCTCCCAGTCGATATTGGCAAAATCTTCTGCTTGTGCATAAAACATTTCACCGGGCGGGCGGGTGCTGCTGGCAGGTTTTGCGGCAGGCGTAACGGGTGGTTTATTTGCTGCCGGTGCTTCGTTTTTTACCGTGGCTACAGGGGCTGAATTTTCTACATATACGCCTTTATCAAAGCGGCCTTCTTTAAAATCGTTGTACATGGGCCATAATTTTCCCTGACCGTGGTATTTGCCGTTCTCGAAATCGCCTCTATATACAGTTTTTCCGCTGCTGTACCCGTCGAAGTTGGGGTGCAGGTTGCCTTTCCCGTGAAAGGTATTGTCTTTCCATTCACCTTCATACACGCCCAGGTGCTGGTTGGTCGTATCTGTAATCTCGCTAAAGTAGATAAACGCTTTTCCATGGCCGTTGGCTTTCCCGTTCTTCACCTCGCCGGTGTACAATACCATATCGCCATAATCGCAGCGCTCCCGTAAGGTAAAGCGTATGGTTTGCACAACCGGCGCCACTACTTTGGCTGCAACCGGTTTTTTAGCGGGTGTTTTTTTGCCGGTTTGTTGGGCATCGGCCGCCAGTGCAGCAAGTACCAAAAGGGCTATTGCCAGGAAATGTTTTATTGTCATTTTTTACAATGAATGGTGGTTTTACGAAGATGAGGATTTACCGGGACAGGCACTATACCCTTTGGCACGGATAAGAGTAAATTATTTATAAGGGTATGCCGGCAGTAACACAATAGTCATCGGTGTCGGGATAAAAATGTTCGCATAAAATTTTGTTTCAGTCTTTGGTTTGTAATTAAACAAGATTTCCAACTTAAATCGCATTTTGGATTAATTGCAATACACAATATGCATTGCATTAGTACAAATAAACCTGATATTCCTCAAGAGAAACCCGGTATCATTAGTTTGCAGGGATTTCAAAATAAGCCCCATTTTTCTCTCCACCACCAAAACCTTATTTTTGAAAAAACAACCCGCTTGAGCCGCCTCCTTTACACCCTCTTTTTATGTCTTTACAAACTGGGCATCCGCATCGCGGCCCTGGGCAACCCGAAAGCAGCACTATGGATAAAAGGCCGGAAAGGGATATTCGATGTCGTCCGGAAAAAAATGCTGACCGTTGCGCCCACCCTGCCGGGAAGGCCGCCCGTGATCTGGATGCACTGCGCCAGCCTGGGTGAATTTGAACAGGGCCGGCCCCTGCTGGAACAGGTGCGTCGCACGTATCCTGCTGCTAAGATCGTACTGACCTTTTTTTCACCCTCCGGCTACGAGATCCGCAAACATTACGAAGGAGTAGATGCCGTGTTTTACCTGCCGATGGATTCGCTGTTCCATGCAAAATGTTTCATCGGGGAAATACAGCCTTCGCTGGTGCTGTGGGTTAAATATGAATACTGGTTCCATTACCTGTCGGAGTTGAAGCGGCGTTCCATTCCTGTATTGCTGGTGTCGGGTATCTTCCGGGAAAGCCAGCCTTTCTTTAAATGGTATGGCGGACTGTGGAAAGAAATGCTGCATTGCTTCACTCATTTTTTTGTGCAGAATGAAGCGTCGGTGCAGTTGCTGGCCGGGTTGGGCATCAGGGAAAATGTTTCCCTCAGCGGCGATACGCGGTTCGACAGGGTGATCAGTATTGCCCGCCAGTCAACAGCTGTGCAGTACATCGATTCTTTTTGCAAAGAGGATCGGGTACTCGTTGCCGGTAGTACCTGGGACGAAGATGAAGTGGAGTTATTGCATTATATAAAATCGCATCCCGGCATCAAATTCATCATCGCGCCGCATGAAGTGGATGAACCGAATATGCAGGACGTAAAAAAAATGTTCCCCGATGCATTGCGTTACTCCACGCTGGTGGAATGGCAGGGTACGATACCGGAAGGTTGCCATATTTTGCTGATCGACAACATCGGTATGCTGGCCAGTTTGTATCGCTATGCCACGGTAGCCATGGTGGGCGGCGGTTTTGGCGCTTCGGGCATACACAATGTACTGGAAGCGGCGGTGTATGGGAAGCCGGTGGTATTCGGACCGGTGTATGAAAAATACGATGAAGCGATAGGGTTGGTGGAGGCGGGCGGTGCCTGGGTGGCAACGGGGCCGATCACGTTGGAAAATGTGCTGGATGAATTGTTTGACAATGAAGAAAAACTACAGGAAAGTGCTGCTGCGGCAAAGCAATTCGTAGCCGCCAGGGCCGGTGCCAGCGAAAAAATATTGAATTATATTCAGGAAAAGCGCCTTTTGACCAGGTGATCGAACTGCTTCACCACCGGGTTGCTGTCGATCCAGCCATTCTTTACTTTCAGTTCCCTTTGTATCCAGTATTCGGCTTCGGGCAATATAGAAAAACTGTTGATGGTTTTGATGCTTCTTTCATAAGCGGCTTCGTCGCCGCGGAACAATTCATTGATGTAAAGAAAACGGTCATTTACCCCGATGGCTTTTTTAAGATCGCGGATAGGCGCTTCCGTTAGGGTTTCACCCAGGTCGATGCGGGTCTGCTTTAATTTTTCATTGAGCGATGCGCCGGCCACCGTGGTTTCGTTGATCTCTTTTTGCTGTTCGCGCGGCTGGTAGGCGGGTTGTTGCAGCAGGGTAGGCGCTTCTTCTTCCGGCTCGAAAACGATATGGGGTTTGTTGTGCGCGCTTATCTTTTGCATGGCTTCCGCGTTGCGCTTTATTTCTTCCAGCTCGGCATCTATTTCGGCTTCATCTACCTGCAATACTTCCACTGTTTTTTCCTCTTCGACAGGGGCAGGAGCTTGTGCGGGTGCCGGTTTTGGCGCTTCTGTAATTGCATTCACAGGCGCGGCGAGGGTCACCGCTATTCCATTGGCATTACTGCCCTGGCTGCCCTCCAGTTGCCGGAGTTCGGACTGGAGCATCTGCACGGTGAGCAACATTTGTGCGGGCGCTGCTTTTTGTGCAACCTGTTCCTGTAATTTTTCCAGGAGTGTTTCCACTCTTTCCATGATAAAGTATATTTTTGACGTCCTGCGGCAACGCCAGGAAAGAAAATGATTTCCCTAAGTTACAAAGGGATTCTTAAAAATTTTGCTTAAATGTTTATAGAACCGAATTTAAAGGGTGAGCGGCGGGGCTGGATCGAAGTGATCTGCGGCAGTATGTTCAGCGGCAAAACCGAAGAGCTGATCCGCCGGTTGAAAAGAGTGAAGATCGCGCACCTCAAAGCAGAGATATTCAAACCCGCGATCGATGTGCGCTATGATGAAGTGAACATCGTGAGCCACGATACCAACGCCATCCATTCAACACCCGTGGATAGTTCGCAATCCATTTTACTGCTGGCACAGGATGCGGATGTGGTGGGCATCGACGAAGCACAATTCTTCGACGCGGAGATCGGCGATGTATGCGAGCAACTGGCGCTGCGTGGCATCCGGGTAATCGTTGCGGGGCTGGATATGGACTACCTGGGCAAACCATTCGGACAAATGCCGCAGCTATTGGCCAAGGCGGATTACATCACCAAGCTGCACGCCATCTGTATGAAATGCGGCAACATCGCCAATGTATCTTACCGTAAAACTTCACAGGAAGGACAGGTGCTGCTGGGCGAAAAGGATATTTATGAACCGCGGTGCAGGCATTGTGCGCAGGAAAGAGAGTAGTTGAAGGTTGATGGTTGAAAGTTCGCTCCGCCGTTTGGTCTCCCGACCAACGGCTTTATTTCACGGATGTTTTTTGTAACACGAATTTTTAGGCACGAATTACACGAATGAAATACAATTTTATTACACAGGTTGAACGGATTACACGGATTGATGCTCCGCTGCCTGGTCTCTGACCAACGGCTTTAATTCACGAATGTTTTTTTTCAACACGAATTTTTAGGCATGAATTACACGAATTTTAAATCACAGTTCATCACTCTAATCATTCAAAATCAAAGTTCAGACAAAATAAAGAGACAACCTTACGGGGTTGCCTCTTCGGTGATTGTTGGTCTTTAAAAAATTTATTCTTTTACAAACCTCGTAGAAGAACTTTCTTTTCCATTTAAGAATTGTATTAAGTAAACACCGGCCGGTAAAGCGGCTACATCTACCCTTTGTATTTTACTGCTTACTTTTTGGGTTGATACAAGATTACCTTTTGCATCGATGATCTTCACGATGCACTGGCCATTCATTTCGCCGGGGATCCTGATGTTGATGCTGCTGGTAGCCGGGTTGGGCGATACGCTCAGCCTTTCGGTTATTTCCGTACCGGTGCCGAAGATGGTGGCTGTGCCCAACTGTACTTTCAGCGTATAGCAGGTAATAGCGCTGTTGGCGCCGTTGTATCCATACACCTGGGCATAGTAAGTACCAGCTGCGGCGGTATAGCTGATGCTTTCCGCGGTGCTGCTGCCATTCTGCGAAATGCCTACCTGTGTACCGGCGCTGTTCAGTAGTTTAAGATCATAGTCAGCGGGTAAGGTACCGAGTGTAACGGTGATGGTGCCTGCGGTAGTGATCACAAACTTGTAATTATCAACATCTGCTGAAGGACTGATCAGGCCCGTGATGTTGGTGTTGAAAGGAATGGTAGCGGCACCTCCTGTTGTTCCGTTCGTACTAACATCATAACTGCTCTGGCAACCGGTAACCGGTGTGGCCGTGGCTTTGATCGTATAGCAGGTAGTGCTGTTGGCGCCGTTGTAACCGATCACTTTAATGTAATAGGTGCCGGCGGCCTGGCTGGTCAGTGAAACGGTTTCGGTGGCCGTACTACCGGTGCCCGAACCGATTTGGGTACCGGCGCTGTTGTAAATGTAGAGGTCGTAATCCAAACCACTTGGTCCAACCAAATTGTAAACGATGCCACTGGTGGCCGTGGTTACGATCTTATAATAATCCACGTCCGTTGAAGAACCGATGGCGACAGAATTGGTGACACCGGAACTGATGGTAGCAGCAGTGCCCTGTGTTTCGTTCGGCTCAAAAGCAGTGCTGCAACCCGATGGTGTGGCCGTAGTGGTAAAGTTGGCTGAACTGTAAGTGCTGTTGGTGCTGCTGCAATTGGTTCTTACCCTCCAGTTATAGTCGGTGCTGGCAACGAGGCCGGTTAAGCTAACCGATGTGGAAGTGGTGGCCGTTGCTGCGCTTGTCCAGGTAGTTGCTGCGGCTGTTTTATAATCTACTGCATAGCTGCTGGCACCACTTACGGCTGTCCAGCTAACGGTGGCACTGCTGTTGGTAACGGAAGAACTGGCCAGCCCGGTTGGTGCATTGCAGGTAGTGGTCGTTCCGCAGGTACCTACGCCCACAGCTGCCCATGCGCAGGAAGTCTGCGTGGCTTCGTTGCTGCCAACGCCGTAAAGGTCTTCGGCCGATTTGATGGCCCAGGTGCGCGCCGCGGCGTAGTTGGAAGTAGCGCCGAGGTAAACCGTGTTGGTGCGGAACGCGATGGCCGCGGCTTTGTCGATGCCCAGGCCGGATACGCTGAACGCCGTTCCTTTGTCGTTGGTACCGCTGCCACCTACGGATAATAAATAGAACCAGTAGTTGAGTACGCCGCTGTTCGTGTGTACGCCACCGTTATCGGCGCTGCCGGTGTACCAGTAAGTGCCCTGGTAGGTGTCGGGCTGACTGTATGTATTGGGATTGCTCATGCTGCGGAAGGAAGCGCCGATGTCTTCGCCGATGAGCCAGTTGGCCCTCGATGGCCTTGCATAAAATTCTATCGCCGTGCCGAAGATGTCGCTGAAACCTTCATTCAACGCGCCGGATTCATAAGAGTAATTAAGGTTGGAACTGTTTTCGGTAAGGCCGTGCGTGATCTCGTGCCCGGCAATGTCGAGCGCTGTCAGCGGCGAGTAGCTGCTGTTGCCATCGCCATAGCTCATGCGCGATCCATCCCAGAACGCATTCACGTTATCAGGATAACCTTGCGCCACGAGGTTTACGTGCACATAACTTTTCAACGCGAAGCCCGCATTGTCGATGCTGTTGCGATTGTACCTGGTAAAGAAATAATCGTAGGTTTTTTCCGCGCCCCAATGTGCATCGGTTGCATACTGGTCTTTGTTGGTGTTCACGTTGTTCCAGTTGTTGTCGGCATCGGTGAAGTCAACAGCGGATGCATAACTGGTACCCGCGGTTTTCATGTTGAGCGTCTGGATGCCGTTGCCACGGCCGGTTTCACGAAGGCGGTAGGTAGTGCCGGTATAATCGGAAGTAATGCTTTGCGTACCACTGTAAGCTGTTACAGCCGTGCCGGCAGCATTGGTGGTATGGATCAGTTCGCGCCTGCCGAGGATGTTGCCGTTGATCGCATCTACATATACAATTTGCCGACTGGCGGGGTAATGTGCATAGATGTCCATTTTATAAGCCAGCCGTAAAACAGCAGGCGTTACTTCGGTTTCGCCGCTGTACCACACCAGTTCAGGCTTTGGAACGAAGGTGGCTTTGGGGTTGTTCTGTTCCATTTTAATGAAAGCTTCTTCAGCAGGCACCTGCCATTTATATAGTTTAGCGCCGATGGAATGCGTGGCTGCTTCCACCGCAGCCGTTTTTGTAAGGGTAGCGGTTGTTTTTAATTGAGCAGGAAAATCTTTGATCCAGGTACCATTCTGGCTCATTACTTTGCCACCGGATACGTGTACGATGTAAACGGCGTGTTCTACCGGGATGCCGTTGAATACCTGTTGATAGCGGTAATGCTCCATGCCCAGGTTGTCTTTGTCTGACCGGTTCAGTACTGCATCGGTAGAATTTTTAATCTGGCCGTTGTCGTCTGCCACCAGCACTACGCCTTTTTTAAAAGCGGGTGGTGCAGTTTTAAGGTCGATGTAAGAAGGATACATGCCGGGGGCTCCTTTTACCAGGTCCTGCGACCGGGCGGATAAAGAAAACAACAAGGCCGCAAGCGAAATCGTAGCGAGTTTCTTCATTGTATTGATTTTGGGGTGGTTAAAAAATGCGATCCTAAGCTAATCTTAAAGTTTTGTTAAAACAATCGTAGAACTACGAGGGGAAATAGCGGTAACGTTCCCGGAAATTAACGGTTTCCTTTGCAGCATTGCATTTTGAGCGAATGGTTATGCAGCAATGTTGCTATTATTTTAAGATTGTCATTTTAATTTTACAATCCGCTGCCGTTTGTTGTTAGTTTTGCAGCGATGGCCAACCGTGTATTTGCCTTACTTAAAAAAGACCTGTTGCTGGAATTACGGCAACAGCATACTTTTTACGGCATTCTTTTATACATCGCTTCTACGGTATTTGTACTTTTTCTTTCTATTGAAACGGGTTCGCTGAATGCGCAGGTATGGAACGGGCTTTTTTGGGTAATCCAGCTTTTTATCTGCGTGAACGCGGTGGCGAAAAGCTTTCTGCAGGAAAGCCGCGGCCGTATGTTGTATTTTTTCACCATCAGTTCACCGGTGGATTTCATCATTGCCAAAATGCTGTACAACATGGTACTGATGGCCGCGATGAGCTTGTTGAGCATTTTGCTGTTCTTCATTTTCCTCGACAACCCGGTTCAGAACCTGCTGCAGTTTTTCGGCATTGTATTGTTGGGTGGCACCAGCATCAGCCTGGTGTTTACGCTCATGAGCGCCATCGCGGCCAAGGCACAACAAAACGCAGCGTTGATCGCCATCCTGGGCTTTCCGGTGATACTGCCACAATTATTATTACTCATCCGTTTCAGCCGGGCGGCTTTTGCAGAAGTGTTCCGCGATGGTGCGTTGATGGAGATCACGGGCATGATCGTTGGGCTGGATGTACTGGTGATTGCAATGGCGGTGATACTGTTTCCTTTTTTGTGGAAAGATTAGTCTGAACTATTACTTGCCTACCGGCAGGCAGGTTTTGAATGATTGGTTTGATGTACTATGAATAAGGCTTTTATTTTTTGGTAGGTCAATAGCAATTATTTTTTCATGCTATATTTTACCTGTGACATATGCCATGCTTGTGTTTATAAAGGGTGTTCCAAATCTTACATCTACCATCTTCCATTTTCCAATCTTAAATCTCCCATCTTATATCATAAAAAAACATCCGCTATAAAGGCGGATGTTTTTTATTTAAAAGGATAGTTACGTTCTATTGTTTTACAAAGCGACTGCTGCTGTTGTAAGTTCCGTTGCTCACCTGTACGAGGTAAACACCGGCTGGTAATTTGGAAACATCAACCCTTTGCAGTTTACCCGTAACAAGCTGCTGCAATACCACGTTGCCTTTGGCGTCGAAGATGCGGAAGTTGCCGCGGCCATTGAAGTTGCCGGGGATACTGACGTCGATGAAAGAGACAGCCAGGTTAGGCGATATGCTCATCCTGTCCGAGATTAGCACGCCATCTTTGCTGGCCGTACCCAACTGCACCCTTAATGTATAACAGGTGCTGGCATTGTTGGCGCCATTGTAACCAAATACCTGGGCATAGTACGTACCTGCCGCCGCGGTGTAATTAATGGTTTCGCTGGTGGTACTGCCATTCGCAGAACTGGCCACCTGCGTACCCGCGCTGTTGAGCAACCGGAGGTCGTAATCGGCCGGTAAGGTGCCAAGCGTTACGGTGATGGTGCCGCCCGTGGTGATCACGAACCTGTAATTGTCGATGTCGCCGGTAGGACTGATCAATCCGGTGATGTTGGTGTTGAACGGAATGGCAGATGCGCCGCCGGTGGTGCCGTTGGTGGCCGTATCATAAGCGCTCTGGCAACCGGCTGCCGTTGTATTCACTGTAAGGTTGTAACAAACAGTCGTACTGAAAGCGCCGTTGTAACCGATCACTTTTACATAATAGGTGCCGGCCGCCTGGCTGGCAAGTACAATGGCTTCGTTGGTGGTACCGCGTGCTGTAGAACTGCCGATCTGTGTACCAGCGCTGTTGTAGAAATACAGGTCATAGTCGCCCGCCAGGTTGGTGAGCGTTATGTTGAAATTGCTGGCAGCGCCGATCGTTACGGCATAAAAGTCGTTGTCGGTTGCCGTACCAATGGCCGCAGAGATCGCCGTATTGGTAGCAATGGAAGCGGCTGCACCCTGCGTTTCGTTGGGTTCATATGCTGTTGAACAACCACCGGAAGTTGTAGTGGTGAACTGGGCTGTAGCATAACTACTGCTGCTGCCGGAACAATTGGTCCTTACCCTCCAGTCATACAAACTGCCGCTGGTTAAGCCACTTAAATTAACGGAAGTGGCAGCGGTTGCTGTAGCCGCATTCGTCCAGGTACCGGAAGAATTCAATTTATAATCCACATCATAACTGATCGCGCCGGCCGCGGCTGTCCAGCTAACGGTAGCACTTGTTGTGGTGATGGCGGAAGCAGTAGGGCCGGAAGGCGCATTGCAACCCGAGCCCGCGGTGATGGTAAAGTTGACGTTGGAAATGTCAAAGAAGATATTACCCACCGCTTCTATTTTTACCCTCGCCTGCGTGGTAGGGGTATTGGGAATGGTGAGTGATTCCGTACCATCGTTGGCCGTACTGGCCGATATTACCGTAGGGTAGGTAAGTCCGCCGTCGGTTGACAAGGAGATCTTCACATTGGCGCAACTGATCGGTGCCGCGTTGGAGCCTGCCACATTCCAGGTGATGGTTTGTGCCGAACCGCCCGCCCAGGATACGGCTGTATTGGGCGCTGCAACGGTAAACGGACCGGTGCCGGTAACCGTGTTCACCTGGTAGTTGGCTGTGTAGCCGGTTTGGCAACCACTGCCGCCGGTAACAACGCCACCACCGCCGGAGCGGTTATCCCTTACCGTTAGCCTGAACTTGATGGCACGGGCAACGGTGGGTAAGGTTTCGCCTTTGAGTCCGCCCATGGTGGCGGCCGGGCTTGCAGGATAACCCGCGAGTATCACGGCCATGTCGGGAAAGGTACGGCTGCCGCTGGTCTTAGGCACGCGCGATTTAAAGAGTGGTGCCGTAGTGCTGGCTGCACCGTTGTTCCAGGTGCCGCTGGTGCCGAGGTCCCATTCTTCCCAGCAATAGGTAAGCGCATCGCCGTTGGCATCGGTTGCCGTACCGGTCAGGGTGAAAGGCGTGTTAAGCGGGATGCTGGCGCCATTGTTATTCATGGCGGTGATCTGCGGCAAGGTGTTGCCGGTGGCGATGGTGCCTTTGCAACTGTTGCCGCTGCCGGTGGTAATGAAATTGCTGATCTCGTCGTAACTCACGGTATGAAAGAAGGGATCAC
>Ga0247806_10001187_pt1 | contig 13193 bp, 12 predicted proteins | sample UWRJL059202B1_FD_179935 | JGI IMG/M metagenome (GOLD analysis project Ga0247806, IMG submission 179935) | Plant litter microbial communities from Arlington Agricultural Research Station in Wisconsin, United States - UWRJ-L059-202B-1 | ecosystem: Environmental > Terrestrial > Plant litter >... | reverse complement strand
CTACCGGACAGGGCGTCGCGCAGTTCGTCCAGACGGGTCGGGTCGGCGGTGACGGCCACCCTCGGCTTCCAGCGCCGGGCCTGCTCGGCCAGTCGAGCGATATTGGCTCCGCCGGTCAGGGCCTCGACCTCAAACGCCCCTGCCCCGCCCGCCTCGGCCTGTGCCATCAAATCCAGGGTGGAACAGCCGACCGAGCCCGTGGAGCCCAGCACCGTGATGCGGCGACGGATCACGACGCCGACCCGCCCATCATCACGACGATCAGTCGCCCGCAGGCCACCACCACGGCGGCGAACATCAGGCCGTCGACCCGGTCCAGAAGGCCGCCGTGGCCGGGGATCAGATTACCCGCGTCCTTGACCCCGTAGCGGCGCTTCAGAGCTGACTCCCACAGGTCTCCGGCCATGGTGGCGATCGCCGCCGCCAGCCCCAGCAGTCCGCCCCAGAGGCCGATGCCCATGTCCAGATAGACGCCCATCAGCGCCCCGGCCACGGTCCCGGCGGCCAGACCGCCGATGAAACCGGACCAGGTCTTGTTGGGCGAAAAGCGCGGCCACAGCTTGGGTCCGCCGATGGTCGATCCGGCCAGATAGGCCATGATGTCCGAGGCCCAGGCCACGGCGAAGGCGAACACGGTCCAGTACAGGCCCACATGCGGCCCGGCCTCAATGTCGGCCCCTCTCAGCCAGATCAGCAGGACGGCGGGCCAGCCGAGGTAGAGCACCCCGTAGGCGGCATCCAGCGCCTCCTGCCCCCGGCTGCGCGCGAACAATCCGGCGGCGGCGGCGCAGAAGACCAGCATGACCAGCGCCAGCGACAGCTGGCCGACATGGGCCGAGATGACCGCCGCGAACAGGCCGAAGCCCACGGCGCAGGCCATCAGGCGCCACGCCAGCGGCGCGCTCATCATCGCCCACTCGATCGCCAGCAGGACGCAGGCCGCCAGCATCAGGCCCAGGAACCACAGCCCGCCCGCCCAGATGGCCAGCACGGCGGCGGGGGCCAGCACGATGGCCGAGGCGGCTCTCAGGCCGATATCACGCGCCCGCATCGCCATCAGCCGGCCACGCCGGCGGCGGGACGGCCGCCGAAGCGGCGGTCACGGTTGCGGAACTGGTCCACGACGTCGGCCAGCGCGGCCTCGCCGTAGTCGGGCCAGAGAATGTCCTGATAGATCAGTTCGGCGTAGGCGGCCTCCCACAGCAGGAAGTTCGACAGCCGCTGCTCGCCCGAGGTGCGGACGATCACGTCCACCGGCGGTCCGCCCGCCGTGGACAGGCCCGCGCCCAGCGCCGCCTCGTCCAGCGGCTCGACAGCCTCGCCCGCCTTCACCCGGTCCACATAACGCTGCGCCGCGTCGACGATGTCGGCCCGGCCGCCGTAGTTGAAGGCGACCTGCAGGATGAATTTGTCGTTGTGAGCCGTGGTCGCCTCGGCCTTGTCGACGATCCGGGCGATGTCTTCCGGCAGACCCTGACGGCGGCCCAGGATGCGCAGCCGCACCCCTTCCTTCTCCAGCCGCTTCAGGTCGCTGCCGACATAGGTCCGCACCAGCCCCATCAGGTCAGAGACCTCCTCGGCCGGGCGCTGCCAGTTTTCGGTCGAGAAGCCGAACACCGTCAGGCAACGAATTCCCAGCTTCGGCGCGGCCTGGATCGTGCGTTTCAGCGCCTGGACACCCTCGCGGTGCCCCATGGCGCGCGGCAGGCCCCGGGCCTCTGCCCACCGGCCGTTGCCGTCCATGATCAACGCGACATGGCGCGGCCCCAAAGACTCAGGACTTGGGGGCTGGGGACTGAGGGGTTCGGCGCTCATGCGTCGGTTATCCTATGGCAGATCGCGCCGTCAGACCTGCATGATTTCAACTTCCTTGGTCTTCAAGGCCTCGTCGATGCGCTTGATGGCCGCGTCGGTGTCCTTCTGAACCTCAGTTTCCATCTTCTTCTGTTCGTCCTGGCTGATCTCACCCGCCTTCTCGGCCTTCTTCAGGTCGTCGTTGGCGTCGCGGCGCACGTTGCGGACGGCGATCTTCTGCTGTTCGGAGTATTTCCCGGCCAGTTTGACGAACTCCTTGCGGCGCTCCTCGGTCAGCGGCGGGATCGGAATGCGCAGCATCTGGCCGTCGACGATGGGGTTCAGGCCCAGACCGGCGGAGCGGATGGCCTTTTCGACCGCGACCGTCATGCTCTTGTCCCAGACGCTGACCGACAGCATGCGCGGCTCGGGCACGCTGATGGCGGCGACGGCGTTCAGCGGCGAGGTCGAGCCGTAGGCCTCGACCTGGACCGGATCCAGCAGGCCCGCGTGGGCGCGGCCGGTGCGCAGGCCGTTGAACTCTTCCTTCAGAGCGGCAACCGCCTTGTCCATGCGGTCGCGGTAGGTCTTCAGATCGGGCTTGGCCATGATCGTTTCTCTCAGTGTTCTTATCGGTTTGTCAGGCGGCCTTGCCGTCGGCGCTGATGACGGTGAAGTGGCCCTTCCCGGTCAGGGCGTTCCGGAACGAGCCGTCCTCCCGGATGGAGAAGACCACGATCGGAATGCCCGAGTCACGCATCAGGGCCACGGCCGAGGCGTCCATGACTTTCAGGTCCCGCGCCAGCACGTCGTGATAGGTCAGGGTGTCGTAGCGGGTCGCCGTCGCGTCCTTCTTGGGGTCGGCGGTGTAAACACCGTCCACACTGGTGCCCTTCAGCAGGGCGTCGCAGCCCATTTCGGCGGCGCGCAGGGCGGCGCCCGAGTCGGTCGTGAAGAACGGCGCGCCGACGCCGGCGGCGAAGATCACCACGCGGCCCTTCTCAAGGTGACGCAGGGCCCGGCGACGCACATAGGGCTCGGCCACGGCGTTCATCGTCAGGGCGCTCTGCACCCGGGTCTGGACGCCGATCTTCTCCAGCGCCGCCTGCATGGCCAGGGCGTTCATGACCGTGGCCAGCATGCCCATGTAGTCGGCCGAGGCGCGGTCCATGTCGCCCGCCGCCTTCGACAGGCCGCGGAAGATGTTGCCGCCGCCGATGACCAGGCAGATCTCGACGCCCTCGCGGGCCACGTCGGCGATGGCCCCGGCCACCGAGGCCACGGTCTTCATGTCGATGCCGTAGCCCTGATCGCCCATCAGCACCTCGCCCGACACCTTGAGCAGGACGCGCTTGTAGCGGAACTCGGACGGAACGTCGGGCATGGGCAGACCTTGGGCGGGGGATTCGGCTCCTTATAGGAAGCTCGCCGCCCGCTTCAAAGCCCCGGCGGCGTACAGTCCCCGGATGATCGCCGCCTAACCCTGCCCCAGCGCCGTCGCGATGGCCGCTTCGGCGACGGGTCGCATGGCCGCATAGCCCCCCGCGCCCGGGTGGACGCCGTCGCGGGTGAACTCGCCCTTCAGCCCCTTCGCGCCGTCCGACAACACCGCGCCGTAGGGGGCATGGACCAGCCGCCGTTCTGCGGCGAAGGCCGTCAGCCAGCTGTTCAGCTCGGCGACCCGGGCCTGCGGGTCTTTCACGGCGGGCGACCAGATCAGGCCGTTCATCGGCGGCACATCGGCCAGGATCACCGCGACGCCGTTGGCGACCGCCAGATCGACCATCGCCGTCACGGTGTTCCGGAAATCCCCCGGCGTCGTCGGCCCGGTATTGCCCGCGATATCGTTGGTGCCGCACATCAGATGCACCGCCCGGGGCTTCAGCGCGATCACATCGGGCATGAAGCGGACCAGCATCTGCGGGCTGGTCTGGCCGCTGATACCGCGGTTGACGCGGCGACCGTCGAACAGGTCCGGCTGGGCGATGCGCCACATCTCGGTGATCGAATCGCCCATGAAGACGACGTCCACCGCCCGTCCGACCAGCGCCGCGTTGGCATCGCGGTAGTAGCCTAGGTTGGCCCAGTCCCTCTGGCGCTGCTCGGCTTTCAGCCGTTCCCGCTCGGCCATCGCCTGCGGATCGCTCAGCAGCGCCAGAAGCGCGGCGTCCATCTCACCCTCGGCCATATAGGCCTGGGCGAAGGCCAGGGCCTCGGGCGTCGGCCCGCCGCCCTGCCCGGCCAGACTGTCGACCATGCCGACCACGGCATCCCCCATCGGCGGCGCCTCTTACAGCCTCAGGATGATGGTCTCGACGATCGGACGGCGATCCCAGATCTGCTGGCTCGCCTTCTTCAGCGTCCGGGAGATGGCCTGTTCGATGGCCATCTCGTCCTCAAGCGCCGCGCCCTTCAGCTTCATGACCGTCTGCTCGACACGCTCCGCCAGATCATCCAGCGCATCGCCCAGAGGCGCTTCCTCATCGCCCGGCAGGCCGATGGCCCGCACATCGATGTCGCTGACGATCTTGCAGCGCTTGTCCATCGCGAAGCTGACGATCAGCACGCCATTGGTCGAGGCGTGGCGACGCTCATGCAGCGCCTCGCCCTGTTCAGTGACCAGACGCCCGCCGTCGACATACAGGCGGCCGCTCGGGACTTCGTCGATGATCGCGGCGGGTCCCGGCGCCAGGCGCACCATATCGCCGTTCCGGGGCGTGACCTGCTCGGGCACGCCCATATCCCTGGCCAGGTTGGCGTGCTCGGCCAGATGGCGACGCATGCCGTGGGTCGGCACGGCGATCTTCGGCCGCGCCCATTCGTACATCTGCTTCAGTTCGTCCCGGCACGGGTGGCCGGACACGTGGATGCCGCGGTGATCCTTCTCGGTGTAGAGGCGCACGCCCCGGTCCGCGAGCTTGTCCTGCAGACGCCCGACCGACAGCTCATTGCCCGGGATGACCCGCGACGAGAAGATGCAGTGGTCGCCGTTGCTCAGCTTCACATACGGGTGGGTCCCCTCGGCCACCCGCGACAGGGCGGCGCGCACCTCGCCCTGGCTGCCGGTGCAGAGATACAGGATCTCGTCGGCCGGCCAGATCCGGGCCTCCTGCTCGCTCAGGAACGGCTTGATGTCGTGCAGCATGCCGACGTGCTTGGCCGCCGCCGTGATGCGATGCATCGAGCGGCCCGCCAGCGACACCCGGCGTCCGGCCGCCTCGGCGGCGCGGATCACGCTGTCCATCCGGGCGACGTTCGAGGCGAAGCAGCCCACGGCGATCCGGCCCTTCAGCCCACCGATCAGTTCCGACAGCGCCTCGCGTACGCCGCCTTCCGACCCCGCCGAGCCTTCGACGAAGACATTGGTGGAATCGCAGACCATCGCCAGCACGCCGTCGTCGCCCATCTGGGTGATGGCCTTGGCGTCCGTCACCGAGCCGATGACGGGATCGTCGTCGATCTTCCAGTCGCCGGTGTGCAGCACCGTGCCCAGCGGCGTCTTGATCGCCAGGCCATTCGGCTCGGCGATGGAGTGGGTCATGGTGACGAAGGTGACGTCGAACGGCCCCAGGTTGATCGACCCGCCCAGCGGCACCTCGATCAGTTGCACCTGATCCAGAATGCCCGCCTCGCGCAGCTTCTCGCGGATCAGATAGGCGGTGAACGGCGTCGCATAGAGCGGCGCCTTCATGCGCGTCCACAGCCAGCCCAGGGCGCCGATATGGTCCTCGTGCGCGTGTGTCAGCACGATGCCGCGGATCTTCTCGCCTTCCAGGAAGGCCGGATCAGGCACGATCACATCGACACCGGGCGTCGACAGGTCGCCGAACGTCACGCCCACATCGACGATCAGCCATTGCCGGTCGCGCTCGGGGCCGTAGCCGTACAGGTTCAGGTTCATGCCGATTTCGCCCGACCCGCCTAGCGGCAGGAAGACGAATTCGTCGTCAGCTTGTTTTTTCATTTGTCCTTGAGATGGGTGTTCCGCCGCCAGATTTCGAGCAGGCCGCGGATAGTCAGGTCCGGATCGAACCGGTCGATTGAATCTGTTGCGCCTTCGAACAGGGAGACCACGCCCCCCGTGCCGATGACGGTCATGGGCTTGCCCCACTCGGCCTTGATGCGGGCGACAAGGCCCTCGATCAGGGCGATATAGCCCCAGAACACGCCCGATTGCATGTTCGAGACGGTGTCCTTGCCGATCACCTTGTCCGGCTTCTGGATCGCGATGCGGGGCAACATTGCGGCGGCCTCGTGCAAGGCCTGCAGACTCAGGTTCACGCCCGGCGCGATGATGCCCCCCTCGAACGCGCCGTCGGCGGCGATGACATCGAAGGTCGTGGCCGTGCCGCTGTCGATGACGATCAGATCGCCCGGGTACAGCAGATGCGCCCCCATGGCGTTGACCAGCCGGTCGGCGCCGGCCTCGCTCGGCTTCAGGATGCGCACCGGGATGCCCAGTTCGACATTGTCCCCGATCACCATCGGCTCCACCGACAGGTAGCGGCGCGACAGGTTCCGCAGGTTGAAGATCGACTGCGGCACCACGCTGGAGATGATGCAGCCGGTCAGGTCGCCCAGATTCAGCCCGCGCATGGACAGCAGCTGGGTCAGCCAGACGGCGTATTCGTCCGCCGTCCGCTGCGAATCCGTGGCCGCCCGCCACTGGGCGATCCAGTCCGCGCCGTCATGAACGGCGAACAGCGTGTTGGTGTTGCCCTGTTCGATCGCCAGCAGCATCAAGCGGTCTCCCCGAAGAACACATCCCCCGCCGAGATAAGGCGCACGGAGCCGTCCGCCAGTCGCAGACGCAGCGCGCCGTCGCCCGCCACGCCCTCGGCACGGCCCTCAAGGGTCTCGTGGCCCAGCCGGGCGACGGCGGGACCGTCCAGCCCGGGCGTTCGCGCCGCCCAGGCGTCCAGGATCGGCTGGAAGCCCAGCGTCTCCCAACGATCCATCCAGACCGCGAAAGCCTCGGCGAGATCGTTCGCCGCCGTCTCCACCTTCGGCGGCGCGGCGTGATCCGCGGACAGATGCTGGACCAGGGCGGCGGCCGGGCGCTCGGTCCCCCGCGGCGCCTCGGCCAGGTTCACGCCGATGCCGACCGCCAGCCACAGACCGCCTGTCGCATGCGCTCCGGACTCGACCAGGATGCCGCACGCCTTCTGTCCGGCCAGCATCACGTCATTGGGCCATTTGATCGTCACCAGCGACGGCGGCGCATAGCGGTCCAGCAGGTCAGCCACCGACAGCGCGGCGATGAAGGTCACCTGCGCGGCCTCCGCCGGCGACTTGCGCGTCGTGGTCAGCAGGGTGGTGAACAGATTGCCCGTGTCGTCGCTCTCCCACGCCCGCCCCCGCCGACCGCGCCCGGCGGTCTGGCGACGCGCGACGATCCACAGCGGGCCGGGCTCGCCGGCCTCGGCCCGTCGCCGGGCCTCCGCATTGGTGGAATCGGTATGATCGAGCAGCAGGACGGGGGCCGCAGCCACCGTCAACCGACCCCGAAGCCCGTCGCGGCGCGCGCGGCCAGCGGCGCCAGCCACGGCAGGGCCACGATGACGACCGGGAAGCTGAAGGCGGCGCAGGCCAGGGCGATGGTCCTGGCTTCCACCGGCGCGGCGTCGGTCGGCGCAGTCCCTTCCGGGGCCGGGTCGAACCACATCACCTTGATGATGCGCAGATAGTAGAAACCGGCCACGACCGAGGCCACCAGACCGGCGGCGCCGGCCATCCAGTAGCCCGCCTCGGCGGCGGCGCCGAAGACATAGTACTTGGCCCAGAAGCCCGACAGCGGCGGCATGCCCAGCACCGACAGCGACAGGATGGTCAGCGCCACGGCGGTCAGCGGACGCTCCTTCCGCAGGCCCGCCAGATCGGCGATCTTGCGGATCGGACGCCCGTTCCGGCTGAGCGACAGCAGGATGCCGAAGAAGCCGAACTGGTCGATGACGTACAGCGTCATGAACATCAGCATGGCCTGGATGCCCAGCGTCGTCCCCGCCGCGATGGCCAGCAGGGCGTAGCCGATGTTGGCGATCGAGGAATAGGCCAGCAGGCGCTGGATGTCCTTCTGCACCAGACCGCCGAACGCGCCGACGGCGAAGCTGATCAGCGAGATCAGGATCAGCACCTGCGCCCACTGGTCATGCGACCCGGCGAAGGCGCCTTCCAGCGTGCGCGCGATCAGCACCATGGCCGCGACCTTGGGGGCCGAGGCGAACAGGGCCACGACCGGGGTCGGCGCGCCTTCGTAGACGTCCGGCGTCCACATGTGGAACGGGGCGGCCGAGACCTTGAAGGCCAGGCCCGAGATCAGGAACACCAGGCCGAAGATCAGGCCGGTCGACGGATTGGCCGAGGCGTAGGCGGCGATGTCCTCGAACCGCATCGAGCCGGTGAAGCCGTAGATCAGGCTGGCCCCGTACAGCAGCAGGCCCGACGACAGGGCGCCCAGCACGAAATACTTCAGGCCCGCTTCCGAGGCCTTCAGGTCGTCGCGGTGGAAGGCGGCCAGCACATAGAGCGCCAGCGAGTGCAGCTCGATGCCGACGTACAGGCTGATCAGGTCGCCCGACGAGGCCATCATGCCCATGCCGGCCGAGGCCAGCACGATCAGGACCGGGAACTCGAACCGGGCGATCTTCGACCGGTGCATCCAGCCGTTGCCGAGGATGATGGCGGCGGCGCTGGACAGGAAGATCACCGCCTTGCCGTAAACGGCCAGCGGATCGGCCACATAGGCGCCGTTGAAGGCCTGGCCCAGCGGACCGGTCACGGTCACGGCGGTCGCGGCCAGCAACAGCAGGACCGACAGCCAGGACACCAGGCCCGCGCTGCGCTCGCCCGAGAAGGCGCCGACCATCAGCAGCACCAGGCCGCCGACGGCGAGCGTGATCTCGGGAGCCGAAAGGTGAAGGGCGGAAATCAGATCAGGCATCATGGTCTCAGCCACCGATCGCGAGTTGATAGGCGGACGTCAGGGCGTGAACGGACGCGTTCGTGTAGTCGAGCACCAGTCCGGGCTGAACGCCCAGCCACAGGGTGCCGATGATCAGGGGCGTGAAGATCAGAAGCTCGCGCTTGTCGATATCCAGGATGTCCTTGAGCTTCGGATTGGTGATCTCGCCGAACATCACGTTGCGGTACAGCGTCAGCGCATAGACCGCCGAGAAGATCACGCCCGAGGCCGCGAACAGCGCCGTCCAGGTCGACACCTGATAGATGCCGGTCATGGTCAGGATCTCGCCGATGAAGCCCGAGGTGCCCGGCAGGCCGACGTTGGCCATGGTGAACATCAGGAAGATGGCGGCGAACCACGGCATGCGGCTGGTCAGCCCGCCGTAGAAGGCGATCTCGCGGGTGTGCATCCGGTCGTAGACCACGCCGACGCACAGGAAGAGCGCGCCCGAGATCAGGCCGTGGCTCAGCATCTGGAACACCGCGCCCTGCACGCCCTGATCGTTGCCCGCGAAGATGCCCATGGTCACGAAGCCCATGTGCGCGACGGACGAATAGGCGATCAGCTTCTTGATGTCTGTCTGACGGAAGGCGACCAGCGAGGTGTAGACGATGGCGATGGCCGACAGGGTGAACACCAGCGGCGCGAACATCTGCGACGCCTGCGGGAACATGGGCAGGTTGAACAGGATGAAACCGTAGCCGCCCAGCTTCAGCAGGATGCCGGCCAGAATGACCGAGCCCGCCGTCGGCGCCTGGACGTGGGCGTCCGGAAGCCAGGTGTGCACCGGCCACATCGGCATCTTGACCGCGAACGAGGCGAAGAAAGCCAGCCACAGGATCGGCTGCGCGGTCGGCGAGAAGGCGAATTCCTTCAGGGCCGGAATGCTGGTGGTGCCGGCGGTGTGCGCCATCCACAGCATGGCCAGCAGCATCAGGACCGACCCCAGCAGGGTGTACAGGAAGAATTTGTACGCCGCGTAGATGCGGTTCGCCCCGCCCCACACCCCGATGATGATGAACATCGGGACCAGAGTGCCTTCGAAGAAGATGTAGAACAGGAACAGGTCCAGCGACGTGAACACGCCGATGACCAGCGTCTCCAGCACCAGGAAGGCGATCATGTAGTCGCTGACGCGCTCCTTGATGGAGCTCCAGCTGGCCAGGATGCAGATCGGCATCAGGAAGGCGGTCAGCAGCACGAACAGGATCGAAATCCCGTCCACGCCGAGGTGATACTCGGCGCCCGCGAACCAGTTGAACCGCTCGACGAACTGATAGGCCGCGTTCTGCGGGTCGAAGCCGGCGACCAGCACGGCCGAGACGGCCAGCGTGGCCAGCGTCGTGCCCAGCGCGATCCAGCGCGCGGCGTTGTCGACCGAGCCCTTGGTCAGCAGCCGGGTCAGCAGCAGCAGGCCCGCGCCCACCAGCGGCAGGAAGGTGACGATACTCAGGATGGAGGGGATCTGGGGCAAGATCAGGCTCCCCACGTGAAGATGGCGAAGGCGAGGAAGCCGGCCAGGCCGAGCAGCATCACGAAGGCGTAGAAATAGACATAGCCGGACTGGAAGCGGGCCAGCCCGCCGGCGAACTTACGGGACAGCCAGGCGAAACCGTTCGGTCCGCCGCCGTCGATGATCTTCACGTCGCCGACCTTCCAGAACAGGTCGCCCAGCGCCTTGGCGCCCTTGACGAAGATGAAGTCGTACAGCTCGTCGAAGTACCACTTGTTGACCAGGAAGGCGTGGATCGCGCTGCCGCGATCGGCCATCCGGCGCGCCATGCCCTCCTTGAGGACATAGAGCCAGAAGGCGACGAAGGTCCCGATCAGGGTCATGACCAGCGGCGACCACTTCACCCAGGTCGGGACCGAGTGGGCCTCATGCAGGACGTGGTTGTGCGGGCCCGAGAAGATCGCGGCCTTCCAGAACTCGCCCTCGTGGTGCCCGATGAAATAGGGCGCGAAGACCAGACCGGCGAACAGGGCGCCGACCGACAGGGCCAGCAGCGGAACCAGCATGACCGGCGGGCTCTCGTGCGGCTTCAGCGGGCCGTGGTGCGCGTGGTCGTCATGAGCATGGTCATCGGCGATCGGCTCGGAGTGGGTCTCCAGCTGGGCGTGCGAGGCGTGGTCGTCATGCCCGGGGGCGTGATCGACGGCGTGATCGTCGTGATGCTCGTCCTTCCACACCGGCTTGTTGTGGAAGGTCATGAACACCAGACGCCACGAATAGTAGGCCGTCAGACCGGCCGCCAGAATGCCGACGAAGAAGGCGAACAGGCCGATCGGCGAATGGCCGGACGCCGCGGCGGCGAAGGCGCTCTCGATGATGGCGTCCTTGGAATAAAAGCCCGCCAGACCGCCGATGCCGGGGATGCCCAGACCGGTGATGGCGATGGTGCCGATGGTCATGACCGCATAGGTCACGGGCAGCAGCTTCCACAGCCCGCCCATCTTCCGCATGTCCTGTTCGTGGTGCATGCCGTGGATCACCGAGCCGGCGCCCAGGAACAGCAGCGCCTTGAAGAAGGCGTGGGTGAACAGGTGGAACATGGCCGCCTCATAGGCGCCCACGCCCGCGGCGAAGAACATGTAGCCCAGCTGCGAACAGGTCGAATAGGCGATGACCCGCTTGATGTCGTTCTGGGCCAGACCGACCGTGGCGGCGAACAGGGCCGTGATCGCGCCGATGACGGCGACGATCTGACCGGCGATGGGCGCATATTCGAACAGCGGCGACAGCAGGCAGACCATGTAAACGCCGGCGGTCACCATGGTCGCGGCGTGGATCAGGGCCGACACCGGGGTCGGGCCTTCCATGGCGTCCGGAAGCCAGGTGTGCAGGAAGAACTGGGCCGACTTGCCCATGGCGCCGATGAACAGCAGGAAGGCCGCCAGATCCAGCGCCGACCAGGTGTGGCCCAGGAACTCCCAGCCCGTGCCCGCCTTGGCGGCGATCATCGGGAAGACCTCGGCGAACTGGATCGTGCCGAACATCCAGAAGACGGTGAAGATGCCCAGGGCGAAGCCGAAGTCGCCGACACGGTTGACCACGAAGGCCTTGATGGCGGCGGCGCTGGCGGTGGGCTTCTTGTACCAGAATCCGATCAGCAGATAGGACGCCAGCCCCACCCCTTCCCAGCCGAAGAACAGCTGCATGAAGTCGGCGGCGGTCACCAGCGCCAGCATGGCGAAGGTGAACAGCGACAGGTAGGCGAAGAACCGCGGCTTGTCCGGGTCCTCGGCCATGTAGCCCCAGCTGTACAGGTGGACCAGCGACGACACGCTGGTCACCACCACCAGCATGGTGGCCGACAGGGCGTCGATGCGGATCGACCAGTTCGAGATGAAGTCGCCGACGTGGATGAAGGGCGCCAGGGTGATCGTGAACGGCTCGAGGCCGCCCCACGTCCACTGGCTGAACACGATCCAGGCGATGAGACACGAGACGAACAGCAGGCCCGTCGTGATGGACTGCGAGATGACGTTGCCCAGTCGGCGGCCCGACAGGCCGACGATGGCCGCGCCCAACAGCGGGGCGAAGACGCCGAGAGTGACGAGGAGCTGGAGGTTCACGATCAGCCCTTCATGACCGAGGCGTCGTCCACGGCGATGTCGCCGCGGTTACGGAAGAAGGTCACCAGAATGGCCAGACCCACAGCCGCCTCGGCGGCCGCCACGGTCAGCACGAACATGGCCATGATCTGCCCCGACACGTCGTTGAGGTAGCTTGAGAAGGCGACGAAATTGATGTTCACGGCCAGCAGGATCAGCTCGACCGACATCAGGATGATGATGACGTTCTTGCGGTTCACGAAGATGCCGAAGACACCGATGGTGAACAGGATGGCGGCGACCGCCAGATAGTGCTGCAGGGTGACGACCATCAGACCAGATCCTCGGGGGTGACGCCCGCGCCGGTTTCAACCGACTTCACTTCCATGGCCGTCTTGGCGTCGCGACCGACCTGGTCGGCGACGTTCTGGCGCTTGATGTTGGGCTTGTGGCGCAGGGTCAGGACGATGGCGCCGATCATCGCGATCAGCAGCACGATGCCCGCCGCCTGGAAGAAGTAGACGTAGTCCGTGTAGAGCACGCGCCCGATGGTCTCGACGTTGGACGCGTCGGCCGTGGCGACCGCCGGGCCGGCGGCCTCGGCGGCGGCGCCGCCGCTGACCACGGCCAGCGAGATCATGATCATCTCGGCCAGCAGGATCCCCGCCACGATCGCCGCCAGCGGCAGGTATCGCGCATAGCCTTCGCGCAGCCGCACGAAGTCGACGTCCAGCATCATGACGACAAACAGGAACAGCACCGCGACGGCGCCGACGTAGACGACCACCAGCAGCATGGCGAGGAACTCTGCGCCCAGCAGGACGAACAGTCCCGCCGACGAGAAGAAGGCCAGGATCAGCCACAGGACGCTGTGCACGGGGTT
>Ga0247806_10001184_pt1 | contig 13207 bp, 8 predicted proteins | sample UWRJL059202B1_FD_179935 | JGI IMG/M metagenome (GOLD analysis project Ga0247806, IMG submission 179935) | Plant litter microbial communities from Arlington Agricultural Research Station in Wisconsin, United States - UWRJ-L059-202B-1 | ecosystem: Environmental > Terrestrial > Plant litter >... | reverse complement strand
CTAAACCCGAACATTGGCGTGCTGAAGCTATACCCTGGTATCTCTAAGCAAGCGGTGCTCGCCATTACAGAGTCAGGTGTGGACGCGATTATTATGGAAACGTTTGGCTCGGGAAATACGACTACGGCCGAATGGTTTCTGCAATGCTTAGAACAAGCGTTAGCAAAAGGGAAGTTGATCATTGACATTACGCAATGCCAGAGAGGTGCGGTCGAACTGGGGATGTATCAAACCAGTAAAAGGCTTCAGCAAATGGGCATAATTAATGGTTACGACATGACCTTTGAGGCTACTTGTACAAAGCTGATGTATGTATTGGGACTTAAGCTCGATAAAGCCAGTACAGTAAGGTTAATGGAGCAGTCGCTATGCGGCGAATTGACTTCCTAAGGTAAAACTTCATCCGCATTCTATATTCTCTGCATTATAATGGTAATTTTGTGGCATTGCTGCTCTGGCAGCGCCTATTTATCAGATTACAGTTATGAAAATTGAGCAGATATATACCGGTTGTCTAGCAGAGGCTGCTTATTATATTGAAAGTGATGGAGAAGCTGCCATCATTGACCCACTGAGAGAAGTCGAACCTTATTTAAAGCGTGCTGTTAAGGATGGAGCGAAGATCAAATATATATTTGAGACCCATTTCCATGCTGATTTTGTTTCAGGTCACATTGATCTCGCAGAGAAATCTGGAGCAGCGATTGTTTACGGACCAACCGCTTTGACTTCCTTTCCTTCACATATAGCTAAAGATCAGGAGCAATTCCAAATTGGTAAATTAACCATTACAACCCTGCATACGCCGGGGCATACTCCTGAATCAACTACCTATTTGTTGACCGATGAAGACGGTAAACCACATTGCATCTTCACTGGAGATACCTTGTTTATAGGGGATGTAGGAAGGCCTGACCTTGCTCAAAAAGGAACCCTAACAATGGAAGATATGGCTGCTACGCTTTATGATTCCCTTCATGATAAGATTTTAACACTACCGGATGATGTTCTGGTTTATCCTGCACACGGTGCTGGATCCGCTTGTGGCAAACACATGAGTAAGGAAACCTTCGATACTTTAGGTCATCAGAAAGAGGTGAACTACGCCTTGAAAGCAAGTTCAAAAGCGCAGTTTGTTAAAGAAGTTACGGACGGTATTTTGCCTCCTCCTCAATATTTTGCGAAGAATGCCGCAATGAATAAGAATGGCTATGAGCCCTTTGATGATGTATATGATAAGGGATTGACCGGTCTTGACGCTAATGAATTTGAATTAACGGCTAACCAAACAGGGGCAGTGGTGCTTGATACGCGTGATCCACAAGCTTTTGCTTCTGGCTTTATTCCATCTTCTGTGAATATTGGTTTGAATGGACAGTTTGCACCTTGGGTTGGTGCTTTAATCACCGACCTTAAGCAACCAATATTATTGGTTACAGAACCCGGAAAAGAGCAGGAAACCATTACCAGACTTTCAAGAGTTGGTTACGACAGTACCATTGGTTATCTGGATGGTGGAATTGATACCTGGAAGATCGCAGGCAAAGATCTGGAAACCATTGATTCTATTTCTGCTGGTGATTTTGCTGATGCAGTTCTCAAAGACAAAGACGCAACTGTTCTGGATGTTAGAAAACCTGGAGAGTATGATGCGGAGCACCTGGAGATCGCCTTGGCAAGACCGTTAGATTATATCAACGACTGGACTACTGAAATCGATCCTAAGAAAACCTATTATGTTCATTGTGCCGGAGGCTATCGTTCTATGATCGCGGCCTCAATTCTTAAGGCCAGAGGCGTTGATCAGGTGATTGATATACAAGGTGGGTATGCCGCAATTAAGTCTACCGAACTGGAACGAACAGACTTCGCCTGTCCGTCTAAAGCAATGAAAGTTTAACCTTTAACTTCCTGTCAAATTGTTAGAAGAGAAAAATCACACCGACTACGATGTCCTGATAATAGGCGCAGGTCCAATTGGGATGGCTTGTGCAATTGAAGCTTTGAAAGCTGGGTTGTCCTACTTAATCCTTGAGAAGGGGGCTTTGGTCAACAGTCTATATAATTACCCGGTATTCATGACTTTCTTTTCGACTTCTCAGAAGCTTGAAATAGGCGGCGTTCCTTTTGTTAGCATCAGCAACAAACCTAATCGCAATGAAGCTTTAGAATATTACCGTAGAGTTGCTGAAAAATTTGAGCTCAATATCAATCTGTTTGAACCGGTTAAGCAAGTTTCTAAACAGGCTGACGGGAATTTTGAAGTTCATACTGATAAAGCAAAGTACCACGTAAAGAAGGTCATCATTTCTACAGGATTCTATGATGTGCCTGTCATGATGAATATCCCCGGTGAGGAGTTGTCGAAAGTTAGACATTACTATAAAGACCCACATTTATACGCTTTTAGCAAGATCCTGGTGATTGGGGCAAACAATTCTGCTATTGACGTCGCTTTGGAAACCTATAGAAAAGGTGCGAAAGTAACATTGGTAATAAGAGGCTCTGAGATTGGTTCAAAGGTTAAATATTGGGTCAAGCCCGATATTGAAAATCGCATCAAAGAAGGAGACATCACTGCTTATTTTAATAGTGAAGTCGTTGCTATCTCTGAGCAAGAGGTTCAAATCAAGACCCCCGAAGGTATAGTTAGTGTAGCAAATGATTTTGTGCTTGCGATGACAGGATACAAACCTGATTTCGCTTTGCTGAAGAACTTAGGGGTAACGTTGGAAGACGACAATTGTCCGGTTCACAATCCAGTTACCATGGAGACCAGTGAAGAAGGCCTTTATTTGGCGGGCGTGGTGTGCGGAGGAATGGATACCCATAAATGGTTTATCGAAAACTCCCGTGTCCATGCAGAGCAGATTATCGCTCATATTAAAGGAAATTAATTTATGTTTGCACACACATTTCACCTGAATGCCGGGAATAAATCAAATTAGATTACCAATAGCTGCTGATATTGATGTTTTTGAAGAAAAGTTCAAAGCTTCAATGCACAGTGACGCCCCGTTATTAGATAGGATCACGCATTATATTGTAAAGCGAAAAGGTAAGCAGATCAGACCGATGTTCGTTTTCTTCGCTGCAAAGCTTTGTGGTGGAATTATAGAGTCGACTCACCGTGGTGCTGCGCTGGTGGAATTGTTGCATACCGCTACTTTAGTCCATGATGATGTAGTGGATAACGCCTATGAAAGAAGAGGTTTCTTTTCCATCAATGCGCTTTGGAAAAATAAAATAGCGGTACTGGTTGGTGACTATCTATTGGCTAAAGGCCTACTCTTATCGGTAAACAACGGTGAATTCAAGTTACTGCAAATTGTTTCTGAAGCGGTAAAACAGATGAGTGAGGGTGAACTACTTCAGATTGAGAAGGTTCGTCGTATGGACATCAGTGAGTCTCTATATTACGATGTAATAAGACAAAAAACCGCTTCTCTTATTGCCTCTTGCTGTGCATGTGGGGCTGCATCTGCTGGTGCGGATGATGAGACCGTCGAGAAGATGAGGCTGTTTGGTGAGAAGGTAGGGATTGCATTTCAGATAAAAGATGATACGTTTGACTTCGGAACTGATGATGTAGGGAAGCCTTTAGGGATCGATATCAAAGAAAAGAAAGTAACGCTACCATTGATCTATGCGCTTAACAAATCGGACAAAGCCGAAAAGAAGCGCGTCATTAACCTCGTTAAAAACCATCAGGATGATCCTGTTAAGATTCAAGAGATTATTGACTTTGTAAATGCTAAAGAGGGCGTGCAATATGCGAATGATCAAATGATCAAATACCAGCAGGAAGCTTTTGATATTTTATACACTTTTGAGCCGAGTGATGCCAGAACAGGCCTTGAACAACTGGTTCGCTACACAACTGAGCGTAAAAAGTAAGCAATACCCTTAAATTGTTCTTTTTAATCCCAGAGTTCTGATCATAATCCTTATTTTGATCGAAATTTCCTTTATGAAAGCTTTTTTTATACTTCTGATATGTTTTGCGACTCTAAATGTAGTTGCACAAGACGACTTCAATGCTGTTTTTTCTAAAATCAATACAGAAGTACAAGCTAATTCCAAAGCATATGCAACGCTTAAAGAAGCAACATCAACTATTGGTCATCGGTTAACTGGTTCTGCTAATGGGGCAAAAGCAGAAGCTTATGCTTATAACCTGCTTAAATCTTACGGTCTTGATGTGAAATACCAACCTTTTGAAGTAGAAAGCTGGAACAGGCTGACCAATGAAACCAAGATTGGGGATTCGGAAAGCCAAATGAATAAATACCCAACGGTAACACTTGCCCATTCACCGGTTAAGGCAAACGTTACTGCCGAATTAGTTGATATGGGAAATGGTTTAGAAGCAGATTATACAAGTAACGCTGATAAGGTTAAGGGTAAAATTGCTTTAGTCTATTTGGGTGTGCTTCCTGGTTCGCCTGCCCGAACACCATCATTGCACAGATCAGAAAAGACCGCTATTGCTACCAAGCATGGTGCTACAGGAATAATCATCATCAATGGTGTTAAAGGTGGCGTGCTGCTTACTGGTACCGCATCAGTTACGGGTAAGTTGATTCCTATTCCAGCAGTATGTATCGGACTCGAAGATGGTATGGCCATTAAAGAAAACCTAAAGACCAAGAAGCAATTTGCCAGTTTAAACATGACGAATTTCTCTGGAATGATTAAGGCGAGGAATGTGATTGCTACTATAAAGGGAACTTCATTACCTAAAGAAAAGATCGTTGTAGGCGGACACCTGGATAGCTGGGATCTTGCGACCGGAGCAATAGACAATGGTATAGGATCCTTTTCGATCATTGATATGGCCCGTACTTTTAAAAAACTTGGACTAACTACAAAGCGAAGCGTAGAGTTTGTGCTTTTCATGGGAGAAGAGCAAGGCTTACTTGGATCCAAAGCTTATATTGAGAACGCAAAAGCTAATAAGACATTAGACGATGTTAGGTTTATGCTTAACTATGATATGACCAACGATCCGAAAGGATTTGCAACAAGTAGAGCAGAAATGAAAGATCTTTTCAATGCTTGGGGTACTCAGGTTGCCCGTTTAGACACTGGTTATAAGAATCTGTTTTTAGCAGGCGCAGGATTGCATAGCGATCATCAGCCATTCCTTTTAGAGGGAATACCAACTGGTGGAGGGGCAGGTGGCCGACTACCTAACAACTCCGGACCATACTATCACTCAGACGGGGACGTTTTCAAATTGGTTGATGAGCAAGGTTTGAAAAACACGGTTCGTTATAGTGCCATGTTGACTTATGCTTTAGCTAATACACCATCGATTCCCGTTACCAAACAAACGGAGGAAGCACTTAAGCTTTTCCTTCAAGAGAATAAGTTGGAGGAGCCATTAAGGATTGCCGGCGAATGGCGATGGTAAAAGCCCATTGGTAATTCTTTTAAGATCTGCTTGCTTCGAGGATGCGACATTTATCAGGTAAAACTTTTTACCCATGGCGCCCTTCCATCGCCAGCTGTACTGGTCAATAGTCTTCGTTTGTCCATCGTCAAACCACCATGAAGTATACAATTTGTCTTTCCCTTTTACAAGCATTCCAGTATAGATCTCGACTCCACTATAGATTTCCTTTTTAATAAAGGTAAATTCATATCCGCTTCCCGTCCAACAAATCATTGGATTGTGTTCTGGTGAATAAAAATTGCAGGGCTTCATGTAAATAAGTGCATCTGGATTCTCAAATTTTAATACCTCATTCTCAAGTTTACTTTTATTAAACCCATTCATTGTTATTGCCTTGTTATCGTGCCTAACTGGCACAGCCGTTTTATAGAAATAAGTAGTATACATGATGGCGCAAAATAGTCCGATATGTAAATAGGGCTTCAGGAATCTTGGCTTATTGAATTTCTGTTCCTGGATCTTTGGATGAGTCCTGGCAATTTTACCGATATAGTGTGGAGCCAAAAACATCAGCGGAATCAATACGTAAACGATTAACGAAATTATACCAATGCCGTCATGTAATGCTGTTCCCGGCATTATTTTAAACAATACAATCGCCATGATCCGGAAGTAATTACTCGCGAGATTAAGGAAGATAGTGATTAGAATAATACCTAAATAACCTACCGGTCTCAGGTCCTTATCCATAGTTTTTAGTTTAGAGGAAATTACAAAAACTGCAACTAACAAAGAAATATTAAGCATGTTTAGACCTGCGCAAGCTTGATCAATATAAAAGTCAAATCCATCGATCCTGATGATATTTCCAATTGAAGTTACTGCCGTTCCTCCTGCCGCTAATGTTTTCGCTACAACATCAGTGAGCCACAGTCTGAGAGGGAAACTCAGACTGTCACTGAAGGTTTTAAATAGTGGAGATATCAATACGAAAATGTATAGGACGGAACTTGAAACCTTTCCTTTAAATGATTCAATGAGTAATAGAAAGGTGAAAAGTAATGCGAAGAAAAGAGTTGATCTTGTTGGAATAGCAATAGCAAGTATGACAAAAAGTATTGAAGGCAATATTAGCCTGGTGGACAGTATACCTTTCTCTACTTGATATACCAATGGGACTAATAACAGGCCAAACACGGTGGTAAGGTTCCATTGTACATAATCTTTACCTAAAAGAATTGCTATTACGATATAAACTATACAAAGTATTGTCCTGATTGATCCCATGACTTAATGCTTTAAGGAGGTCAAAAAGCTCAGCTTCATTTGCGATCTTTCTTTATAGATATAGTATCCAATAATACCCGTTCCCAGTATGATCAAGAGCCATTCGTGAGGCTCCGGTGCAGCTCCTGAAGAGTGGATGGATGCATTTTGTAAGCTGTTTTTACTTTCTTCAATGCCAAATCTTTTATAGTCGTTAGTGGTTTCCAGTACGATCAAACTTGAAACTGGGGACACTACATATGCTTCGCTTGCAGTTTGTGCCAGATTCTCATTGATATAGTTTTGTTCAAAGTATGTTTTGCCAACCTGATGCAGGATGTTGTTGTATGCAAATAGTCTAAGCAGGTGATCAGGAGCATTGGTCGCACTTGAATCAGAGGTTTTAACAATCGAAACCTTTGACGCATTGACATCCAATACGTTTATCTTTTGTTGGCTTGTTTGGAAAACATTCTTCTTGAGGTCAGCCACTAGATTACCCAAGGTTCCTTCATTAGATTGAAAAGCACCAAACTCCTTCAATGTTTTGATGTAAGCATTTTTCTCAGTTCCTATGTTGTAGAGATGAAGCGGTATACTTGAAGCAAAGTATTTTGTAGTCCACTTCTGAAAAAGACTGCCTTCCAAATCTTTTAAATTGGCTGAATTATTTGTTCCTTTCGTAATCACCAGAGAGGTTTGAGGATCAGAAATAAGATAGAAAGGAAATAAAGAGTAATTCAACTGATGCATCTTTTCAAAGGTTTCTTTTAGCATTTGACTGGTTAGTTTCTTCATGCGACCATCAAATACGTATACTTCGCTCTCACCTTTAGCGTTCCAGATTGCATTTAATTCTTCCTCAGTCCAGGAAGCATTCAGGTCTAAATAGATTTTTTGAGCCTTAAACTGTGTTGGCTTGACGACTAATTCTTCAAGTTTATAGGAAGAGCCATTAAAGGAAAAGGCATTGTTCGATAACTTCGGACTATCAAACGATATATCCCAGTTGTTTTGATAACTCCTATCTATCACCACTTCAACCTTATCTTTCAATTTGAATGAAGCCTCTAAAGTTTGAGGCGCTTCACTGAAAGCAACTTTTAACGTCTCTTCGGCAGTTGAGAATTCGGGGCCATTGATCGAAGGGTTTTCATATCGTAACCTGTTGCCATCTTTTATAAGTGGGCTGGTTATACCTATTCTAAACCTTCTGTTTTCAGCTGCGTTGCACGGAAATATTCTAACAGTAACCTTATTGCCTTCCTGCCAGTGTACTACCGAAGGATCTCTTACTTCAACTCCTACAATGGTTTTGTAAGCGGTGTCTGCTTTCGCTTTGGTAGTTAGTCTTCCTTTTTCTTCAATACCGTTTATCCAAAGTGATAAAGAGCTTACCACTGAGCCTTCTGATAACTGAAAAGTGTAAATAGCTTCTTCATCGCCTCCCCAGGTTCTTTTGCTCAAGTTTTTTACCGTGATTGTCTTTTCCGTAAATGCCAATCTATACTCTGGATATATCTTTACATTACTGACAACAGTTTCGGTTTGAAGATTTTCTCCGGACCATAACCTTTCTTGTGCAGGATGTCTTGAATCGTACATTGCCTTTAGAATTTTAATTCTCTCCTGATCGTCGAGAAGTGGTTGACCAATAAGAAAGCTTGAGATCATTACTAGTGGATCGTGCTTCTTTTGTTCAGCAAATCCTACTCCTCCAAAGTCTCCCCAGAACCAGCTGCTACCCTCTTTAGGAATTGCATAAACAAATCCGGACTTCATCATTTTTTCTGTAACTGCTGATTGTGGTAATTGCTGACTTACCGCTGTCCAGGTAGGTAAAGTGTTTTCCTTCAACATATCATGATTGATAATTGAAGTTGTTTTTTGGTATGCGCTATTCCATTGGTATACAAAACCCATGCAAACTATTAATGGTATAAGTATTCCAACTGAGAAGGCATATTTCAATGCAGGGTAAACTCTTAAACTTCTGATTGCCCGAACAATAGTAACGATTACAAGAAATAAAGGGATTAAGAAGTGCATACTAAAGCCGAGAAATATTGCGCCTAACAAACCAAGTGCATAAAAGGGCACTAAATAAACTGCATAATATAGAAAAAGTACTAGCGAACATCCCATAAGGAACATGTAGAAATGCTTAGCAATTGTCCCCATCTCATTAAAAAAGATGCTTGAAACTAAGGTAATGGTCGCAATGGTTATGTATATGGATAACCAGGTTGTAGAAGTATCGAAAATATTAACTTCTCTGTTTAGTGAGAATGCACTAATAAACCATAGCACCAACATGTAGATTGTATAATTCAATTTTGTCTTAGACAGGCCCCAACGGTGCTCAAAAAATGTCGTTACAAATAGTGACAAAGTATAGATCACAGTGATTGCATAGTTAATTAGGAATATGGGAGAATCAGTTTTCCATGGATTTTGGAATACTAGCGTTAGTCCAAACACTGTACTGGAGATCAGAATAAGGATGATTGCTGAAAGACTTAGGTTATCTTTTGCAAGCGATAAGATGAGATTTTTCATAATTGTATGTTTGTAAAAGTACTTTGTAATTCAAAGTGACTGTATAAAAAAAATAGTTATTTCTGTTGTTTAATTAAATTTTCCAATGCCTGGAGATGAATCTTAAAGGCCTTTCTGCCATTGTCGGAAGCCGCATAAGTTGTATTGGGTTTCCTTCCTAAAAAAGATTTGTGTACAATAATGTATTCTTCCTTTTCCAAAGCCTTCAAATGCGATGCAAGATTTCCATCAGTCACGCTCAAAAGTTCTTTCAAGGAGTTAAAGTCGTAATTTTCATTTGCAACCAACACGCTCATGATCTGAAGTCTGATCCTGTTCTCAAATGCTTTATCAAAATTTTCTAATCCTAACTTCACCTATCGTATCTAAAATGCATGATTGAACCATATATGATATGCAGTACACCAAACCCGATCGTCCAGAATACAATTCCGAAACCAGGTAAACATGCTGCGATAAGTCCGAGTGCTATTTCATAGATCCCAAGCCATTTTACATCTGTAAAGGTATAATGACTACCTGCTACCAATGCTAGTCCGTAAAATATTAAGGTAGCAGGAGCAATGATGCCAAAGTAACCTCTATACAAGAGTATAAGTATTAAAATGCCACCAGTAACTAAGGGGATCGCCATATTGACAAGTAACTTTTTACTGCTTGGATTCCAAACTGTCTCGCCTTTGCTTTTTGCTTTACGAACAGTGAGCAATATTCCAGTACTTAATGACAGCAAGAGGACTACTACTGCGATAAAAAACAGTTGTAAAATAACTGCTTCATCATTAACATAGTGATCTCTGTAATCCAGATCTCCTGAAGTACCATATACAACGTAGTATCCCACTCCTGCACCTATTAGAGCATAAACTCCGGCTAAAATTCCTGAAAGCCCACTCAAAGAGATAAACTTTGCAGACCGCTCCATTAAATTCCTAATGGAATTAAGTTCGGAATAGACATCTTTTTCTTGCATAAAAAAGTACTTTGTTATTCAAAGTAAAGTATAAGTTTTTAATTCTGCAAGTCAAAATGTTAATATCCTCAATATTTTTTAAGTGTTGCTCTTCCAACAAGATTGATACCTAACCACAACCTCATCTTAATAAACAGTTAACACAGGCTTAACCAAGTCTGGAGACCTTTGCCCCAAAATAAGGTGTATTAACATACAGGTGCAACAGAGAAATGAACATGAATAAAACTTTTACTAAAGAAAGGCCGTGGTTAAGAGTGTTTAAATACGGATTACTCGTATTTGCAACAGCTACTTTCCAAATGCCTCAATCCCTATTTGCTACGGATAACGTGGTATCTACAAAAGGCTTTTTTCAGGAAACCATTACAGTTAAGGGAACTGTAATAGATGATAAAGACGGTCAGCCGATTCCAGGAGCCACAATTACCGATAACCAACGTAAAGTATTAGGTACTACAAACGGAAATGGTGAATACAGCATCAAGGTCTTAGCAGGAACAGAAGTTTCGTTTTACATGATCGGTTACTCAACAGTTAAACAAACGGTAGCTGCGGGTCAGAGTAATTTAGTGATCAGATTTAAAGAATCGAGTAGTGACTTAAACGAAGTTGTGGTTACAGCTCTTGGTATTAAAAGAGAAGAAAAGTCACTAGGTTATGCGGTAACCAAGGTTGATAGCACTCAATTAACTGAAGCTGTTTCAAGTAACTGGACAGACGCTTTGTCGGGTAAAGTTGCAGGTTTGAATTTGGTAAGATCAAATGGAGGACCAGCAGGATCAAACAAAATCATCTTACGTGGTGAAAACAACCTGACTGGAGACAATGAAGCACTCATTGTATTAGATGGGGTAGTAATTAACAATAGTAGTGGTAGACGTACCGCTAACGCATCAGATGCAGCATACGGAACTGGAAGTGATAACATGCCGGCAGATTATGGTAGCAACCTGAATGATATTAATCCAGAGGATATAGAGAGTGTGACAGTGTTAAAAGGACCAGGTGCATCAGCATTATATGGTCAGCGCGGTGCCAATGGAGCAGTGATCATCACTACGAAATCTGGAAATCCAAATAGGAAGAGATTAGGTATTAAGTTTACCTCAAATGGTTCTATTGAAGAACCAAACCGTTGGCCGGATATGCAATATGAATACGGACAAGGTACAGATGGTGCAGCACATTATTCTTATGGAGCTGGTCCGGATGGCCCTAGTACAAGCGGAACAAGTTCAGCCTATGGGCCACGTTTTGACGGTCAAAGCTTTTTTCAGTACGATCCGGTAACGCAAGCCGTAGGTAAAGAAAGAACAGCATGGGTTCCCTACGAAAATCAGGTAAGGCAGTTTTTTGAAAAAGGTTATAATTTAACCAATTCATTGACTTTAGATGGAGCATATAAGAATACAAACGGCAGATTCTCGGTGACGCATCAGGACAATACCTGGATCGTTCCAAATACCGGTATGGAGCGGACTTCTCTTTCATTATCTGTAAACTCCAAAATAACCAAGAAACTGAACATCTCTGGAAAAGCTAGTTATAACAATAGATATAGCGCTAACCTTCCTGGTAACGGTTACGGTAATCAGTCGTTAATGTATTGGTTCATCTTTTGGCAGCCAAGTGCAGATCTTAACTGGTTGAGAAATTACTGGGTGAACGGACAAGAAGGTAAATTAATAAAGTATCCCTTCAGCTCATTCCCTGAGAACCCTTTTGCAGTTACGAACGAGTTTATCAATAGCAGTGGTCGTCACGGTTTAACAGCTAATGTTCAGGCATCGTATCAGATCACTCCTGAGTTAAGTGTTTTGCTAAGATCAACAGCGGATTTATCATCAGAGAAGCGTGCACAAGAACGTCCGTATGATTCAGGAAGTAAGCTTCCTCAGGGTTCTTATCGTACACAAGATATCTACGGACAAGAAACAAACAACGATTTCTTAATCACCTACAATAAAAAAGTAACGAGTGATTTCGGTGTCGTTGCTACAGTTGGTGGTAGTCAGTTGAGAAACAAATACAACAAGAAAGATTTGAGAGCTGATGGTCTTAGAATCCCCGGTGAATACAGACTAGAAAACAATTTGTACCCATTGATTTCTATCCCTGATACCAGCAGATACCGCATCAATAGTTTCTACGGGTTATTATCATTGAGTCTTAAAGATTATTTATTCCTTGATGTAACTGGAAGACAAGATTGGAATAGTGTGTTAGCGACGCCAACAAGAACTGACAATGTAGGCTTTTTTTATCCTTCTGCTAGTTTGAGTTTTGTATTGTCTGATTATTTCAAATTGCCAGCAGCAGTTAGCTTCGCGAAATTACGAGCTTCTGCATCTCAGGTAGGTAGTGGAACAAGCGTGCCTTATCGTACTGCTTACACTTATGGATTAGCTGCAAATGGTACTTATCCAGATAGTTCTTTAACAAACCCAAGTTTACTTCCTAATCCTAACTTAAAGCCACTTAAAACAATCACTTATGAATTTGGTGCTGATCTAAGGTTCCTTAAAGGAAGAATTGGTGCTGATATTGCCTACTATGTTGGGAATACTAAAAATCAGATTCTTACCCGTATCGTAGACCGTGCATCAGGTTATAATTCTGCAGTAATCAACGCTGGTCAGGTTAATAATACTGGTATTGAGGTTGCATTAAATGGTATTCCTATTCAAAATAGAGATGGTTTTTCATGGAACACCTATATGACTTTTGCTTCCAATAAGAACCTGATCAAATCCTTACCAGATAGTTCAATCGTTCTGGGTCTCGGCCCGGTAGCAGGCGGACAAATTGTTGCGAAGGTAGGTGGTAGCATGGGTGATCTTTATGGTAGAGGCTATGAGAGATCTCCAGATGGACAAGTTGTTTATGATGAAGCGACTGGCTGGGCTAAGATCACTAGTGATGTAGTCAAAATTGGTAATACAATCCCTAAGTTTAAATTTAGTGTTGGTAATAACTTTAGCTATAAACGCTTAAGCTTGAACGTACTA
>Ga0247806_10001180_pt1 | contig 13228 bp, 11 predicted proteins | sample UWRJL059202B1_FD_179935 | JGI IMG/M metagenome (GOLD analysis project Ga0247806, IMG submission 179935) | Plant litter microbial communities from Arlington Agricultural Research Station in Wisconsin, United States - UWRJ-L059-202B-1 | ecosystem: Environmental > Terrestrial > Plant litter >... | reverse complement strand
TTCGATCCAGATCATAAAGCGCTTTTTTAGTATCTGTACGGCATCGCGATTAGTTGCAGCCTGTGTGACTCGTTGATACCAGCTGTTATAAGCAATGTACAGCTGTGAATAGAGTAATGCGTAATCGATTCGTGCTCGACGCATCCATTCGTTCATCGTTTCGCGAGTTTGCTCATCATTCATAAGCGCAACTCCTTTTTTAGCGAGTAGGTTTCGTTGGCATTCATGGTAAACAAGCAATGTATGGTGAGCATAAGAAGTTGAGTTATCGCGGTGAGGTCTTTTGTAAATTGAAGCTCAAAATGAGTTGGTTCGAGTAATCGGTCGGAAGAAACAAAAGATATTGCAACGCCCGCAGCTCCGTCGCTCATTGCATCAACGCAAACACTTCTGAGTAATGCGTAGTGCTGATTCTGGTCAGCAATCAAAACTTTTCGCTTTGCAATCACTCGTAATCCACCATCAAGCGTGACATAGATACAAACCAAGTCCGTCAGTGTTCGATGTGTCGAAAACAGTAAGAGCAGCTGTTCGGGGCTATCCACTTTACGTGAGAGCTGTTTAACCGGGTACCGACCTGCAATTTCAAACAAAGCAAGAATAAGACTAATCCGCGCCAAACCCAAACCTTGAATATCATGGAGCTCTTCATATGAGATTCCTGAGCCCTTCTTCTTGATGAGGCTCAGTACTTTGCGTGCAATACGAGTAACGGGAAATCGAGCCGTACCGCTGCCAATAACGAGTTGCAGCAACTCACTATCCGAGAGCGAGCTCACTCCCCGCTTCAGTAATTTTTCTCTTGGTCTATCATACGTTTTTATGTCCATATCACTAGTCTAATTCCCTCATCTTGCATCGGTATTAACTTTTTGAGGATACTCAGTAAATTGACAAAATTAATTTGTTGTTCTATAATAGTATAGCTTTGAAAACCTCAGAGTTGACCCTACTACAGATTGGACAGTTAGTGACATCCGATATGATCATACTGTTTCACTTCAACGAGAAAGATACTCTCGCCGACAGCGTTTGTGACGTCAAAAGCAGCCAGCTTGGTGTTTTTACGTGGCGCCGACTCAGCCAGCCCCACCCCGATCTCCATGCAGTCGCCTCCTTCATCCTCGATGAAGTTATCGACTCTGAAGGCCGCGTAATACCCAGCGAGCTCAAAAATGTCGTCACGAAGATCACAGAACATGTATTCTTCACGTCGACAGCACACCCCGAAGTGTCACGGATCGTCGTGAAACTTCTTACGGAGATTGTCTCCGCAAGGGAGCAAGGGACGGATGATTGGGGGTACCACCACAGCCGTCAATATCAAGATGACCTTGTCGATCCGATCCGGATCAAAAAGGAACAGCAACGGAAAGAGTCTGAGAGGCTCGCTCCCTGGGAGCTTGAGCTCATGGGCGCCAGCAACTAGTAGTAGGGTAGAGCCTCCGCATCGCGCGGAGGTTTTTCCTTTTCAGACCATATCAAAAATACCGCCATAACAGCGGTATTTTCTTTGTTCGACAGAAGTCAGAACTATTTGTTTGTGCGCTTTTCGATAATCTCGGCAGCGACGTTTGGTGGTACTTCTTCGTACTGCGCAAGCTCCATAGTAGAGGCTGCACGACCTTGGCTCATTGAGCGGATGTCGTTTGTGTACCCAAAGAGGTTCGAAAGTGGAACGAATGCACGAACCAACTTAGCACCACCAGGGATGTCTTCCATTGCGTCGATGCGACCACGGCGAGCACTAAGGTCTCCGATGATATCACCCATGAACTCTTCAGGGGTTGAAACTTCAACCTTCATGACTGGCTCAAGGATAACTGGACGAGCCTTTGGAATACCTTCCTTTACGGCGAGAACACCGGCAAGGTTAAAGGCAAGTTCGCTTGAGTCAACGTCGTGGTATGAACCATCGTAAAGTGTAGCTTTAACACCAATCATTGGGAAACCAGCGATCACACCACTTTCGAGTGTGTCACGAATACCCTTTTCAACTGGCTTGCGGTACTCTTGTGGAACAACTCCACCCTTAATTTCGTCAGCCCATTCAAAGCCAACACCAGATTCGGTCGGTTCGAAACGGATCCATACGTCACCGTACTGACCGCGTCCACCGGATTGCTTAGCGTGCTTACCTTGTGCTTCAGCAGTTCCTCGGATTGTTTCACGGAAGGCAACTTGTGGCTCACCAACGTTTGCTTCAACGTTAAATTCACGTTTCATACGGTCGATAAGGATTTCAAGGTGAAGCTCACCCATTCCTGACATAATTGTCTGGCCTGTTTCGTCGTCAGTGTGAATACGGAATGTCGGGTCTTCTTCAGCAAGACGCTGCAATGCAGTACCCATTTTTTCTTGGTCAGCCTTGGTCTTAGGCTCAACAGCAATTGATACTGGTGGGTCTGGGAATTCGATTGATTCAAGAAGGACTGGGTTTGAAGGATCAGCAAGTGTGTGGCCAGTAAATGTGTCCTTAAGACCAACGACTGCAGCAATGTCACCAGCACCAATCATGTCGATGTCTTCGCGCTTGTCAGCGTGCATACGAACAACACGACCAATGCGTTCTTTGTTTCCGGTTGTCGTGTTAAGGACGTAGCTACCAGCAGTAAGCTTACCACTGTAGACACGGACGAAGATCAAACGTCCAACGTATGGGTCAGTTGCGATCTTGAAGGCAAGCGCAGAAAGTGGCTCGTCGTCAGAAGGCTTGCGCTCAACAACATCACCAGTTTTAGGGTTTGTTGCCTGAACCGCACCAACGTCGAGTGGAGAAGGAAGGTAGTCATTAATAAGGTCAAGAACCTTTTCAACGATCACACCACGGCCGTCACCACCAGTAACGAGGTAGAAGTCACCAGCAAGCACTCGCTTACGAAGACCGCGCTTGAGGTCTTCAATAGTGATTGATTCTTCACCGTCGTTGAGGAATCGTTCGAAGAGTTCATCTTCAGCTTCAACAGCTGCTTCAACGAGAAGACTACGAGCGTGCTTTGCTTTTTCAAGCATGTCAGCAGGGATTTCACCAACAACAAGTTCGTGGTCCTTGTAGTCTTCGTACGTGTACGCCTTCATGTCGATAAGGTCGACTACACCGTTAATTTCCTTTTCGAATCCAATAGGAAGGTGAACAGGAAGTGCGTGCTTAGAGAGACGCAAGTGAATAGTATCAAGAGATTTGTAGAAGTCACCACCGATTTGGTTGATCTTGTTGATGAAACAGATGCGAGGCACGCCGTACTTGTTAGCCTGGCGCCATACAGTTTCAGACTGAGCCTCAACGCCCATCTTACCGTCGAAGATTGTTACCGCGCCGTCGAGAACACGAAGTGAACGCTCAACCTCAACCGTAAAGTCGATGTGACCCGGTGTGTCGATAATGTTGATTGTGTGACCCTTCCACTGTGCAGTCACGGCAGCTGAAGTAATCGTGATACCACGTTCTTTTTCTTGAGCCATCCAGTCAGTAGTTGTACCATCATCAGCACCAGTACCCTTAACGACACCAATTTTGTGATTAATACCTGTTCGGTACAAAATACCTTCAGTTGTCGTTGTCTTACCCGCGTCAATGTGCGCGATGATTCCAACGTTGCGGAAGTCCTTCAATTGGACAGTTTTCTGGGCCATATCTCTAAATCTCTTTCTCTATTAATACTCTTGGGATATTTTTTGCCATAAAAAATAGCACTTTAGACTCATTATACCAGATACTGAGTGAAAAAGCACTATTCAAACCGCGCTAATACCCCTGATAGTGAAGGAACTTAGCGGTAGTTGATGTAAGAAAGCACGAAATCGAAATCTTGTGCGTTTAAAAGAGTCATGATGCCTTGAAGTTCATCTTTACTACCACTTGTGACGCGAACCGCTTCGCCTTGAATTTGCGCCTTCGCCTTAGGAGCTTCGTCCTTAATAACCTTGGTGATCTTTTTTGCATTCTCTTGGCTCAAGCCTTCAACAAAAGGGATTTCCCATGTTGTTTTGAGATTGCTTTCAACCCGAGGTTTCGTAAGATCAAGTGATTTACTGCTTTGCTCGCGAGTCACGAGCTTTTTGCGAATGATATCCATAATAGAATCAAGTTGCCACTCGCCGGCACCGATGAGCTTAAAGCCCTTCTTTTCGCCAAGCCATTCAATAGCTGCTGGCGTGCCTTTAAAATCAAAGCGAGTTGCGATCTCGCGCTCAACCTGAGAGAAGACGTTATTCATCTCTGCTTTGTTATATTCGGATACGATGTCGAATGAGAATGTTGCCATGTGCCTATTATACCTTATTCCTCTTCTTGTACTTTCACACGACGCGTAGAGGTAAGTGAATGAACAGCTTTGAGCGGAACGAGCATGTTCTGACTAGGTGTATCAATATCATCTCCGTGCAAAGCGCCAGAAAGTCCAAACATGTAGACATGCAAAGGATTTCCTTCTTCATCATTTCTTGAGAAGAAAGGCAACCCCTCGGCCGAATAAAGCTCGTCGATTTCTTCGAACTCACGCCAGTCAGACGTTCCATGTATATCGGTCGCCATGCACTCACCATTAATGTCGACTGCATACGGGAGGTCAGTATCAACAGAGACCATTCCGTTGACATACATAAAGATACAGGCCCTATACATTTGCAGCTCCCGTATATCGGTTATTTTACTCATATCGATCTGAAAATCTTTAAGGCCAAGAATAGAACGTTCATCACCACCCTCGCCTGTTCGTATAATCCTATTATCAAGATCGCGAAGCGTTTCTGGATATGACGCCTCAAGCCATGCGTACGCGCGAACCGGGTGAATCACATCAAGTTCTATATATAACTGATCAGGGTTTGCATAAACCATCGCTTCAACAAACCGACTCCCATCATCCTCGTCGTCCTCTTGTATTTTTTGGTATATTTCATCGGTCAGAATCTCGTTGGTCGCAGGGTCATACGCCAGTGTCAACTCATAATCAAATCGTAGTTCATTATTAACCAGATCGAAATCAGATTCGAATCTTCCAAAATGAATTAACGCCGAAGATACGGACATCTCGCGGTAATCCTTGCGGTCTTCATCATACATGCGAATTGTTCCTGACGCCTTACCCGAAGTGTCATGTATTGTCCATGACTGCTGATTAAGTACTTCAAGGTGCCGTTCGATTTGTGCCTCAATCTCAAAAGTATCTCCAGACATATCAATTGAAGCCGCAAGTTCTTTCGAACGACGTGTCGATGCAAGCAATATTGGATCCGTAAATGCTTTTTCAAAGTCGCCAAGAAGTGAATCGGCGCTATTAGGCTCATTATCTAATGAAAATTGCTCAGTCATAATCGTGTATTATGCCACAGGCTTAGAGAACTAAAAAGCGTAACTGTATTGTTACTTTTTTCTTGGTAGCTTAGAGAGCTCAGGATACACTTCAACCACCTTGTTTGTGTCATAGAACCTGGTGAGGCTTTTGGTAGCAATACCTTCCGCAGTCGTTCCTTGCTGGTATAGTCTCAACATATCGCGAACTTTATTCGAGATATCATCGATTGAAGCAAGTTCTTTGTCAGAGGCAGATCCTTCAACCTTCTTCTGGAATACTTCAATTGTCGACGTGGGATCGTAGGCACGAATCGACAGATGCATCTTCCCCCGTATCAGTAGTGCATCGTACCGATTTCGCTGTGCCCTACTTGAGCGAGACTTTATTTCAACGGGAATAATTTTGCGAATGTCACCCCAGTGCTGATTAATAATTGAGATGTCGTGAGTCTGCTCTCGATGGTAATACCCAGAATCTGCCCGGGCAGTTGACGGAAGCGGAATGTATCGAGCATCATCCATATTTAACAATGTCAGAAGTGCAGATACTTCATACAGAAATCCTCGATGGGTCGAGACTGCATCTAAATCGTGTGCTTCGTACGCCTCTTTGTTGATTCGAGCTGAATCCATAGCAATAGCAACCGTATCCTCAAAAACTGATTTTCGAACACTTTCAGTGACATTTCCTGTAATTATTGACTTAATCAAAGGAGAGAATGCAAGGTTTAGTGCGATCCTATGACCCGAGTCTTCATCAAGTCCTTTATGATCTTCATACCTTCGCTCAATATCTAGATTATTAACCAGCGCACGGTGCCACATTCTCTCTGCTTCTTTGACGAGTTGAATGCGGTGTACTGTCGAGTCTTCATGGAGTGCGATTCCAGCTTCTGCGTATGCCCAGCCTGCAGCATCAAGGTAGCGAGGCATTGATTCAATCGATAGCTCATCGCCGATCTCAATAAGATTGTGCGCACCCTCCTGGTCAACAATAACCTTAGGGAGCTGAAGGTACCTATCATACACCTCATTTTCAAGATATTCTCGATGTGAATCTTCGAGCAAAAAGCGATGGACTTTCTTACGTCCTATATCATCTCTTGAATTAAAGTGCTCTGCGCTGTTGAGTGCATCGGCCCCAGGAAGATACAAAAATTTCGTACCTTCTGGCGTTTCCATTTAGTCCCCAATGACCTTCGCTGTGTTTATATTTCGTCCCATTTCCCTTTGTTATACATGAGCGTCATCAGCTTGTAAACCTTTTCAAACAAAAACACCTCCAAATGGAGGTGTTCTCGTAAGATGTTCGGAAAAATTATCCGCGGGCAAAGTGTGCAAATGCACGGTTTGCTTCGGCCATCTTGTGTGTGTCTTCTTTTTTCTTGAAGGCAGCACCAGTTTCGTTGTATGCATCAACGATCTCAAGCGCAAGACGCTGTGAGTAAGGGATACCCTTTCGTGCACGTGACGCCTGAACCAACCAGCTAAATGAATAGTGAAGTTGGCGGTGACCCGCAACTGGGAAAGGAATTTGGTAGTTTGCACCACCAACACGACGAGATTTAACTTCGAAGTTTGGTGAAATGTTCTTGAGTGCGCGTTCAAAGACTTCAAGCGGGTTTTCGCTATCAACTTTTTTTGCAGCAGTTTCAAGTGCAGTGTATACCGCACGTTCGGCAACAAGCTTCTTACCATCAAGCATAGACTTGTTGATAAGACGTTGTACGAGAACGCTTTGGTAACGGCGGTCAGGGTTGAGCTGACGTTGTAGGCTAGCAGTAACTTTTCGTGGCATTACTTCTTCTCCGCTTTCTTAGCGCCGTACTTAGAACGACCTTGCTGACGATTTTGGACACCTTGAAGGTCAAGTGCACCACGAACGATGTGGTAACGAACACCTGGAAGGTCTGGCACACGGCCACCACGGATAAGAACAACTGCGTGCTCTTGGAGGTTGTGACCTTCACCACCGATGTACGCCCATACTTCGTAGCCGTTGTTCAAACGGACACGTGCGACCTTACGGAGTGCTGAGTTTGGCTTTTTCGGTGTCTTTGTTGTGACCTTAATACACACACCACGCTTAAGCGGTGCATTTTGTGCATAGTAACGCGTTTTGAGGGCGTTGTGGATACGGCCAAGCGCAGGAGACTTACTCTTTGTCTGAGCAGTCTTGCGAGGCTTGCGAACCAATTGATTGATCGTAGGCATTTAAAAAATACTTCCCAAATTAAAATTGTTTGTGCGATCAGATGATCACTGTGTGCATTCTCGGGTCAGCATCCCTTGAACGCGGTAGTTCATCGCTGTTATACGTCTCATACACGGTTCGTATAACGATGAACGGAAACTCATCTTGTATTGTACCACTAATCTGAGTAAATGTAAATCGTCTATTCAGTACGGAGTGCTTCGATCGGGTCGAGCTTAGCCGCCTTACGAGACGGCGCAATACCCGAGACAACCGCAACGATCATCAGACCGACTACAACTCCAGCTACTGCAAGTGGGTTAAACGAGAGTAAGTGAATACCGTCGAGGTTTAACGCGTTACTAATGGCTGGGTTTGCAATAACTCCAGCAAGGACAGCAAGGCCTGAACCAAGAGCACCACCGAGGAAGCCAATCCAGGCAGCTTCAAGCTTAAACAAACGGCCAACATCACGACGACGCATACCGAGTGCTTTCATAAGCCCAATCTGCTGTGTGCGCTCAAGAACACTAATGTACTGGGTATTAATAATACCGAATACAGAGGTGAGCACCGCAAGTGCACCAAAGCCGATAAGAATACCTTGTAGCACGTTAATAAACGTATTCACTGTACCAAGAATATCCGCTGCGGTTTGCGCTTCGTAGCCCTTTGCAACTAACGCCTCTTTTACTTCTTCGGCTTTATTTGCTTCAGAAATTCGAACTGAGGCAAGAATGAACTTGTCGTAAGAACGAGTCCCTTCGTTAATGTACACGTAAAGGTCGCGAGCTGCATTATCTGAGATGAGCTGCGAGCCCTGCGCACGAAATGCAAGACCAGATTTACTACTCACCGCTTTGACTGTAAAAGGAACGAGCTTGCTTTCACCAAGTTTTGCGAGTGCGTCAGCACGAATCTCAACCGTTTTACCAACAGCATCGGCAACGTTTTCAAAACCAAGTGCCTTCGCGTATTCTTCGCTAAGAATGATCTCGTTATCAGCTAACGCTCCATCAACAGAACCGGCAGCAAATTCAAGTGCTAGCCCAGGAGTGAAGGCACTAAGTGACTCAACAACAAACTTTTTACCACCATCAGTGGTTAGGTAGGTCACTTGCGGGCTATAATTCGGGATAACCGCTTCGACGTTATCAAGTTTCTCGATCGCAGTCAGGTCATTGCGAGTAAGGAACGCAATTTCTGCACCTCCGCCAAATGCGCCGCCAGCAGAGGCGCCGGGCTGTATTGCACCAGACTCTTCAAACTCACGAGGACCAGTACTTGCTTCGGGTTGTTTTTGTGTGACGACAATTTCTTTGACGTCACTGTTAGCGCTGACGATTTGGTCGGTGTAATCACGACCACCCTCGCCCGCTGCGAGGCTTAAGGTAATAGTAAAGGCGCCAACACCAATTGCGAGGCTTGTTAAGAGCGTCCGGGCTTTTGCGTTTTTAAGGCTACGACCTGCGCGATTAATAGTATCAATTAACTTCATTACGCACCTACCTTCTCTGCAGCAATTTCTTTGTTGTCGACAACCGATTCAACCCGGCCATCTTTAATGTTTACCTGGATATCGCACTTCGAAGCGAGGTCAGGGTCGTGTGTCACGATAATAAGCGTCACACCGTTCTTCTTGTTATAGCCGAAAAGCATCGCTTCAACCTTGTCACCAGTGACACTGTCAAGGTTTCCAGTCGGTTCGTCGGCAAAGATGATTTGTGGCTCGTTCACAATCGCACGGGCAACTGCAAGACGTTGCTTCTGACCACCAGAAAGGTTTTTTGCCTTGCTGTTAATCTTTTCAAGCAAATCAACGCTTTCAAGTGCGGCACGAATTTTTTGCTTACGAGTGCTAAAAGAAACGTCGGCAATTTCAAGAGGAAGGCTGACATTATCGCTCACTGTTTCGTTTGCTTGCACAAAGAAACTTTGGAAAATAAATCCAATTTTTTGTGCACGGAACTGGTCGACTTGTTTCGTCCTTAGCTTTAAGATATCTTCGCCATCAATAATCACTTCGCCCTGTTCAGGACGATCAAGACCGCTCATAGCGTGCATGAGCGTCGATTTGCCGCTCCCTGATTTACCAAGGATCGCAACGCTCGCACCGCTAGGAATCGTTAAGTTTATATTATCGAGTGCGAGAAACGCATTCTGTTTCTTGCCATAGGTCTTCGTGATATTTTTCAGTTCAATCATATACCTTAAGTATAGCATTCTTCTTATGGTAGGGTTGTCTGTTTGACCGATGTTTTATCGAGAGAACCGCACGGAATTACCAATATATATCGTTGCGCCCGTTGAAGGACTTGAGGCCGAGAAGAATCGAATAAAACGAAGACCTTGTTGCATACTGTTAACAGCTTTGATTTTAAACGTCATATTTTCTTCACTGTTAAACCCTCCTGCGGTAAGTGGAGTTGAAAACCAGGTGAGTGAGGTTGACCACGTACTTCCACCATCGGAACTAATTTGAAGTGGCGCATCTGATTGCAAGGTATAGGTAATTTCATTGCAATAACCTTCGACACACGAAAGTTCTACCTGCACATATGAGTCGCCTCCTCCTTGTATACCGTCGTCTACTGAGTTAGGAATGTGGTTAATAGAAAGCCGTGCTGTTGCAGTAGCAGTACAATCGCTCACGCAACCAAATTGAGATGTAGAATCAACAGATGTATATGCCCACGGTCCAACTGGTCCCCCTGGTTGAGCTGCTGGACAGCTACCGTCTTTTGGTTCGGTCGCATCATTTTTTACATGTCGAGTAATATCCTTTATTGTTGCAGCGAGGCAGTACCCACGAGTTGTCGGTTCATACTGGTACTGAACACTCACCCCTTCAGACAACTTAAGATTTGCTGCTGCAATATTATCTGGAAAGACACTATTCTCTGCCTTATAATTCTCAAGTTTTCCTGTAGCCGCAACGAGATCGCCTGATAATGTAGTTCGTGCTGCTTGGATTTGAACTCCACGATACGAAATAATAACAATTGTACTTAATATGCCGATAACAACAATAACAATGAGAAGCTCAATAATTGTGAATCCAGATTTACGAAAGACGCTCATGGTTAAAACTGTAACAGACACAACCGTAAAGAGTCAAACAACAAAACACCCCATACGATTAAGTACGGGGTGTTTTTGCATATCGATAGCTTATTTACGCAGCGAGTTCGATGTCTTCAGCGATATCAGTCGCGATTTCCTCTTCGACTGTATCAAGAGCAGTTGCGCTCTCAACACCAGTACCAACAGGGATCTTACGTCCGATAATCACGTTCTCCTTGAGTCCGTGGAGTCGGTCAACACGTCCGCTTACAGCAGCATTGATCAAGACACGAGTTGTATCTTGGAATGATGCAGCAGAAAGGAAGCTGTCAGACCAGATTGATACCTTGGTAATACCAAGGAGCAACTGGGTGTACTGAACCAACTCTTTACCTTCGGCAGTAAGCACGTCGTTGTTCTCAACAACCGCCGCACGAGAGACAATGTCTCCAGTAACGAAGGCGCTGTCACCTGGATCTTCAACCTGAACACGGCTAAACATCTGTCGAACGATGATCTCGAGGTGCTTGTCAGCAACGTCTTGACCCTGAGCCGCGTAGATACGAAGCACTTCGTTGATGATGTATCGCTGTGTGGCTTCAATACCCTTGAGGCGCATGATGTCGTGGAGGTTCAATGAACCACCAGTCAAACGGTCACCCGCTTCAACCATGTCACCGCTCTTTACGGTCAACTGCATGTTGCCAGGAACTTCGTAACGAACTGGTGAGCTTGCATTAGCTGCAATCACAACGAATTCGTCAGTTGTTTCAACAACACCGTCGAATGGAGCGATGATAGGCTTTGATTCGCTTTCGCCGCTTGCAAGCACATCACCAACCTTAACGTTTGCACCGTTCTTGACGCCAACTGTACGGCCTTCAAGTGCGATCTTTTCAACGTGTCCAGCTTCAGGAGTAACCTGAACGATGTACTTCTTACCGTCTTCCCAAGTCTCTACGAGACCAGTAAGTTCAGTAATGTGTGCCTGTCCCTTTGGAGAACGGGCTTCGAAGAGCTCTTCAACACGAGGGAGACCCTGTGTAATGTCGCTTTCCGCCACACCTGACGCGTGGAAAGTACGAAGTGTTAGCTGTGTACCCGGCTCACCGACTGATTGCGCGGCGATAACACCGACTGGCTGTGCTTTAGCAACGAGCTGGTTTGTCGACATGTCGATACCGTAGCTTCGTTGTGGCACACCGCGGAGGTTCTTAGTAGAAAGAACAGACTGGATCTTTACTTCAGTGATTTCAGCATCAGCTTCGATAGCGTTTGCGATATCACGAGTAATGAGCTCGTTCTTGTTTACGTGGCCGTTAATGTTCTCAGCGGCGTATCGTCCGTAAAGACGGTTGCCGAAGTCGATCATTGTCAATTCGGTTTCGTTTCGGTAGATTGAGAATCCTTCGTCATCACCATCAGAATCTTCAACAGTAAACACGTCCTGTGACACGTCAACAAGTCGACGAGTCAAGTAACCTGAGTCAGCTGTCTTCAAGGCGGTGTCAATCAGACCCTTACGTGAACCACGTGTTGCCACGAATTGTTCAAGGCTTGAAAGACCCTTCTTGTAGCTTGAACGAATCGGAAGCTCAATTTCGCGGTTGGTTGCATCAACCATGATACCGATCATCGCGCTCGCAAGCATGACGTTCGAGATATCACCACGAGCACCTGAGTTCACCATGACTGAAACGCTCGTGTCCATTTCCTTCAACTTGCCTTGCAAGAATTCAGTAATTGTACGGACTACACCACGCCATGTTGAGACAGTGAGTGTGTAACGTTCTTCTTCAGTAATGAGCCCCTGGTTGAACTGTTCACTAATGAGTGTTGTCTTTGCATCACCTTCAGCAATGAATTCATCAGTTTCTGGGAACTCGATGTAGTCATCCTTACCAGTTGATACAGCAGACACAGTCGCGAAACGGAATGCCATACCCTTCATGCGGTCAGCAGTCTTAGCAGTAACTTCAGCACCGTTAGCCTGGAAGATTTGGTTAAGAACCTTCTTGATCTGCTTCTTTGTCTGAACGTTATTGTCGTAAGGGTATTCTTCAGGAAGGATTTCGTTGAAGAAAACACGTCCGAGTGTTGTGTTACGGACTTCACCCTTTGCAAGCACGCGAATAGGAGTCTGAAGTTGGATGATCTTATTCTCATAAGCCATTTCAGCTTCGTAAACCGAGCTATACGCCTTAACGTTTTCAGTCTGAGCACTTGGCTTGTCGTATGTTAGGTAGTAGTTACCAAGCACGATGTCCTGTGCAATCGAAAGAACAGGTGCACCATCGGCAGGCTTCAAGAGGTTAGCTGTTGCGCTCATGAGCTCGCGAGCTTCTTGTTGTGCCTGACGTGACAATGGAAGGTGAACAGCCATTTGGTCACCGTCGTAGTCGGCGTTAAATCCGTTCGCTACGAGTGGGTGAAGCTGAATCGCCTTACCTTCAACCAATTTAGGCTTAAAGGCCTGAATTGAAAGACGGTGAAGTGATGGGGCACGGTTCAAAAGAACGTACTTACCGTCAGTCACTGCGTCGAGTGCGTCCCATACAATCGCTTCGCCTGCTTCGATAAGACGAGTTGCAGAACGAATGTTGTGAGCGTGCTCACCAGTAATCAACCAGCTAATCACGAAAGGCTTAAAGAGTTCGAGTGCCATCTGCTTTGGC
>Ga0247806_10001179_pt1 | contig 13242 bp, 12 predicted proteins | sample UWRJL059202B1_FD_179935 | JGI IMG/M metagenome (GOLD analysis project Ga0247806, IMG submission 179935) | Plant litter microbial communities from Arlington Agricultural Research Station in Wisconsin, United States - UWRJ-L059-202B-1 | ecosystem: Environmental > Terrestrial > Plant litter >... | reverse complement strand
CCCACACGTATTACGCGATTTAATTCATCTGGCGTTACTTGAAGACATAGGAGACGGAGATCATTCATCATTATCAAGTGTGCCGGCCACTGCCATGAAAAAGGCACGTCTGTTAGTAAAGCAGGAGGGAATTCTGGCTGGTGTAGAGGTTGCGCTTGTGATTTTGGAAAAAACTGCGGAGTTATACAACCATCCAAAAGCAAAAGTTGAAGTTTTTATTAAGGATGGAGCGCGTATCAAAGTTGGAGATATTGTTTTGACGATCGAGGCAAGTGCTCAGTTGATCTTAAAAGCGGAGCGACTTTTATTGAACATCATGCAGCGAATGAGCGGTATAGCGACCTATGCGCGTGAAATGGTTGATATCATCGGCGAGCTTCCGGTGAAATTACTCGATACGCGTAAAACGACACCAAACTTTCGTCTGTTTGAAAAAATGGCGACAGCGATTGGCGGAGCGGTTAATCACCGGATGGGTCTCTACGATATGATCATGCTGAAAGATAATCATGTTGATTATGCAGGAGGAATTGAAGCTGCGATTACGAACGCAAGAAATTATCTTAAAGAGAGCGGTAAAAATTTAAGGATTGAAATAGAAACGCGTAATCTGGCGGAAGTGGATGAAGTGTTACGCGTTGGCCAGGTAGATATTATAATGCTTGATAATTTTTCGCTCGCCGATATGCGCGAAGCGGTTAAGCGGATTAACGGACGTTTTGAAACGGAAGCTTCCGGAAACATTACTGAAAAAACATTGCGCGCGGTCGCAGAAACGGGAGTTGATTCCATTTCAAGCGGCGCATTAACTCACCAGATACAAAGTCTGGATTTAAGTTTAAAAGCTTTTTGACCTTAACCCAAATCCATTAGCGATGAGGAATGATTACCGGAAATCGCACATGAAAGCTTTATACAGGCATTCGTGTGCGATTTTTCGGTTATATGTTATAACACTTTTTAGCATATTTATTTCTCTCCAGAAACTTGTTGCCCAGGATCCTCCACGTCCGGAAATTGATATCAATCAGTTCATCCAGGATCTGATCCCGATTGCTTCGGAGGATCATAGTAATGAAGGTTTGTTTGAAACGTTATTTCAACTTTACACCAACCCACTCGATCTGAACGTCGTGACAACCGACGAACTGGCTTCAACAATGCTCTTGTCTGAAATTCAGATTAACTCCTTTTTTGAATACCGTCAAAAATTAGGTCCGTTCATTTCGCTTTACGAATTGCAGGCTGTGCCGGATTTTGATCTAATAACGATAAGAAAAATAATACCTTTTGTAATAGTCAGGCCGAAAGCCTTGCCGCTAAAACAATCTTTTCAAAATCCCACACAACATTTTCTATTGATCCGTTCCGGGCGAATTTTGGAACAGCAGAAGGGATTTTCAGAAATAGATACTTCGAGCCGTTCCGCTTCCCGTTATGCCGGGAAGCCTTTGTATGGAAATATCCGTTATCGTTACGCCCGTGCCGGACAATATAGTTTTGGCTTTACAATGGAAAATGATGCCGGCGAAGCGTTAACCTGGAAACCCGGAAGACAAATTTTCGGTGCCGATTTTACATCTTTTCATGCCCAAATCATGAACCGCGGGAAAATCAAAAATCTCGTTATTGGTGATTTTCAAATGCAGGCGGGACAAGGCCTGATCCTGTCGGGTGGTTTCTCATTGGGTAAGGGTTCGGAAGTGATCAGGACCACATACAGAAGTACAATTGGTCTGCGTCCTTTCACCTCTGTTTTGGAAGCGGGCTTTTTTCGGGGAGTTGCCGCAACCTATGCTGTTCGCAAGCAGGTGGATGTGACTTTGTTTTATTCCAATACCAAAAGGGATGGAAGTGTTGAAAACAATGCGGCAATCCAGGATGAGTTAACTGTTTCAACTTTGCAGATTTCCGGGTATCACCGGACAACAACGGAGCGTGCCAATCATGGGGCTGTCGGAGAACAAAATATTGGATTTCATGCGCTTTATAGGTTGCGTTCGCAGCGTGGACAAATTGGGATTACGGCTTTAAATACATTTTACAGCGCCACATTACAAAAAAAGGATGAACTCTATAACAAGTTTGAATTTCAGGGAAATCAGAATATAGTTGCCGGAGTTCATGGAGATTATCGCTGGCAGAATATGCACTTTTTTGGAGAAGGTGCGCGATCAAAAAGTGGTGGGGTGGGAGGTGTCGCCGGTTTTATCACCGGACTCGGAAAAACGGTTGATTTCACTTTGTTGTTTAGACATTATGATCGAAATTTTCATTCCTTATATGGCGGATCGATCAGCGAAGCAACGCGGCCGATTAATGAAACCGGTGCTTATTGGGGACTGCGTTATTCGCCGAACCGACGCTGGCAATTCAGCGGATTTTATGACCGGTTTCATTTTCCCTGGCTTAAATATCAAATCAATACGCCATCCGGCGGTCATGATTATTTTCTTCATGCATTATGGAAACCTAGTAAGAAGTTGAATGTGTACGCTGTTTTTCATGAAAAACATAAGGCGCATAATGAGCAGGATTCAAAATTTCCAATACCACAGGTTTTGGAAACAATTCACCGGACGGCGATATTAAATTTTGAATATGAGGTTCCGTTAAAATTTTCTGTCCGAACACGTATGCAAGGCGGTGATTTTTGGTATGAGGGAAAACCAAAATCCTCCGGTTTTACCATTGTTCAGGATTTGAATTACCGTCTTTCAAAACTGGAAATCAGTGCACGGATTGCTTTTTTTAAAACTGATAATTACGATAGTCGGCAATATATTTATGAAAAAGATATGTTGTACGCTTTTTCGCTGCCCGCTTATTATGACCAAGGAACGCGCCATTATCTGATGCTTCGTTATCCCCTATCGCAGAAAATGAAGCTGTGGGTTCGTTGGGCGCAGACCAGGTATGTAAAGCTGGATGAAATCAGCTCCGGCCTTAATGAGATTGAGGGTAAAAAACGAAGTGAAGTAAAAGCGCAGGTCATGTATCAGTTTTGAATCGTTACTTTTGCAGACATTTTCGTTTTATCATTACAATGTTCAGGTTAAAATGGGAAAAATTCTTGTGAAACCTCAATCGCGTACCGCTTCGAAATCACTTCATCATGTCTATAACAAAAGAACAGGCTTTAAAACAATTTTATGGTTACGATTCTTTCCGTCCGCAGCAGGCAGAAATAATTGATACAGTCATGGCCGGAAATGATTGTCTGGTTTTGATGCCCACAGGTGGAGGAAAATCGGTTTGCTTTCAAATTCCGGCGATTTTAAATGATGGTCTTACTGTTGTGATTTCTCCCCTGATCGCGTTAATGAAAGATCAGGTGGAAGCGCTTCGGGGAAATGGTATAAATGCTGCTTATTTGAATTCTTCGCTTTCGTCAGCAGAACAGGATCAGGTCATGTGGCAGCTGAAAATCGGCGAATTAAAATTACTGTATATCGCTCCGGAGCGACTGTTTTCCGGAAACACTTTTGAATTTTTAAGAGAGTGGAATGTTTCTCTTTTCGCTATTGATGAGTCACATTGTATTTCCTCCTGGGGACATGATTTTCGTCCGGAATACAGGCAGTTAAATGCCTTGAAAAAATATTTTCCTCATGTTCCGGTTATTGCTCTGACGGCCACCGCGGATCGTTTAACGCGGAAAGATATATTAAAACAAATTGGAATTGAAGATGCGCAAACATTTGTTGCCAGTTTTGACCGGCCAAATTTAAGTTTAAATGTTTTGCCCGGAAGAGGCAGGATACAGCAGATTCAAAGTTTTTTGAATAAGCATAACGGACAGCCCGGAATTATTTATTGTCTGAGCCGAAAAGGTACTGAAACGGTAACAGCGAGCTTACAAAAAGCGGGTTTTCAGGCGGAATATTATCACGCAGGACTGCCATCGGATAAAAGATCAAAAGTTCAGGAGCAGTTTCTGAAAGATGATATCCAGATTATCGTTGCGACGATTGCTTTCGGAATGGGTATTGATAAATCCAATGTTCGTTGGGTTATTCATTATAATCTGCCGTCCAACGTAGAAAGTTTTTATCAGGAGATTGGTCGTGCCGGTCGCGACGGATCTTCTTCGGATACCGTGCTTTTTTACAGTTACATGGATATCATTACCCGCCAGGAAATGATCACGAATTCGGATCAGTCGGAAGAGCAGAAGGAATTGCTGAACGCAAAACTGAACCGGATGAAGCAATACGCCGAAGCGGACATTTGCCGTAGGAGGATTTTGTTAAGTTATTTCAATGAAGCAGTCGATCAGGATTGCGGAAATTGTGATGTATGCAGAAATCCAAGATCCCGATTTGATGCAACAGTTATTGCCCAAAAAGCACTTTCAGGTATTGCCCGGACGAAAGAAAAAGTGGCAATGGGTATGCTTATCGATATTTTACGAGGAAGTAAAAACCGAAATATTTTACAACATGGTTATGATAAACTTCCAACTTTCGGAGTCGGGCATGACTTACGCGGCGAAGAATGGGCTGAATATATCAGTCAGTTATTGAATTCAGGCATGATGGATATCGCTTATGATGAGGCGCACTCTTTCAAGTTAAATCCTGCGAGCAACCAGGTTTTGTATGGAAAAAGAAGAGTTGAATTGGTGAAATTCATTCCATTATCCGAAAGGAAATCCAAAGAAGAAGCAAAGCTTCCAAAAGAAAAGCCCAAGCAGGAAATTATCAGAGATGCACTTTTTGAGCGTCTGCGTGTGCTTCGGAAGCAAATTGCAGATCGAATGGGCGTTCCTCCTTATGTGGTATTTACGGATTCGACATTATCTGAAATGGCGCAAAAACGCCCAATTTCAGAAGCTCAGATGAAAGCGATCTCTGGAATTGGAACCGAACGCTACCGAAATTACGGAGATACTTTTATCAAGGAAATTGTCACTTTCGCGAAAGAAAATGCACAGCCCGGAACACGGATTGCGAAGGGAATGACCTATATAGAAACCTGGGATCTGTTTAAAGCAGGTTATTCATTGAAGGTAATTGCTGAAAAACGCGACCTTAACCCGGTGACGATTATTTCTCATTTGGTAAAATTGAAAGAAGATGGTCACGAGATCAATTTGAAAGCTTTGATCGACCGCAATGTTTACAGCATCATCGTAAAAGCTGCCGAGGAATTAAGCATTCGCCGAGATGAGCCTTTGAAGCCTCTATTTGAATCGCTGAATGAAAAATATGATTACGGACAGATAAAACTTGCTTTGGCAATTTTAGAGGAGGAGCGGGGGAATTAATTTCCTCCAACCTTCTGGTACACCGGACATCCTGCACTATGCGCGCCAGGCAAATACCCGGTGCTCATTAAAAATTCATTCACGATTTCGCCACCAACGAATTTAAAATTCTTTTTAAATAATTTCAGCCAGTCGGATAGGGGCAGAGGATGATGTGCGTCAAGCCAATTTTTAAAAGAACCATATTCTTTTTTTAGCTCTACAATTTTTTGTGCGTTAACAATAGCGGCGTTTATTTTTAATCGGTTTCGTATGATTCCCGGGTTTTGCAATAATCTTTCTCTGTCTTCTTCGGTATATGTTGCGACTTTCCCGATAGAAAAATCGCTGTAAGCTTTTCGAAAACTATCCTGCTTTCTCAGCATCAAAGTCCAGCTCAAACCTGCCTGATTTATTTCAAGAATTAATCTTCCAAAAAGCTCGTCGTCATCATCGATCTGAAATCCATATTGATGATCGTGATACTGTTTGTGGAGTAAATAATCCGCTGATTCGGAAGAATTATTGTTTACGTAATCGCAGTAGGACATAGAAAATTAGTGCTCGGTTATGCCAATTTGAATTTCAGTAATGTTGGCCTCAGGGTTTTGAAAATCCATATTTAAATAAATCTCACGATTTTCCCCACTCATAGTCAGTCCGCCGGAAAGTATCGTTGGGATTACAGATCCATATGTTTCTCCCAACTTGCTCCAATCGCCCATATGCTGTTCAGAAACACATTGAAATGGCAAAAGACTTTTCAGCTTATAATCAGAATCTGTCAGATTTTTATCTTTAAAAGATACCGGCAACGCAATTGTCAAAGTAAAAACGGTTTCGGGATTTCCATCCATTCCTTCATAAACCCAATAAATCGGTCCCGTTATTTCCAGATCATTTTGAACAGCGGTCTGATACATTTTATGAGCTACTACGCGAACAAATTCTCCAATTTCCGAAAGTTTTGTTTTCGTTTCAAAACACAAAACCTGCATCGGATGTACCTTCTTCAGTTCCATAAGAGTTTATTTTGTTAGTTTTTCAGCAAAATAAACAGCCTCTACTGACAACCCTATGTCAGTGGAAATTCAAAAATGGAAATTTTTTTAATGCTTTTTATTTTTTTCGGATTCGGCGAACTGTTTGTTTGAGCCATGGATAGCTGATATAAACCACTTTGGTTGCGGCAATACCAATTCCGGCACCCATCAAAACATCTGCAAGCCAGTGTTTGTTTTTCATAATTCGCATCGCACCCACGCTTGTCGCCGCAGTATAACCGCCTACACTATACCAAACGCTCCGATGCCCATATTCTTCGTGAAGGATCGTTGCGCTAGTGAAGGCGTTGCTGGTATGCCCAGAAGGAAAAGAGTGATTATCCTCACCATTCGGGCGCGGATACTGAGAAATCATTTTTAAGCTTCCCGTTACACCTTGTGCAACGAGATTGGAAAGAAGAGCAAGAATGAGCTGATCACCAAAAGAATGTTTTCCCTTTACACCGGAAGCGCCCAGACTTAAACTTACAACGGCAGGTAAATAATGAAGATAGTTGTCAAAATTTCTGGTGCTGAAATCAGGATATCTGCTGACGACGTGCGATTGAAGATGTCTGCTGATCGACCCCTGTGTAACGAACGCGGCCAACGCGAGAGAAACAGGAGCTACGGCTTCAATCGGGCGAACTTGCCATAGTTTTTCTTCCTTCTTCCGGACCAGAGAATCGTGGTATACAGAATCAATTTCCTGTGCTGAAACATGAATTGAAAATAAACCCTGACAGATAAAAGTTACAAGGAAAATGTAACGCGTAAACTGTTTTTTCATAATAGAGTTTTTAAAGAAATAAGATTGCGGCCTGAACCGCAATCTTTATTTGAGGGATTGGCTATAAAATAGATTCCCTTACACGTACTAATTTTTCCAATAATCCTTCCAGCTGATCTAATGGAAGCATATTAGCGCCATCTGATTTTGCTTCCGCCGGATTGAAATGTGTTTCAATAAATAAGCCGTCTGCGCCAACTGCGATGGCTGCCTTTGCAATCGTCTCGATTAACTTCGGCTTCCCGCCTGTGACGCCGGATTCCTGATTAGGTTGTTGTAATGAATGTGTGCAATCCATGATTACCGGAACATCAAAGGCCCGCATGGCAGGTAAATTACGATAATCGACTATTAATTCGCCATAACCGAAACTATTACCGCGATCGGTTAATAAAACCTGGCAATCCGGATTCGTGTCATTTATTTTTTCAACCGCAAACTTCATCGAAGCACCGGAAAGGAATTGCCCCTTTTTGACATTGACTGCTTTTCCGGTACGCGCAGCCGCTGCAATTAATTCCGTTTGCCGACACAAAAAAGCAGGGATCTGCAAAACGTCCACATATTCGGCGGCAAAAGCAGCTTCAGGCGATTCATGAATATCAGTCACGGTCGGAATGCCAAAAGTCTGGCTGATTTCCTGCAAGATTTTCAATGCTTTTTCATCGCCGATTCCGGTAAAAGAATCCACTTTTGTGCGATTGGCCTTACGGTATGAGCCTTTGAAAATATAAGGGATTTTAAATCTGTCTGTCAGAGTTACAATATGTTCCGCAATACGCAATGCCATATCTCTTCCCTCTATTGCACAAGGGCCAGCCATCAGGAAAAACTGAGGAGAATCAGTGTTTTTTAGTTTTGGAATTGACAACATAATACTAATAATCAAAAATTAATAAAGTTCTGTAAAGGTAAGGTTATCTGCAATCTTCTCTATGTGATTCGTTGTATTCGTGGAACTTATCTGGTTAAGCATTTGATATTCTGTTTCTTTTATTTCACTGCCTTTGGGGATAGTATTATTGCACGTATTAAAAAAATGTTGACAAAGTGAAGTAGAATATCTTTCTTTGTTGCGATTTTAACCAAAAAGTGTTTACAAAATGTCAGCAATTGCAGAAAGAGTTAAGCAAATTATCGTCGAGAAACTCGGCGTAGAAGAGTCGGAGGTAACGCCAGAAGCAAACTTCCAGAACGACTTGGGAGCGGACTCTCTAGATACCGTTGAATTGATTATGGAATTTGAGAAAGAATTCAATCTTTCTATTCCTGATGATCAAGCCGAGAACATTGGTACAGTTGGTCAGGCTGTTGCATATCTGGAAGAAAACGTAAAATAGTTTTACGCTTTCCAGTATCATCTTCTTTTTCTGTCCCTATTTTATGAGTTTTAAGCGAGTTGTAATTACCGGTATGGGCGCATTGACGCCTATTGGAAATGATGTTGCCACCTATTGGAAAAATTTAGTTGCGGGCGTCAGCGGTGCTGCGCCTATAACAAGGTTTGATGCCGAACGGTTTCGAACCCGTTTTGCCTGTGAGGTAAAAGGGCTGGACATACATGATTACATTCCGCGTCAGGAAGCTCGTAAAATGGATCCATTTACCCAGTATGCCGTAATTGCAACTGACGAAGCAATGAAGGACGCCGGCTTTGACGCAGATACACTTGATCTCGACAAAGCCGGTGTAATTTGGGGTTCTGGAATCGGTGGTTTGAAAACATTTGAGGATGAAGTTCTGAACTTCTCAGATGGTGGAAGAAATCCACGTTTCAATCCGTTCTTTATTCCAAAAATGATTGCTGATAGTGCGTCGGGAGTTCTTTCCATCCGCTACGGTTTTCGTGGACCTACTTTCATTACTGTTTCTGCATGTGCTTCTGCAACCAACGCTTTGATCGATGCTTACAATTATATCCGTCTGGGTATGATGAATGTATGTATCTCAGGAGGTTCGGAGGCAGCGATTACTAATGCAGGTGTGGGTGGATTTAATGCTTTGAAAGCATTGTCAGAAAATAACGATTCACCTGAAACTGCGTCACGTCCTTATGATAAGGACAGAGACGGATTTGTTTTGGGAGAAGGGGGTGCAGCATTGATTCTTGAAGAGTACGAGCACGCCAAAGCTCGCGGCGCTAAAATTTATGCCGAAATGATTGGCGGAGGTATGTCATCTGATGCATACCACATTACTGCCCCGCATCCGGAAGGACGTGGTGCGTACATGGTAATGAAAAATACGCTTGAAAATGCAGGGTTGAACCCTGAGGATATTGACTACATCAATACACATGGTACCTCTACGCCAATTGGTGATCCGCAGGAAATAAAAGCGATCGAGAAGTTCTTCGGCGAGCATGCTTACAATTTGAACATCAGTTCTACGAAATCCATGACCGGGCACTTGCTTGGTGGTGCAGGGGCGATCGAAGCTGCGGCATGTATTATGGCAATTCAAGATCAGATTGTTCCGCCAACGATCAACCACTTTACGGATGATCCGGAAATTAATCCACGGTTGAACCTAACTTTCAATACAGCACAAAAACGCAAGGTCGATATAGCCCTAAGTAATACTTTTGGTTTTGGCGGTCATAATGCTTCCGTCATTTTCAAAAGGTTCGAGGGATAATTAACTTATTGATTTTGGCAAAACGAATTCTTTTACCGATCCTCGCCCTATTCAGAACCGGAAGTCCTGAGGATAAGAAATTTAAGGAATCTATTGCGCATGTAATTGGTGACCGCCCGTCCAATCTGGGTGTATACCAATTGGCATTTCGCCATACATCTGCCTCCCGTGAAACAGCGATCAAAGGTTTTCGTGAATCAAACGAAAGGCTTGAATATCTGGGCGACGCGGTGCTGGGGATGGTTGTTGCTGAATTTTTATTTACCAAGTATCCTTATAAAGACGAAGGATTCCTTACCGAGATACGTTCACGGATCGTGAATCGTGAATCGCTTAACCAGATTTCCCGCAAGTTAGGTTTGGACAGACTTATCGAATACGATGGAAACCGTCGCGGTATGTCGCCAAGATCCTCGATGTATGGAGATGCACTGGAAGCATTTGTCGGTGCAATTTATCTGGATAAAGGATTTCGTTTCACGAGGAAATTTATCATCAGCAAACTGCTGACACACTACGATCTGGACGATATTATCCAGAACAATATCAACTTCAAAAGCCTTATTATCGAATGGGCGCAACGGGAAGGTAAGGAAATCCGCTTCGAAATTCTTGAAGAACGAGGAACCCGCCATCATCGTGAATTTATCTCCCAGATTTTAGTCAACGACGCACCTTTCGCCGTAGGTAATGGTTTTACCAAAAAGAAAGCAGAACAATCTGCATCAGAAAGAGCTTGTGAGCAATTGGAGTTAAAGTAGATTTTATATCTACATTCGTCCCCGGATTTTTTGATCCCAGCCAATTCTTGGTTACCTGCAATTGAAATAACTTTATTTCAATTTATACCTACTATCTTCTATTTCTTTCTTATAATCCCGGTCTTCAATTTTGCCTGCATATTCAGGTAAATATCTGATTACGGAGTTACGCCTTTCAATAATAAATGACATTTATAACTCTAAAATAGCTTTGAAGTATGCCAAAATGGCGCTACTTTATTCATTTAGTAAAATTTAATGTCATTTTGTCTTGTTTTTTTGTGTGATTTTAAATCGGTACGGAAGTTTTAAAATACTTAACATACCGCAATGGTACTAAACTTAAAATCACAAAAATTAAAACCTTATAGAAATGAGCACATTAGTAAAAACCCACTTCGCGAATCCTAAATTATATAATGGATTTTTTGGTAAGGAAACTTTAAATGAATTTTTTGCTCCGGCTTATGCAGGAAGTGTTCCGGCAGTGAATGTTGTCGAAAGTAAGGAGGGATTTAGAATAGAAGTTGCTGCTCCTGGTTTGCAGAAATCTGATTTCAAACTGAACCTTGAAAAAAATCAGTTAACTATTTCAGCCCAGAAGGAGCAAAAAGAAGAAGAAACAACAGAAAAATATTCCCGCAGAGAATTTAAATACAGTTCTTTTTCCAGGTCGTTCAATTTGCCAAATTCGGTAGATGGCGAAAAGATCGCTGCAAGTTATGCCGATGGTATTCTTAACATTGAACTTCCTAAACGCGAGGAAGCGAAGGAAAAGCCATTGCGTGAAATCGAAATTGCTTAAAATTTAATTTTGAAAAAGGCGTTATTTGTTATGAATAACGCCTTTTTTGATATGTTGGCCATAATAATTCGTGACAAAGATGTTTTAGTGAATTTTCAGATTCATACCTTTGTTAAAATATGTTAAATGGTCATACGGAGGGAATAAATTCTAAGTGAGTTTACGTTATTCAATCAATAAAATTATAACCCCAACAGATGGATATGAAAACAAACTGGAAAGCTCTGGTTTTGGTTGGGCTGCTTTCGAGCGCAACGACCCTGGCAGGCTTCAAACTTTTAAGTTCAGATAGTGAGAGAGATGTAATTTTCAAGGAGTCTCCCGCAGAATCACTGGCACGATTTACGTCGAGCGGTGCGCCTGCTGGCTCTCCCGGTGATTTTGTATATGCTGCGGAAGCGACAACGCCAACCGTTGTGCATATTAAGTCGACAATGACAAGGACTTCGCGTGGAGGTCAGGGCGATATTCCGGATATTTTCCGTGACTTTTTTGGAGATGATTTTGGTGGCGGTTCTCGTGGACCTCAATCTTCTGAAGCATCGGGTTCTGGTGTTATTATTTCTCCTGACGGATATATTGTAACAAATAATCACGTTGTGGAAGGTGCTCAGGAGCTGGAAGTTACACTTTCAAATAAAAGCAAACTTCGTGCGAAAGTTATTGGTACTGACCCTTCGACTGATATTGCGGTAATTAAGGTAGAAACAAAAAATCTGCCTGCCGTAACTTTTGGAAACTCGGATGCAGTGAAAGTAGGCGAATGGGTGGTTGCGGTTGGTAACCCTTTTAATCTGGAATCAACCGTTACAGCTGGTATCATCAGTGCAAAAGGCCGTGGTTTAGGAATTATCGGACAGTCTCAAAATCGTCGTTACGGAAATGCCAAGCCAACAGCGGCAACTGTGGGTGATTCGCCTCTTGAATCATTTATTCAAACAGATGCTGTCGTGAACCCGGGGAATAGTGGCGGGGCTTTGGTGAATTTGAAAGGAGAGTTGATCGGTATTAATACAGCGATTGCAAGTCCTACCGGAAGTTTTGCAGGTTATGCATTTGCAGTTCCATCCAGTATCGTGAAGAAAGTTTCCGGTGATTTGATCAAATTTGGAAATGTTCAGCGTGGATATCTAGGTATCTCACTGGATGAGTTGGATAGCCGTAAAGCAGAAGAGTATGGTGTGAAAGTAAACGATGGGGTTTACGTTCGTGACTTTACTGAAAATAGTGCAGCAAAAGCGGGTGGTATTACCAAAGGGGACGTAATTGTTAAAGTGGATGGATTGAACACACATTCAATTCCTGAACTGCAACAATCCATTGGGCTTCACAAGCCTGGCGATAAAGTAGTTGTGACTGTAAACCGTAACGGTACTGAAAAAGATCTTAACGTTACTTTGCGTAACCGTACAGGTGGTTCCGACGTGATCAAACGTGATGAGTCCGCTGCTGTGATGACAACGCTGGGTGCTCAGTTTGGTAACCTTACAGACCAGGAAAAACAACGTCTTACTCGTTATAAAGTGGACGGCGGTGTGAAAGTTCTTTCTATTGACGGAGGAAAATTAGCGAGAACGGGTGTTGAAGAAGGTTTCATCATTACGAAAGTGAATGGCAAACCAGTTAAATCAGTGAAAGAACTGGAAGTTTCACTTGCCGGAAAATCGGAATCAATGGTTCAATTTGAAGGTTTGTATGCCGATGCGCCGTATGATGTTTATTCGTTCGGATTCAGAATGTAAGTAAAACCAACTGATAGCTTTTGACTGTCAGATGAATATAAATATACAAAAAAGGTCCTGGAATTAATTCCAGGACCTTTTTTGTATATTATGTTTGAAAATTATTAAAGCATAAATTTCAATCTAACCACTTCTTTCTCGCTTAGAAAACGCCATTTGCCTCTTGGCAGATCTTTCTTGTCCAATCCAGCGAAAACCGTACGATCCAGTTTCTGT
>Ga0247806_10001177_pt1 | contig 13269 bp, 10 predicted proteins | sample UWRJL059202B1_FD_179935 | JGI IMG/M metagenome (GOLD analysis project Ga0247806, IMG submission 179935) | Plant litter microbial communities from Arlington Agricultural Research Station in Wisconsin, United States - UWRJ-L059-202B-1 | ecosystem: Environmental > Terrestrial > Plant litter >... | reverse complement strand
GTGCAACCAAAAATGAAAAAGAAACAACGCGTGCGAGAGCCAATGCGTTGCGTGAATATTTGACGTATTCGGAGAAAGAAAACAAATTCGATCAGAAAGAATTATACGAAGTTTTTGAGTTGTGTGTAAGCTGTAAAGCCTGCGCCAGCGAATGTCCGAGTAATGTGGACGTTGCCACTTTAAAAGCCGAATTTTTATACCAATATCAAAAAGCAAACGGTTTCTCAACCCGAAATAAAATTTTTGCCCACAACGCAAAACTGAACAAAATGGGAAGTTTGTTTCCGTCGATCACCAACTTTATTTCAAATCAGTCATTCGTTAAAAAAAGTATGGGAATTGCACCGGAAAGACAAGTGCCGCTTTTGGCGAAAAAGACTTTCAGAAAATGGCACGAAAATCATAAACCTACAGTTACGGATTTTCCGAACGGAAGATTGTATTTGTTTGTAGATGAATTTACTAATTATTATGATGTAAATATAGGAATCGATGCTTTCGAATTATTAACCAAATTAGGTTATCAGGTTCTGGTTATCGACCACGAAGAAAGTGGAAGAGCGTATTTATCTAAAGGTTTTTTGGAGGAAGCAAAAAAAATCGCCAATCAAAATGTCAACATTTTTAAAGATTTGGTTTTAGGCAATGCGCCTTTGGTTGGTATTGAACCTTCTGCCATTTTAACTTTCCGAGATGAATATCTTCGCCTGGCAGATGATAAGGAAGAAGCTGAGAAGTTATCCCGAAATGCTTTTACGATCGAAGAATTCTTTAAAAAGGAAATTATAGATGGTAAAATTAAACCGGATTCCTTTTCGGATGAAAAGAAAGAAATCAAGATTCACGGGCATTGTCATCAGAAATCATTAAGTTCTGTTGAAGCGACTTTTGCGATGCTGAATTTGCCAACCAATACTACGGTTACGATTTATAATTCGGGTTGTTGCGGAATGGCGGGATCTTTCGGTTACGAAAAAGAACATTATCAGGTTAGTATGCAAATGGGAGAGGATACTTTATTCCCAAAAGTGCGCGCCACCGCCGAAAACGTCAAGATCGCTGCTGCAGGAACAAGCTGTCGCCATCAAATTTATGATGGAACTAGTCGAGAAGCACAGCATCCGGTGAGTATTTTGAGAAGCTGTCTTAAGTGAAATGTTTTAAGTGAAATGTAAAAAGTTTTGTCACAGATGAAAAGATTAAAAGGATTTTTTCAGGCAGATTTGGCAGATTTTAGCAGATTTAAAAAGATTTTTTTTAGGCTTAGTAAAGAATAATCTGCGCTTATCTGCTTAAATCTTTCTAATCTGCGTGAAACAAGAAACTCGGCGTCAATCTGCCTAAATCCGTTTCATCCGCGTGCTAAAATTACAACGAGATTTTCTTCCCGGTTTCAGCGGCTTTGTATATCGCGTTTATGACTTTAATATCTTTTAAACCTTCTTCGCCAGTGATGTGGCTTGGGAGTTTTTTGTTTTCTAACAGTACTTTCGCGATTTCATCCATTTGTGTTTGCTGTTGGTTGATTGCAGGAAATTTTAATGGACCTTTCGAGGTTTTTCCTTCGTAGGGACCATAACTTAAAGACGGACTTAATTGAAAATTACCCTCATCTGCAGTGGCATAAATTCGGTCAATATAATACCCAACAGAAGAATTGCAATTAGCCATTGCACCGCTTGGAAATTCCATTTGCCAGGAAATACTTTCTTCCGTTTCTGAGAACCTGTTTTTATCATTTACTGTTCCGAATTGCGCTGTTACCGCGATTGGTTCTTCGCCTAAAATGTAACGGCTTGCTTGGATACAATAAATTCCCAAATCCATTAAGGGACCACCGCCGGACAACTTTTTATTTAACCTCCACACACTTGGATCATTTATGTCGACAGGTTTTTTGGCAATGGTATCATAGGTTTTATAGCCAAGGGATGTTTCTATATAGCGTACTTTTCCGAAGACTTTTTCTTGTCCCAATCGTTTAATTTCCATATGCGTTGGTTCATAATGTAAACGATAACCAACTGCCAGTTGTACCTTATTATCGTTGCAGGCTTTAATCATTTCCTCACATTCTTTGACGGTAATCGCCATTGGTTTTTCGGTAATGACATGTTTTCCGGCTTTTGCAGAACGAATAACAAAGTCTTTGTGCATGCTGTTAGGCAGTATTACATAAACTAAGTCAATATCCTTGTTGTTAACGATTTCGTCAAAATTTTGATAGTTATAGATGTTCTTGTCGGGGATATTGTATTTCGCTTTCCATTTGGTCGCTTTTGCGGGAGTACCGGTAACGATTCCGGCAAGCGTACAGTATTCAGAAACCTGAAGCCCTTTCGCTACCAGATCGGCATAAACTCCCAATCCGCAAAGTGCGACATTTAATTTTTTTCCTGTATAGGTTATTTTGTCAGGATCAGTTTCAGTTAGAAAAGAGGGGAGTGTTGTTATAATAACGGAGGCTCCAACACCAGCACCAAATTTATTTACAAATGATCGTCTTGAGATTTTTTCCATGTGGTTTGGTTTTTAAGTTATAGTGGTTTAGTAATAGTATTTACTAGAAATATTACATTGGTGGTTTTTGTAAAATGCTCATTCAAAAATAATTATAAATTTTAGTGTGCGATTTACATTTGTCATAATGTAACAAATGTAAAAAAAGAAGTAAGAATTTTTATAAGAGTTTATAATAAAAAAATGTGAGAATTTTTCTAATTTGTGAAAAAAATAGAGATAACTTTAAAATGAGAAGTGGCACGCGGATGACACGAATTTAGGTGGATTTGCGATGAGTTTTTTTGTAATCTTTGTCAGTTTTTCACACAAATCTGGCAGATTACAGCAGATTTAAATAGATTTTTTTTGTTATTCTAATAGTAAATCTGCATCCATCTGCTTAAATCTTTTAAATCTGCGTGAAAGAATAAACCAGCGTCAACTCGTATAAATCCGTGTCATCCGCGGGCTAAAATTCACATCAAAAAAATCACAGATAAACAAAATGGTTTTATATATTTGAAATCAGGATAATTTTTGCATTATTTGCAAAATAAAACCACAAAGACCGACATAAATTAATTTATAAAAGCAAAATCATATATGGCATTATCAGGTTTATTCCGAAAAAAAACGGTACAAGATATTCTCAAACAAGTTGCGAAAAACGAAGCAGATGGTCATAATGCATTAGGAAAACATTTAACGACCAGGGATTTAACTGCATTTGGAATCGCAGCGATTGTTGGAGCGGGTATTTTTAGTACCATCGGAAAAGCCAGTGCTGACGGAGGTCCGGCGGTTATTTTCTTGTTTTTATTTACCGCATTAGCTTGTAGTTTTGCTGCTTTTGCTTACGCAGAATTTGCCTCAATGGTTCCCGTTTCAGGAAGTGCTTACACGTACTCTTACGTAGCTTTTGGAGAACTTATCGCCTGGATTATCGGTTGGGCTTTAATTATGGAATATGCCGTTGGAAATATAACGGTTGCCATATCGTGGAGTGATTATTTTACCGGGCTGCTCCAGAGCGGCGGAATTCATCTTCCGCAATGGATTCAGATGGATTATCTAACAGCCTCAAACGGATTTAAAGATGCCACAGCTTTAATGCAGGGCGGAAAAACATACGAAAACTTAGGATCAGGATTACAAGCGGCTTATACAGCCTGGACAACTGCACCAACTATCGGCTCTTTTCACTTTGTTGCCGATTTGCCGGCTTTGTTCATTATTATTTTAATTACAGCATTGGTTTACCGTGGAATGAAAGAATCTCGTAATGCGAGTAACGTAATGGTTGTTGTAAAACTTTGCATTGTACTTTTGGTTATTGCAGTTGGAGTATTTTATGTAGATACAGCGAACTGGGATCCGTTTGCACCAAATGGAGTTAGCGGAGTTTTAAAAGGAGTTTCGGCTGTTTTCTTTGCCTATATTGGTTTTGATGCTATTTCTACAACTGCCGAAGAATGTAAGAATCCACAACGTGATTTACCTCGCGGTATGATGTGGGCGATTATAATTTGTACAATATTATACATAGCTATTGCGCTGGTTTTAACAGGAATGGTGCGTTATAACGAATTAAATGTTGGAGATCCGCTTGCATTTGTTTTCGATAAATTAAATCTAAAATGGATGTCGGGAATTATTGCCGTCAGTGCGGTAATTGCTATGGCGAGCGTTTTATTGGTTTTCCAAATGGGTCAGCCCCGTATCTGGATGAGTATGAGCCGTGACGGTTTGTTGCCAAAGAAATTTTCTACGGTACATCCAAAATTCAAAACGCCATCATTTGCTACTATTGTAACCGGTTTCGTGGTTGCGATTCCGGCCTTGTTTTTGAACCTTACAATGGTAACCGATCTATGCAGTATCGGAACTTTATTTGCCTTTGTACTTGTTTGTGCGGGAGTTTTGGTTTTACAAAACAAGCCTGAAATTCCAAGAGGAAAATTTAAAACGCCGTACGTAAATTCAAAATTTATTTTACCTGTTTTAATGATTGCAGGATTGTATTATGCTTTTGCTTTCAACAATAAAGCGACAATGGCTTTTATTAATAATGACGCACAAACAAACGATGCAACGACAATTATTACTTCTTTAGATAAAGAACAATCAGCGAAAGTTTTCAATTATTTGGAAAGCATCGATATTAAAAATAAAACGGCCGAAACTTCAGATTTAGAACATTTATTAAGTCAATATCAGGACGATGACGCTAAATATGCTGAAGTTGTAAAAGGTTTGCCAATCAACGATTCTCTAAAATACGAATCAGGTTTCAGTCTCTTCAAACACAAAATCCCAATGTGGATTTTCCTTTTCGTTTTAGTTGGGTTAGCCATTTGGGCATTCAGAAAAAATCTTTCACTAATTCCTCTTTTAGGATTAATCTGCTGCCTGTACATGATGGCCGAATTAAGCGTTTGGAACTGGATTTACTTCACAATTTGGTTATTAATCGGATTGTTTATTTACTTTACTTATAGTAGAAAGAATAGTAAGCTGAACTTCGTAGAAGAGGTTAGATAATTATTAATTGTGAATTATAAATTATAGATAAAAAGCCGTTCTGAGATTGATCAGAACGGCTTTTTTTTGCCACAGATTACGGATTTAAAATAATTTTATTTCACGCAGATTTTGCAGATTAACGCAGATTTAAAAAGGATTTTTAAGTTTACAACAATAAATAAATTTGCGCCGATCTGCTTAAATCCTTTTAAATCTGCGTGAAATAACTTTGCGCTTCTCTGCGAAAACCTCCGCAAATCTCTGTGAAATAACAATTATAAGATACCTAATTCAACCATACAAGCTTTCATCATTTCATAAGTACGCTGAATATCATTATCCAAACCAATAGAAAAACGAATCAAACCATCCGTCAATCCCATTTCATGCTGTTCTTCAATCGGAATTTCACTCGAAGTCGAAGTTCCGGGAGCACTAAAAAGCGTTTTGTAAAATCCTAAACTAACTGCCAAATAACCTAAGTTTCTGGACTGCATCAATTCCATCAATTCATTGGCTTTTTCCAAAGTGCCAACATCAATAGTCATCATCCCACCAAAACCATATTCCGGATTAATCATCGTTTTGTAAAGTTCATGACTCGGGTGACTTTTCAATCCCGGATAAACCGTTTTCACACCGTCAGCTTCAAATTGATCTGCCAGAAAATGCGCATTATGGCTGTGTTGTTTGATACGGATATGAAGCGTACGTAGATTTTTCATTACCGAAGCTGATCGCAAACTATCCATCGTTGGCCCTAAAAGCATACTTGCTCCAGAGTTTACGTTTTTCAGCGAATTGATAAATTCCTTAGAGGCACAAGTCACACCGCCAACGGTATCACTGCTTCCGTTAATGTATTTTGTCAAACTGTGAATCACGATATCAGCACCTAATTTTGCAGGCGAAACAGATAATGGCGAGAAGGTATTATCAACAACCAATTTCAAATTATGCTTTTTAGCAATTTTCGCCAAACCTGCAATATCAGCCACTTCCAATAATGGATTACTTACGGTTTCACAATAAATAACTTTCGTTTTAGGAGTAATCGCTGCTTCTACAATGTCCAATTTTGTGATGTCTACAAAGCTCGTTTCAATTCCGAATCGAGGTGTAAAATTCTTCAAAAACGCATACGTTCCGCCGTAAATAGTTCGGCTTGATACAATATGGTCGCCCGCACCGCAAAGCTGTAATAGCGTAGGTGTAATTGCTCCCATTCCAGAAGCTGATACGTTTGCCGTTTCCGTTCCTTCCATTGCTGCCAAGGCCTGGTCTAAATACAAATTACTTGGCGAAGAATGGCGCGAATACAAATAACAGCCTTCCATGTTGCCTTCAAAAGTATCAAACATCGTTTTCGCCGAGAGAAATGTATAAGTAGAAGAGTCAGAAATCGAAGGATTCACACCTCCAAATTCCCCAAAGTATTGCAAATCCTGAATTTTATCTGCTGGGTTAAAGTCTTTCATATAGTTAGTTTTTGTTTGTTTTGTTTCAAGTTTCAGGTTTCAAGTTCCAACAACGTGAAACTTTAAACCTGAAACAAAATTATTAAGAACTATTCCAGCTTTCCGTTTCAAGTCCTCATAAAAAAGGCAAAGTTTCTAATGTTCTAAAAAGAGCTTCCTCCGGTCGCTTTTTTAGCCCAAGAAACTTTTGCCTTTTTTACTCCGGGCTTTCTACTTCAATCTGGGCTAGGACACTAGTTTCAAAAGAAATTCTATTCAAAATAACATCTTTATAGAAAATTAATCAATAATATAACCTATAATTAGATTTTAAAACTATAAAAATTATTTTATAAAGATTATTAATCTAAATTTGATATGTAAATTTCAAATCGATAGATTTTCTTTCATCCTAACCAAAAGCACTAACCATAAACATAAACATAAACAGGAATCATGACTCTAGACGCCACAGATAAAAAACTCCTCGTTTTATTACAAACTGACAGTAAAAAAACAACTAAAGAATTATCCTTAAAACTGAACCTTTCGGTAACAGCAGTTTACGAAAGAATCAAAAAACTGGAACGCGAAGGAATTATTAAAAACTACGTAGCATTAGTCGATAAAACCAAAATCGAAAAAGGATTTGTGGTTTTCTGTCATTTAAAACTCATTCAGCACACAAAAGAATTCCTAACCAAATTCGAAAGCGAAGTGATCAAACTAAACGAAGTTTTAGAATGCCACCACGTAAGCGGAGATTACGACTACATATTAAAAGTATTAGTAAAAGACATGGAAGCATACAGGGAATTTCTAGTAACCAAACTGACAACCTTACAGCATATTGGAAGCACACAAAGTACTTTTATGATTAGTGAAGTGAAGAATTCGACGGTGATTTTTTAAAAGGTGCTAAGGTTCTAAGTTGCTGAGGTTCTAAGTTTAGGTTCAAAGGTTCAGAGAGGCAAAGGAACAAAGGTTTTTTATTCTCATTTTTGTCATTTCTGACAAATACTTCAGTATAATCATTGCTTTAAAAAAAACTTCGCGACTGCGACTTTGCGAGACTAAAAAAAATAGACCTTTGCGTCCCGATAGCTAACGGGATTGCGTAAGTCTTAGCGCCCTTTGCGGTAAAATTCACACGCCAAATTCAAAATTCAAAACGAAAAAGCCGTAAATTTGATTTTAAATGCGACGATAATGGAAACGAAAGAATTAAGACGTAAACTAATAAAGGATTTTGGAAAATTCATTGAAGACGATTCTAAATTAGAAATTTTAGAAAGTGTTTTTGATGCCATAAATAATGATGAAAAAAAGTCAATAGTTTCCGATTCCCACTACGATTTAGTTACTGAAGAAAGAGAAAAGTATATTTCCGGAGAAAATCAGTCAAGTTCCTGGGAAGAATTGGAAAAACGCCTGAATGCTAAATATGGTTTTTAAGATTATTATTTTACCATTAGCAGAAAAAGAAATTGATGAATCTATTGAGTTTTACGAAAACAGAAGTAAAGGTTTAGGAAAGCAATACCTAAATTACCTGAAATCTTACTTAAAAGTTTTAAAAACAAATCCCGAATTTTTCGAAATCAAAAAACAACCTTGTTATCGTGAATTAACATTGGTAAAATTCCCTTTTGTTATTATTTATGAAATTCTCGGAAATGAAATAATTATTCATTCTGTTTTTCATACCTCACGAAATCCTCAGAGAAGACCATAATTTTTAGGTGCAAAGGTTCAGAGGAGCAAAGGAGCAAAGGTTTTTTTGTTTCAGGTTTCAAGTTTCAGGTTGCTTTACTTTGTGTCCTTAACATTGCCAGCAAATTCTAAAGAAGCCTTTGCATCACGATAGCTATGGGGATTGTGTAAATCTCTGTGAGCTTTGTGGTAAAATCTTAGTACAAAATAAAACTTTGCGACCCTTGCGTAATTCTTAGCGCACGTTGCGGTTAAACCCACAATCCAAAAAATCTTCGTGTCTTAGTGCCTTCGTGGCAGAAAACCAACACCTCAAAATTCACACAAAAAACATTGAAATTTAAACTTTAAACAAAACTTTATTCCTTAATTTTGTATCGCTAAAAATAAAATAGACAAACTATGAGTTCATTTGACGTAGTCATTATAGGTTCAGGACCGGGCGGATATGTATCAGCAATTCGTTGCGCACAATTAGGTTTCAAAACAGCCATTGTAGAAAAGTATAACGCACTAGGCGGAACCTGCCTTAACGTAGGTTGTATTCCTTCAAAAGCATTATTATCTTCTTCTCACCATTATGCAGAAATTACTCATTTCGCAGATCACGGAATCGAGATTTCAGGAGATGTGAAAATCAATTTAGAGAAAATGATCGCGCGCAAACAAGCAGTTGTAGATCAAACCGTAGGTGGAATCAACTACTTAATGGAAAAAAATAAAATTACTGTTTTCAATGGTTTAGGTTCTTTTGTAGACGCAACACACATTGCAGTTGCTAAAGCGGACGGAACATCTGAAACTATCGAAGCAAAATATACTGTAATCGCTACAGGTTCAAAACCATCTTCTTTGCCTTTTATTAAAATTGATAAAGAAAGAATTATAACTTCAACTGAAGCTTTGGCTTTAAAAGAAGTTCCAAAACACTTAGTAATTATTGGTGGTGGAGTTATCGGAATCGAGCTTGGACAAGTTTACTTACGTCTTGGTGCTCAGGTTTCTGTAGTGGAATTCATGGACAGAATTATTCCGGGAATGGATGCATCTTTGTCAAAAGAATTGACCAAAGTATTGAAAAAACAAGGAATGAAATTCTACGTTTCTCACAAAGTAAAATCGGTTGAAAGAAACGGTGATGCTGTTGTTGTTCAGGCTGAAAATGCAAAAGGAGAAACTATTACTCTTGAAGGAGATTATTCATTAGTTTCTGTTGGTCGTCGTCCTTACACAGACGGATTAAATGCTGACAAAGCAGGAGTAAAAATTTCAGACAGAGGACAAGTGGAAGTAAACGATCATTTACAAACTAATGTTCCAAATATCTACGCAATTGGTGACGTTGTTCGTGGAGCAATGCTAGCACACAAAGCAGAAGAAGAAGGAACTATGGTTGCTGAAATCTTAGCAGGTCAAAAACCACATATCGATTATAACTTAATTCCTGGTGTGGTGTACACCTGGCCAGAAGTTGCTGCTGTTGGAAAAACAGAAGAACAATTAAAAGCCGAAGGAATTGCTTATAAATCAGGAAGTTTTCCATTCAAAGCGTTAGGACGTGCAAGAGCAAGTGCTGACTTAGACGGATTCGTAAAAATCCTTGCTGACGAGAAAACGGATGAGGTTTTAGGAGTTCACATGATTGGAGCACGTACAGCAGATTTAATTGCTGAGGCAGTTACTGCAATGGAATTTAAAGCGTCTGCTGAAGATATTTCAAGAATGAGCCACGCGCACCCCACTTTTGCGGAAGCGGTAAAAGAAGCAGCTCTGGCAGCAACAGAAAACAGAGCAATACACGTATAATTTACGTTAAAGCATATTTATAAAACCCGTCATAATTTTTTATGACGGGTTTTTTGTTTTCAGTTATTTATGGCAGAAAAATATAAAATTCAAAAATAATATTGTAAATTAGATAGACAATTTTGATGTTATCTTTATCATTAATAAAAGACAACATCATGAAAAATAGATATATAGCTCCAGTTTTAATTGGAGCCGGAATTGCGTTTCTGCTTTATTCCTGCGGTTCAACTATTCCGAAAAATGCAACTGCGGTTAACAATTTTGATAAGGCAAAATATTTAGGAAAATGGTATGAAATTGCCAGACTAGATTTTAAGTATGAAAAAGGTCTTAACAACGTAACGGCAGAATATTCGCTAAAAGACAACAGTACAATAAAAGTTGATAATAAGGGCTATGATGTCAAAAAAGACAAATGGGAACAGAGCATCGGGAAAGCCAAGTTCGTCAAAAAGGACGATATTGGTATGCTAAAAGTCTCATTTTTTGGTCCTTTCTATTCTGGTTACAACGTAATTGCAATCGACCCCGATTACAAATATGCATTAGTTTCCGGCGAAAGCTTAAAATATTTGTGGATACTTTCGAGAGAAACTTCAATTCCGGAAAATATCAAATTAGATTACCTTAGAAAAGCTCAGGAAATTGGTTACGATACTTCTGAACTTATTTGGGTCAAACACGATAAAAACTAGAAAAACAAACCAGACATTAGTAGTGTCTGGTTTTTTTATATTTGGACGAATTAAGTTATGCTCTGAAAACACTTCTGTAATTATCCCAATATCTGTAAATTAAAAACAAGTTGGCCAGGAATAATAGTGCTGCTATAGGCAAACCTTCAGGTGCCAGGAAATAATTGATAAACAAAATGTTTACGGTTATGGGCAGGATCAAAATATTTGCTAATGTTACATACCGCCCCGTCACAAATGCAACTCCGCAAAGTAATTCAATTGATTTGGCAAGTGGCATTAGATACGTTGAAGCCATTAAACCAACATTAAAGGCTTTAAAATTTCCTGTGGTTTCCTGTTCGGGCATTAAGTGGAAAAAATAACTGATAGACGCAAAAAGCAATAAAAGCCCAATTAAAACACGGACAATAATGGTGGCAATTTTCATAATATTAGGATTTAGATAGGTTAAAAAATATAATTTATTTTGCTTATAAACATTACAAATTGAATTCTCTAATAAATGAAAATCTGTTTTTGGCCCAGCTTTATTGAGAATTCTATAATCAATACAGTCCCATTTTGGGATTAATTTAATCCTATATCAAATATAATGAATTTTTTCTTATTAAATCGGCATATTATTAACAGTTTTATTGTTTTTTAAGATACTTTCTGTAAATAAAATAGCCTCCTAATGCAAGTAAAATAAAAGGCCAAAGATTGAGGAAGAATACAAAAATTGCTTCGAGAAGATACCATCCGTTTTTAAGAGAATCGATAATCTGAATACCTAAATTAGGTTTATAGGAATTACTGTCTTTTTCGCTTGCAGATACTTCCTGTTTGATAGTTTCGTTTTGATAAAGCTGTAAAGTAATGGTACTAAAATTAACCTGATCCTGTATTGATAAATTCTCAATTGTTCGATTATCATTGGCTTCTTTTTGGTTGTCCAGAGTATTTTCGGCATTCATGATATCATTTATTTTTTTGCCTTTTTCATCTATTGCTTTTTCAACTCTTTTTTCATTTACGGCACTTCTTTTTTGCGAAAGCTGATTGGCTAATAATTTCAGCGAAACATCATCTGCTTTGATGATTCTGAAATCCAGAAAATCAATTTGTCTGGCGATGCTTTTTATAACTGTATCCAGCTGCGTGTTGGGAACGCGAATTGTAATGTTGTTTTCTACAGAATATTTAGTAGTTTCCAACGTGCTGTCCTGGCTGATTTTTGTTTTAATCTGATCGTGAATATTGCTTTGTAAGTTGGTATTAGTAACAAAACCTCCAAATTTCGTCACAGCGTTTTCAATTGCATAAGTAGATTTAACGACGTTTTTAACCTTGAATTTAATATCAGCTGTTCGAATAAATTTCTGTTTGCTGTCTCTCTTTTCGACTGCTGCCGATGATGAAACAGCTGTGCTGTCTGTAGTTGCGTAATCTGCAGTTGCTTCGGCTGAAGTGCTATCTGCTTTTTTACAGGAAAATAGTAATGCAATGATTACTAAGGCGGTCAAACCTAATTGTGCAATTGTTTTCATAAAAGTTTTTAAAGTTGATTAATAAATAAAGTTTTGAATATCATTGATATTGCTTTTGTATTAAAAAAAACAATTTTTGTTAATGAGTGTTAATTCGATATACTAAAAAGTGTGCCAATAATTTTTAAGTATTCTTTTATCGAAGGATTTTTTTTGTCGTAATTTTGAAGTCTAAAATTTATACTTTTTTGAGAGTTTCCATTCATAAACATATTCCAAATCCAGAGCAGTTCAAGCTGCAGCTTCTGGTATGGGCACAACAATTTCGCGAAGTCGTTTTTTTGGATAGCAATTCATATCCGCAAGAATATTCGAGCTTTAATTGTATGTTGGCGGTAGATGCTTTTACGTCTTTAAAAACCGATTTCCACAATGGTTTTGAAGACTTGAAACAATATCAGCAAACCACAAAAGACTGGCTTTTTGGATATTTAACCTACGATTTAAAAAATGATATAGAAGATTTAAAATCATCAAATTTTGACGGTTTAGGTTTTCCGGATTTGTTTTTCTTTCAGCCAAAAAAAATATTTATACTAAAAGAAAACCAACTCGAGATTCAGTATTTGATGTTTTGTGATGATGAACTTGAAGAGGATTTTGAGGATATAGTGCAAAGTCCAGAGTCCAAAGTCCAAAGTGGAGAAACCTTAGGGATCAAGCAAAGAATTTCAAGGGAATTTTATATAGAAAAAGTAACAAAAATGCTAGACCACATTCATGCAGGTGATATGTATGAAGCCAATTTTTGTATGGAATTTTTTGCTGAAAATGCAATTATAAATCCGTTAGAAAAATTTCAGAAACTGAATGAAATTTCACAAGCACCTTTTTCAGTTTTCTTCAAAAATCATAAACAATATTTGCTTTCTGCTTCGCCGGAACGTTATCTGAAAAAAACAGGGGAAACATTAATTTCGCAACCGATAAAAGGAACTTCAAAACGATTTTCAGATACTTTAGAAGACGAAAAATCAAAACAATTTTTAGAATCAGACGCAAAAGAACGTGCAGAAAATATTATGATTACCGATTTGG
>Ga0247806_10001175_pt1 | contig 13286 bp, 17 predicted proteins | sample UWRJL059202B1_FD_179935 | JGI IMG/M metagenome (GOLD analysis project Ga0247806, IMG submission 179935) | Plant litter microbial communities from Arlington Agricultural Research Station in Wisconsin, United States - UWRJ-L059-202B-1 | ecosystem: Environmental > Terrestrial > Plant litter >... | reverse complement strand
CCGGCCATGATCTTCAGGATCGTGGACTTACCGGCACCGTTGGGGCCCACCACGCCGATCTTGGCTCCGGGGAAGAACGACATCGTGACGTCGTCGAGGATGAGCTTGTCTCCAATGGCTTTGCGCGCACGCACCATCGAGTAAATGAATTCGGCCATAGTGTTTACCAGTCTATTTGGGGCGTGGCTCCGACGAGACACGTTCCGCTTCCGAGCAGGGGGGTGACGGCGCTGTGATAGCCGCCGGATGACGGGCCGTTCTGGCCGACGATGCACTCTCCGTTGACGAGCACGGAGAACTGGATCGAGTCGACCGGTTTGCCCTCGGTGGTGGTGTCGGCGGTGACTTGCATGGCTGCCTTGTCGAAACCGGCGCCGGCGAGGGCGTCGATGATCGTGCGGCCGAGCGGGTTCGCCTCGGTCGTCAGGGTCGCGGCCACGACGGAATCGAAGTAGGCCAGGTTGTCAGCGGCAGGTGCGTCGGGGGTGAGCGTCGGCGGGGCGACGTCGGCGGGCGCCGGAGCGGCCGAGGACGGCTCCGTCGAGCTGGTCGGCGCCGCGGGGGCGTCGGCCGTCGAGGCGCATCCGGCGAGGCCGAGCCCCACGATCAGGCAGGCGGACCAGGCCACCGCGGTGCGGATGCGTCGAGTCCGTCCGGTGAAAATGCGGGCCACGCGTCGTCCTCCCCCAGGGCCGCGCGCTGCGGCCGAGAAGTCGAGTCTAGGCCGACTGGGTTTCCGATTCGGTTTGGTGCGCCTCGGGCGGCGCCGCCGGATCCGCGTTGGTCTGCGACGACGCTGGTGTGCTGCGCACCAGAGTGGTGGTGCCCCACGCCAGGTTGTGGCCGATGGCATCGGCTTCCACCTCCACCGACGTTCCGGAACGGTCCTGATTCTCCCAGTCCCGGATGCGCAGCCGCCCGGTCACCAGGACCGGCTCGCCCTTCTGCAGGGACCGTTCCACGTTCTGCGCGAGGCTGCGGAAGCTTGACACCGTGTACCAGTTGGTGTCGGCGTCCACCCAGCTGTTCCGCGCCCGGTCGAACCGGCGCTGCCGGCAGGCCAGCCGGAACGAGGTGATCGCCAGGCCGGAGCTGGTGACCAGATTCCGCGGCGTCGTGGCCACAATGCCGGTGAGAACGATGGTGTCGGTCACGGGTTTCTCCTGATCTCGAAACGGTTGGCTGCGCTGCCGGCGCGTCCCCGGTCAGTCCTCGTGCCGGGTTCGTGGCCGGGGACGCGCTGCAGATACTCTGCGCCGGTGACGCGGGCCCGCACCGGTGCCACCCCGAGGCTGTGGGAAACCAGCGGGCGGCCGTCCTCTGGAGGAGCGGGCCGTTCGGGGCCACCGCGGTGCGACCCCGCGTCTGCCAAAGTCGAGCCGCCCGCCCGGATCTAGAGTTAGCTCTATGACCTTCGATGCTGCAGAGAACCGCTATTCCGACATGCCGTACCGCCGAACCGGGCAGAGTGGCCTGAAACTCCCCGCCCTCTCCTTGGGGCTCTGGCACAACTTCGGCCACGAACGCCCCATCGACACCCAGCGCGGCATCCTGCGTCGTGCCTTCGACCTCGGCGTGACCCACTTCGACCTCGCCAATAACTACGGCCCGCCTCCCGGCTCGGCCGAGACGAACTTCGGCCGTATCTTCGCCGAGGACTTCCGCCCGTACCGCGATGAGATGATCATCTCCAGCAAGGCCGGCTACGACATGTGGCCGGGACCGTACGGTGACTTCGGTTCGCGCAAGTACCTGTTGTCGTCCCTGGACGCGAGCCTGGACCGGCTCGGCATGGACTACGTCGACATCTTCTATTCCCACCGCCCCGACCCCGAGACTCCCATCGAGGAGACCATGGGCGCCCTGGCCACCGCGGTGCAGTCGGGCAAGGCGCTGTACGCCGGGATCTCCAACTACAGCCCGGAGCAGACCGTTGCCGCGTACGCCGCCCTGGCCGAGCACAAGATCCCGCTGCTCATCCACCAGCCGCGCTACTCCATGTTCGACCGCCACATCGAAGAAGGGCTGTTCCCGGTTCTCGACAAGCTCGGCATGGGCAGCATCGTCTTCTCCCCGCTGGCACAGGGCCTGCTCACCGACCGGTATCTCGGCGGCACCGTCCCCTCCGACTCCCGGGTGGCCACCAGCCGGTTCCTGAACGAGAACTCGCTGAGTGAGACCTACCTCGAGCGCGCCCGCGCACTGAACGGCATTGCGGCCGGCCGCGGCCAGACCCTCGCTCAGCTCGCCGTCACCTGGATCCTGCGCCAGCCGCAGGTCACCAGCGTGCTCGTGGGAGCAAGCAGCATCGGTCAGCTCGAGCAGACCGTCGCCGCGCTCGAGGCGCCGGCGCTGGATGCGGACGAGATCGCCAGCATCGAACCGTACGCGGTGCACGGCACCGGGATGAACTAGCGCGCACACCCGCGTCCTCTACCACCCGCGTTTCCTTCTGTTCCCGAAGCGGACAACTGTTCCCGGCACACCGGCCGCAGTTGTCCGCACCGGGCACAGTCGAGGCGCGGGTGGCCGCGTTCAGGGGGGCGCTCGCGCCTGATGAGCACCGGTGAGTCCGGATGTCGGTGGCCGGTTCTAGCCTTACCGCATCCTCCTTCCAGGCCTGCCGACTCTTGGAGCACACCGTGATCGCACTGACCGTAGAGCCCCGCCCCACGACCATCCCGAACACCGCCGGGATGCCCGTCGCGAACGCGTCCGGCCGCCACCGCGGCCCCACCCTCGTCCCCGTGCGTGACGGTCTGTGGCGGGTCATCGACCGCACCGGCGCGGTTCTGGGTCACATCGAACGCCAGGCGCACACCGACGGTGAGCGGTACTTCGCCCGGCGCATCGTGATGTCCACCCGGCGCATCGAACTCGGCGCATTCTGGCGCATGGACGACGCCGCGGACTGCTTCCGCTGACCGTGGCGGCGGCCGTCCGGCCAGGCGCTGCCGGCTTCGGGATGCACCCGACGATCGCACTATCCTGAGACGATGCTGCCCCAGTCCCAGCCCGAGCCGCCACTGAAGCCCGGCACACCCCGCCCCGCCCCGCCGGCCCCGCCCGGCCTCGCGCGCGGCGCTCTGACGGGCGTCCGCTACCTCGCTCGCGGTTTCGGCATGTGGGCCACGTCGCCGCGGCTGATGCTCCTCGGCGCGATCCCCGCCCTCGTGGTGGGCCTCGTGTACCTCGTCGGCATCGTCTTCCTGATCATCAACCTGAACGCCGTCGTCACCTGGGCGACCCCGTTCGCCAACGACTGGGCCGAACCCCTCATGCTGAGCACCCGAGTGGCGGCATCCCTGGTCTTTGTCATCGTCGCGGCCCTGCTCGTCGTGTACACCTTCACCGCGGTCACCCTCGTCGTGGGCGACCCGTTCTACGAGCGCATCTGGCGCGATGTCGAGAACCGGTTGGGAAACGCCCCGGCCGACCTGCAGATCGGCCTGCTGCGGTCGCTTGGTCGTGCGATCGCTGACGGCATCCGGCTTCTCATCCCCGCCATCGGCGTCGGAATCCTGCTGCTGGCCTGTGGCTTCATTCCGGTGGTCGGCCCGTTCACGGTGGCCATCGTCGGTGCGTTGCTCGGCGGCTGGCTGCTGGTGGTCGAGCTCACCGGCCTGGCCTTCGACGCTCGCGGTTTCACCGTGCGCGAGCGCCGCCGCGCTCTCAAGGCGCGCCGCGCCGTGGCGGTCGGCTTCGGAGCGGCGACGTACCTGATCTTCCTCGTGCCGTTCGCCGTCATCGTCGCGATGCCCGCGGCCGTGGCCGGGGCGGCGATGCTCAGCCGCGACACCATCGACTCCCTACCGGCCGACGCTTTTCCGGCCTCCCCGGTCGGCCCCGTCCCGTCCGCTCCGGCGGGATGAGCCACACATCGGTTCCGGCACGTAAACGGCCACGCCGTGGCGGCTCCCGCTGATCGGTGCCGCCGCGGGGTAATCTTCCGCACATGCAGTGGTGGAATGATTTCGTAACCTGGTTCTCAGCGACCAGCAACCAGCCCGTGATTTTCAGCGCCGTCGTGCTGATCGTCGCCATTATCGTGGCCAGCCTGCTGGCCGCCTGGATATCCCGCAGCGCCATCAAGCGCCTGCTGGCCCAGCACGACCGTGACCTCAAGTCCGCGGCCATCGGCACCCTGGTGGACGCCGCGACCGAGGCGTCGGTGTGGAACTCCCTGACCCCGCAGGAACAGGTGATGAACGACCGAGCCGTGGGCATGGCCGACATCCAGGTTCGCCTGATGCCCGTCAAGGGTTCCAGCCTCGCCGCCGACTGGGCCGCGCACCAGCTCGCCGAGCTCAAGCGCACCTCGGCCACCTTCGGCTACCAGCTGGAACCGGCGCTCATCGAGTTCCGCGACCGGCTCATCGAGTGGCAGAAGAAGCCCTCCCGGGCGCGCAAGATCTTCCAGGAGGACATCGAGCGGTGGAAGTCCCAGAACAACTCGTCGGAGAAGAACCTGCTCGCCGACCAGGATGCCTGGGTCGCCCAGCAGCACCACGACCAGTTCGCCACTCCCGCCGCGGCCGGCGCCGCTCAGCCGCTCGGCTACGTTCCCGCCGCTCCGGCACCGTCCACCGAGACCCAGCGCCTGCTCGATGACGTGCAGGCTCTCGAGGTGCGCCCGGCCCCGCTGCCGAACCCGTAACCTTCCCCCACACGAAAAAACGCCGGGCCGCTGCGAAGCGGTGCCGGCGTTTTTGCGTGTTCCTGGAGGGTTACTTCCACCAGTCGTCGAAGAGGGATGCCGGCACGCGGCGTTTGTGCTCCGTGCGCAGGTATCGGGTCTCGATGGCCTCCGCCACCGTGTCGTCAACGGGCTTGCCCTCGAGGAAATCGTCGATGTGCTCGTACTGCATGCCGAGGTTGGCCTCGTCGGTCTGACCGGGGTTGTCGTCGAGGAGGTCAGCCGTCGGGGCCTTCAGGTACAGGTGTTCGGGGGCGCCCAGTTCCATCAGGAGCGCCCGGCCCTGCCGCTTGGTCAGTCCGGTGAGGGGCAGCAGGTCGGCGCCGCCGTCGCCGTACTTGGTGAAGAAACCCGTGACGGCCTCCGCAGCGTGATCGGTGCCGACCACCAGGAGGCCGTTGGCGCCGGCAATGGCGTACTGGGCGATCATCCGGGCGCGCGCCTTGACGTTGCCCTTGTCGAAGTCCGGCAGGGCGGTGCCGGTGCTGTCCTGGAACTCGTCTTCGAAGCCGTCCACCGCGCGCTGGATGTTGAACGTCAGATTCGACTCCGGGTTGATGAACTCCAGCGCCAGCTGAGCGTCATCCTCGTCGCGCTGCACGGCGTACGGCAGGCGCACCGGGACGAACCGCACGGCGTGACCCTCCACCGTGAGCTCTTCGATCGCAAGTTGGCACAACCGGCCCGCGAGGGAGGAGTCCTGCCCGCCGCTGATCCCCAGAACCAGGCCCTTCGCGCCACTGGCGAGCAGGTAGTCCTTGAGGAAGTCGATCCGGCGGCGGATCTCCGCGGCCGGGTCGATGGTCGGGGTCACGTTCAGTTCCGCGATGATTCGCGCCTGTTGTTCTCGCATAGGGACGAATCTACCAAGCCCACCCGGGCGGTACGCGGCATCCGCGCCTGTGATCGCCGAACGAAAACAACCCCGCCGGCGTGGGCCGACGGGGTTGTGCTGTGCCCCCGGCAGGATTCGAACCTGCGACAAAGAGATTAGAAGGCTCCTGCTCTATCCCCTGAGCTACGGGGGCGGATAGCGCTTCAACGATACCGCACACCGACCGGCGGGCTCGGCGCTCGCCCCGCACCGGGGGCTACAGGGCCTTCGCGGTGGCCACGAGAAGCTGCGCGAGAGTGGGCACACCGCCGGCGCGGAAGACTTCTTCACCCGCATCGTTTCGCACGATGATCCTGGGCGTGTTGCGGATGCCGGCGGCCTCAGCCTCCGCATTGTCCTGCACCACGTCGAACTCCCGCACCGTGGCTGCCGGCACCAGACGCTCGACCTCGGCCAAGACCGCGCGAACCTGAGCGCACGGCTCACAGAACGCGGACGAGAAGAAGAGCAGTTCCATAACAGTCCTATCCGTTGCTGAGGGCGATCACGGCCACCACGGCGGACACCGCCGCGAGCAGCAGCGACACGCCCACCAGCACGGCGTGCACGATGAGGAAGGGGGTGGGTTTGCCCGCGGTGTCCCTGGCGCGGTCGTCCTGGCTGACCCGCTTGTAGAAGCGCGGCCAGACCACGACGTTCCAGACGGCGTTCAGCAGGAGCAGGATGGCGAGTGTCGTAAGCATCAGGGTCAGTCTACGAGCGAACCCACCGGGGTCCGTGTCGGGGCCCACCGCTAGACTCGGCCCATGACAAACAGCAGTGACCGGTTGGTATGGATCGACTGTGAGATGACCGGGCTCGACCTCAATAACGACGAACTGGTGGAGATTGCCGTGGTCGTCACCGACTTCGACCTCAACATTCTCGACCCCGGTCTCGACATCGTGATCAAGCCCGACGCATCCGCCCTCGAGAACATGGGCGATTTTGTGCGCAACATGCACACCTCGTCCGGCCTGATCGAAGAGATCCCGAACGGCGTGAGCGTGGCCGATGCCGAGTACCAGGTGATCGAGTACCTGCTCCGGTTCATCCCCGAAGACCAGCGTGCTCCTTTGGCGGGAAACTCCATCGGCACCGACCGGGCCTTCCTGTCGCGGTACATGCCACGCCTGGACAAGCAGCTGCACTACCGCAACGTCGATGTGTCGTCGATCAAGGAACTGGCGCACCGCTGGTTCCCCCGCGCCTACTTCAACGCGCCCGCGAAAGACGGCGGCCACCGTGCCCTGGCCGACATCCTCGAGTCGATCCGGGAGCTCGCGTACTACCGCAAGAGCGTCTTCGTGGCCGACCCCGGACCCACCAGTGCCGAAGCAAAATCGCACGCAGCGGCCGTTGTGAACAACTTCACCTCAAACGTGTAATAGAATTCTTGAGTTGCCTTCGCTAGCAGAGGGAAGCAGCACATGGTGGGTATAGCTCAGCTGGTAGAGCGCCTGGTTGTGGTCCAGGAGGTCGCGGGTTCAAGCCCCGTTACTCACCCCAATGAATGAAAGTCCCGGTCTCGACAGAGGCCGGGACTTTCTGCTTCAACCCGTGCCATGCTGAACGGATGCTCACGCTCAGCCACGAGGACTTCGAACGCCTCGTCATCGACCAACTCGACCTGCTGCCCGACGACATGGTCGACGGTCTCGACAATGTCATCTTCGTCGTCGAGGACCGCCCCGAGGACGGCACCCTGGACACTCTGGGGCTCTACGAGGGCGTCGCCCTGACCGAGCGCGGCCAGTACGGCTTCGGGGAGATGCCCGACCGCATCGTCATCTTCCGCGAGCCCCTGCTGGCGATCGTGGCGGATCTGGACGAGCTGCGCGAGGAAGTGCACGTGACCCTGGTGCACGAGATCGGCCATTTCTACGGGATCGACGACGACAGGCTGCACGAGCTCGGCTGGGCCTGACGCCAGCCGGGCTACCCTGAACCATGAACAGATTTCGCCCCGGCCGCCTGATCGGAATTCTGGTGGGCACGCTCGTCATCCTGGGCGTCGGCGTGTACGGGCCGGCCACGCTCCTCGGCCCCCTGCCGCCCGCCGAGGTGGAGCTGAGCACGCCGGCGGCGCCCGTCACCGCGTCCACCCCGGTCATGCCGGTCGCCGGAACCAGCGGCATCCTGGCGATCACCCCGCTCGGCGGCGAGACCGACGACACCGAGACCACCGACACGGATACCGCCGCCACTGCCGAGACCGCCCCGGCGTTGGGTGTCGACCCGATCGCCACCGGCGGCGGCTCCGACGCCCTGCCGATGGCATCCGTGGCGAAGATCATCACCGCGCTCGTGGTCCTCGACGCCAAGCCCCTGGCCGTGGGCGAACCGGGCCCGGCGTACTCCCTGGTCACGGCGGACTACCAGGACTATCTCGACTACACCGCCGACGGCGCCCGCACCGTGATCGTGTTCCCGGGTGAAAGCTGGACCCAGCGCGAGCTGCTGCAGGCCATGATCCTGGGCTCGAGCAACAACCACGCCGACACCCTCGCGCGCTGGGCGTTCGGCTCCGTGGAGGAGTACGTCACCGCCGCCAACGCCTGGCTGGCCGAGAACGACATGCCGCAGACCACCGTCACCGACGCGAACGGGTTGCTGGACTCCAGCGCCGGAACCGGCGCCGACCTGGCCCGGATCGCCGGCCTCTCCGCGACCAACCCGGTCATCGCCGACATCATCGCCAACCCGGCCTCCGCCCTGGTCAACCAGCGCGGCGTCAGCAACACCACCGCCTACCTGCCCGAACTGGGCATCACCGGCATCTCCCGCAGCTACACCGACGCCGGCGGGGTCTGTTTCCTGTTCACCGCGGCGGTGACGGTCAACGCACAGACCTTCACGTTCGCGGGCGGGTTCATCGGCGAACCCGACTACGACACTCTCACCGCCGACCTCACGGCGCTGATGGATTCCGCCACCGCCGGGGTCACCGAGGTCCCGGTGCTGGCGGAGGGTGACGCGTACGCGACTTTCACCACGGCGTGGGGAGATTCCGCCGACGCCGTCGTGGCCACTCCGCGCACCCGGTTCGGCTGGCAGGCCGCCGAACCCACCGGAACCGTCGTCACCCTCGACGACGTCACGACCGGCCGGGCCGGCAGCAAGGTCGGCCGGGTGACGGTCGACGCGTTCGGTGACACCGTGACTTCCACGCTGGAGCTTGATGACAGCCTCACCGACCCGGGCCCGGGCTGGCGGCTGCTGCACCCGATCCAGCTGATCAGTGCACTGATCGACGCCCAGTAGGTCAACACGCAGAAGACAGAAAAATGATCCGGCGGTTCAACCGCCGGATCATTCTTTTATGCCGAGAAGCTCGGGGTGGCTCAGCTGGGCTCGTCGTTGGACTCGACGGGGTCGCTGTCGCCGGAATCGAAGGCGTAGCGCACGTGCAGTTTTCCCTGCACTTCACGGGAGTCGACCTCGTCGTACCAGAACAGCGATTCCATGCTGTCCACCGCGGCGAGCATGCTGATGCGCTTGTCGTGCGTGCCGTGCAGGAGCACGCGGCTGTCGGTCTGGCCCTCGAGGGGGCCGTCGATGAACTCCACGGTGTATTCGGTGTTCTCGTTCTCAGGTGTACTCATACCCCCAACTTACTGCGGCGCCCTGGATTTCTCAGCCACGCACGCCGGACGCGCCCGACGTGGTGTCCTCAGTGGCTCTGAGCCGCAGGGTCGCCCACCGGTCGGGATGTTCCCGTTCGCGGTAGCGAGCCCAGTCCCGCTGCCACTGGTCCCAGTGTTCCTCGAACCCGGCGCCGTCCCGGTCCAGCGCTCGTTGTTTGCGGATGCCGTCGTCGGCATCCAACCACACCCGCACGTCGCTGAGCCCGGTGTGGGCCCGGGCGAGGGCACCGCATCCTTCGACGATGAGCGGGCGGGCCGGGTCAACGGGGTTCCATTCGGCGGACGAGTCGGTGACCCAGTCGTGCCGCAACCACGCCGCGGGTTCCCCCGCCCGTAGGGGACCCAGCAGGTGCGCGCCGATCTGTTCGATGGCCGCGTCGAGGCCGCCCCAGCCCGGATAGATGTCGTCCAAACGAACCAGGGTCGCAGCGGTGGGGCCGGGCCAGGCGGCCAGGAGGGCATCCGCCAGGGTGCTCTTGCCGGCGCCGCTCGGCCCGTCGATGAGGACCACGGCCCGGTCGCCGGCCGGCGTCCGGCCGAGGGCACGCACCTGAGCGAGCACCGGGCCGAGCAGTGGGGCCAGCGACGGGTCGGCGGCCCGGTCAGGCGAGCACAAAATGCCACGTCCCCGCCAGGACCGCCGCCGTGATGGCGGCGGCCGCGATGCCCAGACCCAGGAGCACGATCAGGCCGTCGCGCACGCCGAAGACCGACGGCCGCGCCCAGGTGCGTGGCTCGTCGCTGCCGAAGCCGCGCGCTTCCATGGCCGTGGCCAGTTTGCTGCCGCGCCGCACCGACAACACGAGCAGCGCGAACGCCAGCCCGGTGAACCGGCGTGCCCGGCCGCGCAGGCCTCCCCCGTCGCCCACCCCGCGGGCACGACGGGCCAGGGCCAGGGACTGCCAGTCGTCGATGAACATCCCCACCAGGCGAAGCCCGGCCAGAGCGCCGAGCACGAACCGGGCCGGCAGACGGAGCACCTGCGCGAGGCCGTCGGCGAGGTCGGTGGGGTCGGTGGTGGCCAGCAACACGATTCCCGGAATGCCGATGGCGAGCACGCGCAGGCCGATCGCCAGTCCCAGCGCCACGGACCCTTCGGTGATCGAGACGATGCCGGCGCTGAACAGCACGGCGCCGGAGTCCTCGCCGTAGAGCACCGTGGTGAGCAGGCCGAACGGGGCCGCGATCCAGACCGGTGCGGTGCGCAACCAGAATTGACGGGCCGTCAGCCCGCACCAGGCCAGAAGCAGACCCTCCAGCAGCAGGGCCACGGCGGCGGATACCCAGTCGATGGAGAGCATCAGTGCGCAGCTGATCAGGAGCGCCACGGCCAGCTTGGCGACCGGATTGACCCGGGCGATGGCGCTCGGCCGGATCTCGGGGGTCATGACGCTCACGACGGGCCGCCCGTGTGGAGCCGGGCCGGAACGGCGACCGTGCCACCGAGCACGCGCCGGGCGGTCGCCCCGCCCGGGCCGGCGGCCAGGATCAGCCGGGAGTCTGCCAGGGCGGTGACGAAGTCGGTGTCGTGGGTGACGGCCACCATCGCGGTGCCGGTGTCGAGCAGCTCGGCCAGGAGGCGCACGAGCTCTGCCCAGGTGCGCGAGTCCTGCCCGAAGGTGGGTTCGTCGAGCACCAGCAGCCGAGGCCGAGTCGCGAGCACCGTGGCCACCGACAGGCGCCGCTTCTCCCCACCGGAGAGGGTGAACGGGTTGGCGCCGGCGAGGTGGTCGAGCCGCAACCGGTGCAGGAGGCCGTCGACGATGTCGGTCTGCTCGGCCGGGGAGAGGCCAAGGGCGCGCGGGCCGACGGCGAGCTCGTCGTGCACGGTCCCGGCCAGGAACTGGTGCTCGGGGTCCTGGAACACGGTGCCGATGCGCTCGAGTAGGTCCCGCGACCGCCACCGGTGTGGTGCGGTGCCCCGCCCAGCGGCCAGGGACTCACCGGCGACCAGGCCTCCGCCGGCGGGCGCAAGCAGGCCGGCGAGGGTGAGGGCGAGGGTGGATTTGCCGGTGCCGTTGGGGCCACTGATGGTGGTGGCCTGCCCCGCTCGCACGTCGAGGGTCAGACCGTCCGCGACCACGACGGCCTGTTTGCGGGCGAACGGCACCCGGCCCACGGCGAGCCCGTCCGCCCGGAGCAGCAGACCGGCGCCGGCGGCATCCGTCCACGGATGGCGGTCGGGCCGGGCCGGAGGATGGCTGGGGATCCACACCCCGGCCGCGGCGAGACGTTCTCCCTGCGCGGTGAGCACGTCCTCGGTGGGTCCGTCCGCCAGAATGCCGCCCGCCGGGTCGAGCACGATGACCCGGTCCACGACGTGCTCCCACACGGCCACCCGATGCTCGATAACGATCAGGGTGGCGCCGGACGCCTGCACCGACCGCAGCACGGCATCGCGCACCTCCACCACGCCCTCCGGGTCGAGGTTGGCGGTGGGTTCGTCCAGCAGCACCAGGCCCGGTTGCATGGCCAGCACCCCGGCCAACGCCAGCCGCTGCTTCTGGCCGCCGCTCAGCGCACTGGTCGGATGCCGCAGCGGCAGGTCCAGGCCCACCTCGGCCAGGGCCCGGGTGACGCGTGGCCAGATCTCGGCGCGCGGAACCGCGAGGTTCTCGCAGCCGAACGCCACGTCGTCGCCCACCCGGGCGAGCACCACCTGGGAGTCCGGGTCCTGCAACACCAGGCCGACCCGGCCGCGCGCGCGGCTGGGTCGTTGGCCGTCGATGAAGAGTTCGCCGGTCTCGTCGCCGTCCTCGTCATCGCCGAGTACCCCGGCGAGGGCGTGCATGAGGGTGCTCTTGCCTGCACCGCTGGGCCCGAGTACGAGCACCCGCTCGCCGGGCTGGATGTGCAGGTCCAGCCCCGACACCGCCGGGCGGGACCGGCCGGCATGCCGCCAGCCCCATCCGTTGGCCGTGACCCGCGCGCCCCTCATGTATGCGCCGTCCCGTGCGATCGCCGGCATCCGTCGGTGGTCACCGGGCGTGCTGAAGCTGGGACCGGTCGACGTGCCCGGTTTCCCGGCCGGCGGCGAAACGGGCCAGCGCCCCGGTGCGGGCCAGTCCCCGCACGGCCAGCCAGGACAGCAGCCCGGCGAGCACCGTGCCCGACACGACGGCGGAGAGGAAGTAAGTGGCCTTGTAGCCGAAGTCCATGGCCGCATAGCTGGTGAAGGTGGTGTCGAGCAGGCCGACGGCCACGCCGGCGCCCGCTCCCGCGAGCAGGGCCACGCCCAGGCGCCAGTTCGAGTACAGGAACAGCGCGAGGATGAGCTCCGCGCCGAGTCCTTCGACGACGCCCCAGATCAGTGTCGAGAATCCCCACTGGGTGCCGATGAGCATCGAGACGACGGCGGCCACGACCTCGGTGTAGACGGCCGCGCCGGGTTTGCGGATGATGAGGCCGCCGAGCACGCCGGCGAACAGCCAGCCGCCGGCCAGAAGCCCTTCGAGGCCCGGGGTGAAGGCGAGGAGACCGCTCAGCGGCGACCAGGCCAGGCCCCACGCCCAGAAGATGACTCCACTGGCGACGCCGATGACGCTGGCCACGACGATGTCGACGACCCGCCAGCGCAGCACGCGCGGCTTCCGGGTCGACGACGGGGACAGGGTGTTGGTTGATGCATGCACTGATCGTGCCCTTTCCGTAGAGGAATACTGGGCACGGGATAGAGAAGCCTCCCTGCGCTGGCATGATCCAGATCAGGTTCGACGGTCGAAGCTGAAGTAGCTTCCTCTCAGCCCGGTTCACCGGACTCCCGTGTTCGGTTACGAGTATAGGACCCCGCGGTCGTTATGCGCAGTACGTCACACCCCGACACGATCGCTGGTCCAGCCGGTCGAGCCCCCGCGACGTGCCCGCGTCCCGCACCCACACACGATTCCCACGTCTGGAGGTCGGCTCACCAGGTCTCGACAAGCTCGACCAACGGAGATGGGACCTCCCGCAAACACACGCTCCGCGACGTGCCCGCGTCACGCACCCACACACGATTCCCACGTCTGGAGGTCGGCTCACCAGGTTTCGACAAGCTCGACCAACGGAGATGGACCCTCCCGCATACACA
>Ga0247806_10001172_pt1 | contig 13295 bp, 13 predicted proteins | sample UWRJL059202B1_FD_179935 | JGI IMG/M metagenome (GOLD analysis project Ga0247806, IMG submission 179935) | Plant litter microbial communities from Arlington Agricultural Research Station in Wisconsin, United States - UWRJ-L059-202B-1 | ecosystem: Environmental > Terrestrial > Plant litter >... | reverse complement strand
GGGGGTGGAGCTGGAGCTGGTGGACGCCGAGGGCGGGGTGCTGGAGGGCGCGACCGAGGGCAATCTGGTGATCACCGACAGCTGGCCGGGCCAGATGCGGACCGTCTACGGCGATCACCAGCGGTTCTTCGACACCTATTTCAGCGCCTATCCTGGCAAGTATTTCACCGGCGACGGCTGCCGCCGGGACGCGGACGGCTACTACTGGATCACCGGTCGGGTGGACGACGTGATCAACGTCTCGGGCCACCGGATGGGCACGGCCGAGGTCGAGAGCGCGCTGGTCCTGCACGACGACGTGGCCGAGGCGGCCGTGGTCGGCTTCCCGCACGACATCAAGGGTCAGGGCATCTACGCCTACGTCACCCTGAACAAGGGCGTGGAGCCGACCGACGACCTGAAGAAGGCGCTGGTCGCCCAGGTCCGCCACGAGATCGGCCCCATAGCCGCGCCCGACGTCATCCAGTGGGCCCCGGGCCTGCCCAAGACCCGATCCGGCAAGATCATGCGCCGCATCCTGCGCAAGATCGCCGAGAACGAGATCGGGGCCTTGGGCGACACTTCCACCCTGGCGGATCCGTCGGTGGTGGACGATCTGGTGAAGAACCGGGCGGGGGCGGCCTAAACCGCCTCCAGCGCCTGCGTCAGGTCGGCGTACAGATCCTCGACATTCTCGATCCCGACCGACAGGCGGACGAGGTTGTCGCCGATGCCGCAGCGGGCCTTGGCCTCGGGCGTATAGTCCGAGTGGGTGGTGCTGGACGGGTGCGAGGCCAGACTCTCGGTTCCGCCCAGCGACACCGCCAGCTTGAACAACTGCAGGGCGTTGAGCATGCGGAAGGCCTCGGCCTCGCCGCCCTTCAGACGCAGGGAGAAGGTCGAGCCCGCCCCGGTGCACTGACGTGCGAAGATGGCCTGCTGGGCGGGCGAGCTTTCGGCGCCGCCGGCGTCCAGCACCGCCTCGACCTTGGGATGGCCGCGCAGGCGGGCGACCAGATCCATGGCGTTGGACTGCGACCGCTCCATGCGGATGTGCAGGGTCTCCAAGCTGCGCATCAGCATCCACGCGGTGTGCGGATCGCTGATCGTGCCGCAGATGGTGCGCATCTCCGCCACCCGGCCCATCAGGTCCGCGCGGCCCAGACAGGCGCCCGCGATCAGGTCCGAGTGGCCGCCGACGTATTTGGTCAGCGAGTACAGGATCAGATCGGCGCCGTGCTCCAGCGGGTGCTGCCACAGCGGCCCCAGGAAGGTATTGTCCACCACCAGCGACGGGGGCTCGGCCTGGCCCAGCGCCTTGATGGCGGCCGCGGCGGCCTGGAGGTCGATCAGCTGGTTGGTCGGGTTGGCGGGCGTCTCGACATAGACCGCCGCCAGCCGGCCGCCGCGCGCCCGGGCCGTTTCCGCCGCCTCGCCGATGGCCCGGGTCAGGGCCTCGCCGCCATCGCAGTCCGCCACGCTGACGGTCTGGACGCCCATGCGCGGCAGGATGCGGTCGAACAGGTATTCGGTGCCGCCGTAGGCCGGGGCCGTATAGACGACCACGTCATTGGGCCGGCTGAGCGCCAGGATGGTGGTCGAGATCGCCGCCATTCCGCTGGAGAAGACAAGAGCCTTGTCGGCTCCGTCCCAGACCGCGAGCCGGTCCTCCAGAATCTCGAGATTGGGATTGTTGATCCGCGAATAGATCAGCCCCAGCGCCTCTTCCGGATCCTTCTCGCGCAGGCCGTAGGCGACCTCGAAGAACCGTTTGCCGTCCTCGGCGGAGCGGAAGACGAAGGTCGAGGTCTGAAAAATGGGGGCCTTGATCGAGCCCTCGGACAGAGTGGGGTCATAGCCGTAGCCCATCATCAGGGTTTCGGGCGAAAGCGGACGCTGGCCGATCATGCGGCTCTTGTGACGACTCATACTGGGATCTCCTCCGGGCCCGCCTCCTAGCGGGCGTGTGACGCCGCGTCACGCTGCGGCGCGGCGCGGCGCCGAGGCCGCCGGTCCGCTGGCCATTGTCACAAATCCCGCCTAGGACAATCGACAGGCCGACGGATCGCGGGCGCAAGCTGTGCGTTAAGCGGCCGCAACGCCCGACACGGGGGATCACGGGCGACGCGTTTCCGCGTCCGCGCGCCCTCCGTTCGATACTGTCTGGAAGGCCTGATGACGAAGAAGACCGCGCTGATCACCGGCATCACGGGCCAGGACGGCTCCTATCTGGCGGAACTGCTGCTCGAGAAGGGCTATGACGTCCACGGCATCAAGCGCCGGTCGTCGATGTTCAACACCGACCGCGTGGATCACCTGTATCAGGACCTGCACGACACGGACGTGCGGTTCCAGATGCATTTCGGTGACCTGACCGACACCTCCAATCTGGTGCGCATCATCCAGGAAGTGCAGCCGGACGAGATCTACAACCTCGGCGCCCAGAGCCACGTGGCCGTCAGCTTCGAGACCCCGGAATACACCGCCGACGTGGATGCTCTGGGCACCCTGCGCCTGCTGGAGGCGATCCGCCTGCTGGGCCTTGAGAAGAAAACAAAGTTCTATCAGGCCTCGACGTCCGAGCTGTACGGTCTGGTGCAGGAGCCGATCCAGTCCGAGACGACGCCCTTCTATCCGCGCAGCCCCTACGCGGTGTCCAAGATGTTCGCCTACTGGATGTGCGTGAACTACCGCGAGGCCTACGGAATTTTCGCCTGCAACGGCATCCTGTTCAATCACGAGAGCGAGCGGCGCGGCGAGACCTTCGTCACCCGCAAGATCACCCGTGGCCTGGGCGAGATCGCCCAGGGGCTGAGCGACTGCCTGTATCTGGGCAATATGGACGCCCTGCGCGACTGGGGCCACGCCAAGGACTATGTCCGCATGCAGTGGCTGATGCTGCAGCAGGACGAGCCCGAGGACTTCGTCATCGCCACCGGCAAGCAATACAGCGTGCGCCGGTTCGTCGAGGTGTCGGCGGCCCGTATCGGCGTGACCCTGCGCTGGGAAGGCAAGGGCGTGGAGGAAGTCGGCATCGTCGATCATGTCGATCCGGCCCATGCGATCAACCGCTGCCCGGCCATCAAGCAGGGCCACACCATCGTCCGCGTCGACCCGCGCTACTTCCGCCCGACCGAGGTGGAGACCCTGCTGGGCGATCCGTCCAAGGCCAAGGCCAAGCTGGGCTGGGAGCCGGAGATCACCTTCGAGGAGATGGTGGACGAGATGATGGAGGCCGACCTGCTGGCGGCGCGCAAGGCGGTTCTGCTCAAGAACGCCGACTGGAGCTGAGCCCCTTGGATCCCTTCGTTCGCCTGGACCAGACGGCCCACCGGCGCGAGGACAATCGCGGCTGGCTGGAGGTCCTGTACGAGAGCGAGGCCATGGTGCTGAAGCGCTCGTTCTCGAAGAAGGGCGTGTTCCGCGGCCTGCACGTCCAGCAGGCCCCCTCGCCCCAGACCAAGGTCATCCGCGTGGTCGAGGGCGCCATCGTCGATGTGGTGGTGTCGATGGACGATCCGTTGCGCGCGCTGAAGACCATGACCCTGACCCCCGCCGACGGCTGGGTGCGGATCGACGCCGAATACGCCCACGGCTTCTATGCGCTGGAAGACACCCTCTTTGAGTATGTCTGCGACGGCGGGTACGATGAGGCGTCGGAAGAGGCGTTCTCGATCGCCGACCGTCTGCCCGCCCTGCTGGGCGTGGAGACGGTGATCCTGTCGGACAAGGACCGCGCGGCCCCTCCCCTGCCGTCGCCCGGAGCAGAGTGATGACCAAGCTTTCCCTGATCACCGCCAGCTACAACAGCGCCCGCACCATCAGCGACACCCTGCGCTCGGTGAACGCCCAGACGTATCCGGACCTGGAATACCTGGTCGTGGACGGCGGCTCCAGGGACGAGACGATGGAGATCGTGGCTCGCGAGGGTCAGCGGGTCACCTCGGCGGTGTCTGAGCCCGACAAGGGCATCTACGACGCCTACAACAAGGGCCTGTCGCGGACGACGGGCGAGGTCATCGGCTTCATCAACTCGGACGATTATTACTGCACGCCCGAGGCCCTGAGCGAGGTGATGGCGGCCTTCGACGCCGATCCCGAGCTGGAGGCCGTGCACGGCGATCTGGTCTATGTCGATCCCGTCGACACCGGAAAGATCGAGCGCCACTGGAAGTCGCGCCCGGCGACGGTCGAGAACCTGCGTCGCGGCTTCATCCCGGCCCACCCGACCCTGTTCCTGCGCCGCAGCGTCTACGACAAGGTCGGCGGCTTCGACACCACCTACCGGCTGGCGGCCGACTATGACTTCATGCTGCGGGCTTTCTACGTGCACCGGATCAAGTCGCTGTACATCCCCAGCATCTGGGTGCGGATGCGCTCGGGCGGGGCGACCGGCGGGACGGCGGCCAGCATCGTGCGCCAGAACGACGAGATCCGCGCCAGCCAGCAGGCGCACGACCTGAACTATCCCAAGGCCCTGTTCTTCGCCCACAAGGTGCTGGATCGCTCGGTGCAGCGGGTGCGTGCGCCCTTCGTCAACGCGCCCGATATTGTGGGGGCTGGCGGCAAATGATCGAGGGCAGGCGCGTTCTGGCGATCGTTCCAGCGCGGGCGGGCTCAAAGGGCCTGCCGCTGAAGAACATCCGGCCGCTGGCGGGCAAGCCCCTGCTGGCCTGGCCGATCGCGGCCGCGCGCGCCTCGGCCCATGTGGACCGGGTGATCATCTCGACCGACAGCCAGGAGTTCGCCGACATCGCCGTGGCGCACGGCGCAGACGCGCCGTTCCTGCGTCCCGCCGAACTGGCTTCGGACACGGCGCCATCCATCGATTTCATTCTGCATGCGATCGACACCCTGGCCGCCGAAGGCGACGTCTATGACTATGTCGTCCTGCTGGAGCCGACCTCGCCCCTGACCGAGGGCTCGGACGTGGACGCCGCCCTGAAACAGCTGGTCGCCGCCGACGCGGACGCCATCGTCGGGGTGTCGAAGCTGGAAGCGATCCACCCGGCCTTCGCCGTCCGCAAGGATGACGGGGGGACGATCACCCCCTATGCCTCGGCCACCTTCGGCGAGATGCCGCGCCGGCAGGACATCGAGCCGCTGTTCACCCTGGACGGCGCCCTCTACGCCTCGACGGTGGAGGCCCTGCGCCGCGAGCGGGGCTTCTGCCACGCGCGGACGCTCGGCTATGAGAGCGCGCGCCACAAGGCGCACGAGGTCGACGACCTGGTCGACTTCATCTGCATCGAGGCGATCGCCTCGAACCTTGATACGATCCTTGAAGAAGAAAGCCGGACCTCCCCCTCCGGCGCGGAATGACCATGCGCAAATGCACCCGTTGCCTGACCCCCGAGACGGTCGACACCATCACCTACGATGAGGAGGGCGTGTGCTCGGTCTGTCGGCAGGTCGAGTTCAAGCAGGACAAGATCGACTGGGCCGACCGTCAGCGCCAGCTGGACGAGATCGTGGCCAACCACAAGGGCAAGGGCCTGTACGACTGCATCGTCCCCTATTCGGGCGGCAAGGACTCGGTCTTCCAGCTCTACTACATCATCAAGGTGCTGAAGCTTAAGCCGCTGGTGGTGCGCTACAACCACTGGGGCTACCGGCCGCTGGTCGAGGACAACAACACCTCGGTGTTCAAGCAGCTGGGCTGCGACGTGATCGAGTTCACGCCGAATTTCCACGTCGTGCGAGAGCTGATGCTGGAGAGCTTCAAGCGCCGCGGCGACTTCTGCTGGCACTGCCACACCGGCATCTATTCGGGGGTCATGCACATGGCCGTCCGCTTCGAGACGCCGCTGCTGTTCTGGGGCGAGAGCACGGCCGAGTACCACAGCTGGTACACCTTCGAGGAGATGGAGGAGGTCGACGAGAAGCGCTTCAACCGCCTGATGAACCAAGGGATCACGGCGGACGACATGTACGAATTCCTGCAGGGGCGCGTGGAGCGCCGCGACCTGTGGATGTTCGACTATCCCAAGCGCAAGGACCTGATCAAACTGAAGGTCCAGTCGATCTGCCTGGGCAACTACATCGAGTGGGACACCAAGGCGAACGTCGAGCTGATCAAGAAAGAGCTGGGCTGGAAGGGTCAGGAAGTCGAGGGCGTGCCGCCCGAGTACGACTACGAGAAGATCGAGTGCACCTTCCAGGGCATGCGCGACTGGTCGAAATACGTGAAGCGCGGCTACGGCCGGGCCAACCACCTGCTGTCGATCGACATCCGCAACGGCCGCAAGACGCGCGAAGAGGCGCTGGAGATCGAGGCCAAATACGACGGCAAGCGTCCCGCCTCGATGGACTGGTTCCTGCAGCACCTGCAGATCAGCGAGGATGAGTTCTACGACATCCTGGCCCCGCATCAGGTCCACCCGTGGAAGTTCGATCGCAAGAACCTGGAGACCGGCGACGTGATGCCGGACTTCGACAAATGGGACCGCACCGACCTGAGCGACCTCAAGGTCGGGCCGCCGAAGACGCCGGCCAAATAGGGAGCGCGCGCCGATGACCATCGCCATCATCGACTACGGCATGGGCAACGTCCGTTCGCTGATGAACGCCTTCGAGTACATCGGCGAGGACGCGGTGGTGACCGCCGACTTCGATGAACTGGAAGCGGCGGACCGGCTGGTCCTGCCCGGCGTGGGCGCCTTCGGCGACGCCATGGCGGCTATCGACGCCAAGAACCTGCGCCCGGTGCTGAACCGGCTGGCGCTGGAGATGAAGAAGCCGGTGCTGGGCGTCTGCCTGGGCATGCAGTTGTTTGCCCGGAAGAGCTTCGAGCACGGCGAGCACAACGGCCTGGGATGGCTGGACGCCGAGATCCGTCCGCTGGAGGTGCAGCGCCCGGCCAAGGTGCCGCACGTCGGCTGGAACGCGGTGTCCTTCGCCCCGGACGAATGGCTGTTCAAGGGCCTGCCGTCGGGCGAGAGCGACTACTATTTCGTCCACTCCTTCCACATGGTCTGCGCCGATCCGGCGGACGTGGCGGGGACCTGCGACCACGGCGGCCCCTTCACCGCGGCGGTGCGGCGCGGCAATCTGGTCGCCGCCCAGTTCCACCCGGAGAAGAGCCAGGACAACGGCCTGCAGCTGCTGCAGAACTGGCTGGCGCACGAATTCTGATGCTGAAGAAACGGATCATCCCCAAATTCCTGATCCGTGGCGGCCGTCTGGTGAAGATGCGCCGATTCCACGACGATCAGCGCGAGGCCGGCAACCCGGTCTCGACCGCCAAGGTCTATGACTCGTACGGCGTGGACGAGCTGATCTTCGTCGACGTCGACGCCACCAACGAGGGTCGGGTCGTCACCGGCAACATCATCGAGCGGGTGGCCGAAGAGGTCTTCGTGCCCCTGACGGTCGGCGGCGGCGTGACCACCTTTGAACAGATCGAGAGCCTGCTGAAGAGCGGCGCCGACAAGGTCAGCATCAACTCCGCCGCTATCGAGAACCCGGACTTCATCACCCAGGCCGCCAGCCGGTTCGGCGACCAGTGCATCGTCGTCTCCATCGACTACAAGGCCGACGAGTTCGGGCGAAAGCGCGTCTACGGACGGGGTGGCACGACGCAGACAAGCCACGATCCTGTCGAGTTCGCCCAGCGGATGCAGGACCTGCACGCAGGCGAGATCCTGATGTCGTCCATCGACCGCGACGGGATGATGAACGGCTATGATCTCGATCTGATCGGCGACCTGTCGAACAAGCTCAGCATTCCCCTGATCGCGTCCTCGGGCGCGGGCAGCCTGGATGACTGCAAGGCGGCGCTGGACGCGGGCGCCTCCGCCATCACCATCTCGTCGATGTTCATCTTCACTGACCACAGCCCGATCAAGGTGCGCACCTATCTGGCCACCAACGGCGTCTATGTCCGCAACCAGAAGGGCAGTCGGTCCTGATGGACTTCGGGGGGATGCAGGCTCTGGCGATCAAGGTGGTGAACGCCGCCGCGCGCAACATCGGCGCCGAGCTGTCCTTTTACATCATGCTGGCCGTGGCCCTGACCGTCGTCGTGATCGCTGAGCTGATCCAGCGGCGGGATGTCTGGAAGCGCTACACCTCGCGCAATGTGCGCACCGACGTGCTGTACGCCGTGCTGGAGCTCAGCCATCTGGAGGCCCTGCTGATCCTCGCCCCTGTCGCGGTCGGCCTGAACGCGGCCATCGACGCCCAGGCGCCGTGGCTGCGGCTGGACGCAATCGCGGCCGCGCCGCTGTGGCTGAAGCTGGTCGTCACCCTGCTGGTGACCGACTTCGCGGCCTACTGGCTGCACCGCTGGAAACACGCCTGGCCGGTGCTTTGGCAGTTTCACAAGGTGCATCATTCGCAGAGCGAGCTGAACGTCTTCACCCGCTTCCGCTTTCCCCTGCTGGACCGGCTGCTGGACATGCTGGTGCTGTTCCCCATCGGGGTCATCACCGGCTCGGCGACCGTGCCGCTGGCGCTGTACCTGTTCGTGGTGCTGCGCTCCTGCCTCGAGCATTCCGGGCAGACCTGGACCTATGGCCCGCTCGGCTGGCTGATCGTGTCGCCCAGCTTCCACGGCACCCACCATTCGAAGGCGCCCGAACACATCGACCGCAACTTCGGGGGAGCCTTCGCCATCTGGGACCGGATGTTCGGCACCTATGCACCGCGCGGCGACAAGCCGCTGAGCTACGGCCTGCATCACGAGACCATCCCGCAAGGCTTCCTGTACGGTCAGGTCGCGCCGATCCATGGTCTGTGGACCCTGTTCCGCGCCAAACGGGATCGTGTCGCCGTTTCGGGCGAGGAGACCGCCGCATGACCCTGCGTGTCCGCTCCAGTCTCGATGCGGGGGGTTTGGCCGCCTATGCCGCTTCGCAGGTCAACGCCCTGTTCCCCGACCCGGATGTTGTCGAGGCCGACGACCTGATGTCCGCCGTCACGGTCGCCCTGACCCGGCTGGAGCACTGCTTCAGCCATGTCGACAACAAGTATTTCTTCGACGGCGAGACGGCGGTGTTCAGCCACCTGCACGGCGACCAGTACGCCATGTGGCTGTACCTGTTGGGCAATGAGCTGTTCCGTCAGGGCGGCCCGCCCTCGACCTGCTCCAAGCTGTTCCTGCTGAACAAGTCGCTGCACGGGATCGACGCCTTCTACGAGGTCGAGCTGCCGTCGGTCTTCCTGCTGGTGCACCCTTTGGCGACCGTGCTGGGGCGTGGGACCTACAGCGACTTCTTCGTGGCCTATCAGCGCTGCGGCGTGGGCTCGAACAACGATGTCTATCCGACCTTCGGCAAGCATGTGACCCTGCGTCCGGGCAGCGCCGTCCTGGGCGCCTGCACCGTCGGGGATCATTGCCAGATCGCGACGGAATCGCTGGTGCTTGACCGCGACCTGCCCGACCATACGCTCTACATAGGCGGCCCCAGGACCGCGACCCTGAAACGCCAGGACAAGCCCTACCCGCTGTGGCGGGTGTGAGGACCCGGACCCGATGACGACTGAGCCCAAGAGCAATACCGAAGCCGACTTCGCCGCCCTGCGCGCGCGTCTGCACAAGGCCATTCCCGGCGGCGCCCACACCTATTCGCGCGGTGACGACCAGTTTCCGTCCATCGCCCCGCCGGTGCTGAGCAAGGGCAAGGGCGCCTATGTCTGGGACACCCACGGCAATCGCTATCTCGACTACGGCATGGCGCTGCGGGCGGTGACCATCGGCTATGCCGACGAGCGGGTGAACGCCGCGGCGATCCGCCAGATCGAGAACGGCGTGAACCTGACCCGCGCCACCGAGATCGAACTGGAGGCGGCCGAACTGATCTGCGACCTGATCCCCTGCGCGGAGATGGTCAAATTCGGCAAGAACGGCTCCAACGTCACCACGGCGGCGGTGAAGATCGCCCGCGCCTATACCGGCCGCCGCTATGTCTGCGTGCCGCGCCAGCATCCCTTCTTCTCGTTCGACGACTGGTTCATCGGCGTCACCGCCATCAAGCGCGGCACGCTGGAGGATCAGGCGGCGACAACGCTGGTCTTCGACTACAACGACATGGGCTCGCTGAAGGCGCTGTTCGACCAGTATCCGGACCAGATCGCGGCTGTGATGCTGGAGCCCTCGACCCATATCTGGCCGCACAACGCAAAGGGCGAGCCGGGCCTGCCGCCCGATCCCGCGCATGGGCCGGAGCATTACGCCGGTGGTTTCCTCCATCAGGTGCGCGACCTGGCCCATGCCAACGGCGCCCTGTTCATCCTGGACGAGATGATCACCGGCTTCCGCTGGAACCTGCGGGGCGCCCAGGCGACGTTCGGGATCGAGGCCGATCTGGCCACCTACGGCAAGGCGATGGCCAACGGGTTCTCGCTGGCCGCCGTGGTTGGCAAGCGAGAGTTCATGGAGGTCGGCTCCATCGACAAGCCGGGCATGGAGCGGACCTTCCTGCTGTCCTCGACCCACGGCGCGGAAATGCCCGCTCTGGGCGCCTTCGTGGAGGCCACGCGGATCAACGCCGCGGAGGACGTGCCGGGCCACCTGTGGGCCTATGGCGCCAAGCTCAAGGCGGGGCTGGCCGAGGTCGCGGGCCGTCACGGCGTGCAGGATCACGTCTTCATGGAAGGCCCGGCGGTCGCCCTGAACTACGTCACCCGCGACGCCTCGGGCGCGCCGTCCCTGCCGATGCGGACGCTGTTTTCGCAGGAGATGCTGAAGCGCGGCTTGATGATGCCCTGGCTGGCCATCTCGCAGGCGCACGGCGAGACCGAACTGGCGATGACGCTGGATGCGTTCGACGGCGCGCTGGGCGTCTACAGGCAGGCGCTGGACGGGGGCGTCGAGACGCAGCTGAACGGCCCGGCGATCAAGCCGGTCTTCCGGACGCACAACTGATGAGCACTGCCCCCACCTTCGCCGCGCCCCGGCTGGACGGCCAGGTCGCGCTGGTCACCGGCGGGGCGGGCATCCTCGGCAAGCTGTTCTGCCGCGCGCTGGCCGAGGCCGGGGCGAAGGTGGCCATCGTCGACCTGTTCGAGGACGCCGCGAAACAGGCCGCGGCCGACATCAGCGAAGCGTGCGCGGGCTTCGGCTGTGACGTGTCCGACCCGGCCTCGGTGCAGGCGGCGGTGGACGCGGTGATGGCGCGGTTCGGCCGCATCGACGTGCTGGTCAACAACGCCGCCACCAAGACCGCCGACGTGCGCGCCTTCTTCGAGCCGTTCGAGACCTACAGCCTGGATGTCTGGCGCGAGGTGATGAGCGTGAACATCGACGGCATGTTCCTGATGGCCCAGGCCGTCGGCAGGGAGATGCTGAAGGCCGGGGGCGGGGGGCGGGTGATCCAGACCGCCTCCATCTACGGCCTCGTCGGACCCGACAGCCGCATCTATGAGGGCTCCGACTATCTGGGCGGGCCGATCAACACCCCGGCGGTCTATTCGGCGTCCAAGGCGGCGGTCGTCGGCCTGACCAAATGGCTGGCGACCCACTGGGCCGATAAGGGTATCCGGGTGAACTGCCTGGTCCCCGGTGGCGTCTCCAGCGGCCAGAACTCGGTCTTCGGCGACCTGTATTCGTCGCGCGTGCCGATGGGCCGGATGGCCAAGGGCGAGGAGATGGCTCCCCCCCTGCTGTTCCTGGCCAGCGAGGCTTCGTCCTATGTGACCGGTCAGGTGCTGGCCGTCGACGGCGGCTGGACCGCCTGGTGACCACGGGGCGGACACGCGACCTGTTTCTGGTCGGGGTGAAGCTGGTCGATGTGGCGACCCGCGCGGCCTTCATCCTGACCGCCACCTATGGCCTGCAGATCGCGCAGGCGGGCCGGTTCGGCCTGATCGCGACCCTGGTCAGCCTGTTCGCCTTCGCCTTCAATTTCGAGCGCCACATCGACATCCAGCGCCGTTCGGCGGGCGAGGATCACGGCGTCTTCGACCGCTATGTGGTGCAGGCGCTGAAGTTCTTCGCCTTCAACTGGGCGATCATGGTCCCGCTGTTCGTGCTGGCGGTCCTGCTGTGGACCCATGCCAGCCCGCTGATCCTGGCGCTGGCCGTGGTGGTGGTGATGGGCGAGCACCTGTCCAACCAGGCCTATCAGTACGCCCTGATCAACCACCGCTACTATCCGATGCTGGTGGTGGTGGCGGCCAAGAACAGCCTGCTGGCGCTGATGGTCCTGTACCGCGCCCTGTTCGCCCGCGACGGCTTCGATCTGATGTTCGTGATGCAGCTTTGGGCCGTAGGGGCGGTGCTGTGCACCCTCGGTCTGGCGATCATGTTCGCGCGTCTGAACACGGCGACGGCGAAAAGCGAGCCCTTCCGGTTCGGCGTCGACATCCTGGGCCAGCACCGGGCTTCGCTGACCCATTTCCTGATCGGCCTGATCGCCATCCTGATCCTGCAGTTCGACCGGCTGGCGGTCGGCGGGCTGATGAGCTTCGAACAGACCGGCCAGTATTTCCGGCACACCCTGCTGGTGTCGTTCGCCTATCAGGCCTTCAACATCGCCTCGTTCAACCGCATCACCCCGGCCATCTTCGCCGAGGCCAAGACGCACGATATCCCGCACCTGCGCCATCGGGTGCTGCGCGAGTATCTGAAAACCGTCGTCGGCGTGCCGGTGCTGTTGCTGATGGCCTGGGGCGCGGACCGGCTGACCGGCGGCGTCTGGTCCGAGCGGTTCCATCTCAGCCTGCTGCTGATGGCGTTGCTGCTGCTGGGCTTCGCCCTGCGCGCCGCCGCGGACTTCCACGCCTTGATCCTGAACGCCCGGCATGACGAGCGGCACATTCTGGTGTCGCAGGGGATCGCCTTCGCGGTCGGCGCGGCGCTGCTGGTGGTCCTGACGTGGCGGTTCGGGGTATATGGCGCCGCCTTCGCCACCATCGCCACCTCGGCCCTGTACCTCATGTTGGTCAGCCGGGCCGTTCGAAGACTGCAGTCATGACCACCGCCCTGATCTACGCCATCCACCGCACCCACGACTGGTGGACCCACGTCGGCGCCAACCTGGGCTTCGACAAGGTGACGGTTCTGACCGACCGCCGGAACGAGGGCGACGCCTCGATCACCGACGCCTACTACGCCGCCTACCGCAGCCGGCACGCGGCCCGCGACATCGCCTCGCCCCTGCTGGATGCGGCCGAGGTGATGGACGTCATCGCCCGCTGCCGGGTGCTGCGCTGGCTGCCGGTCCGCAAGGCCTCGGCGATGGCGCTGGCCATGGCGGACGCGATGCACGCCCAGCTGGAGGCGATCCGGCCCGACTATGTGATCAGCTTCCCGATCGACAACTACAATCAGGATGTCCTGGCCCGCCTCGCCCGCAAGCGGGGCCTGCCCTATT
>Ga0247806_10001163_pt1 | contig 13366 bp, 8 predicted proteins | sample UWRJL059202B1_FD_179935 | JGI IMG/M metagenome (GOLD analysis project Ga0247806, IMG submission 179935) | Plant litter microbial communities from Arlington Agricultural Research Station in Wisconsin, United States - UWRJ-L059-202B-1 | ecosystem: Environmental > Terrestrial > Plant litter >... | reverse complement strand
GGTGCTTCGACGGCGCACCGACCAGGCCGAGATCCGGCAGTCCCGCTTCCGGGAGATGCTCGACCGGCTCCGCGGCCGGGTCGACGGAAATCCCCAACTCGAACGGCGCCAGGACCGGGCCGAGCGGGTCTTCCAGCGGCGTGCGACAGACATCAAGCAGCTTCGGGCCGAGGGCCTCGGATGGCGCGGCGGGATCGTCCTCGGATGGTCGGGCATGCGCGGTGTGGTCACGCTCGCGGCGGCGCAGTCGCTCCCCGAGAGCATCCCGTACCGCTCGCAGCTCGTGCTCATCGCGTTCACCGTCGCGGTCGTCACCCTGCTGGTGCAGGGCGGAACGCTGCCGTGGGTCATCCGAGCGAGCGGCATCCGCGGGTCCGACCGCGCCGCCGACCGCCGCGAGCTCGCCGAACTGCTCGACGAGATGGGGGCCGCCGGACTCGCGACGCTCGAGAACCCCGCGTTCACCCTGCCCGAGGGCGAGCAGATCGAGCAGGAGGTCATCGACCGCGTGCGTCACGACACCCTCCTCAGCGCGGAGTCGGCATGGGAGCGCGCCAGGTACGGGGCGGGGGAGGACGCCCTCGCGAAGTCGCCGCACCAGCAGTACCGCTCGCTGCGCCAGGAGGTGCTGCAGGCCGAGCGGGCGGCCCTTCTCGACGCTCGCTCCTCGGGAACGTACCCCTCGAGAATCCTCGCCCGCGCCCAGGCGATGCTCGACCTCGAGGAGACCCGGCTGGCACAGATCGACAACCCCAGCGGCAGCTAGTCTGGGTAGATGCCTCGATCCAATCGTCCCCGTGGCAGACGCCCAGACGACGATGACGATTTCGACATCAGCCGCGCGCTCTCGGGACGCCGCCGCACCGAGACGAAGCGCGACGGCCTGTGGAACGTGCAGCCCGTCGCCGCCGTCTCGGCGACCAAGTACTACACCTGTCCCGCCTGCGGGCTCCAGATCGGCCCGGGCATGGCGCACACCGTGACCTGGCGCGCCGACGGGCTGATGGGCGAGGACGACGACCTCGCCGCCCGCCGCCACTGGCATCTGCACTGCTGGAAGATCAAAGCCTGAGGAGCACACCGTGACCACCGAGATCCGAGGGGGAGTCGAACTCCCCGCGACCCGTGAAGAGATCGAGCTGCACACCAGCGACGGCCTCGTGCTCGTGGGGGAGCTGTCGATGCCCCTCTCCGGCGCGCCCGTAGCGACCATCGTGGCGCTGCACCCGCTGCCCACCGCCGGCGGCTTTATGGACTCCCACATCATCCGCAAGGCGGCGGCTCGGCTGCCGGCCATCGCCGACATCGCCGTGCTGCGGTTCAACTTCCGCGGCGTCACCTCGCCGCGCGGCACCTCGCAGGGCGAGTTCGGTCACGGTGCAGACGAGCGCCACGACTTCGCCGCGGCCATGCAGTTCGTGGCCGAGCGCGGGCTGCCGCATCCGTGGGTCCTCGGCTGGTCTTTCGGCACGGAGGTCGCGCTCAAGTACGGGCGGAACCACGAGATCGACGGCGTGGTGCTGCTCTCGCCGCCGCTGCACCGCACGTCGAGCGAGGAGATCGCCGCCTGGGCCGGCTCCGAGACGCCCGTCGTGGCGCTCATCCCCGAGCTCGACGACTACCTGCGCCCGGCCGAGGCGGCCGAGCGCTTCGCCGTGGCCCCGAACATCGAGCTGGTGAACGTCGAGGGCGGCAAGCACCTGTGGGTCGGCGAGGCGCAGACCTCGCGTGTGCTGACCGAGATCGTGGCGCGGCTCAACCCGGCCGCGCTGCCGTTGCCGACGACCTGGGACGACTGAGGGCGTCGCCCGCTCGGCGTCCTACAGCTCGTTCTGCCTGGGGACGACGACTTCCTTGATGATCAGCTGGATGGCCGCGGCGACGGGGATCGCGATGAGCGCACCCAGGATGCCGAGCAGCGTTCCGCCGGTCAGAGCCGCGATCACCACGACGACACCGGGCACCTTCACCGCGCGGGCCATGATGCGCGGGCTCAGCACGTAGGCCTCGACCTGCATGTAGACCGCGTAGTAGATCGCGACCACGACGACGTGCCAGTCCGCGCCGTTGAAGAGCAGGACGCAGAGCGAGATGACGATGGATGCGGTCAGGGTTCCCACGAGCGGGATGAGCGACCCGAGGAACGCGATGAACGCCAGCAGGGCGGAGTACTTGACGCCGATCGCGGTGAGCACGATGGCCGAGAGCACGCCGTTGATCAGCGCGAGGGTGATCTGCCCCATGACGTAGCGGCCGACGGAGTCGCTGATCTGCTCGGCGAGGTCGATGAAGTGTGCGCGCTTCGACGCGGGGACGAGCTGGTACATGCCGCGCTTCAGGCTGCCGAGCGACGAGACGAAGTAGATCATCAGGATGCCGATGATGATGCCGCCGAAGATGCCGGTGGCGATGTTGATGCCCACCTCGAGAACGCCGCCGCCGATCGAGCCGATGTTGGTCGGGTCGGCGATGAACGCGCCGGCCTTCTCGATCAGCTCGTTCACCTCGAGCCAGGGGAGGGCGTCGTTGATGTCGGTGATGAGCGAGTTGTCCTGGATGCCCGGGATGATCGTCTTGGTGATGACCTGGGTGATGTTCTGAACCTGCTCGCTGATCACCGGGATGAGTGCGAAGACCAGGCCGGCGAGCACACCGAGCACACCGACCAGGGTGATGATGATGGCGAGGGGGCGCTTGACCTTGTGCTTCTCGAGCCAGGTCACGAGCGGGTCGAGGCCGAGCGCGAGGAAGATCGCCGCACCGATGTAGGTGAGGATCGTCGCGAGGCTTCCGACGGCGCCGCCGATGACGATCGCGACGAGCACCCCGAGTCCCGCGAGAAGACCGAGCCGGAACGGATTTTGGATTTTCACGGGTGGTGCTCCAGGTCAGCTAGTCGCGATCGTTCGAATGCACAGTCTCAGCCTGCGTGAGCAGGCCTCGAAGGTTCTCGAAGTAGCCGGCTACAGCCTCGCGTTCGATCCTAATCTTGTCGAGGCGCTCCTCGGCGTCAGACACGAGGCGCGCGTTGTGCGACTCGGCGTCGGCGACGATCGCCTTCGCCCGCGCCTCGGCGTTGGACAGGACCTCCGCCGCCGTAGCGCTGGCCTCGGCGCGGAGTTTGGCCGCGGCTGCCCTCGAGCTGTCTTCGAGCTCCGCGGCCTCGGCGCGCTTGTCGGCGGCCCGGCGGTTGGCCTCGTCGAGTTGGGCCTGCGCCTCGCTGAGGTACTTCCCTGTCTGCGCCGACGCCTCCTGCTGCTTGGCGAGGGCTTCCTTCTCGCCCTCGTCGCGGCGGGCCTTGAGCTCGACGTCGAGGTCGATGCGTGCCTGCTCGCTGTCGTGTGCGATGGCGGTGCGGGTCTCTTCGATGTCGTGCGCGATCTGCGCCTTCGTCAGCTCGATCTCGTTCGCGAGAGCGGAGCGCTCGCGCTCGAGGTCGCGCGCGAGGTCGGCGCGCTGCTGGTCGATCTCGTCGGCGAGCGACGCGCGGGCCTCTGCGGTCTCGGTGGCGAGCGCGGTCCAGGCGGCGGCGGTCTCGGCGTCGAGGGCCGCCTTCGCTGCCGCGGTGTCGCGTTCGAGGGCCACCGTGGCCTCCGCGGTGTCCTTGGTGAGCGCGGCCCGTGCGGCAGCCGTGTCGGTGTCGAAGGCGACCCGGGCCGCCTCTGTCTCGTTCTCGAGCGCGGTCCAGGCCGCCGCGGTCTCGTTCTCCAGCGCCGTGCGCGCCGTGGCGATGTCCTTGTCGAGGGCGGCGCGGGCGGTGGAGATCTCGTTCTCGAGCTCGGTGCGGGCCGTGACGAGCTCGTTCTGGAGTTCGAGGCGGGCGCTCGCGGTCTCGGTCTCGAGCTCTCCACGCACCGTGGCGGTCTCGGTCTCGAGCGCCGCGCGGGCGGTGGAGATCTCGCTCTCGAGGGCGGCTCGCGCGGCCTTCGAGGCGGAGACGAGTGTGGCGTTCTTCGCCTTCAGCTCGGCCTCCAGTTCGGCGCGGGCGGTCGACACCTCGAGCGCCAGCTCGGCGCGGGCCGTGGTGACCTCGTTCTCGAGCGCGGCCATCGTGGTGGTGACCTCGTTCTCGAGGGCGGCGGTCGCGGCCGCGACGTCGGACTCGAGGGTGGCCCTGGTCGTCGAGACCTCGGTGTCGAGGGCCGTCTTGGTCGCGGTCACCTCTGCCTCGAGCTCGGTCTTGATCGCGAGCACCTCCGCCTCGAGCTCGCTGCGGGTGGCCGTGACCTCCGCCTCGAGCTCGGACTTGGTGGCGGTGACCTCGGCGTCGAGCTCCGCCTTGACGGCGGTCACCTCGGCCTCGAGCTCGGCGCGAGTCGTGGCGACCTCGTTCTCGAGCGCGCTCCTGCCCTCGCTGAGCTCGCTCTCGAGCGCGGTGCGACGCGCGACGATCTCGCTCTCGAGGGCGGTCGTCTTCGACGTGACCTCCCGTTCGAGCTCGGTCTTCGTCGTCGCGACCTCCTTCTCGAGCGCGGCCCGCGTGGTGGTGACCTCGTGTTCGAGGGCCGCCTTCGTCGACGTCACCTCGTTCTCGAGGGCCGCCTTCGTCGTGGTGACCTCGTTCTCGAGCTCGGCCTCGATCCTGGCCTTCTCGTTGTGCAGGCGCGCTGTCGCCGTGGCGACCTCGTTCTCCAGCTCTGCGCGTGCGGTGGTGGTCTCGTTCTCCAGCTCGGCGCGTCCGGAAGCGAGATCGTTGGCGAGCTCCGTGCGTGCGGTGGTGATCTCGATGTCGAGTTCGGAGCGCGCCGCCGCGGTCTCCTGTGCGAGCGCGGCGCGGGTCGCTGTTGTCTCGGTCTCGAGCGCCTCCCACGCGGCGTTCGTGTCTGCTTCGAGCTGGGCGCGGGCCGCTTCGGCCTCGGTGGCGAGCGCGGCGCGGGTGGCCTCGGTCTCGTTCGCGAGGGCGGCGCGGGTGGCCTCGGTCTCGTTCGCCAGGGCGGTGCGCGCGGCCTGGGTGTCGCGCTCGAGGTCGGTGCGGCCCTGCTCGATGTCGCGGGCGAGGTCTCCACGCAGCCGTGCGTTCTCGGTCTCGTACTCGACGCGGCCCAGCTCGGTCTCGCGGGCGAGCAGCGCCGCGGCCTCGCGTGCCTCAGCGGCCTCGCGGCTCGCCACGACCGTGAGCTCGGCGACCTCGCGTTCCCCGGCGGCCCGCACGGCGGCGGCCTCACGCTTGGTCATCGCCCTGGCCTCCGCGGCCTCGGTGGCGACGGCACCGCGAATCGACGCGGCCTCCTTGACCGCGTCGGCGACGAGCGTCTCGGCGTCGCTCTTCGCGCGACCGAGAACGTGCTCGGCCTCCGTGCGCGACGACTCGAGCAGCTGCGTCGACTGCGTGGTCGCCTCGGAGACGAGGCGGTCTGCCGTCTCGTGCGCATCCGTCGAGAGCTTCTGGATCTCGCTCTTCACCGAGCTGCGCAGCTTCTCGGCGTCGATGTCGGCCTGGCTGATCAGGCGGGTCGACTGCTCCTCGGCCACACGCAGGGTGTTCTCGAGCTTGGTGCCGAGGCCGCTGTAGGTCGGGGTGCCGGTCTCGTCGAGCTCGGCCTGGAGGTCTTCGGCGACCGCCGCGAGACGCTTGATCTCCTTGGTCGCCTCGGCCCGGTCGGCGTTGGCCTTGATCAGTTCCCTGCGGAGTTCCTGAACCGCCTTGTCTACCGCTTCCTTGCGGTATCCGCGCATTTCCGTACCGAAGTCTGTGTCGTCAGCAGCCATGCGTCGAGTTTAGTGGCGCGGCACCGCCGCCCGACTCACATACCCCTTTCGGAAGGCTCACAGCCTTTGCCGGTTAACTCCCAGTGCCTGAGTTAGGCCGCAGCGGGCCCAATCGGCTATTCTTGATCGTCTTTGCTGTTGCCATCCCGGACGCCGGTTCCAGGAAATCCTCCACTCGCCCCGAAGCGCGAGCGCCTGCCAGATGCGGGGGAGGGTGCCACGACGTGATTGTCGTAGCTGGGTGACACGAAAGGAGTATCTCGTGCGATTTGTTCTCGCAATTGTCAGTTTCATCATTGCCGCCCTGCTCATGGGTCTCGGAATCGCTCAGAAGACCGTTTTCGCAGCGCCGGACGAGTTCACGGCGTCGACCAACATCACCACGAGTGCCCCGGTCACCGTGATCAGCGGGGCCGCCCTCAACGCCTACCCGCGCAGCCAGTTCGTGCAGATCAGCGGCTCGAAGGAGAACTTCGCCGCCTACGGACGAACGGACGACGTGATCGCCTGGATCGGCGACACCGACTACAACCGCGTCGACTTCGACGCCGAGACGTCGAAACTCGTCAGCACCCTCGAGCCGGGCACCGAAGACCAGGTTCCCAGCCCGGTCGGCTCCGACCTGTGGCTCGCCAGCTACACCGACAAGAACGCGATGACGATCAACGTTCCAGAGGACTTCTCGCTGCTGGTCGTCTCCGACGGCGTCAAGCCGGCACCGTCGGAGATCAGCATCACCTGGCCCATCGACAACTCCACGCCGTGGGCCAACACGCTCGTCGTCGCCGGCGGCGTCATGCTCCTCGTCGGCCTGCTGCTGCTGTTCTGGGCCATCGCTCACATCCGCAAGTCGCGCGGTCCGCGCCGCAAGTCGCAGAAGATGCCGAAGCTGCCGCGCCAGCCGCGGTACAAGCCGATCAAGGCCAAGCAGAAGGAGCTCGAGGCCAACGCGAAGGGTCGCCGCTCCCTGACATCCCGCGTCGCCATCGTGCCGGTCGTGCTCGTCACGGCTCTCACCCTCGGCGGATGCAGCGCCGACTTCTGGGCCGGCCGCGAGGGCGTCGCCCAGCAGACGGCCACTCCCGACCCCGTCGCCGAGGGCGAAGCGGTCACCCCCGTCGACCCTCCCGCCGTCACCGAGAAGCAGGCCAAGCGCATCATCGCCGACCTCGCCGGAGTCGCCGCCGCGGCCGACGAGGCCAGGGACGCCGACCTCGTCGCGACCCGTTTCGCGGGCCCCGCGCTCGATCTGCGCCTCGCCAACTACGGAGCCCGCACGGCCGACGGCACGATCGCCGCGGTCGCGCCGATCCCGACCGGCAAGGTCGAGGTCACGCTGCCGCAGATCACCGACAACCAGTGGCCGCGCGCCGTCTTCGCCGTCATCGAGGACCCTGCGACCACGGCCGAAGGCAAGCCGCTGCCTCAGGTCGCGGTCATGCTGACGCAGGAGGACCCCCGCGCGAACTACAAGGCGCAGTACGTCATCACGCTCGAGCCCGGCGCCGTCATCCCTCCCGTCGCTCCGGCCACGGTCGGCGCCGGCCGGCTGCCGGCCGACTCGAAGTTCCTAGCGCTCGCCCCCGAGGCGATCGGCCCCGCGTATTCCGACATCCTGATGACCGACACGGCGAGCCCGTCGAACGAGGTCTTCGAGGCGGAGGGGGACACCCTGCGCACGACCTTCGGACTCGCGTTCAAGGAGGCCGAGAAGGCGCCGTTCTCCGCGACCTCGACGCTCACCTTCGCCCCGAGCGCCGCGACCGGCCCGCTGATCGCGCTCTCCACGAACGACTCGAACGCGATCGTCGCCGTCAACATCAACGAAGACGTCACCGCCGCCGTCGTAGAGGCCGGCGCCGTGGTCGACTCGAAGGGCGCCGTGAAGGCGCTCGCGGGCAAGCCCACCAGCACAAAGGGCTTCAAAGCGACGTACGGTTATCAATTGCTGTTCTTCGTGCCGTCCATCGAAACGGGCGGCAAGATATCCCTACTCGGCTACACCCAGGGCCTCGTCGCCGCATCGGAGCTACCGTGACCAACCTTCCCCCCAGCGCAGCGAGCCTCCGCGGAGCCGTCGACCTCTCGTCGCTCGTGAACCCGGCGCCTCCCGCCGCGGCTCCCAAGGGCGGCGGCGCGTCGTCGCTGGTCGTCGAGGCGACGGATGCCACGTTCTCGAGCATCCTCGAGCTGTCGAACTCGGTTCCCGTGCTCGTCGAGTTCTACGGCCAGGGCCTCGAGCCGGCGCTGACACCGCTGGTCACCGAGTACGGCGGCCGCATGGTGCTCGCCACCGTGGACGGCACCCGCAACCCGCAGCTCGTTCAGGCGTTCCAGGTGACGGAGGTGCCCACCGTGGCCGCCGTCATCGCGGGCCGCCCGTTGCAGCTCTTCGTCGGCCTGCCGGCCGAAGACGAGATCCGCGCCGTGCTCGACCAGGTTCTCGAGGTGGCGAAGCAGCAGAACGTCTCCGGCACGGTGCCGGTCGCCGACGCAGACGCCCCGGAGGCCGAGCCCGTCGAGGAGCCGCTTCCCCCGCACCACCAGGAGGCCTACGACGCCATCGCGGCCGGCGACTTCGCCACGGCGATCGCCGAGTACCAGACCGCGATCGCGCAGAACCCCCGCGACGCCCTCGCCGTGGCCGGCCTCGCGCAGGTGTCGCTGCTCGCGCGCCTCGAGGGCACCACGGTCGACGAGCTTCGCTCCGCGGCCGCCGCAGCCCCTGCCGACGTCGATGCGCAGCTCGCCGTCGCGGACCTCGACATCTCCGGCGGACACGTCGACGACGCGTTCCTGCGCCTGCTCGACCTCTTCCCGACGCTCGACGCCGACGGCAAGAACGCCGTGCGCACGCGCCTGCTCGAGTTCTTCGAGATCGTCGGAGCCGAAGACCCCCGGGTCATCGCCGCGCGCCGACGTCTGACGGCGCTGCTGTACTGAGCCCTGCCGCCGGTCGGGCCGGTCGCTCAGCGACCGTACCGAAACCCCACGCGAGGTTCCGATACGGCCGCCGGCGTCACTTGCGCAGCTTGAGCCACAGACCCGCGAGCGGCGGGAGCGTCAGCTCGGCCGAGGCCGGACGCCCACCCCACGGCTCGTCGGTGGCGACCACGGCGCCGAAGTTGCCCACGCCGCTGCCGCCGAACTCGGTGGCGTCGGTGTTGATCAGCTCCTCCCACGTGCCCGCGAACGGGAGCCCCACGCGGTACGGCCCCACCGGGTTGCCGGAGAAGTTCATGAGCACCGCGACCGGGTTTCCCTCGGCGTCCCAACGCAGGAACGACACGATGTTGTTCTCGGCGTCGCCGGCGTCGATCCACTCGAATCCGCCCTCGTCGTGGTCGCGCGCCCAGAGCGCCGGCTCGTCACGGTAGACCGCGTTGAGGCTCGTGACGAGGCGGTGCAGGCCGGCGTGAACCGGCTGGTCGAGGATCCACCAATCGAGTCCGCGCTCCTCGCTCCACTCCGAGGGCTGGCCGAACTCGCTGCCCATGAACAGCAGCTGCTTTCCGGGGTGCGCCCACATGAACGACAGGAAGGCGCGCACGTTCGCGAGCTTCTTCCACTGGTCGCCGGGCATCTTCGCCAGCAGAGAGCCCTTGCCGTGCACGACCTCGTCGTGGCTGATCGGCAGCAGGAACTGCTCGGTGTACGCGTAGACCATGGAGAAGGTGATCTCGCCGTGGTGGTGCGCGCGGTGCATGGGGTCGGTCTCGAAGTAGGAGAGGCTGTCGTGCATCCAGCCCATGTTCCACTTCAGCCCGAAGCCGAGGCCGCCCTCGCTCGTGGGCTTGGTCACTCCCGGCCACGCGGTCGATTCCTCGGCGATCATCATGATGCCGGGGCTGCGCTTGTACGCGGTCGCATTGACCTCCTGCAGCAGGCTGATGGCCTCGAGGTTCTCACGTCCGCCGTAGATGTTCGGCTCCCACTGGCCCTCCTCGCGGGAGTAGTCGAGGTAGAGCATCGACGCGACGGCGTCGACGCGCAGCCCGTCGATGTGGAACTCCTCGAGCCAGTACGAGGCGTTCGCGACGAGGAAGTTGCGCACCTGCGACTGCCCGAAGTTGAAGATCAGGGTGCCCCAGTCCATCTGCTCGCCGCGGCGGGGGTCGGAGTGCTCGTACAGCGCCTGGCCGTCGAACTTGGCCAGCGCCCACTCGTCTTTGGGGAAGTGCCCGGGGACCCAGTCCATGATGACGCCGATTCCCGCCTCGTGCAGCCGGGAGATGAGGTACTTGAGGTCGTCGGGGTGGCCGAAGCGGCTCGTCGGCGCGTAGTAGCCGGTGACCTGGTAGCCCCATGAACCGCCGAATGGATGCTCCGCCAGGGGCATGAACTCGACGTGGGTGAACCCCAGCTCGCCGACGTACTCGATGAGCTGGTCGGCGGCCTCGCGGTAGCCGAGCCCCGGGCGCCACGAGCCGAGGTGCACCTCGTAGACGCTCATCGCGGCGTTGTGCGGGTCGGTGGCCGCGCGCTTGGCCAGCCACGCGTCATCCGTCCACTCGAAGGTCGACTCGACGACCTTCGACGCCGTCGCCGGCGGGATCTCGGCGTAGCGCGCCATCGGGTCGGCGCGGGTCACCCAGTCGCCGCCCGCGGTGAGGATCTCGAACTTGTAGGTGCTGCCCGGGGTGACGCCGGGGGCGAAGATCTCCCACACCCCGTTGTCGTCGAGCCGGCGCATGGCGTGGCCGGTTCCGTACCAGCCGTTGAAGTCGCCCACGACCCGCACCGACTTGGCGTGCGGCGCCCAGACCGAGAACGAGGTTCCCACGACGTCCTCGTGCGGGCGGTACTGCGCGCCGAGCACGTGCCAGAGCTGCTCGTGGCGTCCCTCGCCCCACAGGTAGAGGTCGATCTCGCCCACCGACGGCACGAAACGGTAGGGGTCTTCGGCGGTCCAGGTCGGCCCGTTGTCGTACTCCGACTCGAGCACGTACGCCTGGCCGGGACCGGCGGCGAAGCCCTGCCACAGACCGTCGGCCACGTGCTCGAGCGGCACGCGCGTGCCGTCGGCCTGCACCGCCGTCACCGCGGCGGCCAGCGGACGCAGCGCGCGCAGCACGAAACCGTCACCCAGAGGGTGCTGCCCGAGCGTGGTGTGCGGCTGCGGGTGGCTGCCGCCGACGATCGAGGCGATCAGTCCCGGGTGGAGTTCGGGAAGTGCGGGGGCCGGGGCCATTAGTTGCCTTTCGGGTAGTCGACGCGCAGGATGTGGACGGGTTCCGTGAAGGCGTCGAGCCGCACGTAGTTGTCCCCTCCCCAGGTGAACGTCGACTGGGTGATGAGATCGGTCACGGTGAAGTCCGTGCCTGTCGGAATGCCGAAGCGGGTCGGGTCGAGGTGCACGACGGTCTCGCGCACCGAGTGCGGGTCGACGTTCGCGACGACGATGATGCCGTCGGGCGTGCCGGTGCCGGTGTGCTCGGCCGCCAGGAACTTGGAGTAGACGAGGATCGAGTCGTCGTCGCTCCAGTGCACGTCGAGGTTGCGCAGCTGGCGGAGCGCCGGGTGTTCGTTGCGGATGGCGTTCAATCGGCGCAGGTACGGGGCGAGCGAGTCGCCGCTCGCCTCTGCCGCCGCGAAGTCGCGCGACTTGAACTGGTACTTCTCGTTGTCGATGTTCTCTTCCGAGCCGGGGCGGGCCACGTTCTCGAAGAGCTCGTAGCCGGCGTAGACGCCCCAGCTCGGGCTTCCGGTCGCGGCGATCGCGGCGCGAACCTTGTAGGCGGGCCGGCCGCCGAACTGCAGGTACTCGGTGAGGATGTCGGGGGTGTTCACGAAGAAGTTGGGCCGGAAGGTGTCGCTCGTCTCCTTCGAGACCTCGACCAGGTACTCCTCGAGCTCCTCCTTCGTGTTGCGCCAGGTGAAGTAGGTGTACGACTGCTGGAAGCCGACGCCCGCGAGCGACTGCATCATCGCGGGGCGGGTGAACGCCTCGGCGAGGAAGACCACCTCGGGGTGACGCGTGTTGACCTCGTGCAGCAGCCACTCCCAGAACTGCAGTGGTTTGGTGTGCGGGTTGTCGACGCGGAAGATCGAGACTCCCACCCCGATCCAGTACTCGACGATGCGCAGGATCTCGGCGCTGAGGCCGCCCGGGTCGTTGTCGAAGTTGATCGGGTAGATGTCCTGGTACTTCTTCGGCGGGTTCTCCGCGTAGGCGATGGTCCCGTCGGGAAGCGTGGTGAACCACTCGGGGTGCTCGGTCACCCACGGGTGGTCGGGCGAGCACTGCAGCGCCAGGTCGATCGCTACCTCGACGCCGTTCTTCTTGGCGACTCCCAGGAAGTAGGTGAAGTCCTTGACCGTGCCGAGCTCGGGGTGGATGGCGTCGTGGCCGCCGTCGGCCGAGCCGATCGCCCACGGCGAGCCGGGGTCGCCGGCCGCGGCGTCGAGCGTGTTGTTGGGGCCCTTGCGAAAGCTGCGGCCGATCGGATGAATCGGCGGAAGGTAGAGCACGTCGAAGCCCATCTCGGCCACGGCCGGGATCCGCTTCGCCGCCGTGCGGAAGGTGCCCGAGACCCAGGTGCCGTCCTTGCGGCGCTTGGCGCCCTCGCTGCGGGGGAAGAACTCGTACCAGCTGCCGACACCGGCGCGGGCGCGTTCGACCCTGAGCGTGCGGGTCTCGCTCAGCGTGGTGAGGCTGGCGAGGGGCTCGGCGGCCATGATCGCGGTGATCTCGGGGGCGGTGGCGGCGGCGAGACGCTCGACCGGGGGGAGGGCGGTGTCTGCGAGCACCGCGGCCGCATCCGTCACGGTCGTCGTCTGCTCGGCGCGGGCCAGCAGTTCGAGGCCCATGGTGAACATGAGGTCGAGGTCGATGCCCGCGGGCACTTTGATCTCGGCGTTGTGCAGCCACGTTGCCCAGTCGTCGGTATACGCCTCGACGCGGAACGTCCACGGGCCCGGAGCGTCGACGACGGCGGTGGTGTGCCACGAGTCGGTGCCCGGGGCGCCGGGGGACATGGCGTGCCGGGAGGTTGTACCCCGGGGATCGGTCAGCAGCAACGTGCCGCCGATGATGTCGTGCCCCTCGCGGAAGATCGTCGCCGAGAACGGCACGGCCTCTCCCGCGTACGCCTTCGCCGGCCAGCGGTTCTCCGGTTGCTGAGGAGCGAGGAAGCGTATGGGGATACGCCCGATTTTCGCCTTGTATTCGGTCTGCTGAGCGGGGCCGCTGCTCGCGGCCACCCTGTCGTTCTCTGTAGTCGCCACAATTCGACCGTACCGTCTTTGCCGGATGGCGCGGGGCATTGCTTTTCGGCGGTCGGTATGTTGGGGGACCGGGCGTGTACCCCCACTTGTGGGTGAATGAATTTGCATCGACTTCTCACTACAATTAGTCTCGAAGAAAGAGTCGCTCGATCCGGGGATGCCTAGCAGATCCACCGTCTTCGCACGATTTCCCTTCACGATGTTCACGGGCCCGAATCCGTGGACTGAAGCAACCTAGTCGAGTCACTAGAAGTGCCACGGATGGCACGGCGCCCGCCCCACGGTCGTCTTGTTGCGGTAATCGTGTCTACTCCCTAGGAAGACGATGCCCACTCGCAAGCAGATTCTGTCAATTCTCGCCGCCTCCGCCGCGTTCGTCGCGGCCGCCGTCGTCGCGGCCAATCTCAACCACCTCGAAACAACGAAATCG